>Ga0307378_10010048_pt1 | contig 12344 bp, 24 predicted proteins | sample UN1MG_FD_202238 | JGI IMG/M metagenome (GOLD analysis project Ga0307378, IMG submission 202238) | Soil microbial communities from Risofladan, Vaasa, Finland - UN-1 | ecosystem: Environmental > Terrestrial > Soil > Coastal area > Acid sulfate soil | place: Finland: Risofladan, Vaasa | collected...
TATACAGGGGGTAATATTTAAAATGTCAGCACAAAATGGAAAATTTGATCAAGGCCGTTATGTGACTATCCCGGAAACGAAAAATATTAAATTGCCGATAGGCGGCAAGATAAAGTTAGGGATCAAAACAGTAAATGAAAAGGGTGTTGAACATCCATTAGAACTTTCTTACTTTGTATGTCCCAAAGAAGTACAAGCGGTATTCGGTGATGAACCCACAGAATTAACTGTATTTTTCCCCAGGGCCAACAGAGAAGAAGTATTTCCCCAGGCCTATGAAAAATATGGTGGCAATAATGCCCTACTTTGTAAAGGTGATGGAGAAGTATCAAAGACGGCCCAAAGGTTAAACCTGGAAAATGGCCGGTGGGAAGATAGGGAATGCCCTTGTGAACATTACCAAGTATACGATCCTAAAACCAAGATCGGCGGCTGTAGCAAGGTTGGCCACCTATATTTTATGATCCCGGAAGTTTCGATCGGGACCTTTTACGAATGTAGCCCACATGGGACCGTTAGTATATCGGAATTAAATAGCGCTTTTCATGTAGCGGATGTAACTACCGGTGGATGTTGGGCTATGATCCCTTTCCGGATGCGAAGGATAGCCAAGAAATTAAGGATCCCGGGAACGGCCAAAATGAAAACCCATTGGGTAATCACTTTAGAGGTTGCTGCCAGCACAGAAGAAATAAGAAGGGTTATGGCAGGAGAAATATTATACCTGGGGCAACAGAAAAATGCTAAATATCAGATTGAAGCGCCGGGATTACCGGATGAAAATAATGCTTATCCCAGGGAAGATACAGAAGAAGAAATTGCTGATCAGAAAGAAAAAGCAAAAGAGGCCCACGAAGCAGAAGTAATATTTCAGAAGGAAAGTAAGGCCAGGGAAGCACAATTAAAAAAGGATCAGGCAGCCGGTAAAACAACCTTAAAGACTACAGAAGAAAGAAAAGCGATTACCGCAAAAAATGAAAAATTTAGGGTAGATCTTAAAAAGGATATAGAAGAATACGCGGTTAAGTATGGGATCAATAAATGGTCCGATATAATTGAATTAGGCCGAAGGTATAAGATATTTGGAATAAATATTTTTTCCTGGCATACGGCTATGGATTGGCTAGTTGCGAATCCGGATAGAGTAAAGGAATTAAAGGAATTTATTAAGACGGATCAGGAGATCGCTACGGAAGATATACCGTTTTAAAATGTTCCTGGCTAGTCATAGTATATGATAGAAGAACATATATTGATGGACACAGGATAATGGGGGCGGGTTAGTAAAATAGGGGAACCGTTTCCCGCCCTCGCTATTATATTTTATATTTTATTAGTTAGATTAAAATAAGAGGAGATAAAAATGAAGAAAATAAAAATAGCCATTGGGGGTTTTGGGTTAGGTTTTATCGTTAAGAAAAGCGAAAAATCCAAAGATGGAAAAGGAAGAATTTTTACCGAAGTAGAATTAGTTGAAGTATCGATGATAAGCGATAATGAACCTGTTCGGAAGATAATAAAAGGGGGTAAATAAATTGGAATTAACAGGAGAAAATAAAAAACATATTGATAGTTTGTCATACGAACAATTATTATCTTATTGGAGATTTGCTTCGTCAGGGAACCCTTGGTTTCAAGGGGAAACAGGAGATTATTGGAGCGTAGTTATGAATAAGAAAAAAGAAGAACTGAAAGGGTATCAGGCAGTTGCAATATCTAAAAGTATTGGATGGAAATAGTAAAGGGGGTAAACCAAATTGACCATCATTGATATTATCGAAAAGTACACCGAAAAAGCAGATTTTATATTTTATTCGGATGTTGCAGATTATGATTTTATAAAGGATCTGTATAGCAGAATCTTGTTCGATTTAAGCCGGGTGTTAGTTAAGCTCTATAAAATAAAGGTATTTATTGAAGTCTGGGAAGAAGAAATTAATAAAATAACGGATAATGATACAGATGATCCGGAATTTGCAAAGGGGGTGATAAGAGAAATAATAGCCGATCTTAAAGAGAGTGATGAATATAAAATAGAGGTGTTAAAAAATGAAAACCTACGGAAATAAATTATACGCGATCCCGGATGCAGCCAAAAGGGCAGGGATCACAGAAGAAGCGATTACGGAAATGATCCTTTATCATGTAGTCATGGCTAACAAGACTATGTTTTGTGATTTTATCTTTGGTCATGATATCCCGGGACTTAAAGCAAAATGGGAAGAATGGGAAGCCAAAAAGGGTAAGATGAAAAAGGCCGATGTTACGATGTTAAGAATGGAGAAGGGGGAATAAAGATGATCATTAAAAGCGTTTGGTTAAATCATGTAAGATATGATATATTCTTTGGCTTGTTAGGATTCGGTTTTCTGAAATATTCTTTTAAAAAAACAAGTATGACTTTCCTATTTGATTGGACTTTAAGACTGGGGATTATCTGTATACAGAAATGGCAATCTAAAAAATTTAATGAACTTAAACTTGAATCTGATAAGATGTGGAATGAAAAATGGAAAAGATACTCTGACCCGGATGGAGAAACTAGGTATAAAATAACATTAGGGAGAAGAAGATGCCTATAGATTATAAGAAATACCCATCAAATTGGGAATGGATCCGATCATGTATACTGGCCAGGGCCGGGAATAGATGTGAATTATGTAATGTTGAAAATGGTAAACCGCATTGGAAAACCGGCAGTAAGGTTGTTTTAACCGTTGCGCATATAGACCAGGATGTAAACAATAACAAAAGATATAACCTACTAGCGCTATGCCAAAGATGTCATTTGAAAATAGATATGCCATATAAGATTAAGAAAAGGAAAGAGAAGAATGAAGGCGGCTTTTTATTAAGGGGGCCTTTATTAGAGGATGTTCAAAAGAGATTAAAGAAAAAGGGGGTGATTTAATTGGTAGCGAAAGCGCGTAAAATAGAACATTGTATAAGTTGTGGAGATAATCAATTTGTTATAGGTGGTATTCATAGGCAGAATCGTTATAAATGCAAAAATAGTGATGCCGCCTATAAAAACGGCAACTATAGAATAATAGATAGGGATATTATTTATAATGGTGATATTCCGGGATGGTGTCCGTTAGAGGATTATCCGGTATGAAAAAGCTGATCATAATAATTGAAATAATAATTACAATACTGCTTTTAATGGCTTCAAGACCGGAAGCGGAGATCCAGGAGCAAAAGTATTATGTATTAAAAACTACCGGATATTGTCCTTGTGAGATCTGCTGTAAACCCTGGGCTGATGGAGTAACCTATACAGGTGATAAAGCCGGCCGGGGAAGTATAGCTATTGACCATAAGGGCGGACCATTGAAGCTAGGCCAAAATGTTTATGTAGAAGATTATGGCTTTGGTATATGCAATGATATCGGCGGATCCATAAAAGGTTGGGAAGCTGATTTATGCTTTAACAGCCATGAAAGGGCTTTGGAGTGGGGCGTAAGATTAAAGAAAGTTTATATTATAGAGGGGGATAAATAGATGGAATTTATAGAATACATTTTTTACTCGGTGTTGATGTTGTTGTTATATAAGGTATTTTGTTAACTATAAAAAAACTATAAAAAGGGGGTAATAAAATTATGTTAACCGAACATGTTACAACCGAGGATATAATAATAGAAATTATTAAATCGCATACAGACTTTTCTAATACAATAAACCAACACGAGATTGCAGAACATTATATGTTTATGACAGATGAACACATGGCCGGGAGAAGGGTTAGGAAGATTATTGAAAAGCTAATAAAAGATGGGTATCCGATAATTTCAACGCCAATAAATCCCGGGGGCGGCTATTGCTGGAATGGCGGCCCAGGAGAAGCCCTTCAATGCTATAAGAGATTACGCCGGAAAGGAATAAAAATATTATTGAGGGCCAGACGTATTTTAAGGAATCACATGATCGGGAAACAAAGAACATTATTTGATATTACGGATCAATAAAAGATTTCTTGATTTTGCAGTGAAAATAATATATAATGTTACCGAGGGATAAATTATGATAAAAGGATCAGAAAATAAAAATTTTATAAAGCCATACGAGAAGCCAACCAATTCATTGGCCTGTTACTTTGCGGCGACAGGCTCCCTCAATGGTTGGCTTTTTTGTATGGTTTTTTTAGTGGGGGTGGAATGATTGGCCAGACCAATTAAAAATACAGTAGATTATTTTCCCCATATTATACAAAACGGAAAGACCATATTTATATTGGAAAATAAGTTCGGCAATGACGGTTATGCCTTTTGGTTTAAGTTATTAGAATTATTGGGATCGTCTAACAATCATGTTTATGACTATAATAACCTGGCTGACTGGGAGTTTCTACTAGCAAAAACTAAAGTGAGTGAAGAAAAGGCGACGGAAATACTAAAAACTTTAGCTGATGTAGGGGCTATAGATAGAGAATTATTGGGGGAAAAGATGATTTGGTGTGAAAATTTTATTAAGAATATAGAGGTTGTTTATAAGAATAGAAGGCAAGAAACCCCTCATAAACCAGTTTCTACTCATAGAAACCCCCCCACAGTTATAGTTTCTACAGGTAATAACCCACATAGTATAGTAGAGGATACTATAGTAGATAATAGTAAAGAGATTAAAGAAGTGCAAAATGCCATTTCCAGATCATTAGGAGAAAAACCTAAAAAATCTAAAATAGAAGCAATAGAATATGATCAGGAAATACAGAGTTGGCATGGAATAATTGATAGTGATATTGAAAGTTGGGAAAGGAGGTACCCAAATGTAAATGTAGGAGAACAGTTAATGAAGATCCGGGAATATTTTAAAAACAATCCCGGATCCGCGAAAGATATTGAAGAAAGATTTAAAGGTAGATTTGGTATTTATATAGATAAGTGGTTAGAGAGGGCCGAAGGTTATAAAGCGGCTGATAGTTTAAATAAAAATTTAATGGAGGGTTAAATTAATGTCAAAATTAAAAGGTCAGGAAGATACTATTATTAAGATGTATAATGACGGATTACGAATATATGAGATTGCAACAAAATATGGGGTAAATGATACAACTATTCATAGGCTGCTACATAAACATAAGATTCCGGTAGAACGTAAAAACTACAAACCCAGTATTGGTAGGAGAAGAAGTAAATATAATATGAAAAAGCGGGAATTTAGTTCGGAGTTAATCACTAAAATGAAAGAGAACACTCGAATAAATAATAGCAAGATAGAATATGTTCGATCTTATAATTCGATACAAGATCAAAGGCTGGTTAGGAATATTTTAAATAAGAGATATATGGCTGTATAAAAAAATCATGCCTGCCCTGTGGTAAGGTGCTTAATCTCGGTAGATTAAGTTAAATAGGTGGGGCGAAGTACCACAGCCTGTCAGGGCAGGCAGAAAAAAAAGGGGGAATTAATTAAATGATTACAGAAGCATTAAAAAAAGAAATATGGGAACATAGACTTGAGGATTTAAAAGAATTAAGGGATCTACTTAATATGGTAATCAGAGAAAAAGAAAAAACAGTGGATTATCTCCTAAAATGTATGGGTGTGAAGAATACTTCCCGAAATTTAAAGCAGAAAGAATAGAGGATAAATTATCAGAAAATGAAATTAAATATATGGCTAGTATTGTTAAAAAAAAGGGGGTGAAAAGCAATGGAAACTAAAGAAGCAATAGAAAAACTGAGTAATCCAGTGCTTTATTCAAAAGATGATTATGCTAATGAAGAAGTTTTAATAGAATTAGATACATTGGAAGCAGGTGATATTATTTCCCTACTCCAACAAGGCGAAAAGGATAAATACCTTTTGAACCATAGAATAAAAAGAAATAAAGTATTAGAGGCAAGGATAGAAGCATTAAAAGTAGAGAATGTAGAGCTAAAGGCGTATAAGCAGATGTTAGAAGATATTAGGTTAGAGTGTAACGATACTTTAATAGAATATCCTAAAAATAAAATTACTTATTCCTTTAACATTATATTCAAGATGTTTAAGCAAAAATACTTCCCGAAAAAGGGGGGGGGGGGTGAAAACTAATGGACCAGGTTAAAATGACTGAATTAATTCAAAAGAATAAAGAAGTATTAAGGAAGGAAACAGCAAAATATCGTAAACTAAAGGGAGCCGAATCCGGCGTTAAAATATTGGTTAGACAGACTCTTGAAATTACCGGCTTCTTTATCTTCCCTATCCTTCAAGGACTAGGCTGTTATCCCGGGATCGCTGATTTTATCGCAATCAGAGCCGGGAGAGTATTATTTATCGAAACAAAAAGCCCGGCCGGGGAACATAGGCCAGCACAAAAAATATTTAAGGCTGATATAGAATCTCATGGCGGGGAATATTGGTTAATAGATTGCTTTGAAGATATTATTAAAATGATAGGCGATCCGGTAATTGACTAAAGGGTAAGAAAGATATAAAATGAAAAAGGAGTAAAGATCATGAAAATGAAAGATAAGTTATTAATGATATGGGCGATTGTAATGATAACGTGCCTTTCAATAGCTTTTGGATATTGGATAGGAGATAAAGCATTACAAATAGATAATCTATTTAATGATGATATTGAAGTATTTGAGCAACTCAAAATATATATAGATGATTATATTGATAATAAGATAGCAGAAAAAGAAGCCATAAAAGATAAGGGATTTATCATTATCGATCCGGAAGAAAATAAACCCTTTGAATATTTTAATCCAGATTGGGAAACTTTTGATATGCCTTCTAGTAATGAAGAAATTCTATTTGAATTTACTACAGGCGGAGTATTAAAGGATAATTTTAAACCACAGCTATTTCTTAAAATAACCGGCACCGATTTAAGCAGATGTTTTATAGATGGCAGATTAAAAGTAGATTTGAATGGAGAGATATATTGGGTGAGATTGGAGAGATAAAATATGCCATCTGGAGTATATAAACGTAAGAAGGAAGTTAAATATAAAGGTAGTAATATAAAACATTTAGAAGAATTGAGAAATTTTATTAAAGAAAATAATATTACCAAAGAGCAAATTTTAGATACTATTTTATCTATGTTTAAGTAGGTGATTCTATGGCAGGATTTAATAAAGTAGACGATCCAGAAGATATGTTATTTGAAAAATCAATATCCTTCCAAGAGATTGATTTAGATAATTTACCGTTAACCGTAGATATACCGGATAAAATAATAGAAGAAGTTAAAGCACCGATCCGAAGGAATGTTGTTTGCACTATCAGAAGGGATAAAAATATATATAGGAAGGCCTTTAGCGAAACCCAGTTATTAGATGTATTGGGTTTTGATTTTAAAGAGGGCGAAAGCTATCATACTATAAGCGGTGGCGATGTTGATGTTTTATCTTTTCTAAAATGCGTTTTACGGCAGCAGAATTTAGAGCATTGTTTATTTTCAACCTGGTGTATGGCCCAGGATGATATATTGCAGATAGAAGAATGGTTAAAGGCCGGGAAGATAAAAACCATTGACGCCTATGTTGGAGAGATATTTAAAGGATCGTATTCGGCGGAGTATGATCTGTTGAAGCCGATCATCAAGAAATATAACGGCCGGTTCGTAGTATTCAGAAATCACTCCAAAATCATAGCCGGTTATGGAGATAAATTTTATTTTGGAGTAGAAAGCAGCGCAAATATCAATACAAATCCACGAACCGAAAACAGTTGCTTGACCATAGCCAAAGGGATCTATGAATTTTACAAAGGATATTTCGATGGAATCATCAGTTTTGAAAAAGACGGTAGGTGATAGGTATGGCAGAAGAAAATAAAAAAGAATTTAAGAAATCAGAAATGGTAGAAGTGGAACAAAGGATCTATCAGGTTGGCCTCATGCTCAGGCGGAAACCGGTATCTTTTATTGTAGATTATTGTAAGAAAACTTGGAATATAGAAAGAGGGCAAGCTAATAAATATATTAAAAAAGCCCGGGGCGAATGGGCTAAATATTTCGAGAAATTAAAAGGCGATGGATTAAAATATCATATAGCCCAGATCCGGGATCTTAAAGATATGGCCTATTCTAAAAAAGTGGTAGTTGGTACGGTAGATAATAAGCAGGTAATTCAGGTTGCAGATCTTAATTTAATCCTGGATATAACCAAAGAAGAAGCAAAACTTATGGGAATCTATCCGGCAGAGAAGCATGAGGAAATTAGGAAGGTAATTGTGTTGGGGAAGAAGGAGAAAAAGGAAGATGAAAATGAATGAAAAAGATAAAAGAAATGTTATTAAATTTGCTGAAAAGAATGTAAAAGATTATTTAGATAGTTGTATTGTTATTTGGAGAGATAAAAGGGATAATATGAAAAATAGCAAAGAAGATCGATTGATGGCGGTGTATTATATTGATGCTTACCAAAGTGTTAGAATGAGCCTATTTAATGAACAGAAGGAAGCAGCAAAAAGAATATTTTCTAAAGGTTAGCAATGAATGAAACAGTTATCGATGTAAGCAATTTTGAATCCCTCTTAAATCCTGTTTATGTTCCCTACCTTTACGACAAGCATAGATACCTGGTAATGAAGGGCGGAGCCGGAGCAGGTAAATCTCATTTCGCCTGTCAAAAGATCCTTTATAGAACGATGACCGAAGAAGGCCATCGTTTTTTAATTATCCGCAAAGTTAAAGACACCATCCGAAAATCAGTCTTTCAGTTATTCCAGGACTATATCGCTAAATGGGAATTATCCGCAGAATTTAAGATAAATCATACTTTACAGACTATCACCTTTAAAAGTAACGGAAACATGATCCTGTTTGCCGGGATAGATGATCCGGAGAAATTAAAATCAATGGAAGGCATAACCGGGGTTTGGGTTGAAGAAGCGACAGAGCTGGCCATGAAAGACTTTGAAGAAATAAACCGCAGATTAAGAGGAATTTTCTTTACCTATATGCAGATCATTTTAACCTACAATCCGATCTTAAAAAGTAACTGGACTCACAAGCGATTCTTTGAGCATTTAACCGATGAGGGCAAAGAAGATATTATTGTATTAACGACCACCTACAAAGACAATGAATTTATTATAAACGACCTGGCCTATGTAAGATTACTCGAGGGCTACACCGGTAACAATAGAACTGTTTATACCCTGGGCCAATACGGACAATTAGAGAATGCCGTATATACTAATTGGCGCATGATCGAAGATGCAGACTTCCCAGATGACGAGCCAATTTATGGGCTTGATTTTGGATTTATAGCACCTATGGCTCTGGTTAAAATGGTTGTAGATATGGAAAAAAGAAAGATCTATCTACATGAAGAATATTATCAAACCCGGAAAACAATTAAAGCATTCGCGGCCGACATAGAGGAAAAGGATATAAAAGAAAAAATGATCATAGCCGATAGTGAAGCACCTGAAAAAATAGATGAAATGGAAAATGATTATAATTATAGTTACATTGAGGGAGCCAACAAAGGTAAAGGATCAGTTGTAGCCGGGATTAATTATATAGGTCAATTTGAATTATTAATTACTAAAAGCAGTACTAATATTAAAAGGGAAGTAGAAGGCTATCAGCATAAGAAGGATAAAGATGATAATATAATGGAAGAGCCGGAAAAGGGCGTTGACCATGCTATGGATGCTTTTAGGTATGTAGTATATACAAAATTCTATACCGGGGCTGATCCATACTTCTATGTGCCGAAGTAAAGACAGTTGACAATTAATAAATAATAGTTTATTATAAATATGTATATTTTTTATGGGGGTAGAAAATGATATGAATATATAAGATTAATCAATAAAGGGGGTGATGTTAATTAAGAAAAGTTTCCCCTATCAAGATAAAGAATGGCTAAATTCTAAATATAATAATGATAAATTATCAATATCACAAATAAATAAATTATGTGATGTGACTACTATATATTATTGGCTAAAGAAATTTAAAATCCTCCGTAGATCTGATAGTGAAGCCGTACATTTGAGAAAAGTTAATCATTGTAAACTCCCCGAAGAAGCAATTAATTGGATTAATGGTGAACTATTAGGAGATGGATGCCTCATTTCTCGTTCTCTCCATTCAGCAAGATTCCTATATACCTCAAAACATTTAGAATATTGCCAATATGTTTCTGATAAATTAAAAGTATTTGGAATATTAAGAGTAGGGAAAATAACAAAGAGATATGGGGATGGATGGGTAAGTTATAGTTGTACTTCTCTTTCCTATGAAGAATTATATCCAATGTATAAACAATGGTATCCTAAAGGTAAAAAGATAACCCCAAAAGATATAAAATTAACACCTGTAACTTGCCGGCAATGGCATATTGGAGATGGATGTTTAATAAAACCAAAGAAAGGGAATCCATATATAACATTAGCTACTAATGGGTTTTCTATTGTCGATGTGGAATGGTTAAAAAAACAATTAATAAAAATAGGTTTTAAAGTTATAAGACAACCGAGCAATATACTCCGTATATCATCTTATTCGATCAAAGATTTTATAAAATATATAGGTGAATGCCCGGTTAAATGTTATCAGTATAAATTTGATTTTATTAAATTATAAAGGAGGTGAACCCAATCAAGATAGCTTTACCCTTTATAAATAAAATAGTCGATATTAATATATTTAAAAAGGCTCTGCCTGCCCGGGCAAGCGATCCTCGTTATTGGCCAGATGAACCGCAATTATTCGGACACGCTTCAAATACATTCAGAAACACAGCAGAACAATTAAAGGCCTACCAAGGTTGGGTAGGGTGATTGTGTATCATTGATAGCCAACCGAATGGGGAGTTTACCTCTTAGGCTCTATGACAAGAATGATGAACTAATACAAGAGCATCCTTTTTATGACCTCATGAAATACTTCAATCCGGATACTACTCCATTTTTAGGAAAAGTATTGCGATCTACTTATAAAGATTTAACCGGCGAATGTTATATCTTCATGGCCAAAGACAGGCTAGGAATCCCCAGGGAATTATATTTCAGAAGCCCGGATAAAATGACTCCGATTGTGGAAAAAGGAACCATAGCCTATTATAAATACCTAGAAGGTTTCAAGGAGATTATCTATCCCAAAGAAGATATTTTATTTTTTAAATATGCAAATCCTACCGATACATTCCGGGGAGCTTCCCCGGTCCAGAGAAAAGCCTATGCAGTAGATACCGATAAGTACAATATGGTTTATCAGTTAAATGTATTCAAGAATGGGGCGCATTTAAAAGCGGTATTAGAAACTGATAGCAATATGAGCAAAGAACAGGTAGAAAAATATTTGAATATATTCAATGCCACTTACGGCGGAGCAGAGAACGCACACAAAACAGGGGCGGCGGTTGGCGGATTAAAATTCAAGACGGTTGGCCAAACTAATAAAGATATGGAGTTTATGCTGTTGGCCGAATGGACCATGAGGCAGATTGCAAGTGCTTTTAATACTCCACCGCAAAAGTTATCGCATCCGGAGCAAACTAACCTGGCCAATATGGAAGCCTTAGACGTTTCATGGAATCGTGAATGTATTTTACCCCGCTGCATAATGGATGCAGAAGTATTTACATCTTTTTTATTGCCGCTATATAAACAACCGGGCTTATATTGTAAATATGACAATCCGGTCCCCGCTGACAATGAATTTCTATTAAAGAAAAGGGAATCGGATCTAAAGAATTTTGTAATTTGTGTTAATGAAGCCAGGCTTGAAGATGGGAGAGAAGAAGCAGAATGGGGAGATAAACCGCTTGCTTCTTTTAATATTGCACCATTGGGATCTGCAACCGAACCGGCAGCTCCTGCACCTGCAGCGGAGAAATTCATTATAGCAAAAAAATATACCGAAGATTTTAAGAAGGAATATTGGGATCAATTTATTAAGAGGGTTACCCCATTAGAGAATGATTTTAAGAGGGGGATGATAAAGCTATTTCAGGAACAGGAATTGAGGGCGTTAAGGGCATTGAGGGGTAAAAAAGTTAGTCAGGTAGATGTTGATAATGTATTAAAAATAACCCATGATGAAAGAACGATCAAGGATCTAGCCGATTTTACCATCCCCAGGATAACCGAAATGGTTAAGATAAATGGCACAAATGCTTATGCCGAATTAGGCGTAGAAGGTAGTTTCGATGTAACAAATCCAAAGGTTATAAAATGGATAAAAGCCCATTGTGGCGATTTAATAGTATCAATAACAGATACAACCTTTGATGCTTTAAAGGCAACATTAACAGAAGGTATAAAACTGGGTGAAAGTATTCCTAAATTAGCAGCCAGGGTAACCGAACAATACGCCGACTGTAAAGGATACAGGGCGGTAAGAATAGCCCGGACTGAAACGATAACCGCATCTAATC
>Ga0307378_10010049_pt1 | contig 12344 bp, 14 predicted proteins | sample UN1MG_FD_202238 | JGI IMG/M metagenome (GOLD analysis project Ga0307378, IMG submission 202238) | Soil microbial communities from Risofladan, Vaasa, Finland - UN-1 | ecosystem: Environmental > Terrestrial > Soil > Coastal area > Acid sulfate soil | place: Finland: Risofladan, Vaasa | collected...
AAATCAGTAAGTTTCATGTGTATCTTGCAAGCTTTTTGAATTCATTATTGATGGTCTCAATCCCATCAAGAGCAAGGTCCCAATCGCAGAAATCTTCTTCGACTTCAAAAGAACATACAGATTCTTCAACAATCCTTTTGTATTTAAATTCCTCAAAATCCATGTTATATTTATTCTGAAACTTCTTATCCATCAACCTGTATTCGGCAAGCCTCCCGTATAACTCGTTGGGTAATTTTACAGATACAGGCATTTACATCACTAATAATCACTCACTCTTATGACGTTAGTAGTTGTCTCAACAACTTCAACATCACAAATGCCCCATCATCTTATGCACCTGGGGGATGGCTCTGACATCTATGAGATAATCCCCCACCACATCCAATAGTTCAAGTAACCTTTGTGTTGAAGGAGGCTCAAATCCTGGACAGGCGGTCACGGGCTGGAGAATCAGGGGAATGGTAGTATCCATTTCGGACAAGCTATTTGCAATAGTCTTCAGATCATCATCAGAGGTCTTATCCGTGACCACGGTCTTTGCAAATGTGGCCGCACCAGCTTCATAAAACACTCCTAATGTCTCAAGTTCAGCTTTCAGCAGCGACCGATAATCATCAGAAGCGTTATGCTCTGGCAGCTTGATATCACATGCTGCTACGTCAATAACGTGCTGCACTTCCCTTGCCTTATCAGGCAGGCAGCCATTCGTCTCCAGGTATAGCGGATAATCCACTTCTCTTGACAGGGCATCAATAAAATCAGCATGCATCAGCGGCTCACCACCGGTCAGTACAAGATGTCTTGTACCCGGAGACCACACATCATTAATTATCTCAACAAGGGTGTCTAATTTGACAGGATTTGGAATATCCTTGAACTCTCCAGAGCCTGGAATATATTCTATTCTGCAAAAATCTGCAATTGGTTCCCTGGATCGGGGAGTATCGCAGTAACCACAGTTCAATGGACAGCCCAGGAACCTGACAAAAACCTGGCGCATACCGATAAAGATACCTTCGCCCTGAATGGAATTAAATATCTCGCCAAGAAATACAGGTTCTGTCATCCTGAATAAAAAGAGAAAATTGCAGGATTATATCCCGCTGATGCCGTAAGATTCCAGTATGACCTCTGCATTCAGGTGACCGGTATGGTAGGTCTTGCCTGTATCCAGGTCATTTACTGTAACTTCTGCCGGTGCAAAGATATTAGCATCGATCTTATAGAAATCGTACCCTGCGTCCTTGAATGTCTTAAAGAACGGTTTTCCATAATCAGAGGAAGTAGAAGATGGGACCTTTTTGAACAGTTCCTCATCGAATCCCCGGGTTGTAAGCACTATCGACCCATAATAGATCACACTGTCGTTCGTTGACCCCATAGCTTTCAGGTCATCTTTAACCACAGGGGCAATGGGTGCAGTACCTGATCCGCATTCGATCTGTGTAGTATCAAAACCCAGTTCGTTTAATTTGAAGATACCAGTCTCCACAACCCTTCCAGATACCTGTACTGAGCCAACAATGCTGGCAGTAGGTGCTACAAGTGCAATAGTATTTTCAACCGGTACATTGCATTCATCTGCTATCAACTGCATAACCTTTTTATCAGGCAATGCTCTGGATTCCAGGGCGATCACTGCATATTCAGATTCATCCTGGTATTTAATCCTCTCAAAGGTATGTTTTGGTTTCCGTGCAAGTGCACGCGCGGGTCCTGAACCCATTGCAAAGTACTTATCCACACTGATCGACCAGCCCGCCTTTTGTGCACCAAGGCATGATACAGCCGGGTGGTCTGTAGTTACATCGATAAAAGCGAGAGGGATATCACTAACCTTATGGACAGATATGCTGGTACTGCCCAGTCCTCCCATACAGATATCTGTGAACATTAATCCTGCTTCATAACTCCCACTTACATTTACACCGCAATCAATAACAATTGCTCCGTTATCAAGTTTCGCATCTTTGATCTTGAGCTCTTCAGCCCAATCCATCATTTCTTCTGCGATTTCAAGTCCCTTTTCATTAACACTTAACATCCTATCACCTTTGATTATTATTCGCAATTTTTTGTGTGTATGATAAGAATATAAGGTTTTTGAAATGATTTCTTAATCATGCATCATAATGGAGGAATATGGTATCGTCTTCTTCTTTTATTATTGAAAAACCGTATTTCAGGTACATATTGATCGCCTTTAACAGTGAACGATCTGTTTTTAACATAATTATTTGACATTCATCCATTGCATAATCAAGAGCATGTAACAATAATTCCTTCCCATAACCCATTCCCCTAAACTCCTTCTTTATGTAGATACGTTTTATCTCGCATTTGTGCTCATTTTTTCGATAAACAGCACTGGTTCCGATTATTTTACCATCATGAATCCCGATAAAGAACATGCCACCGCTTTGTAAATAATATCCATTGATATCATCCAGATCAAGATCCTTCAAATTATCATATCCGAATCCTTCCTCAGCAAGTACCCCCAGTACGAATTGCTTTACCTCATTGTTACGGTCTGCAGAAAATCTCGTAATTTTCATGCAAGGTATTCCTCAGGGTTATTCAGGAAATCAATAGCAATTGTTGCCAACATCCTGGCACCAACTAATAAAATGTCTTCATCGATATCGAACCGGCTTGAATGGTTCCCTTCAATAATTCCTTTATCCTCATTCCTGGTTCCAAGCCCGATATATACTCCTGGCACCTTATGGAGATAATAAGCAAAATCTTCAGCTCCAAAAAAGGGATCAATATCATCATCCACATCAGGAAAGCCTCTTTTTAGAACTTTTAAGACTTGATTTGAAAATACGGGCTCATTGATGAGTACAGGATAGCCATGTAAAATGTCAAGTTCAAATTTCGGCAGTCCGGGAAATTCCTCTCTGGAATATGACTGCATTATGTTTTCAAGGGTATGTTTTATGATATCTTCAATGTACCTGGTATCATTCTTATCAAAGGTGCGAAAACTTCCCAGTATCTCTACTTCGTCAGGTGTCCTGTTGAACTGGGATCCTCCTGAGATCTTGCCAAACCCGATAATAAACCGATCATCTGGGATTTGTTTTTTTATTTCATCCTGGATCAGGCCTACGAACTTTGAAGCAATAGATATGGGGTCAATATAAAGTTGGGGATCTAAATGATGGCCTCCTTTACCTGTGATCCTTATTGTCATGATATTGGAAGTCGCCATTAAGGTACCTGGTTTGACTCTAATCTCACCGGAATTCATACTGCTGAAGATGTGATGACCAACAATTGCATCTACTTCATCAAGCCCTCCTTCGGCAATGATTTCCAATGCACCACCGGGGGGCTGCTCCTCACCTGGCTGGAATATTAATGTTACAGAACCTGGGAACGATTCTTTGCATTGATTAAGTAACCTGGCGGTGCCTAACACAATTGCCATATGGCCATCGTGTCCACATGAATGCATAAATCCCGGGATCTGTGAGATATACTCCTGATTCAATTGCGTTGTTTCTTCAGTCACTTCAAGCCCATCCATGTCTGCACGAAGAGCAATTGATCTGCCAGGACTGGTTCCATTTATTGATGCAATAATTCCTGTCTTTGCAATAATTTTCCCTTTAAGTCCGATCTGCTGCAAAATCTCCAGAATCTTTTGTTGGGTTTTTACCTCAGAAAAGCTCAGTTCAGGTATCCTGTGGAATTCACGTCTCAATTCCACAATCCAGTTTTTTAATTCAAAATTATCAATGTCGTGCAATATATCACATCACTTTCGCTTCTGGCCATCCTGTTTAAAATCAATTTGGGATTACTCAAATTTCCGATTACATTTATCCTTGTAGTTTATATTAGTAAACCTTTTTTATCATATAACCAGAATAACAGCTATGCTTTCCGAAATAGGATCAAGACTTTTTGACAATTTTGAAGATAAAGACGAGGCCAGAGAGAAATCATTAAGACTTTCCAGAAATATTATAAGACTCAGCGGAAGGGCAATAAAATCCATCCACAGGGAACAATATAATGAGGCCGAACAGTTAATAGAAGAAGTCTCAAAATTGAATAATGATATCAGATCATTGCTAAAGGTCCATCCAGATATTTTTCATGCAGGATTTGTTGAGAATGCCCAGACCGAATATGCTGAAGCTGCTATTATATATCACATTTTAACTGAAAATAGGATCCCGGAACCTATTGAACTGAATGTGGAAGATTCTGCATTCCTTTTAGGTTTAGGAGATGTCGTAGGAGAACTCAGACGCATTATTCTTGATCTGATCAGAAAGGATAAACCCTATGATGGGGAAAAATATCTGGAAATAATGGACGATATATTTTCAACAATAATCTTATTTGATTTCCCTGATGCATTATCCAAGGGATTAAGGCATAAAGGGGATGTGGCACGAAGTCTTGTAGAGAGGACAAGAGGAGATTTGACTATAGCTGTTGGAAATAACAGACTGAACGAATCCATGACAAGACTTGAAAACAAATTGGAATAATAATGATAAGATTGATGTAATTTAGCTGACATTTGTTTCTCCAAAGGGTACGTTTATTATGAGATTTGATCCGGAAAAAATTAAAAAGGCAGCCAAAGAGGATTTTGATACTGCCTGGAACCAGGGAAAAGAGTACATTACAGCACCGAACATCCACACCCAATATCCCAGATTTAAATTGGGTTTTGGCAAACCCCATCCTATATATGATACGATCCAGAAATTACGGGAAGCGTACCTTAGGTTAGGATTCGAAGAAATGGCCAATCCCTTGATCGTGGATGATAAAGAGACACACAAACAATTTGGTTATGAGGCGCTGGCTGTACTGGATCGCTGTTTCTATCTTGCAGGTTTGCCCAGACCGAATGTTGGAATATCTGATGAAAAGATCACTAAGATAAAAGAGATCATCCCTGTAGACGATGCAGGTATCGAGATCATACGCCAGATACTTCATTCATATAAAAAAGGCGGAATAGAGGGAGATGATCTGGTACCTGAGATCTCACATAAACTGGATGTACCGGATTCAAAGGTCGCAGTAATGATCGACCATGTTTTTCCTGAATTCAAAGCACTCACTCCCATTAGTTCGAATAGGACCCTTCGAAGCCATATGACATCGGGCTGGTTCATTACCCTTGGTGCCATGGCAGAGCGGGCAAAACCACCAATTCATCTGTTCAGTGTTGATAGGTGCTTCAGGCGTGAACAGCAGGAAGACCCAACCCGGTTAATGACATATTTCTCAGCATCCTGTGTTATCATGGACCCTGAAGTTACGGTAGAACACGGAAAGGCAGTCGCTGCAGGATTACTGACCCAGTTCGGGTTTGAAAAATTCAGGTTCAGGCCCGATGAGAAGCGTAGCAAATACTATGTGCCTGATACCCAGATCGAAGTATTCGCCTACCATCCAGGGTTGGTAGGCAGCAGCACTAAATACAGTGACGGTTGGGTCGAAGTAGCTACTTTTGGTATCTATTCACCATCTGCCCTGTCGCAATACGACATCCCTTATCCGGTAATGAACCTGGGGTTAGGAGTAGAGCGTCTTGCTATGATCCTGCATAATTCCAATGATGTCCGGGCCCTTACGTACCCCCAATTCCCGGTATATGAAGACGGATGGAAGATGTCTGATGAGGAACTGGCTGGCATGATATCTGTAGATAAGGCTCCGGTAACATCAGAAGGATGGGATATTCAAAGGGCTATAGTTAAGGTATGTGAAGAAAAGGGCAGTGAACCCAGTCCATGTGAATTCCTGGCATGGAGCGGTAAAGTCAGCGGCAAGGATGTTAACGTCTGGGTTACTGAACCAGAGGATAATACTAAATTGTGCGGACCAGCTGCACTTAACAGTGTTATTGTATTAGATGGAGATGTGCTGGGCCTGCCAGATTCACCGAAATATGAAAAGCAATTTAATAATGGTACAAATGCAAATCTGAGGTATATTGATGCTTTTGCAGCTTTGGTCGCATCAGAAATTGAAAACTCTGGTGGGGAAAATACCCTGACGCGGGTGAGAATCGTGAAAGTGCCCTCTGAGATGAATATTATATTGGACCCCATTGCGCAGCGGAATATTACAGGCAATAATAAGAAAATAGATATCCGCGGCCCGGTATTTACGACTGTAAGATCGGAATTTTTATAAAGTCGACATTATCAGGGAAACTGTAATTGGCAGGGACTTTGCTAATAATCCTGATTTCATGGCAAACATCATTTCCAAATGGTTGCGATAATATTATTAGCTAAGAAGAAGAACTATTTAGTAAAATATTGATTTTATGAGGTGGAAATATAATGAAATCTAAAAGCATTTTTTCAATAATCTTTGTTATAGCATTATTAACAATATCTATATTTGCAGCTGGATGTGCAGATAATGGTTCTACTGTAGATGAAACACCTACTGCGACTCCAACACAAGCACCCACAGAACAACCAACAGTAGAACCAACAGTAGAACCAACTGAGGAACCTACTGCAACAGCTACAGAAGGAATTGAAGTTCTCAATATTGCCAGGCTTTCGGCCTATCAGATATTACCTGCTGGGGGTATGGAAATAAATGTGGGAGAGACACTTACATTTAGAAATTTTGATACATTGAAAAGAAAATTTGTGCTTATAAGCGAAGATAATCTGTGGGAAGAGGATCCTACTCTTAATTATATGAGAACAGTAAACTACACATTTACAGAAACCGGCACATACACTTTCTATGTTCAACCAGCAGATGCCAAAAAATGGACTCTTACCGTGGTATAGAATATAATGAAGACCAAAATCATCTGTGAAGGGGATGTCCAGATCCAGATTCCCCTTCCAGATGATTTATCAACGTTCCCTCCATCATCTGCAGCTGTTTTTTACAATCCTGAAATGGAATTGAATCGGGATATTACAGTAGCGTCAATTTCTGGATTTATCAAGCAAAAAGAAGCTGATTTAGAAAGATTATCCTACGTTGATGTCATGGCAGCCACAGGCATCAGGGGTGTAAGGATTGCTTTTGAGGTCGGATTGAGATGTCATCTCAATGATTGGAATGAGGATGCATATCAATTAATTAATGATAATATTAAACTGAACGGGTTGGAAGATCAGTGCACCACCTCACACCAGAATGCCAATACCTTGCTGCATCAGGAATCATTTGATGTGGTTGATATTGACCCATTTGGCTCCCCTGCGCCGTTTCTGGATGCTGCTGCAAGGTCCGCGCGGGGTCTTTTGTGTGTCACTGCTACTGATACAGCACCGTTATGCGGTGCCCACTTAAAATCAGGGATCAGAAAGTATGCAGCATTACCATTAAATACCGAATATCACAGGGAGATGGGAGCACGCGTTCTATTGGGTGCTATCACCAGAGCACTGGCGCGCAGGGACAAAGGTATGAATGTGCTGCTTACCCATGCTACCCGGCATTATGTAAGGGTGTATGTGGACATTGTCCGGGGTGTCCCGGCAGCTGACAGGGCCATGCGAGAGATGGGATTTCTGGCTCACTGTTTCGAATGCGGTTTCAGGTCATGGAAGCATGGTCAGACTCCTCTGCTGGGCTCACAATGTCCTCATTGTGGAAAGAGCCTGAAGGTGGGGGGACCACTGTGGCTGGGACATATCCAGGAACCTGATTTTTGTCAGAAGGTACTGGATGAATTGGAGAACAGAAAACCCGCTATGTTGGAACAGGCTTGTAAGATTGTATCCTTCTGCCGTGATGAGATAAATGTACCTACTTATTATGATCAGCATTGGCTGTCCAAGAAACTGAAGGTCTCTCCGGGGCCTATTGATGATCTGATTAAGACTCTGAAAGCTGAAGGTTTTCATGCTTCTCGTACGCATTTTTCAGGAACAGGGTTTAAGACCGATGCTGAAATTTCACAGATTAATGAGATTATGGTATCATAGGGAAAAAACAATTATTGTGAATTGATACTTATCGAATAAGAATAGTCAGTGACCCTTCGGGAAGAATTTCATTATATAATAATAATTGTATAATTTTGCGCAATTATAATTAATATAAAATAGAATATGTATTTATAGGATAATATTTACACAAATAATTACTAGTAAATCAATAATGGGGTTATATAGGGGTGTATCTATCATGAATAAGAGGAGTCTAGTAAATATTTCTACGACTTTGATCATTGTATTAATATTAATATTTACAGGGCCGGCAAGTGCCGTTAAAATTAAAATGTCAACGCCAAGCGGACAATATTATGATGATCAAACAGTCGACTTCACAGTGGAAATTCAGTTTAAGACAAATGATTTAATTCCAATACAAAATATAAATATTACAGGACTTCCCAAGGGTGATCTATCTTTTAGACCTGACGGAACGATAATTAGTGGTGACACCGGATATGATGTTACTAGGATAAGTTCTGCTTTTTATGGTTATGGCTATGGCTATGGTTATGATCAAAATCCAGGACTCGGTTATGGTTATGGATATAATTTTGATAGCGGATATAATTTTGGTTATGAATATGGTTACGGATATGGTTACGGATATGGTTACGGATATGGATATGAAAACGGTAATTTGGCATCAGAATTAATCTATGAAATTAAGATAGGTGACCTTGAGTCAGATACATATTCAGGTACTGCCGAGATCAGTGTGGAAACTGGTAATTCAGATAAACCATCTTTCTCAGCGTCCCAAAGCTATTCGTTTGACATAATTTCGAGAGAGAAAGAGAGCGAGAGAGAGAGAGAGAGAGAGAAATCATCTTCAAGCAATAGAAATAAATTGATCAGACTTGGTCTCCTTCCCGATGAAAAAAATGAAAGCATTGAATCAAATAAAAAATTCGAACCTGACTTTTCAGTTTCGAGTCAGGCGGGTTCTGAAGGGATGGAACAAACTGAAGAAAGCATTGAAGATAAGGCTATACCTGGTTTTGAGGTTATAATAGGAATATTGGGAATATTGATTGCAATCTATGTAAGAAGAAAGAAACCAGGGTTTTGATGAAAAACATCCTCAATATTTTTTATTATTAATTAATACTCGTTAAGTAATTTTGGATCACCTGCATTCCATATTAAAAAAAAGGAAATTAGAAATAAATTTGAAAATATATAGAGTTTGACATATATTTAAATGTGAGGATGAATTTGTTTTTTGAATCTTATATAAGATTTGTGTTATTTAGAGCATGATTTTAATGGGTGGTTGTATTCAGATAAAATATATTTTCAAAAATCATCCTTATATATTTTTTATAATTCTTGTTGGTTTTATTCTGAGAATATATGATCTTGGTAATCAATCTTTATGGCTTGATGAAGCAATTAGTTCGATTGCAGCAATTGCCTTTTTAGAAAAAGGTGAACCTGTTTTACCATCTGGTATTTTCTATGGTGTTGCTATACTCAATACCTTCCTAATCAAAAATTCATTGACTATAATAATTGATAAGCTATGATACGAAAAACAAAAATCTATCTATAATAATAAAGTATATGACAGTATCTTATGGCCAATTCCTTGAGAATATTATTCAACCAGTTCTTTGGTCTAAAACCCAAGATCTCTGAAAGTCCTTACGTAAGACTAATAGATTTAAAATCAAAACCATATTTTATCGTAGCTTCAGTTGAAGTGGGTAACACTACGACCAAATGCATCCTCACAGCCACCAATCTGGAAAATGGACAGACCAGCCTTGTCAATAAGACGGTAAAAATGACCCGGGATGTCAGGAGTCCCAGACCTGAAGAAGAAATATTTGGCAAAACCTTAACCGGAGTTTCCCTTACAAAAGATTCAGTAGCTGAAATGGTAAGGGATACTCTTTTGGAATCTATAACTAATGCTAATCTTGATATTACAGAGGACCTGCATTTCGTAGTACGTTCCACAGGTGTAGTGGCTGGTTTTGATTCTCCTGAGGAAGTGGGTCATTTTATCAAGGCATTGGCTGATGGATGTTTAATGGCAGGTGTGCCGCCAAATAAAATGATCCCAGCTATGTCCATAGACAATGTGCCACAGCGTTTCAAAAAGCATAGTCTCATAGAAAAGATCGTATTTAACGGTGCAGTGGGAGGTGTGCTGCCCCCAATGGGAGCTTCAGGACTTGAAGTGGTAGCAAATGAAATGGAAGGGGAACTTGCCACTGCCGGTATTAAGGAAGGGGCAAAATCAGCTGGCATTGACTTTCGAAATCCGTGTCTTTCCATTGACTTCGGTACAACGCTGGATGGGCGCATCACCACCAGTGACCTGCCATATGCTCATACTATCGGAAATTTTGCAGGTTACGCAGGAGCTATTCCAGACGCAATTATACAGGGGACTCATCTGGTAGATGAAAAGGTTGGCACTGCTCTTGACCTGTTCAATAACAAACCAGTTGGATTGTTTAGATGGATGCGACGTGGAAAAGTGATAAAAGAATATGCAGCAAAGATCCATGAGTTGATAACTATTGAAGTGATCCCTGAAAATGTGAACAAATACGGTGGCGTTCCAGTAAATCCCAGGGCAGCAAAAGAAATTGGAGTGACCCTTATTGGATGCGATGTGGGAGTGAACGGTTCAGATCTTGAAAAACTGCTGACAATAGGGGGAGAGATCTATACAAAATATGGTCTGAAAACACTTTTCGCGGTTGTGGACATGGTATGTTCATATATGGCCACAAGGTTAGTTAAAGTGGCTATGGATGCCGATCTAATTACTGAAAGGTCTGCCATAGGGTTTACGGGCAGGGCTGCCATAACAGGTTGTAAACCCAAATTAATACTCAGCAATATTAAGAAACTTGGCCTGTATGATGCGCCAGAGAACCATGTCGTGTTTGTGGATGATGGTTTAGCCCGGGGTGCAGCAGTAATGGCCAGGTGTATGAATTCAATGGGGTCCCCAAAAGATCCCTTAGGCGGATGTATTGGTGGTAAATGCGTGCTTGGGGGACGAATGAAACTCCAGGGCGGACAAATAGATGAAAAGGAATTGCAGAAGCTGACTGCAAAGGGTTCAAGAATGAACAAATCAATGTCATAAGGGTGAATATTTTGAAAGCTCTACTGGTAATGGGTTGCCCGGAGGTCGCAGTCCAGACAAGTTTGGTAATATATACTTCCCATCTTCTCTCAAACATTGGATGTCAAGTATTGATAGCTGGTAACAATTCTGCTTTGGAACTTACCAGGATGGCAGATCCAGAGGGACATTATATTAAAAATACTGCTGATCTGGATGCTACTATTGGGGATCTGGCCCAAAAGGTCTTTGAACCAGATATCTGTTATGTGTTCATCCATAATGACGCTGGAATATCATACCTTGCCACAGTTAATGCTCTGATCAGCGGTGAAGCTGTGGGTGTCATTTTCGGACGTGAACCCCAGAAATTGGTAGCGCAGTGCGAAGAAGCTGATCTGAAATGTATCTGGGCCAAGGCAGTACACAATCCCAGTCCTTTAAAATCCAAAATAAAACGGGAGGTAGATCGTTGGTCTGCATTGACGAGTTGAACTACGAAATATTGCTATCAAAAGCAACTTACAAGGATTGTTCAAAGTTTATCAGATCAAAATTTAAAGAAACATATATCATAGAGCCCGGGTTCAAATTATTTGATGCTTACATAATCGGGGTTCCACCCATTTACGTTGCCGTGGCAGATGATACTGTTGTATTCCCGTATACAAAGCCGTGTCATGGCACCTTTGTACTCAGTATCCACAGTCCGGAAGGAGCAGCAAAACTCAGAAAAATTGGCAAACCCGCTTAATTAGATGGCAGTAGATGTTGAATTGTCTAAGGCCCATCTGATAAATTCAGGGTTTGGAAATTCGTGAATAGTTGTTGCAACGATCATCCCCTCACCGAACTGGTGGGTCACAAGAACTGCTTCTTCTTTTTCGTTAACAAGGATACATTCTCCACCGGTTGTGCAAAAGAAGCCATCACATTCCTGAAGGGGACCACTTGCCAGTAATGATGCATTACTCTGGCATTTTTCATGCAGCTCAGCGGGCCCGTAAGTTAAGGAATATTCAAGATCAACAGGGAGCCATTCATAAAAATGAGAGTCTGTAAGGGCTCCAAAGACTAACAGTGTCCCGCCTTTAGTAATAAAACTCTCGATCCTGCGTTTGTTTTTCATAAGAGAAGGAAGCATGTTTGAATATTTTGGATTGGCAAATCCAGTTGGAATCAGTATCATCTTAAACGGGGGGAGAAAAGGTGAACCCATATTTGCAGGATGGATCAACTGATGATCAAAACCATGCTCAATAAAGAATTTCTCAAACAATAATTTGGAA
>Ga0307378_10010050_pt1 | contig 12343 bp, 10 predicted proteins | sample UN1MG_FD_202238 | JGI IMG/M metagenome (GOLD analysis project Ga0307378, IMG submission 202238) | Soil microbial communities from Risofladan, Vaasa, Finland - UN-1 | ecosystem: Environmental > Terrestrial > Soil > Coastal area > Acid sulfate soil | place: Finland: Risofladan, Vaasa | collected...
TGCTGCGGATAATCATCTCCGTATTACGCGATACCGTTACTCTAAACCTCCGCCAGGGGCAAAAAATCATAAATTCCGACCAGGAAAACCGCCTCAAAGTGCTCGCAACGCGACTGGAACCCGAAACTGCAAGCCGGAAAATTATCGATGTTTACCGGGCTATGCGGCTGGTTGACGCCGCTGTTAACGAAAGGCTTATTTTCGAACAGTTATTGTTGAATCTGGCTGCTTGTGATAGAATGTAGTTTTTGGCGCCGCTGATCAACACAGAAAGCCGTTGACGGCGGCACCCTATACGGACAGTGCAAATGAACCAGAATTTCGTTCCAAAAACCAAAGAAGAAAAAAATAAAAAATATATGCTCGTTAGCTATAGCAATATGAATCTGCTGGGTTTCTTCGAGCATAATGAAACCAATATACCCAGATTATTTACCAGGGTGGTGGTAAAAACCGACAAGGGCCTTGAACTGGGCCAAATTGTCGGTTCGTTTGCCTACAGGGCCGGAAACTTTAAGTTGAGCCGAGACCAGGTAACCCAGTATTTTCAAACCAGCGACATTGAATTTGACCCCAGACCTGTCGGCAAAGTCATCCGCCAGGCTACCGCCGCCGACCTCAGCGAGGAAAGACACCTCAAAGCCAGTGCCGCCGAAGAGGCCCTGTGCTGCAGAAGATTTGTCGAGGAGATGAACCTTCCGATGAAAATTGTCGATGCCGAACACATATTCGGCGGCGAGAGAATCATATTTTACTTTATGGCCGACGGCCGCGTGGATTTCCGCGAGCTCGTCAAAAAACTGGGCCAGGAATATCAGACCAGAATCGAAATGCGACAGATCGGTTCCCGCGATGAGGCATTGCTGTTTGCCGACTGTGAAATCTGCGGCCAGCAGTGCTGCTGCCAGAGATACCTCAAGACTCTCAAGCCCGTTAATATGAGAATGGCCAAAACCCAGAAAGCCACCCTCGACCCCGCCAAAATATCCGGTTATTGCGGAAGGCTCAAGTGCTGCCTGCGATACGAGGACCAGACATACACCGAACTTAAAAACCTCCTGCCCCAGAAAGGAACCATTGTAAAAACCAGCTCCGGAAAAGGCAGGGTCATAGACACACAGATATTAACCCAGATGGTCGTTGTTGAACACGATGAGGGAACGAAAGTCGCTGTCAGTGTCGACGAAATTGAAATAATCGGCCCTGCGCAAACCAAACAGCAGCAAAACGATGCCGTTGACAACAATAATAATATAAACCTCGATCACGAGAATAAACCACAGATGGATAATCACTAAACAGCCAAGCGAACATTTACCTGCAGCTGCTGTGAAGATACGAATATGGCCAGGAAAATCGTTGTAACGTCAGCTTTACCCTACGCAAACGGCCCCATACATATCGGCCATCTGGTCGAATACATACAAACCGACATCTGGGTGCGCTTCCAGAAAATCTGTGGTAATACATGCCTTTACTTCTGCGCCGACGACGCACACGGCACCCCTGTAATGATAACCGCTCGCAGCATGGGAATTACTCCCGAACAGCTCATCGAACGCGTGCACAAAGAGCACATAGCCGACTTTGCCGGCTTTTTAATCGAATTTGACAATTACTATTCCACCCATTCGCCCGAAAACAGAAAGTTCAGCGAAGAGATTTTCCATTCCCTTGACAGGGCCGGTGCAATAGTCAAAAGGGACACCGAGCAGGCCTATTGTGAAAAATGCCGAATGTCACTGCCCGACAGATACATCCGCGGAACCTGTCCCCGGTGCGGCGCCCAGGACCAGTACGGGGATTCCTGCGAATTGTGCGGCAGCACCTATCAGCCCTCCGACCTCAAAGAACCCTACTGCGCAACATGCCGCACAAAACCCGTGCTGCGCACCTCCGAACATTACTTTTTCAAACTCGCTGATTTCCAGCAGAAGCTCAAAAAGCTTATCACTGACGGATATACCCGGAAATCCGTAGCCAACAAGCTTGATGAATGGTTCAAAATCGGTCTTAAAGACTGGGACATCTCGCGGGACGGCCCGTATTTCGGATTCAAAATACCCGGCGAAGAAAACAAATTCTTTTACGTCTGGCTCGATGCGCCGGTCGGCTATATGGCCTCTGCCAGGAATTATTGTAACAGCAACAACCTCGATTTTGACAACCTCTGGAACAGCGGCGAATACGAACTCTATCACTTCATCGGCAAGGACATCATTTACTTCCATGCGCTTTTCTGGCCGGCAATGCTCCTGGCAAGCGGCTTCAGAACCGCCGACAGACTCTTTGTTCACGGTTTCCTGACTGTAAACGGCGAAAAAATGAGCAAATCTCGCGGCACTTTTATCAAGGCCGCCACCTACCTTAAATACCTCCACCCCGAGGCCCTGCGATACTATTATGCCGCCAAGCTCACTGCTTCCATTGACGATATTGACCTCAGTACCGAGGATTTTATTAACAAAATCAATTCCGACCTGGTCGGCAAGCTGGCAAATCTGGCCTCACGCTCAGGCCCGATGCTGGCAAAAAACCTTGATTCCCGGCTTGGAGAATTGGACAAAGCCGGCCAAAACTTAATCCGCGAACTGGCTGCCGCAAAAAAACAGGTTATTCAAAACTACGAAGAACTCAACTTTGCCGCCGTTGTGCGAACTGTTACCGCCCTGGCGGACCAGGCAAACCGTTACGTAGAGCAGAATCAGCCCTGGGCGACCGTAAAAACCGATTTGGAAAAAACAAGAACTACCCTTACTGCCGTCATAAACGCCGTGCGCATCCTGACAATATACCTTAAGCCTGTTCTGCCGGGGTTTGCCCGAAAGGTCGAAGAGTTCCTCAACGTCGGTGACCTCAAGTTTGCCGATGTTGAAAGTCCGCTGGAAAACCGCCGAATAAACCCCTTTCAGCGATTGTTCGAAAGAATAGATAAGGAAAAGGTCAACGCAATGATACAGGAAAGTAAAGAAAGTCGTGCTGCGGACCCCGCTTCCCCTGTCCCTGCCGAACCCATCGCCCCTGAATGCACTATTGACGATTTTGCCAAAATTGATTTGAGAATCGCCAAAATAACCAAAGCCGAACCTGTCGAAGGTGCCGACAAACTGCTGCGACTTACCCTTGACCTGGGCGGCCTTGAAAAACAGGTCCTCGCCGGTATCGCGATGGCTTACCAGCCAGCCCAGCTCGCAGGCAGAATTGTCGTTTGCCTGGCCAATCTCAAACCCAGGAAAATGAAGTTCGGTATCTCGGAAGCCATGATTCTGGCCGCCGGGGACGGTGGAAAGGATATTTTTATGCTCTATGCCGATTCCGGAGCTATACCAGGCCAGAGAATCAAATAACAGGATTTTCAGTGTTTTAGGTATATCTATGCACACAGACCTTGAAGAGATTGCCAGAACCGACGGGCGGTTTCACCCCAGTGCCTTAAAATTTGTTTACGAGGGGCTTGGCTACCTCAAGTCCAAAAAAAAGTCCCCCTCCGACGCCGCTCATGTCAGCGGCGGCGACCTTTGTTGCGCATTAAAGGACCTCGCAATTGAAAAATGGGGCAGGCTGGCCCTGCTTGTACTCGATTCCTGGGGTGTAAAAAGCACCCGCGACTTCGGAGAAATCGTCTATTTGATGATACAGCACAAATGGATGTCTGCACAGCCAGCCGATTCCATCGGAGATTTCGATAATGTGTACGATTTCAAAACCGTATTTAAAAACGCCGAGTTCTGAAACAGAATTTTTTGTTGCATAGCGAACCGATATGAACAATAATATACGTTTTTGGATTTTGTTGCCACGCAAAAGGAGCCTGAATGGGACCTGTGTTGAATGGCTTGATAAAGGTCCAGAGTATTGAAAACCGTCTCAGAGCCGTCAAAACAAAACTGACAAGGTGCAGAAGGAACGTGCTCCTTCAGGAAAATCATATAAGAAGCCTCACCAACACCCTCGAAGCCAAACACGAAGAGATACAACTGACCAAAATACAGATTGACCGTCTTGAATTGGAGCTGAAAACCGGTGATGAAAGAATAAACAAATTAAGGGCCTCGCTCAACACCGCAAGGACAAACAAAGAATACGCCGCTGTCCTCACCCAGCTTAATACCACAAAAGCCGACAATTCAAAAATTGAAAACCAGGTACTCGATCTGCTCAAGGATGTCGAGCTTGACCAGGCCCAGGTGCTGAAAATTCAGCAGGAAATCGAACAGCACAAGGAAACTCTTGACCAGACACGCAAGGAAACCGAGGTCAATGCAAAAAAACTCGAAGCTGAAATACAGCAAATCCAGGCCCAATGGCACCAGCAGGCCAAAGACATACCAGCCCAGCACCTCGATATTTTCAAACGTGTCGCCGAAACTTACGATGGTGAGGGCCTGGCCGTAATTGAAAAGCAGCAGGGTAAAACCGAAACGTACAGCTGCGGCGGCTGTTTTATGGGTATAACCGCCGAATCGATCAATTTGCTTATGACCACCGACGACATAATCCGGTGTCCGAACTGCACGAGAATTCTGGTTCTTGGCGATGCGGAACTTTGACCGGTTTTCTATATATAGTGTGACGATTCATAATTACCCGTGGACGCTTCTTAAATAAAATTTCCGTTTTGCTTAAGGTCAGCCTTGTCCGGCCAAACAGAAAAACTGGTCATTTATACCGACGGCGGCAGCAGGGGAAACCCCGGGCCGGCCGCTGCTGCGTTCGTGATAACCGATCAGAATGCTCACCAGCTAAAGGCACAGGCCTTTTACCTCGGCCATACCACCAATAACGTCGCCGAGTACACGGCATTGCTGAAAGCCCTCGAAGCTGCCGCGCAATTCAACGTAAAAAAACTGAAAATATTCACCGACAGTAAACTGCTTGTTGAGCAGCTTAACGGCCGGTACAAGGTAAAAAGCGAACATCTGATGCCGCTTTTTGAACAGGCCCGAAGCCTGCTTGATTCCTTCCAGGCCTGGACCCTCCAATTCATAAACAGAAACCAGAACCAGCAGGCTGACCGACTCGTCAATCAGGCCTTGAATCTAAAGCATGATTTTCTCGCTGACAAAGCCGATGAAATTAAAAGCTCTGCTGATAAAACCCCCGTAGAACCCATTCGCCTTGGTGTGCTAATCAGCGGCGGCGGCAGAACACTTATGAATATCATCGAATATATAAACACTCGCCGACTCAACGCCGATGTCGCTGTGGTTATAAGCTCCCGTTCAACAGTCGCCGGCGTCGAAAAGGCCAGGGCCGCCGGACTGCCTGTGGAAATAATCCGCAAAAAAGACTTCCCCGACATAGACCGCTTCAGCAAACGCATCGAGGAAATACTTGTTGCCGCCGGTGTGAAATTAGTCATTCAGGCCGGCTGGCTGTGCCTGTGGAAAATACCAAATCAGTATATTAACCGTGTAATGAACATACATCCCGCCCTGCTGCCGCTGTTCGGCGGAAAAGGTATGTTCGGCCATCATGTGCACGAAGCCGTCCTGAAAGAAGGCTGCAAGGTCAGCGGCTGCACCGTGCATTTCTGCACAAACCAGTACGACAAAGGACCCATAATCCTGCAGCGAACCTGTCCCGTTTATGACAATGACACCCCGGATACACTTGCCGACAGGGTCTTTCAGCAGGAGTGTATTGCCCTGCCGCAGGCAATACAGCTGTTTGCCGAAGGCAGATTAACCGTACAAAACGACAAAGTAAAGACACTTGCCCACCCATGAACACCAAACAAAGGACCATCATAAAAGACTTTATTGTCGTAACTGCCGTGACCTTTGTTACGGTACTTGCCATGATTTGTCTCAAAGGTCGCGTCAATCGCCTGGAAGCAACCCGTGCTATGGACCAGTTGGGCAAAATCGTGCTTGCCTACCGTCAGCAGTATGGTGCCGTTCCCCCGGAATCGTACATACTCAATATCAAAGGTGACCTGCCCGGTGCCGTCAGGCTCGGTGAAATATATTACAGGGCAAGATGGCTGGAATTTGACGCCGGCGACGATGAAATCCTTGCCTGCTCAATAAAAACCTATCGTTCGTTATCGGGTAATAAGTTTATTGTTCTGAAACTGAACGGTGATGTCCAGCTAATCAAACCCCAGCAGCTTCAGGCATTATTGGACCAGCGGCAAACTCCTCAGGAAAAAATACAGGGCCGCCGCGACTTCTTGCCGTGACCCTGCGAAAATGCAAAAGGGCATCAGTTCTGTTCTTATTCGGAACGGGTCGTCCTGACCTTTTCCGATTTGTCTTTCTTGCCCCCGCCCTCCGAATAACCTTCCAGCTTAAGGTGCTCTTCATCCCGCACTTCAACTTTTATAAGGTCTTTGCCCGAAAATTCACCTCGCAGCACCGCCTCCGAAAGCGGGTCTTCTATATAGCGCTCGATTGCCCTGCGCAAAGGCCGTGCGCCGAACTCCGGACTGTAACCCTTGTCGATGAGAAACTCCTTGGCCTGCTCGCTTAATTCAAGTTTCAACCCGTGTTCTGTAAGACGACGGAAAACCTTCGCAAGTTCCAGGTCAACTATCGTTTGCAGGTCTTCGCGTGTCAGGGCCTTGAATACTATTGTGTCGTCCACACGGTTGAGAAACTCAGGCCGGAAATGACGCTCCACCTCTTTATTGAGCATTTCTTTCATCTTCTCGTAATTCGCCTCAGCCGTTCGCTTGCCGAAACCGAAGCCGCCGCTGTTTTTAATCAAATCCGCCCCGATGTTGCTGGTCATTATCAAAATCACGTTCTTGAAATCCACATGTCTGCCGAAACTGTCCGTCAAACGCCCCTCATCCATTATCTGAAGCAGCACGTTATAGACGTCCGGATGTGCCTTTTCTATTTCGTCCAGCAGTAAAACCGCGTATGGCCGACGCCTGATTCTCTCGGTCAATTGACCCCCTTCTTCGTATCCCACATAACCCGGAGGCGCGCCCACAAGCCTGCTGACGTTGTGTTTTTCCATAAACTCGCTCATATCAAGCTGCACCAACGCGCTCTCTTCGCCGAACATAAACTCCGCAATGGCCTTTGCCAGCAGTGTCTTGCCCACCCCGCTGGGGCCCAGGAATATAAAGCTGCCTGTCGGCCGATTCGGGTCTTTCATGCCGCTTCTGCTGCGCCTTACAGCCTTTGCTATGGCGATTATTGCCTCGTTTTGTGATACTACCTTCTTGTGAAGTTCCGCCTCCAGCTCCAGAAGCCTTTGAGTTTCCTTCTTCTCCAGCTTGGTCAGCGGCACACCCGTCATCTTGCTGACCACCTCGGCCACCGTCTCGTTATCGACTACGCCCGTGATTTCCCTGTTTTCCTCGTACCAGTTTTTCTGCACCCTGTTCTTTTCATCCAGAAGCTGCTGTGCCTCATCACGCAATGCCGCCGCCCGCTCATAATCGGCGCTTCGGACAGCTTCATCTTTTTCAACCTGCAGTTTCTCTATTTTCTCTTCTATCTCCGACAGGCCCGGCGGCGGAGTCATGTTCTTGATTCTTATACGTGCACCAGCCTCGTCAACCACGTCTATTGCCTTATCAGGAAGACACCGCCCCGTAATATATCGCGTTGACAGCTCCACCGCCTGGTAAAGCGCCTCGTCCGTAAACCTGACCTTGTGGTGCGCTTCGTATCTGTCCTGCAGACCTCTGAGAATTTCAAGCGTCTCATCTTTCGACGGAGGCTCAACTATTATTGTCTGAAAACGCCTCTCCAATGCACCGTCTTTCTCGATATATTTGCGATACTCGTCCAGCGTCGTTGCGCCTATACACTGCACTTCTCCGCGCGCCAAAGCCGGCTTCAGTACGTTAGAGGCGTCAATTGCGCCTTCGGCGCCGCCTGCACCCACCAGCGTATGAAGCTCATCAATAAAAAGAATGACGTTGCCGGCCCTTTTAACCTCGTTAATAACCGCTTTTATTCGCTCTTCGAACTGACCACGGTACTTCGTGCCCGCTACCATCATCGCCAAGTCCAGTATGACAATCCGCTTGCCCTTCAGGATTTCAGGCACCTGGCCATTGATCACTTGCTGACTGAGACCTTCCACTATAGCCGTCTTGCCAACACCCGCTTCGCCCAGGAGAACCGGGTTATTCTTCGTGCGCCTGCAAAGAACCTGAATCAGCCGCTCAATTTCGTTCTTTCTGCCGATTACCGGGTCCAGTTCCCCGTCTTCGGCCAGCTTCGTCAGGTCCCTGCCGAAACTGTCAAGCGCGGGAGTCTTGCTCTTGGCCTTGCTGCGGCCCGCCATCGGACCCATTTTCATACCAAGGTCAATCGGACTGTCATCGCTGCCGGCTCCAAGCAGATTCAGAACCTCCTGACGTACGTCCTCAAGCCTCAACCCAAGATTCATCATCACCTGCGCAGCTATGCCTTCGGTTTCTCGCAAAAGACCAAGTAATATATGCTCCGTGCCGACATAGTTATGGTTCAATGCCCTGGCCTCTTCGATGGCGTATTCGATAACCTTTTTGGCTCGCGGTGTTTGCGGCAATTTCCCCATCGTCACCATGTCGGGGCCGCTCTTGACAAGTTTTTCCACCTCAAGCCGAAGTTTCTTTACATCAACATCGAGGTTCTTTAACACCGTCGCACCCACACCGCTGCCTTCCTTAACCAGCCCCAGCAGGATATGCTCCGTGCCGATATATTCATGGTTGAAACGCTGCGCCTCCTGGTTGGCCAGCGCCATCACTTTACGTGCCCTGTCTGTAAAACGCTCAAACATCTTTTACCTCTGAAATTCTTTCCAAAACACAGCCAAAAACCCGCCGCATATTGCCCTGATTAAGCTTATTTCATTGACCAATGTCTGCGACAGCTCGTACTCAAACCGCTGCTTCTATTATACCAGCCCCGGGGGCTTCTTGTCAAACCGCTAACACCCTCCAGGCCGTACTTCCATTTTTTTATATGCTGCGCATTGTTGCCGTGTTCGTTTCTCGGACCTTCATTTTTGCCCGGATATCAATCTATCGACAAAAAAACACACCCACTTTTTTGCTTGTTTCACCTCAAGGGCCTTTTTTTCGCTGCGCGGCTTTATCGCGTGCTCCGGCGTGCAAAATATCCCTGCGGCAACAACCTTGTTCAAACCTCAACAGGCCCGGTTACTAAGCCCTTGACAGCTAAGGCGTTACACACAATTATGGGGTGCGGAATGTACGAAATGAACTGCTAAAATAACTATCCGGTGGTTCATCACCCTCCTCCAGGGTAAAAAACCACCAATCTAACGTGCCGTTAGTTTAATACCTTGCCGCCAGGCACACCGCTGATTAGCCGTGCTCTTCCAGCAGCTTACGAAGATACATATTCTCCCTGCGGGTTGCTTCGAGGTCAAAAAGTTGGTACTTGATACAAAGTCTCAGATAATCGAGGGATTCTTGAAGGCCATTGACGTTTTTCGCCAGCCTTTTGCGGTTTTTACAGGTTTCTTTGGCAAGCATTGATATACTTTGATTTTCCCCTGTCGTCAAACCGCCGACTTCCTTGACCAAATCGTTAAGCTTATCACCCAGGCCCCGCTCATCGTTCATCTTGTCTCCCCTTTCCTGCTAAGAAACTTTTGCCTGCTTTGTTAAGCTCCTAAAACCTTATCCCTCTATCAGTGCAAAAACCGTGCCTGAATGTAAAAAAACCCCATTTTTGCCGATAGTAATGTTGCCTATGAAAAACAGTACGAAACCGCTGCAGGAAGCGCTGTGGTATTAACGTTGTTAGTTATTGTCTCGATTATCTGGTAAAAAATCCCTGTATGGATTAGGCTCGTATGTTGCCGAAAAGCATCGGCAGCCAACTTGCCGTGTTTTTGCCGCTCACTTAACGGCCTTATCGAAAAGTGGTTACAGTTGCGTTGCTTTTTGTCAACATCAGCGTTGAATTATTCCTTCAGCCCATCACGTAACAGGCCATAAATGCCGTTTACCCGGTTGTAGTTTTACGGTCAAAGTGGCAGTAATTTACGAAAAGTGGCACAAACCCCGCGCGCAGACAAATTCCGCTGCCATTTTGCCCATTTTCACAGGAAAATCAGGCAACCTGGTTAGCGGTAAAACCTTTTTAAACGCCATTTATCGGCCGCTTAAACGGCCATGTATTTCGCGTTGTTAATCAACAACAATTCGACTACCTTGACATTTTTTGCACCACGGGAACTCTGGTTGGCCATCGCCTTCGATACAGTTAATTCGTGACATGTCCAGCCTGCGTACATTCGCCGCACAAGCGGGTCGTCATAATAACTAAGCACAATTCCTGTATGTCTGAATCTATTGAGTATCGCCGCCAGCCGTTCATGGTCGGTGTCGTCAAAATCGTGAATGTATTTCGCTCCTTTTTTTATGTATGGCGGGTCAATATAGATTGCCGTGCCCTTGCGGTCCTCGATCCTCTGCAATACCTCGAAGGCGTCTCGCTGCAAAATCGTGACATTGGCAAGCCGCCGGCGCCATGCCGGGATTGAGGCAATTGCCGACTTCCAGCGCTTAGCCGAATGTCCGCCGTTGGCAGTATATCTAACACAGAACCCTTGATTGTAGCTTTGCGTGCCGGCAACACCGTTGCGACCGAGCCAGGCGCATAGAAAATAGTCGTACGCCCGGTCAATGTCCAAGTCATCGACCGGTTCATTATATGCTCGAGCGCGATATCTTTCGGCCGCTTCCCGATGTAACCGCTCACACATCAGCGTTCGACGCAGGCGGCGGTACAAGCAGCAGCCGGCCTGCTTATCCTGAACCACCTTTGCGAGGTTAATTAGGTCTGCGTGCAGGTCATTGACCGTCTCCATAACGCACGGCGGCTTAACCATCAGGACAGCCATTGAGCCGCAAAACGGCTCCCAATAGACCCGGTGCGGCCCGAGCAGCCCGATTTCCGCTCAATATCGTCCCGCCCCACCCCTGAAAAACCCGTTCAGCAGCGCCCAAACCCGCTATTTCCCGCCTTTCCCCGTGTTTTCCCGCCGATGTCCGAGTTATGCCATATTGAGTATTGGTTTACATTGACACAACCACCTCATAAGTGATATAATAAAATCGTCTTACGCCCAAAAAATCTCTTTTTTGAAAGGCTGCTGGTATGGACCCGCAAAAAAACAAGCCCACGTCAAGATTCAGAAAACACCTTATAATTATTTATGCTGCCCTCATTGCCGTGGCACTGCTGACCCTTTTAACCAACGTTTTTGGTGACACTGACCGTACTTTTGCTCCAGCCATAGTCTGGCTGATGGCCCTGCTGATTCTCATCATTGCTGTTATAGCCATCCTCACGCGGGCATTTAAAATCCAGCATGTTCTCGAAGAAAATAATGCAAAACTCGAAGAGCTCGCCGAGCTGCTTAAAAAAAACCATGCCGTAATGACCAATATCAATCAGAACACACGACTCGGAGAATCGGTAAAGCAGGTTGTTTTCCGCGATGCGCACACACAGGTTCTCAAGGAAATTGTTTTTGATAAGCTTCAGCAGAAGGATTTTGACGCCACCTATGAAATCATCGACGAGATTGCACATAACACCACCTACAAGGAGCTTGCCAAGCAGCTTCGTGACGATGCCGAAAGGTACCGTCACGCCACTGACGCCGAACGGATAAACCAGGTCGTCGCCCATATCGAAAAGCTGCTTGAAGACCATCAGTGGGCCAAGGCAAGTATGCAGATTGAAAAGCTCATAAAGGCCCAGCCGCAGTCCGAAAAGGCCCTGATGCTGCGCCAGAAGCTGCTGGATAAAAAACAGGAAAGAAAAAGAATTCTTTTGACCGCATGGGACGACGCCGTAAAACGCCAGGACACCGAACGCAGCCTCGAGGTTTTAAGAGAGCTTGATTTATATCTTACCCCAAACGAGGGCCTGGCTTTGCAGGAGGCCGCAAAGGACGTTTTTATGAACAAACTGCACAACCTCGGTGTCCAGTTCTCGCTCGCTGTCTCCGACAAGGAGTGGGCAAAGGCCTATCGAACCGGAAGGCAGATTATCAACGATTTCCCAAACAGCAAAATGGCTCAGGAAATCCGCGAAAGAATGGATGTTTTGACGGAAAAAATCCGCCAGTCCGCAAATTGAAACGTCCCTTTTATCCGTCTGCCGGCCGCTGCTGACTTAATGGAAGTCGAACAGCGACTGCGTCCTTATCATTGTCACCTGGTCGGGATACCCTGCAAACGTATGGATATGCAGTTCCGTCTGTCTTGCCTCGAAATCAACGTAACAGAACGGCTCAAGCCCGCTGATTTCCGCATCCGGAAATCTCACGAATATGCCCCGGTTCTGCGAAAAACGCGCAAGGTCCTTGTGGCTTTGTTTATACACGCCCGGGCTCATTTTCTCGA
>Ga0307378_10010051_pt1 | contig 12343 bp, 9 predicted proteins | sample UN1MG_FD_202238 | JGI IMG/M metagenome (GOLD analysis project Ga0307378, IMG submission 202238) | Soil microbial communities from Risofladan, Vaasa, Finland - UN-1 | ecosystem: Environmental > Terrestrial > Soil > Coastal area > Acid sulfate soil | place: Finland: Risofladan, Vaasa | collected...
GAAATTGTGCTTAATGCTGAATACAGGTCCGGGATGAGCAGTTCTATAAAAAAAGCACTACTCCAGATTTCTTCTGAGGATTTAGAAGGATTTTTTGTGATTTTGGGTGATCAGCCCTTTATTAACCCCTCTTTATTATATAAGATGCTTAGAGTTTTTACTCCGGATAAAAAAGAGATGATAGTGCCTTTTTATAAAGATAGACCAGGGAATCCGGTGTTTTTTGATGGTTATTGGAAAGATGAGTTGATGAAACTTTCCGGAGACGCTGGAGGGAGAAGTTTAATTAAAGCCCATCCTGAGAGAATAAAAAGATTTAAAATATCAGACGAATCCATATTGTTAGATATTGACCGGGAAGAAGATTACGAGAAAATGAAAAGTATTTTTGACTCTCTTCATAAAAGAGGAAAGATTTAAATAAGATGAACAATATATTATAATTATCCGAGGAGGAGGAGACCTGGCTACCGGTGTGGCCGTAAGGCTTTTTCGAGCCGGATTTTCCGTGATGATTTTAGAAGTAGAACAGCCTACGGTTATCCGTCTTCCTGTTTCTTTTGCCCGGGCTATTTATGAGGGCAAGGTGATGGTAGAAGAGGTAGAAGCTGTTTTGATTCCCTCCTGGGAAAAAGCGGAAGACATTATTAAAAAAGGGAAAATTCCGGTTTTAATAGATTCGAGAGGAAGTTGTATTGAAAAACTTTTTCCTACCGTTATAATAGATGCTATTTTAGCTAAACGTAATTTAGGAACCAGGAAAGATCAAGCTCCTTTGGTCATCGGATTAGGTCCAGGGTTTACAGCAGGAGAGGATGTCGATGTAGTAATAGAAACCAAGAGAGGGCATTATCTGGGGAGAGTATACTATCAGGGTCAGGCAGTGCCAGATACCGGTGTACCTGGAGAAGTAGGGGGAGAATCCAAGAGAAGATTATTGCGAGCTCCGACTGAAGGTAAAATTGTGCCTTTGCATCAAATAGGAGATTTGGTTAAGGCAGGAGAGATAATTGCAGAAGTAGAGGGAGTTACTTTAAATGCAGAAATATCTGGCGTTCTGCGAGGATTAATTTATCCGCTCTATCTTATCAGGATCTATTTCTACTAATTCTAATACTTTTTTAATATACTGAGAATAACCATAATTTAAAAATTGTATAGTATGTCCTGGACAACGCACAATAAAAGTTTGACTTTTTTAAGAGATATATGATAAAATACAGTATTCATGTATACAAGTATATAATAAGAAGTATTTATTAACCTTAATAAACATTATTTATTAAATACACAGACATCGTGAACTCCTAATGATAATAAAATATCAAGACACCGCGAACTCTAGAGATTGATCTTTGATAGATCAATAGAGCTTTTTGGTAAAGGGTAAGCATATTCTGCTATTAATTTATAATCATGATATATAGACAATTTCTCTTGGACAGTATCAATAGTAACCCAGACATATTCATGTTCTACATTGCCAGGCATGATATATTTTTCTCCAAAGATATCTAAAATACGATTACTTCTTATAAAACGGATAAGATGTACATATCCTGGACAAATAGCAAGCTTGTGAGGAAGCCTAAAAGAAGCGGGAAAAAGCTTAATATTTCAAGAACACTTTTGATTGGCAGTCATACCTTTTAAAGTACTATAATGATGATTCTGATTATGAAATAACTCAAACTCTTTAGCCTTTTTGTAAAGATGATCAAAGTCTTTAAAATACTGTGCCCGAAAGAACATCTTATCAAAGACATTTTGAAAATGCTCGATGATCCCCTTCCTCCAAGGTTCTCTTAGAGGAATAAAGAATGGATGCTAGGTCTACTTATACTATTGGCAAGGTCTACTAGTCAATAAAAAACGCATCTACCGACTGAGTAAAGATAATAAATTTGTAGTCGTCATAAAGAAAGAGAACTTGGAGAAAATTCTAAAAGATTGGAGTAAATGTTGAAGAGTAAGTTAATTTAATCAGCGGAATAACTAATAGCCGTTCACAAAATTAAAAGTTTGGGTAGCAAGCATTTACGAATTTTGTAAATAGCACGAATAACTAAGGGAAAGAGGTGATAATTTATAGATTAAAATAAAATATATCCTGAAAAAAAGGTAAAAAGGTAAATCTGCCCTTATTTGTCAGTCAAATCATAATTATCAAGAATTTAGTTACATGAAAATAATGAAAAACTAATATCTCAATGATTAAATTTTGCTCATAAAATCCAGAAAATAATAGCTATTAGCGTTTTTGGACTCAAATGTGGGCAATTAGAAATAATTATAGGAAAATTGATCTAGAAATGGAAATATGAGAGTTGATAACTCTTTATGATAGATATGACAAAAGTGGAAACAGGTATGAATACAAACAAAGAAATAGTTTTTGTGCTCATAAATTTAGCAAAGCAGACGATCCTGGAAGATTATATTTTCCTGTGGTAGTAGTTCCTGAAACCTGGAAATTTATGAAGTACCCAATTGGCATTGCAGATATGTTGATAAAAGTTAGAATTACATTAATTTAAATGATTTCAAAGCACTAGGGTAAATTGTTTTTTAAAAGAAAAAGATTAGTAAAATTAATAATTTTCTTCAATATATAATAATTTCTTAGTAAATGATAAGCGCGATTCAGGTTATCTTAAAAAAAGGTGTTGATGGATAAATTCAAAAGAAATATAATTAAATTTAGTAAAATAAAAAATTATAATAAATAAAAGGAGAAGAAAATGTTAAAGAAATTTAAAAAGATAAAAATATTAACTTTTTTAATTGTTGGTCTATTACTTCTTACTTCTTTATCGATGATATCAATAGCTCAGGAAGATAAACCGGTTATGTTTAAACAAGTAACTGAAAACCCACCCGCAAGATGCATGTGGATTGGCGCTCTTATTGGCACCTGGAAAGAGATGGGAGTACAATATGGGGAGAGAGCCGCTAGTGATATTCGTAGAAATTTTGATATGAAATGGAAAGCTACTATAGCGGGGACGAGTAGATGGCGTAAAAACTTAACTGCAGAAGAAAAAGCAAAATATACAGTAGCTTATATAGAAAGCAGTTACAAAGAAATGTCCTATCTAAGCCCAGAGGTGATCGAATTTGTACAAGGTGTGGCAGAAGGAGCCGCACAAGAATTAAACAAATCTGAATATGCTGATGTTTGTTCGAATTTCACCAAAATTGCCTTTTTATCTTTTGCTGGTGTACATTTTGCTTATGAATTCCCTGGAGCAGGAATAAATTGCAATGGGTTTTATGTTAAGGGAGAAGCTACTAAAACTGGGGAAACCTATGCTACCGGAACTGATCAAGATGCAATAGTAGACGATCTTGATGCTGTACAAATTGCGTGTGTTTTCGTCCCGAAAGACCCTAACGCAAGAGTCTTTTCTTATTTAGGAACAGCTGGGGTTATCGGCGGTACCGGTTGCGGAATGATCAATGATTTAGGTTTGGCAGTAGTTATGTCTGGAGCTCAATACGATGTTGCTAACGAACAGTGGGAAGAAACATTAGCTCCAGGTGCAAAAGATTCCACACTAGCATTTTATGGAGTAGCTTTTTCAAAAACTGCTCGTGAAGCGGCTGAAAGAGTCACCATTGGAACTCCAAAATATAGAGAGATTACCGGAAGAAAAACTCTTCTTAGGGCTAGAGGGGCAAACATAATGTTTATGGATGTTAATGAAGCATATTGTGTTGAGCAAAACGCCTTTCATTACGCCATAAGAAGGCCTGGTTATCTGGGGGAAAAAGGAAATAACTTTATAGTTAATGCCAACGATTTTCATTATAAGGATGGTAGTTATGACGAGAATAATATATGGAATCCTGATGAACCTATGACCAAATATACACCTCAAGAGGAAGAGTCCGGTACTTATTATAGATTTTGGTCAGGGATGTGGGAACTTAATAATAATTATGGAAAAATTGATAGAGAAATGATGTTAAGGGAATTAGCAACTTCTCATAATGCCTATGATAAAGAGGGTAATAAAATAGATCCCGATCCTGTCACGGGGGAACCTACAGTAAGTACTTTTTGTACCCATTCTGGAGAAAGAAGTGAAACATATCCTTTGGGTACAGGTGGAAACAATAAGACTACAGTTTTTGTTTTGAATACCGCTGAAGTTTATTGGGTGCCAGCATTTCCATGTAGTTATATCGAAAAATCATGGAATTATCTTGACCTCAAACCTTATGCTGAATATAGAAAATTACTCTGGAATATTGAATAAATAGGAAATTAAGGATATAAGGGCCCCTAAACTGTTATCGGATAAAGCTTTGCAAGGTATTGAATTTTTTAAAAGGAAGACTATCAATTTTATTACTCCTCATGCAGTAGGATGGTCTGAATCGCGTTTATCATTTATTAAGAAATTATTGTATATTGGATAGGTAGTGGATATGACGCTTACTCTAGAGCACTTGCTTCCAATTTAGAAAAATATATTTCTGATTCTACTATATTTTGGCGATTTGGAGCAGATAGAGAATGCTCCTCAAGAATGATAGATTAAGAAGGAGAGTGACAAATGTTTGATGCAGTTTTAACAGGTCTTGCTTATTTATTGTCAATTAAAGTTATTTTGCTAATGATTTTAGGGTCATTTATTGGAATGATTTTTGGTTTTCTTCCGGGATTAGGAGGAACAATAGCTCTTGCTATATTTATTCCCTTTACATTCGGTATGCCGATAAATATGAGTTTTGCCTTTTTGCTGGGGATGCATTCCTCAGTGATGTTTGGAGGATCAATAAGTGCTATTCTTTTCAATGTCCCAGGTACAAGTCAGAATATTGCGACATGTTTTGATGGCTATCCAATGTCTCAAAAGGGGGAAGCTGCTAAAGCCATTGGCATAGCTGGGACATCTTCATTGCTTGGTGGGCTATTTGGGGCACTCGTTCTTGCTGTTTCTTTACCAATAATTAGACCATTTATTATGGCTTTTGGGCCTGCAGAATTTTTTATGTTAACTGTTTTTGGTCTATCCATGATTGCTCTTTTGACTGCCGGGACTATAATCAAAGGGTTAATTGCAGGAGGTCTTGGTTTATTAACGTCGTTTATTGGTTTGGATTATATTACAGGATCCCCCAGGTATACATTTGGAAACCTAGGACTATGGGAAGGTATTAATTTTATTCCTGCTGTGATAGGTCTGTTTGCAATTGCCCAGATGATTGACCTTTATATTCAAGGAGGTTCCATTGCCCAAAGAGATATTGTTAAGACTGGGAGTTCAGTTTTGGATGGTATTAAAGAGACATTCTTCAGGTGGAGCATGGTGTTAAGGGGTAGTGCTATCGGTAGTTTTATAGGTATGATCCCCGGACTTGGTGGAACAGTAGCAAATATATTGGCCTATGGTCATGCCATGCAGACAACAAAGGAACCAGAAGAAATGGGTAAGGGTAATCCTGATGGGATTGTTGGACCGGAGGCAGCTAACAATGCAAAGGAAGGCGGAGCGCTGATCCCGACACTGGCTTTTGGAATACCCGGAAGTGAAGGTATGGCCATCTTATTGGGAGCCTTTGTAATGATTGGAGTAGTACCTGGACCAGAGATGGTGACTAAGCACGCTGATATTGTATACATGCTGGTCTTTATTGTAGCTATTGGAAATATTATTGCTACAGGAATTGGTTTACTATCAGCTAATCAGCTACAGAAACTTACCGTACTTCCCGGCAAACAACTTATTCCAATAATTTTAGCTATATGTATGCTGGGATCATTTGTTGCGAGAGGGCGTTTTTCTGATGTATTAGTGGCGTTAATTTTTGCAATTCTGGGTTATTACATGAAGAAATTTGGTTACTCAAAAGCTGCATTTATCATTGCATTGGTCCTGGGAACGCTATTTGAACGTTATTACCATGTCGCTAATCGATTGTATGGTTCCTGGTTTTTTTTGAAAAGACCGATTGCGTTGTTTCTTTTGATCCTGGTTATTATTAGTATAACTTTACCATTTGTTAAATCAAAAAAACGTAATAGTTGGGGTAATATATCATGAAAAAGATTAGACCACCTGTGATTTTTATTTCAATAATACTCTTGATTGTTTTGGCTTTTATTTACTTTGCTCTTGATTTACCTTCACGCTCTAAAGCAGTCCCATTATTAGTGGGAGCAATTACAATAGGTTTAATAGTGTTGCAGATTTTGTTAGAAACCGTACCTACTTTAAGTAAAAGATTAAATGTTAAGGTAGATTTATTTTCAGAAAAGATTGAAAATGCTAAAAAGAAACAAGAAAAAGAACAAAAAAGACCAATCGATCAAAATGAAGATCAAGTAAAAAGGTTTCTTGATATCTGGATATGGATCACTGTTTTGGCTATAGGAGTTTTTCTTATTGGATATTTAGTGGCTCTACCAATATTTATCTTTCTGTTTTACTTGATTAGAGGTGACTGCAAATGGCCTATTGCATTAGGAATAACTTTTATATTTTGGGTTGCAATTTATTTTACTTTCGAAGTAGTTTTACATGCAGGGCTATATAAAGGAATAATTACTACATTTATTACAAATTAAATAACAACTTTATAGAAATCAAAAAAAGGAGGTGATAAATAAGATAAAAATATTATCTTTACGTTTTCTTTTTCAGATAGTCATCGAAAAATTAATCATTAAAAAGGAGAAATTCAATTATGAAAAGTTTACGAATAATTATTTTGTTACTTTTATTAATATTAAGTTTAACAATGATTAGCTTAACTGCAGATAAGCCATTCTATGAAGGTAAAGTTATTGAAATGATTGTGCCCCATGGAGTTGGAGGCGGATTTGATATGTACGCCAGACTAATACAACCTTTTCTAGAGAAATACCTCCCAGGTAGTACGGTTGTTATTGTCAACACTACCGGAGCCGGTGGTGAGATTGGACGTAATCAAGCCTTTATAGCTAAGCCTGACGGATATACAATTTGTCTCACTGCTGGAGATGATATGGTGTACAATTCACTGGCAGAAAACGAAGCAGTAAGATATGATATTAATGAATGGACATATTTAGCCAGAATATCTGCCGAAGCTTCTGTTTTAACTGTTCCTGCAAAATCAGAATTAAATTCAATTGAAGATATTAAAAATGCTAATAAAACACTTTCTTTTGCCTGTTCAGGAGTTGGAGATGCAGACTACTTTGGTTTAGGGGTAGCAGCACATGTATTTGATTTTGATATTTTGCCCGTAACTGGATATGCAGGTTCCAAAGAAGCTTCTATGGCAGCAATCCGTGCGGATGTTGATTTGTGGCAGGCTTCCCTGGGTAGCGTACTGCCAGTGATCCAGAATAACGATGTTAAACCTATTATGGTATTGGGCCTAAATAGGGTTTCCGAGTTGCCTGATGTCCCTACTGCAATTGAACTAATAAAAAATGAAGAAATGCTGAAATTAATGAAAGCTATCTGTAATATTAACGAAGTTAGAAGACTTATAGTAGCTCCTCCTGGCCTGAGTGCAGATAAAACTGAAATATTTCGGGAAGCTATAGATAAATCATTAAATGATCCTGATTTAATAGCTATTTCAGAACAAACAGGTCGCCCTATTGTTTACCTGAAGGGAGAAATGGTTGGGCAACTGGTTAAAGAAACCATGGAAGTTGGGGAATTGCTTAAGCCCATCCTTGATGAAACATTAAAGCTAGCACAATAACGATAATAGAAATATCTAATAAAAATCGTAGTAGATTAATTAGGATTTTCACAGTGGATTTTACAAAAAGTATAACAAACAAATAGATAAATCTTGTAAAAAACAGCGTGATTAAAGTTCACACAGATTTTCGGTAGAAAATACTATTTAAAAGGATTTATAAGCTGAAAAAACTATTGTATTTTCAGCATTGGGTAAAGGAAATGATAGCTATTTTGCCTCTGCTGTAATTGCTGATGCTTTTGGTATCTCTCTAAAGCAAATAGTTGGGTATGAAGGAGCATCTGAGTCAAAAATTGCTGCGGTAAGAGGAGTAGTTGATGGGGTTAAGGCTACTGTGGGAGCGCTTTTTCCTTTATTTAAGGCTAGGGAGTTATATCCTATTTTATTAGTTGGTCTAGAAAGAGATTCTCAATTATTAGGAGTAACTACGGCTATTGAGGCTGTTCCTAAAGAAAATAAAGATATTATAGTGGCTTTAGTTAATGTATTTGCTCTTGGAAAAGCTATAGTAGGACCTCCAGAGATTCCTGAAGGTAGGAAAAAAGTATTAGGAGAAGCATTATGGAAAGTATTTCAGGATGAGAATTTTATTGATGAACTTGAAAAAAGAGGACGGATTGTTATTCCTCTTAAAGTCGAAGAAGTAGAACAGTTAATAGAAGATTGTATATCAGCAGCAGGAATACTTAAACCTATTCTCAAGAAAGTAATGGAATAAAGTACTTATGTCTCCTCCAGGGAGATTATTACTTCCTGGAGGAGACACATAAAGGGGGTTCTCTTGTTTTTAGTGTTTGGGCCATACCGGGCATAGGAGGTACAATAGCATATGCCATCCTTATCCCTTTAACCTATAATATGGATCCAGTTTCAGCGTTTGCACTTTTAGTAGGAGAACATAGTGCTACTATATATGGTGGTTCCATCAGTGCTATTCTTGTTAATGCTCCTGGAACAGGAATGAATATAGCCACAACTACCTTTGATGGTTATCCTTTAGCTCAGCAGGGAAGAGCAGGCGTGGCTTTTAGGTGCATCTGCTACCGCTTCTGTCCTTGGAAGCATTGTGGGAGCTTTTGTCTTAGCGGCACTAATTCCTATTCTAAAAGAAGTGGTTTTGTTTTTTGGACCACCTGAAGCCTGTTTAATTTGTATTTGGGTTTAACCACTATAGCTTCTGTAAGTAAAGGGTCTTGGCTGAAAGGTATATTTGCTGGTTTTTTAGGTATTTTACTTTCCTTTGTTGGATTTGAACCTGTGTCAGGAGAGCTAAGATATACCTTTGGTACTCTTTATCTCTGGGGTGGAATTCCATTAATCCCTATGATTGTTGGTCTTTTTGCCATGGCTGAAGTAATTCATCATTGCACTGTTGGTGGTTCTATATCTAAAAGCGGAGTATCTGCTAAGGCTGCAAGGAATGTTTTTAAAGGTATAAAAGCTACTTTTAAACGCTGGTTTTTAATAATAAGAAGTGCTGCTAGTGGTACAATTATTGGAATGCTTCCGGGAGCAGAAGGAAGTGTAGCCTCTTTGGTAGCATATGCACATGCAGTCTCTACTTCTAAGCACCCTGAAAAATTTGGGAAGGGTGCAATTAAAGGAGTATTAGCACCAGAGGCTTCAAATAACGCTAAAGATGCTGGGGTTCTGATACCAACAATAGCTTTTGGTATCCCAGGTAGCGAAAGCGCGGCAATTTTACTTGGAGCTTTTTTGATCTATTTATAGCTTTTTCTCTTAATTTTTTGATATTCATACTGACCTCCTTTTTAAGGTCAGTATAGAATATTTAGAGTGCTGAATTCGCGATGTCTATGAATTTGTCAGTTATTGCTTAGGACTTTTTATTTAAAGAAATAGAGTAAACAATCAAACAATAATTATAATTTTCTATGGATGTCTAAAAACTGAAAATAATTTAGAAATTTAAGAGGATAGTTTTAAATATAAAGCCTCTCGATTTCTATTTAACTTTAAGTAAAAAAATTAGATAGAAAAACAAATGATGCAATTGGTAAAAAAATAAGTAAAAATTTTGAAGGTGTAGATATATATGAAGAAATATTAGATTTTAATAAGATATCATTTAGAATTTAAAAAGATGAGGAGGATTGAGCCATTTTTTCTCTCTGAGAGGTGCAAAATTATTTTCCGTGCAAGGTGTATTTTTACTTGCCGTTTATAATATCGTTAACCCGAGGTGTCCTTAGTCCCAGAGGTAGTATTAAGTCCAATGCTGGAAAGCAATTTTAGAAATGTTTTACTCAGTTTTAACAAAGATTTGGTTCTTATCCAAATTTAGTGATAAAGGATCTTTCTTATGTTTCATAGAGGGTTCTTTAAGTTCTTTGAAAAATTAATAAAAATCAATAGTAGTAATGTGGAGATTATGGGTAAGCTGAAAGATTATCCAAGCTTTCATGGATAACTTGCTACGAGTTATTCTCTTCTTTGAATTATCCACAAAACGTCAATATCCACACTATGAAAATGAATTTTAGTCCATAATCATTAAAGTATTAATTGGGGGTGAATAACCTTGTTTAATCTTCAGGATAAAGTAGTCATCATCGTGAAAGCCATAGGTGATGCGTTTGATGACTTTAATATTATTGTTTATTCCCTCCAATTTACCCGTGTCTATATGGTAACAGCAGTGGTTAATAAGACCATAGCAATAGTTATCCAGAGTCTGAGCAAATTTCATAAGAAGCTTGATATTACTGGCTATAGCGATAATAATCCAGGAGTCAAGACATTGAGTTGTCCAGCCAGGGGATTTATAATTCCATACTCTTTTTAGATCATCTTTGCATATAGGCGATGTTTATGTTCTGGTTTAGCTCAAGCAATCTCTGTAGTTGTTCTTTCTCATTTCTCTTAAGTTTACTCTATTTTTGAGGAGAAGATACTTGGTGCCTTTGATAGCTTCCTTCTTCTCGGTAACGGCTTTCTTAAACTCAATATTTCACTTTCTCTATAATCTTAGAGTAATTCTTAATGACATGAAACTTTTCAAATACTATTTTATAAGAAGGAGCATGCTCTTTACTAGAGGTGATATAGGGATCCCACATATCGCAGGCTACCGCCTCTATTTGCTTACTCCTTTCCGGACTAAGTTCTTTGAAAAACTGATCCAGGATCTCTCTGGCTCTACCTTTACACATCAGACTACCCTGGTGTACTTTAAGTCCAAAACTACCATAAAGTAGTTATGGCCCCTATGGGAGGCTATTTCGTCTACCGCCAGTAACCTTAAACCATTATAGTATTGAAGAGCGAACTATTTTTCTGAAGGTACTTTTTGTCGATCTCTTTAATTGTCTTCCAGTCAAGGTGAAGAATCGTGGCTACCTGCTTAAGGATGGCTATCCAGCAGAGCCGAGTAACTAATTCCTCAAATCTGGTAGTGCATCTTGTATAAGGATCAACAAAGTCAAGTTTTTCAATCTTCACTCCACAGTTTGGACAGATGGTACGATGTTTATAAATGACCAGATAGGTTTATACTCAAAGATCGAGAGGTCTCTGATTCTGACCTTATAATGATCCCAACTCCCTAAGGACTTCTGGCCACAAAAGATTTTATAATTTTAGAAAAGAACTAAAAGAGTAAATAGCAACCAAAATCGTATAAGCTACCGGATTTTATAAATTTTTTATACGGTCAATTAGTGTAACTTTCTTAGTAATTGCCTGTTGTTCTTATTTAATACCAATAATAATCTCTTTTTTTTAAAAAATAGCAGAAAGCCTTTATGTAAAATTAATTAAGAGAGGGAGTAAAGTTATTATGATTTCTTCTGATTTAGAAAAAAGAGTCATAGGTTTTATCAAAGAAGAGGAATTAGTAGAATTGGCAGTACAAATGGGCAATATTTATAGTCCTGCAGGGGATGAGAAAAAAATGGGAGATTTTGTGTTTGACTGGCTAAAATCGAATAGATTCGAAGCTTTTAAACAAGAAGTAGTAAAAGATAGATATAACGTTGTTAGTCTAACAAAGGGAAGTAACAGTAATAGTGCAAGTTTGCTATTTAATAGCCATATGGATTCTGATGTAGGATGCCCAGGGGATGAATGGGCCATAGCTGAACCTGAATTGATTTATTATAAAAAAGCTTGGGTAGAAAAGGATAGGATTTTTGGTAAGTCGGTCTTAAATGATCGAGGGCCTATGGCAGCATTTATGATAGCAGCAAAGGCAATCAAAGATAGTGGGATTATACTTAAAGGAGATTTGTTTTTAACTATGGTTGTAGGAGAAATTGGTATGGCCCCCATAGATGAATTTCAAGGTACTCAATACTTAGGTAAAGGACTAGGAAGTAGGCATTTGGTAGATCATGGTATAGTTGCAGACCATGTTCTTGTTGCCGAAACTACCAATTTTGGTATAACTTGGGCTGAAGCCGGTGCAGTATATCTTAAGATAACTTTAAAAGGAGAAGCAGTATATACCCCTAGATCTTATAGGCCAGATAAAATAGAAGATCATCCTAATGCTATAGTTAAAATGAGTAAATTGATCCAGGCACTTGAGGAGTGGGCTACAAAATACGAAAAAGAAAATGTATACAAATTTGATGGAGGAGAAATAATACCAAAAGTTGCTATTGGGGCT
>Ga0307378_10010052_pt1 | contig 12342 bp, 10 predicted proteins | sample UN1MG_FD_202238 | JGI IMG/M metagenome (GOLD analysis project Ga0307378, IMG submission 202238) | Soil microbial communities from Risofladan, Vaasa, Finland - UN-1 | ecosystem: Environmental > Terrestrial > Soil > Coastal area > Acid sulfate soil | place: Finland: Risofladan, Vaasa | collected...
CAATAAAACCCTTATAAAAATTCGGGATGGGCTTTTGAATTTAAGTGATTTATTTATTAATTTTAAAAAAGAAAAGTGCGGTGAGTTTATCAAACAGTTGGCAGTTGTATCTAGTATTTGGGTTAACCCATCAAAATTAATAGAAGATATAACCAAGATAACGGAATTACTTAATCCTCAAGGTACCACAGGTTTAGGCTGGGTACAGTTAAATACTATGAAAAAAGCCAAAGGCCTTGAGGCAGATGTTGTGATTATGGTAGGTTTAGAAGATGATATAGTACCAAATTCTAGAGGTGATCCTGTTGAAGAATCTCGTTTGTTTTATGTTTCTATGACTCGTGCAAAAGAAAAACTATATCTATTTCACTCCTATAAAAGGCCCCGGGGAATATCATATGGTCAAGAATTAACGAACAAGAAGAGATCTAAATTCCTTGATGTTATTGGGAGAGAAAGTGAATGGAAAAGGATATAAGAAGAAAAAAACGTGATCGGCACCTCTTAATATGATAAAGAACCATTTACTAACATAGATTAAATAATTAGGAGAAAGAAAATTATGAATCTAAATTATATACCAGATAAAGAAACAGATCTACTAAAAGAGGACTTTTTAGGAACACGTCCTTATGTAGAGACTCTTTATAAAATAGTAAAAGATTGCAAACCTCCTTTTACTATAGGATTATTGGGTGGATGGGGGACGGGAAAATCTTCTATAATAGGAACTTTAAAAAAAAAGTTTGATAAAGATACAGACAGTAAAGTAAAAATATTTATTTATGATGCTTGGAAATATTCTAGAGATTCGTTTAGGCGAACATTTATTTTAGAATTTTTAAAGTACTTCAAAATTGATTTTCAGAAGAAGATAAAAGAAAAATTTTATGTATCGGAAAGTAAAAATACTGAATGGGGAATCTCATATTTTATTCATGGTAAAAAATCAACTACCAAAACTATTGACCCTGCTATATATCCCGAACAGTTTGAACAAATATTTATTGAGACAATCGCTACAGTTACAGGAGAATCAAAAAATTTGGGGAATTATATAAAAGATATTATCCGTAAAAGGCACCCCCTTAAAAAAGTTGTTATTGCTATAGATAATATTGATAGATGCCATAGAGAGTTAGCAATAGAATTATTGTTAACTATTAAAAATTTTCTCGAAATACCCAATGTTGTTTTTATTATACCGGTAGATGAAGAGGGACTTAAAAAATATTTAAGCTCTTTCAATAAAGATACTTCTGATCAAAATGCTAATGAATTTCTAAGGAAGTTATTTAATACTACTTTGAGAATCAGGAATTTTTCTGAAAATGAATTATTTGATTTCTGTTCGAAATTAAATGAAAAATATAAATTAGGTTTTTCAGACACATTGTCTTCTATAATTTCTCAAGAGTTTTCTAAAAACCCAAGGAGAATTATACAATTTTTAAACACATTTCAAACAGAAGTTTTGTTGGCAGAAAAACAAGAAGAAAGTACAATTCCTAAAGGAATAATCACAAAAAATCTACCAATGCTTGCGAAGGTAATAATAATCAGAGAAGAATGGCCGGCCTTATATAGATTACTGTTGGATAATACTTCTTTATTGAGAGAAATAAATAAAGCATTTAAAGAAAAGAAATTTCAAAATAATGAAGAAAATAACAAGTGGGAATTAAAAAACAATAATGTAAATTTAAAACTTTCTAATGAAGCATACAGATTTTTGATGAGAACACAAAATATAATGGTAGACAATCTGGAGCCATTCTTTGTCAACAAGGATGTTTTTCAAGATATTCCTGATGAGATAAATTCATTAGTTTTATCTCAGGACTGGGAGGCAATTAAAAAACATATAAGAGAAGGAAATATTTCATTTCAAAGGCTCTTCGATTTTATTTGTAAAAAGATAAATGAAGAGGTGATAAAGAGGAAATTATTCGAAACCTCAGGTTTTAATATATTGTCTTTGATTTTTAAGATTGTAAATGAACCAGATTATTTAAATGAAATGGAGAAAGGTTTTAATACCGTCGGCTTTAACAAAGTAAAATCAGTATTAACTATGGGGGAAGTTAAAGATTTAATTCCTAAATTTAACCCTAAAGAATTAATTAATTTTAGTAAATGGCTTTATCATAAAAGAGTTACTGAGTTAACTACTATGATTATAGATGCTATAAATATTATAGATGTAATGAAAACTGATAAGACAACAGAAGAAGATATTGCAATAATTAAAGAGTTCATACAAGGATTTAAGGATATTCCTTCATGTCTTAAAAAGATAAAAAATAAATTTTCTCAACTAGTTATAAATAAACCTAATGCATTGGCTGAATTTCAGGATATATTAGAAAATACAGAAGTTTACTCACATATTATAAGTAAAGAATTATTAATTTCACTAATTGATTCTTTACAAGCGGACCCTAAGACAGATTATCCTAATGAAAAAGTAAATCTAATTAAACTTGCTTTTAGTTTTTCCGCATTTAATGATCTCCTAACTAGATATGTCAATAAAGTATTGCCTTTTAACAACGCAAATGATTGGAGTCGTATGAGTTTTTGGTTTGATGCATTGGAGGGACTTGTTAAAAAGATAGAAGAAAAACCTCTCCGAGATTCTGTTTTTAATATGTTGAACATTAGATATCAATTCCTTTTTGATCAATATATTGTAGGGGCAAAAGCAGAGATGAATGTAAAATGTTATAAGCAATTTAATTCGCTTTGTAGGGAGTTATATCTCTCGTCGGATAAATCCAACAATCAAGTTATAAAATGGTTGAATAATTTCTTTAATAGAAATGAAAGCCCCGAGATATACTTATATGTTAATGAAATTTATTTTGAGATAGTAGCCTATTATAAAGTATATGATTGGCCATTCTCTCAAAATGTTATAAGTAAGTTTGAGAGCCTCCCTTGGGAACACAAGAAGAAATTAGCAAAAACACTAAACTTAATGCTATTGAAAACAACAAATGAAAACGGTTTAAAAAAAGACCAAATAAACTCCATTTTAGGTCAATATTTAAATTTTATTAGAACTGCTCATAATGAAGAAACTGAAGAAACAGTGAAATGGCTTAAGGAAATTAAGGAGAATGAATGTATAAAAAGCCATCTTAATGAAAGATTAAATTCTATAAGTAATCCGGCTGAACAAATGAAATATTTGGAAATATTAAAAGAAATGGACAAGGAATTATTAGAGAATTCTGTCACAAATATAATTACTCATACTTCTTGTGAAAATCTTAATAAAATAGTTGATGATTTAAAAGAAAAAGTAGAAATAATAGTTGTAAAAAAAGCCTTGAAAAATAGATTAAATAAATCCACTACTGGTGATGAAGAGTATGTATGCTATATAGAATATTTACTCGATAACAATAAAATACTAAAATTAAGTAAAGAATTTATAGGTTTGATTATTAATAAAGTGAAGCCACTGTTGGCAAGCGATAAAAAAGAAGAACAAGTAAATGCTCTTAGATTATTGTCAAAAATAGAGCTGATACCTCAGAAAAAAAAGAATCTAGTAAAAACATTGTTAGAAGCTATAAATGATAAAAACTTTTTAGATGAAGAGAAGAGAGTATTAGAAAAAGTTAAGAAAAAAGTAATATAGCTATTTATTAAATTAGATAAATAGGGAAGGTGTGTCAAATCAGTAATTCAGTACCTTTTTGCGGGAAACCCATAGGCTCTGAGGAGTTTCTTAACCGGATGATTGAAACTTTAAGTATTGCTATAGATAAACGTCCTAAAAGAGGACCTCGTAAAATGGAAAGCTAAACTATAGAAAAAATAGGATGTGCCCTTATTTTAATTAAAATTATGTGCTTTCAAAGAGGAGGTTTATCATGGAAGATTGTCTATTCTGCAATGCTACAGATCAATGGGGGCCTGTTTGCCTAAAATGTGGTAAGTCTCTTTGTGAAGCCAGCATTAAAAAATTGAATTCACAGAGGGAAGAATTGGTCAAGAAATATAAGGTCTGTTACAAAACCTTAAAGAGGGTAGAAAAATCTATTAAGAATGGCTCATGCGAACGAAAAGATTTGCCTAATGACATTGTGACCATTCTCGGGAGATTGCCAAGCCCTGAAAAGATAGAACCAATAGATATAATATGTATCGCAGATAGTATCTCCCGTTCTAAATTAGAATATTATTATCAGGTAGCGACAGATTTTGGAAAGAGTTTAGGAGAATTTGCTAGACAAGAAATTTTGAAAGGCTATGATAGAAATCGGTTAATAGAACTTTCAAGATTAAAAAACGTCTTTTTGACATAACTTCGCCTAACACAGTATATACGTTACGGGCTTACGCCCTTGCCTTTCGGGAAATTGCTCCCTCCGGTCGCAACGTTGTATATGCTGAAAACGTTATGTGCAAGACAGAGTATAAATTGGTTCTAAAATGTTTAGATTTTTGATAAAATAACCCTGTCCAAAGGACGCCCGTAGTCCATAACGGGCGAAGATAAAATGGTAGAGTTATAATTTATAAAAATATACCGCACTCACGTTAGCAAGAGAGATATTGGACGGATTGAAGACCTTTTGGATTTTAGATGCAAATAAAAATATCAAGAAGTTATGATTTTAAGCTTCAATTAAAATCCTGCATAAAGAGATAGTTCGGTTATTTTAAGTTGAACAATTTGACAATAGAATCTTTCTTAAAAAGGGGGGTAACATGAATACCTATTATGAATCTTTTATCAAAAGGTGTTTCATGAATGGAGAGGAATGTAACCTAAAAGAAAAACTAAAAATTAATCCTAAACAAGTATTTATAGTAATGCCATTTAAAGGAAAAGATAATGTTTTTTTTACAATAAAAGACGCAGTTAAAAAGAGCAAGTATGAATTTGAAAGAGCAGATTTAGAACATTCAAATATAATGATTCCTTGTAAAATATGTCGAAAAATCCAGGGTTCTGAATTTATAATTGGTGACATTTCTGAATATAATCCCAATGTATTTTTTGAACTAGGGATTGCTTTTGCTATTGGTAGAACAGTCAAACTAATCAAAGATGAAAGTTTAGGCGCACCTGCTGACCTTGCTGGATTAGAATACATCAAATATGACTCCTCTCAATTGGAAAAACTTAGTGAACAATTACAGCAATGGTTTAATCAGGTAAAGAGTGAACGATACCAATTTGACGATTATCTCTTAGGGCATTTACTAAAAGTAGAGAAAATGGCTTTGGTTTTAAATAATTTTAATACTGAAGGTGATACATCCACTGAATATGAAATATTAATTCAAAAAATTGGAATAAGTGAAACAGATGAAGATTTATTTGCTATGCCATACCACGATTCGGTTTCTGTAGATGTACCAGACGATTATTTTAAGCTCACGGCAATTGATTCAAATAAAAATCCATTGAATGTAGAAAAAATAATTTTTAGTAGCAGATTGAAGCGGTTCTGTATTGTTATTAAAAATATTGCATTCGAAGAGAAAAAAGCATTTACTGTAAAAATGAATGAGAAGCAATTATTTGATCAGGAAGAAAATTATGATTGGTATGATATAAATATTATCTATCCCACCGAGTTGTTATGTGTAACGATTAATATAAATCCAAACTGGACAATTAGAAAAGCATGGGTTAGCTATGGTGAGTCATTGGGTAAGATAAAACATGAATTAAAAGAATTTCGTTTTGATAGTCATTATATTTATGCCGAATTTAATAGGCCTAAAGTAGGAATAACTTACATGATAAGATGGGAGTGGGAAACATGATTAATCACAAGGGATCAATACTTGCTGCATTTGATGAAATACACAAATTTGTAAATAAATTTGATTTAGATTGTATAAATGGATGTAAAGGAGATTGCGAAGATGGAGCAATTCTTTTATTACCTTATGAAAACGAATATTTATCCCAAAAAGTTAAGTCTGATAAATTAATTTTTCCATCAATAACCATAGATGGGTTTTCATGCGGTTTCATTGCTGAAGATGAACCACATTGCATTGCTTTAGGTGATGACCATGTAACTTGTAAGTTATATCCTTTTATGCCTGTTGATTGCTTAACATACCCAGTTTTCCCAAAATTTAATATAGATGAATTTGGTGATACAGTGCTTTGCATGGATTTATATTTGTCTAAATTTTGTCCTTTACATAAAAATGTTAATCAATCTTATATCCATTTTGCTAAAAAAATTTGGCATATGGTATTGCCTTTTATCTCTAAAGGATGGATGCAGTTTTATAATGAAAATATTATTGGATTTTTTTCCAAAAAAGATACAAAAAAAGTGTAATGGAGATTGTCAAATTGCTTTGCATAATAGTTCATAAAAGGTTCTCACTTCGGGATCACCCAGAATTTCTGTGTGAAGACATGGGATCAAATCTTTATTCTTGACAGTTCGTTATAGATATGTCAAGGGGACAGTTGTACGTGCGGCCAGGCTTAGGTCGTGATATTTAGCAGGTGAAAATCCTGCCTGGTAAGATTATAGCCGAATCACCAGTAGCGAGTCTTGGAGTCTTTGGAGTAATCCTAAGATTTGAGCGTAGACAGTTAGGTAATAGGCCTGTAAAAAATGAAATCTTAATAAGATTTCTGTGATTGAGCCCCGAAATGTCCGATAGTGGGAAGGTCGACGATTTGTACAAGTCGAAAGACCACATCCTGCTCTCCGCCAAGGCAAGGAGAGCAAGGCTTCCCCGGGGTCAGAGAGCCAGGCATGTTACACAATGATATCACGGCAACCTGGGAGACCCAGCTTATTCTTTCTAATAGGGGAGTATGATAAACAACCGATACAAAGGAAGAATATCAAATGATGAGCTGGGAGTCGGATAGCCCTATAGTACTTATGACCTCGGGTAATGCCGAGCGAGGGAAGGGGGCTACATATTATCGTTCTTATTAAGGACACATTAACTACGCTTCAGGAGTAGATTCATTAATGGAAACGAAATTAGTAAGAATAGCCTAATAGGTAAGTTAATATGAAGAGCCGAATGCCTGAATTGGGCACGTTCGGATCTGTGAGGGGTGGGCTATCAATTAGCCAAGGAACAAATATTGTGACACTTCCATTAAGGAAACGGGAAGAAACGGGGAATACAAAACTGTTCCTAAAGTTAAGAGATACCCATCTACTCGACACACATTGTGAACTATGAAACTAAAAATATTTTACTATAATTATATTTTGATTGATTTTTAAGAAGGGAGGGAGGATTAAGGTGAAAGCATTTATTGGACATAGTTTTGATGATAAAGATATAGAGATTGTAAAGGAAATTAAAGAACATATAGAATCTTTAAATGTGAAATGTGAAACTGGAGAGAAACCTCAACATGGGCTTGTTTCCGAGAAAATTAAAAAAAGAATTATAAATAATGATATATTTGTTGGTATATTTACTTGCGATAAAAAAATATTATTAGAGAATAGGAAACCAAGCAAAGAAGATTTTTATGTAACTTCAAATTGGGTAATTCAAGAATCCGGATTTGCAATAGCAGAAAATAAGAAACTAATATTTTTAGTAGAAAAGGGAATATACAAATTCCCAGAATTACAAGGTGATCAGGAATATATTCTTTTCAGCAGGGACTTATTAGGAAAGGCTTTTACTAAAATAAATTATATGGTTCTCTCCATGAGAGATAAAACTATTGAAGAAATACCAAGTGAAACTGGAGAAAAATTAGAAAATATAGAAAAATCAGAATTTGAATTAGAAAAGGATAAAGTTCAAAAAGTTACTCAGGGGAAAGACAAAAAAAAGAAAGTAGAAGTTTTAATAAAACTATTTAAAGCAATGACAGAAAAAGAGGATTACAGGGAAGCCCAAAAAATATATAAGGAAGAATATAAACAACATCTTCAGGGTGACGAAATAATAGAATGGTGGGCTATTGTATTAAGATTTTCTATTTCTTGTGGAGACCTAGATGCTTTTAGAAAATTAAAGGTACTTGCCAATGAAAATAAAAATAATTTTGGAGTTGTTGAACAATTGGGAATTGCTTATGAACAGATAGATGAATATCAAAAAGCAATTAATGTATATTCTGAAGCAAGAAAATTATTAGATATAAATAAAAAGGAAGATATTGAAGGAATAATAGAATTTTATAAGCGGGAAGGCGTGTGCTTAGTTTCTGATGGTAAATATGAAGAAGCAATTAAATTATTGTCAAATTTATTATACAAAGATAGTTTTAAAGAATATAAAGCTAAAATACTTGCTGGATTAGCAGACCTTGCAAAAATTAAAGAGGACATAGAAAAATTTTTTATATACGCAGAAGGTTCGCTAAATATAGATCCTACTAATACTGATTTAAGATTTGATTTAGCTTACAGATATAGTAAAAAAGGAGATAATGAAATAAGTTTATTACATTATAAAAAATTAATAAATGCCACAAAATCACCTGCTGGTTTAAATAATTTGGGTGTCCAATTTAATATTTTAAAGCTTCCAGCAAAAAGTATAAATAGTTTTTTCAAATCCGCAGAAAACAAAGAAACATTGGCTATGGCAAATATTGCTGGAAGATACTTAAACGAAGGTTTTATAGAAGATGCCAAAAGAGAAATAAAAAAAGCTTATGAATTGTCTGGAGAAGGCATAGAAGTTCATGGAAATATAGGAATTTCTCAGAATAGAATAGAAGAAATATTAGAAAAAGAAAAGAAAAAAGAAAAAGTAATATTGGCAAAAGCAGAAAAAGAAAGAAAGTTCCGAATTAAATATTCAGAAGCATTTTATTGTGAAGTTGATTTAGATAAAGAAAAAATTGATGGTACCTGGTCAACTTCTTGGGGAGATATAAAAATAATTTTTGATAAGGAAAAAAAATCTTTTAAAGGTTCCGGTGAGAAAAAAATTCCTCCTGATAAATTCTTATTAACTTTAATTAAAAATCAGAGTGGGTCACATAGAGATTTTTCCACAAGAAGGTTAATTTTCATTCAAGGGAATATTACTAAATTAAGCGGCCGGTATGAAATTATAATGGAAGAAAAAGATGAATATGAAGATGGAACATCCTATGGAGAGAAAAAAACTTATAAAATAACTGGTTATATGGTTATAAACAAGGATATTAATAAAACTGAAGTAATGGAAAAGAAGAATGATGAAGATTTTAAGATGAGTAGTTGGAGAAAAATGATCAAAATTTAAAAAATAATTAGAATAAATAGAGACAGATGTAACGGTTCAATAATCCGGTAACTTTTGAAGCAAAACCTGTAGACCTGAGGAGTTTCTTAACCAGATGGTTGAAATTTTAGGTATTACTATAGTAGACATCCTAAAGGAAGACTTCGTAAAATGGGAAGCTAAACCATAGGAAAAATAGAATGCATCCCTATTTAAATAAAATGGAGGTATTATATGACAGATAATGGTTACACATATAAATCAAATCATATTTTTGCTCCCTTGCCTTCGTGCACTTTAGATATCGCCTATTTTAAAAAGTTGTACGAAATATTAAATAAGATTACACAAGAAGCCGCTGAAATAGAAATTTCAAAACTAAAGAAGAATCCAGGGCAAAGTGATGAGGATTTTAGCAAATTACAAGATTATGCAAGAAGTTTATATAAATTATCTATACAAATTTTTGGCCGAAGAGGAGAGTATGTATTTTCCGATTCTGCCTCTATTTTTGATGAAGCTCACTTACCGGATCATGTAACAAAAATAATATTTGATAATTCATTAAAATATAGTTTTAGTTTGAAGAAAGATCCTTTAAATAAAATACGCCTGGAATTTGATTTTCAAAAAGTCAAAGTTTTTGATTTTGTAACAAGCCCTTCAAGAGCCACCTCTAACACTAGCGCTTTTTATGTCTTAGGTGAAAATGAAACTTGGGTTTCCGGTGCCTATAAAAATGTATTTCAATCGTTACAGGAACGCGCAAATAAAAGGAGTTTGCTACACAGAACAAATATCTTTGATTTATTTATTTGGTTTATGATAATGCCCTTAGGATTTTTTACTATATATAAGATTGAGCGGTTATTTTCTTTGAGTGCCAGTGGTATACCTACTGTTTTTATGGTTGCATTGTATTTATACTTTTTTATCATCGTGCTTAATATTTTCAGGATGGTATTTAATTATGCTCGTTGGATTTTCCCCAAGATGGAATTGGTTACATCTCTTAAAAAAGGAGCTATAGTACATAGGATTATTTTAGGGGCAATATTTCTCGCAATACTTTACTCTTTTATATACGATTTATTAAAATTAATTTTCTAGTTTTAAAGGGGAAGCCCATAGAGAATAAGTACCCCTGGATTTAAAGAGGAAATTGAAGAATTAAAAGCCCGATTATAAGAGTTATAAAAGATAAATTAATTTATTAAATCAAATATTTACCATAGTTTTTAGTAGAAAATAATATATTCACGAGAGGTTTTTTATGCTATATTTTGCTTATGGTTCAAATTTAGATTGGGAATATATGAAAAAGAGAGTTCCGTCTTCAATTTTTTGTGGTAAAGCAAAGCTAGAAAACTATAGAGTAGATTTTACAAGAGAATCAATAATCTGGGGTTGTGGCGTTGCTGATATTATTGAAGATAATAAAGATGTTTGGGGAGTAATATACCAATTTGATGAGAAAGATCTAGGGAGATTAGATAAATTCGAAGGATACAATCCAAATAGAGTTAAAAATGCATATAAAAGGATTGAAAAAATGGTTTATCTTGAAGGCAAAAAAGATCAACTCATGACTGTGTATACATATGAAGTAATCGATAAAGAATTTGGAAAACATAAACCTAATAAAGAATATAAAAATCTGATTGTAACTGGGGCGAAATATTGGAAATTACCAAAGGAATATATAAATTTTCTTGAAAATATCGAAATCGTGAAAGATGAATAGAATCATATCTTTGTTCTTGGCAGTTGATTACACTATTTGCCCAGAATAAAGATTTTACCCCGTTTTCCTATTAACTTTCAAAAATATTTAATAGGTGAATATAAATGTATAGAATTCATATTGCTATAGATAATTCCGTACTAGGTGATTTAGTTGACCTAAATTTACCAGATAATAAAAAAGAAGATAATAATGCATTTCTTCAGATAATTGAATTAGACCACAAAAGTATTTTTGAGATTGGTATTCCAGTTTCTACTACTATGATTGAAGAATTAGGGTCAGGTAATATCAAAAGAGAAGCAGTAAGAAAAATCATGGGATCTGCATGGAGACGATGGCCAGTTTTGGTAACGAAAGAACATAAGAAAATATTAAACAAACAAATAGATTGTCTTATAAAAATAATGCAAGATAAAGGTGGTATTGATTCGAAAAATTTTATTGTCTCAACAATTCATTCGAATTATTATTTAACTACTGATTATAGATATCTACGCCAATTTAGAGCTCAATTTAAAAAAATAAGAGAAAATTGTGGAATAACAAAGGAAATATTTACACCTTCTGAATTTCTTGAAAAATATAATAGAAAGGAAATTAAGGTTTTTTCTTGAATTTATTATTTTAATAGGAGTGAATAAAAAATGGTAAAGAATAATAGTTCAGATTTCGATACATTAGAAAAAAATATGGATAATATTATAAAATCTATCGAACTTTGTTTAAATGCAAAATTACAAATTCCTAGTTTGATATTACTTTATTCTGGAATTGGTATAATGGGTTGGTTAAACCATCCTGTTTCGAGGGACCATAGATCTAAAATTGATTTTGTTAGATGGATAGACGATTACCTTTTACCAAATGAAAATATTAGATGTAAAGCAATCGATCTATACGCCGCAAGATGTGCAATAATTCATTCGTATTCGTTTTCTTCTAGACTAAGTGAAGAGGGGAAGGCGAAAGAGATATATTATGCATGGGAGAAAGCGAATGTTAGATCATTGCAGAATGATATAGACAGTAGATCTAAAAAAAGTGCTATCGCAATTCATATTAATGATTTTTTATAAGTATTTAAAGAGGGAGTAGAGAAATTCAAGGTGTCCATAAAAAATGATAAGGAAAAAGAAAAAATTGTTTGCGGTAGAGCTAAAAAATATTTTTTTGTTGATATGTCTTCTGATATCTATAAAAAGACGGGTTTAGAATAGATTTTTAAAATAAAACTAATATTTTGCTAAGGCAATCTCATGAAGGATAAATATTTATTCACCTTAAAAAACCACCTTCTTTGAAGGTGGTAATGGTTAAATGGTTTTACCATTAAAACCGGTATATATGTTAAGATAAGATATGACTAAATGGAAAAAATTATCTCATACAATCTATCA
>Ga0307378_10010053_pt1 | contig 12341 bp, 13 predicted proteins | sample UN1MG_FD_202238 | JGI IMG/M metagenome (GOLD analysis project Ga0307378, IMG submission 202238) | Soil microbial communities from Risofladan, Vaasa, Finland - UN-1 | ecosystem: Environmental > Terrestrial > Soil > Coastal area > Acid sulfate soil | place: Finland: Risofladan, Vaasa | collected...
GAAACAAATCCCAACGGTCTTCAGTACTTAGTGGTCTCACAATGAATTGGTAAAGTAAATGACATGGCGGTAAAGCCATTTCAGTGAAGTCTGCTTTATTCCAACCGTCAATGATGTGATAACGACTGTAGGGATTCTTCTTCAAACCCTCTACAACATCACGTACTTGGTCAACACCGTTTTGATTACGCCACTGGTGACCATAAACCTTACCTAAATCCCCAACACAATAATGTCGTGTATTATCTGATTCGTATTCAGGATTTGAACTCTGTTTAACTTGCTCCACGAATTCTTCCATTGTTTCGAGTTTACGGAGTCCACCCATATCTTTACCATCCATATCCCACCACCTTAAATACCAACGATAAGCATCACCGTTCCAGATGTTTACACCATTGTCTACCAAGTATTTAATGTTGGTTTCACCCCTGAGAAACCAAAGGAGTTCGCACACGATTCCTTTCCAATACATCTTCTTTGTGGTGAGTAATGGAAAGCCTTCAGACAAATCCATGCTGATATCGGCTTTACTGATGCCAATGGTGTTCGGCATATTAGCTCTACCACTTTCCTTCTCGACACCCTCATTGAGTATTTTCTGTAGTACGTCCAGATATTCCTTCATTATGCGAATGTTTTGCTGCTTTTCTTGTTATCGATATTGTCGATTTCACGCTGAATGCGTTTCCTATCGGCATCGGTGAGTGCAACCATGTTACTGGTTGTTTTACGATTAATTTTTTCTGGCTTAGTGCCACGTTTGAGTTGTGCTTCAAGCATGGCTTTTGCACTTTGTTGTCTCATCTTGATTCCAGTTGTACCCTTCATAATCTCGATTTTTATGTAATTATTATTTTTAATACCTTATACGTCCAGTGAATATGTATCTAAAAGGATTGCTGATATGAAACCATAGTCTTGTAAAGAATTTATTATCACTAATTAAAAGAATACCTCTTTTTGGGTTCACATACAATTTTACATCTGATGCTGGTTGCACCTCTGATGATTTTTCATAGCTATCATTTCCCATAGTTTTACCTATTATCCCCACTTCCACCCAGAACACCTCTCTTCTGGCGGTCATGAAGTTTTTCGATGTTCTTAACTGCAACATCTTCTAAAGTTATACCCAGATTTTCGCACATCGATGTGATGTACCATAAGGTGTCTCCGAGTTCTGATTTTATTTCTTCTGTGGCTTCAGGTGTTATAATACCACCGTTGTCCCTAATAATTTTCTTTATTTTTCCCTGAACTTCTCCTGCTTCTCCAAGACCCAGACCATCATAAACAACAGCCATGAGATTAATCATTTTATCATCAGCATCAGGAAAGATTTTTCTGAATTTATTAAGACTAATCTTGAGTGCTACTGCTTCTTTCTGATATTCATTAAACGTTTCCATCCGCAATTTTTTTAAATCCCTCAATTATCTTTAACACATTTTCTGGACTTTCGCCCTTTTTAATGGCTTCATTCATGTTTTTCATGTAATCGGCTTCGAGTTTCTCGTTGGTTTCACTGAATTCTCTTATTTTTGCAAGAGCAAATCTGGCTTGTGAGCCTTCATCAATTTCAATTAATGAAGGTTGTTCATATCCCTCATCTTTCTTATCATCATAATTTTCCTTATTGGCATAAAATAATAACGCCTGACGTAGTAATTCAATTAGATTTTCATTCTCCATCTTGTTCTTGATTAAAATTTTCCACAATCTCTTTAAGTTCTTGAATTTCATGTGGATAGTAAGTATATTCCTTATAGAATGGGACTTTATTTTTAATATGTTGATGGAAGAATTTTCCATTAGATTCTGCGTTTTCAAATCTTTTATAGAAATCCAAATCAAATTCGGTATATAAATACGTGTTACCACGACTGAATGTGATGTAAAGTTTCTCGGTATCAACAAAATATACTGTTTTTAGTATGTTTGCGGACTTAAAGATAGATTCGACATATCCTAAACTACCATCCTCATTCAGAACTTCTTTTCTTTCTACGAGCATATTATGTGTTTAATGGAGCAAATGTAATCAATAAATATTTAAAATCAAAGAGTATTTATATAAAAATTGATTACATGGCACTTCCGAAAAAGAAAAAATTAACGCTGGATGTCAATCCACCTGATGTGGGTACTAAATATCTGGAATACAGTTTCGATAGGATTGAGGAACTTATGCGTCTGACCGATGTTAAAACCAAGTATCTTCCCAGAACTATATTACTGGAAAATTTAGACCAAGCACTTTTTGACTACGTTAATCTTGAGGGTATGAAATTGACTTTGGATGGTAAAATCGTTCCAACGTTTTATCTCGATAATGACCGTTGGGGTGAGTTCAGTAAAACTTGGAAGTTCATGGATAACGATAAAAACGTTCCAACACCATATATTACTGTTAGACGTATTGATAAACAAGCGGGTACGAGGCTTGGAACTAAATATAGAATTCCACAACCCCGTAAGTTCAGAACCATAAATGTTCCAATAATGGATGAAGGTCAAATGATTTATTTGCAGTTCAGAATGCCAGAACCCGTGAATGTTGACATGATTTATGAAGTCGCACTTTTTACGAAATACAGAGTTGATGTTAATGCCTATGATGAACAGGTTCTAAAGAACTTCGCCAGCCGTCAAGATTATGTGTGGATTAGAGGAAACCCACTCCCATTACTTTTTGAAGGATTTGCTGAAAGTAATCCAATAGAAAATATTGATGGTGACCGTTTCTTCGTTTCGAAGTACGCACTAAAAATTCTGGGTTTCATCCAAGACGAAAAAGAATTCGAAATCGTCAAGACAATCAGAAAGCCAAGGATTGGTTATACTGTGGTTTAATTAAACATCATATTTACCATCTTTGGGGTTAAACGCACCAACAGGATAAATCTGTTTTAGATTCTCAAAATTCTTAAACGTTTCATTTACTTTAGTAACATATGAATTATCTGATGCTAATTCATATAGATTGGGACTGCTAACAAATTTCCATTCCATTGTTGATGGATAGAAATAGGTTTTAACATACATTTTTTCTGGAGTCGAAAGTGCTGAATTCGCATCATTATAAAATAACGAAAGTGTTCCGTATTTTGCATTATAAAAACTAAACTTGGTGTAACCAGTTATTGTGCTTCCAGTTTGTGTGTCAAGAAATGATTTTGGAACATATTGGTGATACCATTGATTACCTGTATTATAATTGATAGTATATTTTGATATTGGAACTCCACCACTGGATTGACCATCCAATATCTGAGTAAGATATGTTGTGAATATTTTTGTCTGCGTATTATTATTAAAAGTATTATAGAAATCCATGATAAAAAAACTATTAAGCAAGACATTATCATAATCTTCAATTTCCGATGTACTGAATCCCGCATACTTTGATGTAAACGAATCATCGAATGCAGCACCACTCCCACCACGTTTCGAAAACCAGAAATTTATAAATTGAATGTTTGAGCTTATGAATCTTCTAACCTCATGGTCAATAACTGGATTTATTAGTTCTTGTTTGGTATCTTCTGTCAATTCATCAATTTCTTGTTGATAACCACTAAGACGATTACCAATACTCAAACCAAATGTGATGGTTGCACCAGTACTGTTATTACTTAACCTTATTTTTTCTTTAATTATTGACATGGTTTTCCTATATTATCTAAATCATTCTCAGTACTTGGTGTAAGGTCAAGTGTTGTTGCTCTTTTATAATATTCAATTTCAGCGAATACATCAAGCGTTGGTTGATGTATATCCCAAGTCTCCGTACTTAGGTTTGGTGGAACATCGAATACTATTGCATCAAATAAATATCTTCTTTTATTGAAAAACGGATAATCAACACCGAGATTTGTTATCGGGTCAATATATCCTTGTGGCAAGATATCACGCCAAACATATTTACCATTATTTATAATTAGTTTTGCGTAATCTGGAATCACGAACATTCGTCTTTCATCGGGGTTGGGAATTATTGTGGTTCTCACCCTAATTCGGTCACCGTAACTATATGTCCTCACAATATTAACCGATTGCGTTGAGTTTGTTGTTAAAAATTTCCTTCGGGTATTAGGTATTTCGACCCAAGATGAACCAGTATCTTCTTCCAAATATATTTCACCAATATATTTATCACTGCCATTAGGTAGATATATTCGTGTTTTAAAATTAATCGTATAGCTAAAATTGGCTGGAATCGTGAATTCAAGTTCTCCAGTAGATTCGTTCCAATTAAAAGCCGATGATGGTGAACTTTCATCCCAATATCTAACAGTACTTGTTGTTGTTGACAAGATTTGTGCCAGTGATTTTGTTGCGTTTAGTTTATTTGATGGACTGGTAGTCATATAAACATCCAGAGTTGCTGTGTTTTCAACTATCTGACTTGCTTTAGCAGTACTAACAACACCATCAAGATATCTTAATCTAAACGGAATGAAAGGATTATAACGCCATTCCAACCATTTCTCAAAACCCTCATAATAATGGGTTCTTATATAGTAGATTTGTGGCTCGACTTGTTCCTGAAAATATTCTTCAGCACTATATTCAACCATGTCTTGGATGTTATCGCCTTGATGATTTTCAACTATATCACCAATGTTCAGGTCTTTTGTTGTTACTGTCACTTTACTTTTTGCACCAGAAGAACTAAAATTTGTTCGTGACATTTGTTCACCACTAAGTTTTTTGTATTGGGCATATAGAAATAGTTCTGTAAGTGGAAAACCAAGATTATCATAATATTCCCTGACATCGAAATCAATGTTGAAATTAAAACTATATACTTGTTCGCCATAAACATTATTACTGTAACCAGCATTATAAATTTCAAACTCATTTGGTGTTGCCAGAACCTGAAAATTACGTCTTTTATATATTCCACCAGAAACGCTACCATATGTTTCACCTGAAGATGGTGCTACGAGATAAAAATCAAAACTATCAATAAGATTTTTTGAGTTTCCAGTATAGATTGGATTAAAATAGTCCTCTAATTGAGAATAACCCTCTTTTAATCCATTTAATAAGGACATCCACTCGATTCTGCCGTATATTCTATAAACTTGATTGGTTTCTCGCTCGGCATCAAAAACCTCAGTACTATTCACAACATCATTTACTGTGAATTCGTTGATTTCAGAGGTGTTTCTTATTAATTCAACTCTGCTGTAATTATCAACATTAACGCTATTGACGTTCTTTTGGCTACCAAGTAATATTTCCTGCTTATTATCCATATATCATAAATACCTGTAAAATTTTTTCTGATAATTGTAACATTTCCGATTTGTTTTCGTATAATGAGTATGTTTAACTAAAAATTTGAAATTATGAAAAAAGTAACTTATTTATTGACGATTATGTTTGCTGTTGCTCTGATGAGCACCAGTTGTTGCAAAGACGACCCGATTGTTCCTGACAGTCCACTTACCGTGACCGACATGAACGATACTTGGGTGTCAACCTCTTATTCTCTTAATAGTACTACTTATGGTGATGATGAATGTGCTTCATTACCTGCTGGTGAGTACATGTTGATTACTCTTACCGAAAACAATATCGCAGATAATTGCGATGGTAGTGAATTAATTAGTTTCGTGGAGGTGTTAAATGATGGTACTCAACTTACTACAAGTCACTTAGGAGTATCCTTCGAATTTAATGTCGTTGATTTCGACAGAGAGGATGGGATATTGGTTCTCTATTTAACGGATTCAAATCAAGGCGCACCGTCTGGAGGAACATACACCCTTACTAATCATTAAAAAGAAAACCCGCTCAAATCGAGCGGGTTTTTTTATTCCGTAACAATTCCTAAATCATAAAGAAACTCGATACAATCCGATGTATCGAACCCCTTATAGAAATAATATGTGGAGTCTTTAGGTGTATCAGGTCTTCCTCTTTCTCCCCCACCACCAAATGGACATGGTTCGACCCAATTTCCTTTCCAAATTGTTGTTGGTGGTGTGATGCTTCCATTTCGATAATTACTTAATGTTAATCCAGCGACATTTGCATCAGTAAATCCATTCTTAGTGGTATATCCCTTCATCTTAATAATATCTGCAAGAGGCACTTCAAAGATATCAGTCCAGTTAAAATCATTACGGGGATACCAACTGGTATCAAGTCGATTTGCTGCAATTTTCATGTTATTGCTGAAAACAAAATATTCGTTTCTTCCACTACCATCATTTTTCCATTGATTATTTAACATTGTATTGGTTCTGACGTTTTTTATCTGACTACGTTTATTCACCATATAACCGACTTGAGGGAAATATATGGAGAGATTCAACCAAGTACAACCGAATGACACTGCATCATCACTTACTGCCCCATTTGATACCAGTCCATATTGTGCATTATTCCAAATATGATAATTACCAGTGATAATAAGACCTACATTTGCTCTATAATTATTTTCAGCATTATTTAGTCTATCACCCTCTAAATACCCATTAGTTCTTCGAGTACCGCTATTGAATTGGTCGTTATCATTGCCTTCATTATTATAGATACATCCATGAAACCTTGCGAAACTATAAAGTTTCTTGGCTTCAAATTTCATATGCTGATTTCTCCAATTATCTGCCTTAGAATCATCTGTATGGTCAAAATATTGTCGTGGTTGGGCGTGTTGTGGAAATTTATATTTATATCTCGCTGGTTTTACCATGTCTTTAGGTTGTTCGTCTTCAACATAACCAATACCCACCATTGGTAATTCTTCGACTTCATATTCAAGTGTCACAAAACCCCTGAAAGTAGTGAAAACACCATTTGGGTCATCATATGCCACAGGTATTTGATTTCCGAATTCATCGGTTACCACCCTGTCTCTATTACAACTAATAAGGAAAACAAAGTCACCAGCACGTGTATAAACTGAATATTCGCTGGGGTCAAGAACCAGCATATCGTCTTGTGGGTCAGCACTTCCGTTATCAATATCAGTATCACTAATTTCGGGTGGGTAATAATATATGGTTTCTTTTATTATACCAATTCTTTTTGTCGCCATTGATTGTGCTTCCTCGTCACTCGGACCAGTCCCACTGTGATTAGATGGAAATCCAAAATATAAGTCTCTAATTTCTTTTTGTTCCGAACCACTTTGACTTTCAGTACCTCTTAAAACATTAGCACCATCAGTGAACGCACTTCCAAACATGATGAATGTGTTGGTGAGAAGAGCACGTATTCTAAAGTCTTGTCTAACTATTCCGATTTCAAAATTCTCAACATCGCCCCAAAAAGGTCTAATATCAACGGTTATTTCCTGTGTTTCGATATTTGGTAAATCACCTAAATCATCACTTGGTTTAATCCTTGTTCCTCTATCAATGAATTGACTTTCCGAATAACCGAGATTAACAATCATTGAGGCAGGATTCATACTATATTCACCGATATCAGTAATATCGCAACTTAAATGAACTGTTTGTGTTCCAACAGGTACTCCAAAAATCATATAATCACCCGCTTTGTTTGTTAATGCAGTATATTTATAATATTTTTTATAGACATCGAGAAACGGCAGGTTTCCCACAATCTCTTCTTTGATTGGAAAACTACCGAATGCCTGTTTGGGTTCGAGTTGATTTGTTTCTGGATTAATTTGTGAGACTCTTGGTAGTAAATTATATCGTTTACCATCATTATTTTTGTCTCTGGGTGTTTTATATGGATAGAAGCTATAAATGTCGGGGTCTTGCGCATCTACATCATCAATTGGAATAAAAATACTGATTTTTGCATTTTCTATTCCGATTCCACCATTAGCAAGTACTCTTCCAACTAAAACCCCATAATCTGCATTAAAATTTTGATACACATCAGCAGTGCCAAGTCTTAATGACATAAATTCAAGGGTCTCAACATCTTGTTCGAGTTTTACCTTAATATACTTGTCTTGATTATCGTTTCCCGTATTACCACTGCTTAAATAAATTCGTTGTGATTTATTCATAATTAAAATGTTTCCTATAAATACTAATACGAGAAAAACCCAACTTCCCTGAAAAAATTTCAAGTTTTTTTAAAAATAAATTCTGGGAAATTGAGACGGATTTTGACTGAAAAAAAACGAATTTTTCGAAATCGAAAGAAATATGAAACAAAAACCAATGAATTGGGAATTATAGACAAGAATAACAACGTGATAATAATTGCGTGAAAACACCTTTTGGAAATTTTTTTAGTATTTATTTGAAAAGATGAACATCGTCTATAAATAGAAAAATAATAAAAACTTAAATAAATAAATAACATGGCAGATTTTGTATTTACCTCTCCGGGTGTAAAATTTAAAGAACGTGACCTGACTTACGTAACACGTAATGTAGGAATAACAACTTTGGGATTGGCTGGTGAAACATTAAAGGGTCCTGCTTTTGAACCCGTTTTCATTCAAGACCAAGGACAATTCAGCGAAAGATTTGGTGCTCAAAGCACTAAAAGATTTCAGAATGCTGAAAAAACATTAAAATACCAATTACCATACGTTGCAAATGCGTTTCTTGATGAAGCACAGCAACTTTGGGTGACCAGAGTTTTGGGACTCAGTGGGTATCAAGCAGGTACTGCTTGGAACATTACATTAGACGCAGGTATTGATGAAGATACTGTTGTTGCTGTTGGTGCTCCTGTCGTTACACCGGGTATCCCATTCAGTGGTAGTTCATATCTTGGTGTTGCATTAGGCGCACCTCTCGCAACAGGTGTGCTTGCATCTGGTTACACGAAGAGTGGTACTGCACCAAACTTTGTTTTCACACAATATGTACATAGTTTCACCGCAACAACATATGTTGCTGGTGTTGGTGAAGTTACTGATAGTGTGCAACAATGGACTGGTACATCATTGAGTGATTACGAAGGCATGGTATTGGCTGTTGTCAGAAGTAGAGGTGATTCAACAACACCCGTTGATAGTGTTCCTGAAACCGAATTCTTAACCGATGCTCTCGCTATTGATAACAATTTAACTAATGTTGGTGTTGGTGATGTTTATGCTTCTTTTGATTTAGTCGCATCAAGTACTGCAACAACTGAAACATATAAAGTATCATTGAATCCTAATAGCAGTAGTTTCTTACCAAATGTTATTGGTTACGAACCAAAAGATAAGAACACAATGGTTTGGGTTCAAGCGATTTATCCTGACCTCATTAAGAAACTTGATGAAGACGGAATTGCTTATGGGATTAACACTGTAATAGTTAGTGGTGAAACAGCATTATTTACCGATTACGAAACTGGATTCAAAACACCTGAAACTCCTTGGGTTGTTTCTCAATTAAAAGGTAATAGTGTTGACAGACTTTTCAGATTTATTAGCATTTCTGATGGTAATAGCGCAAATCAAGAAATTAAAATTAGTATTGGTGATATTGACCCATATACTGGTGAATTTGATGTCGTGATTCGTAGTTTCTACGATACCGATGCAAATCCTGTTGTATTGGAAACATACACAAACTGTACCATGATTAAAGGTCAATCAAATTATATTGGACAGCGTATTGGTACGTATGACGGTGAATACAGTCTTTTAAGTAACTATGTTATGGTAGAGATTGCTGAAGACGTTCCTCTTGATGTATTTCCAGCAGGTTTCGAAGGATTCATGTTCAATAATTATGACGCAATTGGTGGAGTTGCTCCAGCAATTTTCTATAAAACAAGTTATGCTGATACCGATAAAGTAAATAAAACTTATTTAGGTATTTCAGAACTCGCTTATACTGGTGATGGTATCAACCAAAACATGTTCAATTTTGATAATTGGTATAGTGGACAACCAGAAACTGGATTCACAAAAACAAAAGGATTCCACATGGATAGTGGAGCTACAATTATAACTGGCACAACTGAGTTTAGTGTTGGTGCTGGTGATTTTAGCACATATCAACAAGTTGAAAACCAATTAAACCCATATTATAACCCAAAAACAAGAAAATTCACATTAGTTCCTGCTGGTGGTTTTGATGGTTGGGATGTGAACAGGAGAGAACGCTCATATGGTGATGCTTATATTCAGGGTGGAAGACAGTCAGGTCATCCGGGTCAACCATTGGTTGTTCCAACTAACGACTTCCAAGCATGGGAAATGGCAATTGATACATTTGCAAATCCTGAAAGCGTTACAATTAACCTTTTTGCAACCCCGGGCATAAATTGGGCAGACCAAACAGTCTTGGTTCAGAACACAATCGATATGATTGAACAACAGAGAACCGATACATTATATGTTATTGATGCTCCACAGGGAACTGTTGATTTTATATCAACCGTTGGTGATGGTGGTAAGGCAGATGTTCTTGCTACAACAAACATTACTAACTTATTAGGTGACACAGAAATCGATTCAAGTTACAGTTGTACATATTATCCTTGGATTCAGATGCGTGATACTCAGAATAACGTCAACGTATACATTCCACCAACAGGTGAAGTTGTAAAAGCGATGGCATTCACAGATAACGTATCATTCCCTTGGTTTGCACCTGCTGGTCTTAATCGTGGTGTGACAAATGCAAGGAAGTCTCAATATAAATTGTCATTAGAGGCTCGTGACATACTTTATGAAGGCAGAGTTAACCCAATGGCTGACTTTGCAGATGCAGGTACAGCAATCTTTGGACAAAAAACGCTTCAGGTTAAAGAAAGCGCACTCGACAGAATCAATGTTCGTAGGTTACTACTTCAAATCAAGGTTCTTATTGCTAACATCGCAGTTAGACTCTTATTCGAGCAGAACGACCAACAAACTATTGACCAGTTCTTGAACAAAGCAAACCCAATTCTTGATAGTATCAAGCGTGAAAGAGGTTTAACTGACTTCAGAATCAAAATGGACAGTAGTAACAACACTCCAGAAACTCGTGATAGAAACGAATTGTTTGGTGAAATCTTCTTAAAACCAACACGTGCTGTTGAATTTATCGGTATCACATTTACAATCACTCCTTCAGGAGCAAGTTTTGCAGATGTTTAATATTTTAAAATTTAATTTGAGAGAACCCGCTATTTGGCGGGTTTTCTTTTTTCCAGTATTTATGGGAAATAATAATAAACTTAAATGAATATAATGGCACGAAATAAAAAAAATGTTCTCAACCAAAGCGTTAGAGAATCCGTTATAAAGGAAGAACCAAAAAAAGTGGTATCCGAAGGTTTGGTATATGGAGAAGATTATGTTGAAGACCCTAATATCGAAAGAAAATTAGTTGAAAAATCGCCAGCATCTGTGATTGGTGAAATTAGTCTAAAGGATTCTATGGAAAAGGTTGTAGAAGAAATTAGTCTAAAGGATTCTGGAGAAAAACTTGCTGAAGTAATTAAGGAAAAAGAAGTGAAACCAGTTGTGAAAGAAGTGGTTGAAAACCCTGTGGTTGAAGGAATTGTTATAATAAAACCATCAAAAGAACAACTTTTGACTCTTTCAAAGGCTGGTTACAGGTGGTATCTGAGAACAGGTATGATGCCTAAATAATATTTGTTATTTTTATTCGGTGTAGTTTTCAAATCACTGAGTATTTATTATTAAACGTAAAAATAAGCAGAAAATTAATATTCAAATAAAATGGCAGCAGAAGAAACAATGATAAGAACGATGCCGTTCGAATACGAACCAAAAAGAGTTAATAGATTCTTTGCAGTATTCGATGACGCATTAGGAATTCAGGTTTGGAAAGTTCAGAAGTTCAAAAGACCTTCGATGAAAATCAATAGTGTACCAATTATGTACATGAACGAACAGAACTATGTTGCTGGTAGATATACATGGGACGCAATGACAATTGACTTCCTTGACCCTATTGGTCCGTCTACTTCACAGCAACTTATGGAATGGGTTCGTTTGCACGCAGAATCACTTACAGGACGTATGGGTTATGCAGCAGGTTACAAAAAAGACATTACGCTTAAATCATTAGACCCAACAGGTGTTGAGGTTGAAAAATGGTTCTTGGAACAATGTATGATTACAAGTATTGACTTTGGAGACAACGATTACACCAACGATGAACTGACAAAAATTACTTTGGAAATCCAGCCTTGGAGATGTATCCTTAACCTTTAAGAGATACAGGAAAAACAGATTTACAAAGCCATCCGATTCGGGTGGCTTTTTTTATTGGAAGGTACAACCAGTAGGGGTTACTATAAAATTACATTTAATACATTGAATGGTTTGTTTTGGGACAGTGAAAATATCCAAAGTATTATTTTCTTCGTCCCACTTAAATTTTAAGTCAACTAATGTGCCGTCTTTCTTTAATTCCATTAGGCTCTGAACTACA
>Ga0307378_10010054_pt1 | contig 12340 bp, 8 predicted proteins | sample UN1MG_FD_202238 | JGI IMG/M metagenome (GOLD analysis project Ga0307378, IMG submission 202238) | Soil microbial communities from Risofladan, Vaasa, Finland - UN-1 | ecosystem: Environmental > Terrestrial > Soil > Coastal area > Acid sulfate soil | place: Finland: Risofladan, Vaasa | collected...
GCCAACTTCGCCTCGCAGTGCGCCCGCGCCGGAGACATGCCGATGGCCGGCAGCACCCTGAGCAGCGGCTGGTGGTACGACAAGCGGGGCAGTTCCTCGCCCGGCGACGACACCTACAGCCTCAGCTGGATCAACGTCACCAAGCAGATGGGCTACTGGAACACACGCCGCACCTACTGGGTGACGTCGGCCGGCAAGCTCAACCGCGGCGACTTCGTCTACTACGATTGGAGCGGCGATGGTGTCTGGGACCACGTCGCCGTCATCGCCGGCGCCAACCGTGCCGGGCAGAGGGTCATCGACGCCCACACCACGGACCACTCTCGGGTGTACTGGAAGCTCGGCTCCAGTAGTACCAAGTACAAGTACGCGAAGGTGCGCACATCGTGGGTCTACGTGTGACGGGTGTCTGACCGGCACACGCCGTCCGGCACTGTCGCCGACGACCATCCGGCTCGCCCGCCGCGGCCGCGCGCCCAGCGCCGGCCGCGGTGGGCCGCCACCGCGCTGGGGAGCGGTCAGATGCCGGAGATCCGGCCCGCCTGCCGGTCGGTCGCACGCGCCTCCCGCTCAGTCGAAGCCGGGCGTGAGATCATGCGCCGTGAGGTCGGCTTCGGTGTCGCGGCGCCTGATCTGCACGAGCTCCCCGGCCGTGGTGACGGCGAACGCCGCCGCCGTCGGCCGGGCATTGTACGGGTTCATCATCTCGAGCGAGTACGCGCCGGCGTCCAGAAAGGCGACCACGTCGCCGACCGCAGTCGCCGCCGGGAGCCACCGGTAGGGCGAGTCGCCGTCGCCGGCGAAGACGTCGCCGCCGTCGCACAGCGGCCCGGCGAGGCGGAACTCACCGTCCGCGTCTTCGCCGGCACGCGACGCCGCGATCGTCCGGTAGTACCAGTGGTAGTTGGTGTGCTCGAGCAGCGTGTTGAAGCCGGCGTCGACGGTGAGCCAGCGCTCGTCGCCGATGCGCCGCCCGGCGCCGTCGCGGCGTCCCTTGGTCTTCTCGTTCTCCACGCGTGCGACGAGCGCCGCAGTCGTCGCCGCGATCGAGCGGCCGGGCTCGAGGAAGAGCGCGAGGTCGGGTCGCCGCGCGGCGACCTCGCCACCGACGACCGTGGCGTAGTCGACACCCGTGAGCAGCGAACAGAAGTAGTCGCTCGGGTGGCAAGTGACGGGCGCCTCCCGGTACGGGACGGCGAACCCTCCCCCGGCGTTGAGGAACCGGAGCCGCACTCCGGCGGCGGCCTCGACCTCTTCGACGAGGTCGAGCGCGGCGGCGATCGCCTGCCGGTATGGCTCCACGCTGGTGATCTGCGAACCGATGTGCAGATGCAGGCCGGCCGGCTCGAGAGCCGGATGCTCCGCCGCGAGCCGGAACGCGGCGGCAGCGTCGTCGCGGTCGATGCCGGCCTTGCCGCCGTGCGCGGTCTCGAGGCCGGGGTGCGTGAGCGTGGGCACGTGCACGTCGATGCGCGGTGCGACAGAAGCGATGCTCCCCATGGCCGCCGCGACCTCGCCGATCCGGCCCAGCTCGTGCAGCGAGTCGACCATGAAGGCGCGCACGCCGCAGGCGACTGCGCGTCTGATCTCATCGCTGGTCTTGGCGACGCCGTTGAAGACGATCTGACGCGGCTCGAACCCTACTGCGAGGGCCTTCTCGAGCTCTCCGCCGGCGTTGACCTCCACGTTCGCGCCGGCATCGCGCACCACGTGCAGAAACCACAGGTTGGAACAGGCCTTGCTGGCGAAGAAGACCTCGGTGGCCGCGTGCTGATCACGGAACGCCGTGGTCAGGGTTTCCACGTTCCCCCGGATGCGTCGCTCGCTGAAGACGAAGAAGGGCGTGTCGTGGCGGTCCGCCAGGTCCACCAGATCGGCTCCGTCGAAGCACAGGTGCCCCTCGCACACGGTGTACAGCGGATCGGTAGCCGGCATGATGCCCCCTGCTTGTCGAATGGGCCGTCAGAGAAGTATACTGCGCCCGCTTTGTCCCACCGGCTACGGGAGACACGAACCGAGTGGTAGACGCAAGCCCTCACGACCGTCGTCGCACCGCCTTCTCAGGCGGCAAGGTCCACGACTTTTAGTACCCTCCTTCGCTGACTCGTGCCGTCGCGGACGCACCTGATGAGGTGATCCGCGACGTGGCGCGTGGTCCCGCGTTCGCAGGCAGGTACCGCCCTGCCGGATGACCCCTGGCGACGGCCGTCCGTGCTCGATAGCGGGCCACACAGCCTCTCCCTGCGACGCCGTTCGCGACCCTGTGAAGTGGAGAAGGATGACGCTACCCCGTCTCATGATCGATCTCGACGCCGTCGCCGACGCGACCCGGCGCCTGGCCGCCTATCTCAGCTCACGGGCCATGACGCTCGCCGGCGTCACCAAGTGCGTCGACGGCGAGCCGCTGGTCGGGCGGACGATGCTCGAGGCCGGCTGCGCCGGCCTCGCCGACAGCCGCCTTCCCGCCCTGGTGCGGCTCGCTGGGCAGGCGCTCGGCCCACTGACGCTCATCAGGGCGCCTCAGCTGGACGAGCTCGAGACGGCGGCACAGGTCGCCGACCGCGTCATGATGAGCGACCCGGGCGCCGCCCGCATGCTCGGCGAGCTCGCTCCGGACGCCCCGATCAAGCTCCTGCTCACCGTCGACCTCGGCGACCGCCGCGAGGGCGTCCTGCCGGACGCCGCCCCGGCGGTCGCGGCGGAGATCGCCCGCCTGCCCGGCATCGAGCTGGCGGGCGTCGCCGCCAACTTCGCCTGTCTCTCCGGGCAGCTGCCATCGCAGGAGCTGTTCCGGCAGGCCGAGGACGTGCTCGAGCGGCTCGGCGGCCTCTGCGCCGCCGAGCCGGTGCTCAGCCTCGGCGGCACCTGCGTCGTCCAGCACCTGGATGGCTACCGGCCGCGCTTTGCGACCGAGGTGCGCTCCGGGGGCGGCCCTATCTACGGTCACGACTTCGTCAGCGGTTGCGGGATCACCGGGCTCAGGCGCACCGATCCCGTGCTCACCGTGGCCGTACTCGAGTGCTACCGCAAGCCGCCGGCGCCGCACGGCCCCGGCGGTCTCGACGCCTTCGGCCACGTGCCGGATGTCGACCTGCCCGGCGAGGACGCGTGGTACGCGATGCTGGCCGTCGGCCGCCGCGACATTGAGCCAAGCGGCCTCCGCCCTCTGCTCGAGGGCGCCTACCTCGCCGGCGCCACCAGCGACGTGAGCGTGCTCATCACGCCTGAGCCGCTGCACCCCGGCGACGAGGTCCGCTTCGCGGTCGACTACGACGCGCTCGTGCGCGCCGTGACCTCGCCATTCGTGCGCGTGGAGTACACGCACGGCGACGAGTCCGCCGCACGCATCGACGACGTCTCGAAAAGAGACGCATGACCACCCACGCCGACGGACGCTACGTCGGAAGGCGGCGACCGTTGCAGATTCTCAGCAAGGCCGAGGTGGAGCGCATCCACGAAGCCGCCCTCGACGTGCTCGCCGGGACCGGCGTCATGTTCCACTCGGACCGGGCGCTCGACGTGCTCGAGGCCCACGGGGCCACCGTGGACCGCGAGACGACAGTGGCCCGCATCCCAGCGAGCGCCGTCGAAGAAGCGCTCGCGACGCTGCCCGGCGCTTTCACACTCGGCGGCCGCGAACCGGAGTTCGACCTGCCCATCGACGGCGAACACGCCTACCTCACCTCCGACGGCTGCGCCACCATGGTGCGCGAGGCCGACGGCGGCGTGCGGCCGAGCGTGAAGCAGGACGTCTACGACGCGGCTCGCGTCGTAGAAGGGCTGGACAACCTCTCGGCCACCTCGGCGCTCGTGTCCGCGCAGGACACACCCGACGAGAGCCGCGTCCTTCACGAGTTCGACGCCTGCATGCGCGCCTCGCGCAAGCACAGCATCGTCGTGAGCATCAAGGACGCAGCCGAGGCGCGGCCGTTGATCCGCATGGCCGAGGCCGTGGCGGGCGGGGCCGCGGAGCTCAAGGCCCGCCCGACCTTCTCGGTCATCCTGTGCACCGTCAGCCCGCTCCATATGGAGCGGTTCGGCATGGAACTCGCACTCGAGCTCGGCGACGCCGGCATCCCGATGATGCTCTACCCGATGCCGATCCTCGGCGCCACGGCGCCGGTCACGCCGGCCGGGACGGCCGTGGTCGGCGCCGCTGAGATCCTCGCCGCGGTCACCGCCATCCAGCTGGCCGCGCCGGGCGCGAAGCTGGTGCACGCCGGGGGTCCGACGGCGCTGTTCATGCGCACCGGCTCGTACTTCGCCAACGTACCCGAGGCCCTGCTCCTGCGCGCCTTGCAGGGCCAGATGGCACGCTACTGGGGCCTCCCCTCCGGCCTCGGCTGGGGCGGCACCAAGGCCAAGCAGCCGGAGGCGCAGAGCGCCTACGAGAACACGCTTGGCCTCATGCTCGAGATGGCGGCCGGCGCGGACTTCTGCTTCGGCGCCGGCCTCCTCGACAGCGTGCAGCAGATGAGCCTCGAGGAGCTGGTGATCGCCGACGAGGTGTTCGGCGTGGTCACCCGCCTGCTACGCGGCGTCACCGTCGACCGCGAGACCCTGGCAGTCGACCTCATCAAGAGACTCGGCTTCCGCGGCGACTACCTGTTCGAGCAGCACAGCCGCGCCCACGTGCGCGAGCTCTGGCGAGCGCGCCTCGGTGAGACCGGGACCTACGAGAGCTGGCAGAACGCGGGGAGCCCGCGTCTGGAAGACAAGGCGCGGGCCGTCGCCGACGGCATCCTCGCCTCCCCCGCGCCCGAGTTCCCCGCGGAGCTCGCGCGCGAGTTCGACGACATCATCGCCGCGGTCGAGTCCGGCCGCTTCTGAGACCTGAAAGGGACGCCATGGCATACGCAGACAAGTGCTACGTCGGCGAACGCGTGAAGTTCGGCCTGTTGGACGAGACCGAAGTGAAGCAGATCCACGAGGCGACGTTGGACGTCATCGAGAACGTGGGTGTCAAGTTCCACTCGCACAACGCCCTCGACATCCTCGAGGCCAGCGGCGCCACGGTCGACCGCAAGACGACGGTGGCGAAGATCCCAGCCGCCGTCGTCGAACAAGCGATGAGCACGGTTCCGCATGAGTTCACGCTCGGCGCCCGCAACCCCGAGTACGACCTGCCGCTGGACGGCGAGCACGTCTACATCAGCTCGGACGGTTGCGGCGTGTTCTACCGCGATCCCGTCACCGGCGAGGTGCGCTCCTCGCGCAAGGAAGACCTCGAGCACAGCGCCAAGGTCGTGCAGGCGCTGGACAACGTCAGCGCCACGAGCGCCGTCGTCAGCGCCCAGGACTGCCCACCCGAGACGCGCGTTCTGCACGAGTTCGACGCCTGCGTGCGCAACAGCGAGAAACACAGCATCGTCGTCTCGATCAAGGAGGACTGGGAAGCCCGCAGCCTCATCAGAATGGCCGAGGCGATGGCCGGCGGCAAGGAAGAGCTGAGACGCCGCCCGATGTTCACCACCATCATCTGCACCGTGAGCCCGCTGCACCAGGAGCGCTACGGCATGGATCTCGCGCTCACGCTGGCCGAAGCGGGCATCCCCGTGAGCTTCTACCCGATGCCGATCCTCGGCGCCACGGGCCCGATCACCATCGCCGGCTCGGCCGTCGTCACCAATGCCGAGTTCCTGAGCGGCGCCACCCTCGTGCAGCTCGCCCACCCCGGAGCCCCCGTCATGCACGGCGGCGGCCCGACGGCGATGAACATGAACTCCGGCGCCTACGCGAGCAACTCGCCGGAGGCCCTGCTCCTGCGCAGCTGCCAAGGCCACATGGCCGACTTCTACGGCGTGCCCGCCTGGTACGGCGCCGGGGCCACCACCGCCAAGGAGCCCGGCATCCAGAGCGCCTACGAGAACGCGCTGGCGATGTTCATGGCCTACGCCAACGGCGCCGACGTCACCTTCGGCACCGGCCTCCTCGACGGCTCGCGCATCCTCTGCCTCGAGAACATGGTCGTGGATGACGAGATCATCGGCATGGTCAGGCGCATCCTCACCGGCATCGAGGTGAGCGAGGAGACGCTGGCCGTCGATCTCATCAAGAAGATGGGGTTCAGCGGCAACTACCTCTTCGACAAGCACACGCGTGCGCACGTGCGCGAGCTCTGGCAGGCCAAGCTCGGCGAGACCGGCAACTACGAGGGCTGGAAGAACGCCGGCGCCAGGAGCACGACCGAGAAGGCGCAGGAGAAGGTCGCCGAGATCCTGGCGGCACCTGCCGCGCCGTTCCCGGCCGACCTGGGCGCGGAGTTCGACGCGATCATCGCCGCCGCGGCCAGGGAGGCGGCGGCCGTGTGAGCCTCGCCGCGTGCCCGGCGGGCCGCGGCGGCGAGAGCCGCCCGGGGGCGCCGGCGAAGCCCCGCGCCCTCTCCCCCGCACCCCCGCCCGTGGGGTAGCATGAGACGCCGGCGCCGGCTTGAGGCGCCGGCGTCTCACCGTCTACGAACGGAGCGCCGTGCCGGAGAAGAGAGTCCGCGAGCAAGGCTTCAGCAAGGATGCCGACAAGCTCCTGCGGCGCCTCTCGCTCGTCGCGCTGCTCCTGTCCCGGGGCGGCCAGCCCGTGGGCGTCGCCGAGATACGCAGCCGGGTCGAGGGCTACCCCCTCATGACCGAGGAAGCCTTCAAGCGGCGCTTCTACGAGGACCGCTACGAGCTCAAGGAGCTCGGCATCGAGATCCAGGCCGAGGACGATCCACTCTCGGACACCTCCACCGAGCTGTACAGCCTGCCCGCGGACGCCTACTACCTGGAGCCGGTGAGCCTGGACGGAGAGGAGCTCGCGGCCCTCGCCGCGTGTCTCGCCGTCCTCGGGGACCGCTTCGCCTACTCCCAGCCGTTGCGGCTCGCCCTGCTCAGCCTCGCGCAGGGACGCCCCGAGCTCATCGCCGAAGCGGAAACGCCGCCGCTCACCGTGGTGCCCGAGTCGCATGAGACGGCCGCCGCCCTGCCAAAGCTGCAGGCGGCGGTCGCCGAGCGCAAGACGGTCGTGTTCACCTACTACGCCATCAGCCGCAACGAGGAGATGGAGCGGGTCGTCGACCCCTACGGACTGCAGCTGGTCGCCGGAGAGTGGTACCTCGTCGGCTACTGCCACCTGCGCGAGGACCTGCGCACGTTCCGGCTCTCGCGCATCCGCTCACGGGTGACGCATCACACGCGCCGGCCGCACGACTTCCCCCCGCCCATGGATTTCGATCTGGCCACATACCGCGACCGCCCGGCGTGGCAGCTCGCCAAGACGCGAGAGACGGCGCGCCTGCGCATCTCGCCGGCGATGGCGTGGTGGGTGGAGGCGCATTGGGCGCACTGCGGCGCGATCACCCAGCTCGAGGATGGCGCCATCGTCTATGAGACTCGTTACGCCGACCCGCGGCCGCTCCTCGGCTGGGTCCTCGGCCTGGCCGACGAGGCCGAGGTGCTGGAGCCCTCTGAGCTCCGCGAGCGCCTGTCCGACCAGCTCGCGAGCCTCGACCGTCTGCTCGACGAGCCGGCTCCCGCACGCCCGACCACTCCGGCGGCCGCCCCCCTCCGTACTCCGGCAAGGCGGCGGCGCACCGGTGAGGGCGGCGACCTGCGCGTCGAGGTCGACCGGTTCACCCGCTTGACGGCGCTCACCAGCTACCTGTTGCGTCGCTGTGAGGACGACGAGGCAGTCTTTCGGGTCGCCGATGTTCGCGCGGCGCTCGGCGTGAGCGCCGAGGAGCTGCGCGCCGACGTCCGCCTGCTCAACCTGGTCAACTTCGGCGCCGACGGCGCTCTGCTCTACGCCGAGTTCGAGGGGCGCACGCGGCTCCGCGTCTTCTGCGATCTGGCGGGGCCGGCGCTGGCGCGCCCCGCCCGCCTCTCCCCGCTGCAGGCGGACACGCTGCTCCTCGCCATCGAGCTCGTCGGCCACCAGCTGCCGACCGCCTCCGGCGCCGCGCTCGGCAGCGCCGCCGACAAGCTGCGCGCCGCCCGCGGCGGCGCGCCGGTCCTCTCCGGCAGCGACCTGCTGCTGCCGGCGGACGAGGTCCTCGCCGCGGTCAATCGCGCCATCGTCGAGCACCGGCTGCTGGCCATCCAGTACTGGATGGAGGGCACGGACAAGGTGACCGACCGCGTGGTCGAGCCCTACCTCCTCGTGCACAGCCGCGGTGAGTGGTACTACGTCTGCTGGTGCCGGACGGCCGGCGGCACACGGGTGTTCCGCGTGGCCACCACCAAGAGCGTCCGGCTCCTGGACGAGACCTTCGAGCCGCGCGCCGACGTGGAACTGGACCTCTACCGGCGCGAGGGCATCCCCACCTCGGGCAGCTACGCGCCGAAAACGGCGACGGTGTGGTACAGCCCGGCCGTCGCCCGCTGGATCGCCGAGCGCCAGCCGGTCGATGAGCTCCCCGACGGCGCCTGCCTCGCCGGCCAGCCGTACGTGGACGAACGCTGGCTGGCCGGCCACCTGCTCCGCTTCGCTGACCAGGCTCGCCCGCTGGAACCGCCGGAGGCGGTCGCCGCCATGCGCGCCGTCGTGCGCCGGCTACGGGAGCGGTACGCGTGATCGCGGACCTCGCCGAGAACGCTCTTGCCTACGGCGCCTACGTCGCCGCGTGGGCCTTCTTCGCCTGGGGCCCGCAGCTCGTGATCTGCATGCTGTTCGCCTGGTCCGCCTGCCGGCGCACGCTCGGCGACCTCCTCAACTGGCTCGTCCTCGGCTTCCTGTGGTCGATTGTGCCCTTCGTCGGCGTGATCGCCATGTGGTGGACGTGGCGCCGCGCGACCCGAGACGACTCAGGCGCGCCGGCGGCGATGTGAGCACGCAGGCGTGGGTCTTCTGCGGCGCCCGCCGGCTCCCCGTGCCTCGCGCCGATGCCTTCGCACCTCCGGCCGCGGCAACCGAGCCGTCCACAGCCGTGGATGCCCTCGTGGACGCGGCGCTGGCCGAGCCGCTCGGGGCGCCGCGCCTCCGTGACGCGGCGCGCGGCGCCCGCTCCGTCGTCGTCACCATCCCTGACGCCTCCAGGCTCTGCCCGAGCGAGCCGGTCCTCACCGCGCTGCTGGACGAACTGCGCCACGCCGGCGTCTCCCCCGAGGCCGTCGCCGTAGCGATCGGCTGTGGCCTGCACGCCACGACCGGCGCAGCAGAGCGCGACCGCCTGGCCGGTGCTTCGGTGGCGAGCCGCCTCGAGGTGTTCGACGCCCAGGGCATCGAGTCGGAGACCGTCGACCTCGGCGAGACCGCGCTCGGCGCGCCGATCCGCATCGAGCGTCGCGTCGCGGAGGCCGACCTCGCCGTCACAGTCGGCGTCGTCGAGCCGCATCTGTACGCAGGGTTCTCGGGTGGCGTCAAGGGCGTCGCCATCGGCTGCGCGGGGAGGGAGACGATCGGCTGGACCCACCGCCCGGCGTTCATCTCGGGGCCGGGAGTCACCCTCTGCCGGCTGTCGGACAACCCCTTCCAGATCACGCTGCGCGAGATCGCCGCTCGTACTCCGCTGCGCTGGGGAGTCAATCTGGTCATGAGCGCCGACGGCGGGACTGCGGCCGTGCGCGCGGGCGACCCGGCAGTGATCCAGGAGGCGCTCGCCGACGAGCTGGCCGGATCCTCCCTGCGTGACGTGGGCGAGCGCTACGACGCGGTCGTCGCCGGCGTCCTCGCGCCCAAGAGCGACAATCTCTATCAGGCGAGCCGGGCGGCGACGTACATCGGGCTCGCCGCCCGCCCCGCCGTCACGGAAGGTGGGCTGATCGTGATCTGCGCCGACGTCCCGGACGGCGCCGGTGGCGGACCCGGCGAGCGCAACTTCCTGGATCTGCTCGCAGCCGCCGCGTCGCCGGCGGAGCTGCTCGAACGGGCCCTGCGCGAGCCGCTGGGTCCCGGCGGCCAGCGGTCCTTCGTCGTCGCCAACGTGCTCGCGCGCTTCCGCCTCGCCCTCGTGGGCGCGGCGGACCGGGCGTTCCTCGACCCGCTGGAGCGCCTCGGTGTGGCGGCGTTCGACTCCGTCGACGCGGCCCTCGCCGCCGAGGACGCGCGACTCGGACGACGCGCCCGGGTCCTCGCTGTGGCGGATGGCCTCAGCACCGTCGTCCATACCTGATTCCTGCTACCGCCGTCCCCAATGGATGCTCCCGGGCCTCTGATCACGCCTGCTCCCGCCGGCCGCACGCGCGTCCTGGGGCTGGACCGCTCCCTGCCGGCGGCTCCCGCCCCCCGTAGACGGCGGTCACCACGGGCGGCACCCTGGTGACGCTCGTCGTCCGCGTCTGACTCTCGGGACGGCGCACGGCGCTACCCACGACCGGCGCGGACGCGTGGGCCCCACTCCCCTCTCCCCGCCGCACGCTGGTTTGGCGTGTGGAACAACTGGGATGAGGCAACGTGTGTGAGGAGGACACCGTGAACGGCATCCGCATCGGCAGGCTCTTCGGCGTCGACGTAGCCATCCACCCGAGCTGGTTCCTCGTCGTCGTCTTCTTCAGCTTCACGCTGGCGACCGGGTTCTTCCCGCGCGCCTACGCCGACTGGAGCCCGGTCGCGACGTGGACGGCGGCGATCGTCGCCACGCTGCTGCTGTTCGCCTCGGTGCTCGCCCACGAGTTCGGCCACTCGCTTGTCGCGCGCTCCCAGGGCATCCCCGTGCTCGGCATCACCCTCTTCCTGCTCGGCGGCGTCGCCCGACTCGGGCGCGAACCCGAGACGCCGGGCCGTGAGGCATGGATGGCGATCGCCGGCCCGCTGGTCAGCGTCGCCATCGCCGCCGGATCACTCGGGCTCGCGTTCACGCTTCCCGGCCCGGAGCAGGTCGTCGCCGTGCTCGCCTACCTCGGCGTGGCCAACGCCGCGCTCGTCGTCTTCAACCTGCTGCCCGGGTTCCCGCTCGACGGCGGACGCGTGCTGCGCTCCCTGCTGTGGAGGCGGTCACGCGACTTCGTGCGAGCCACGCGCCAAGCCGCCCTCGTCGGCCAGGTCTTCGCTTGGGGGTTCATCAGCCTCGGCGTGGCCCAGCTGTTGCTCGGGGGCGGGGCGGGCGGCATCTGGCTCGCCCTCGTCGGCTGGCTGATGATCCAGGCGGCGCGGGCGACAGCGCGTCAGGTCGAGATGGACGCCGTGCTCGATGGTGTACCGGCCGGCCGCATCATGACCAGGCCGGCCGGCTGGGTCTCGCCCTACGTGACGCTGGACCACGCCGCGCACGGCGGCCTGAGCGACTACGGGTCGCGTTGCCTTCCGGTGGCTGCGGAGGATCCCGCCGCGGACTACGGCGGGCTCGTGTGCGCACGCGACCTCGAGCGGACGGCGCGGGAGCGTCACGACCACGATCGCGTGCGTGACGTCATGACCCCGGCCCCCGACCTCCCGGCGGTGACACCGGAGACGGACGCGACGGAGGTCCTGCGACTGATGCGCGAAGGCTCCGTCGACCGGGCGGTCGTCGTGGACGCCGGCGGCCGTCTGCTGGGATTCATCGACGCGGACACCTTCGTCCGGTTCCTGAACGCCGGCCGGCTCCGCCGGCCTAAGGCAGTTTGACGGCGACGACGGCGCAGTCGTCGGCGAGTACGCCGCCGGAGTACTCCTTCACGGTCTCGAGCAGGGAGTCGGCGAGCGCCTGCGCGTCCAGGGGCATGTTGGCGCGCACCGCCTCGTGGAGGCGATCCTCTCCGAAGAGGACGCCGTCGCGCCGTGCGTCGGTCACCCCATCCGTGTAGAGGACGATGCACGAGTCGTCGGGCAGGATCGCGCGGTTGGTCGGGTACGTGACGCCGCGGAAGATGCCCACGGGGACGTTGCCCTCGCCCGGCATGGGGAACTCCCCGTGCCCGGCGAGCACGACTGGCCGCGGGTGCCCCGCGACCGCGTATTCGAACATGTGCCTCGCGACGTCGATGTAGGCCACGACGAGGGTCACGAACGGCTGGTTGGGCGTCTGCGTGATCACCGCCGAGTTGAGCCGGGAGAGCGCTTCTCCCGGAGAGCCCTCGGCGGCGTAGGCGCGGAGCATGTAGCGCACGACGGCCGACTGGGCCGCCGCCGACAGGCTCTTGCCGCATACGTCACCGACGATGACCATGAGCCGGCCGGGGCCGAGACTGACGAGGTCGTAGAAATCGCCGCCGATCCGCGCCGCGTCGGTCGCGGCGCGGTAGTGGACGCCGACCTCGATCCCGGGGATGGCCGGCGGCGTCATCAGGAGCGCCTGCTGGAAGGTCTCGGCGATCACGTGCTCGCGCTGGTAGGCGATGGCGTTGTGCATGCTCGCGTTGAGCTGGGCGGCCAGCGTCGTAAGCAGCAGGCGGTCTTCCTCGTCGAAGCCTCCCTCCTGCTTGTCGGCCACCACCAGGAAGGAGGCCTG
>Ga0307378_10010055_pt1 | contig 12340 bp, 10 predicted proteins | sample UN1MG_FD_202238 | JGI IMG/M metagenome (GOLD analysis project Ga0307378, IMG submission 202238) | Soil microbial communities from Risofladan, Vaasa, Finland - UN-1 | ecosystem: Environmental > Terrestrial > Soil > Coastal area > Acid sulfate soil | place: Finland: Risofladan, Vaasa | collected...
GAAGGGTTCGGGGATAGTCTACCCCACCAACTGGATATAACTTTTGCTCTTCCATACGGAGAAGTATAACTCAACTTGAGCGAAGTGGATACCCCCCTTGCAGTTTTATCTTTTCAAATTGATAACCATGGATAATATATAAAATTTATGATAAAATTTCTTTTTATAAAAACATACAATGGGGAGATACAGCCATCCCAAAAAAGCTTGACATTAATCCTCCAGGCATTAAAATAGATCAAGGCTGGTGAAAATCCGTTGCGGATTTTCTCACTTTCACTCCCTGACACTTTTTATCCCCGCTTTTGCCGGAATGACGGCAGTTTCGGGAAAATTGCGTTGAAACTTTTTCTTAAAAGTGTTCGGCAGAGAATTCTTATTATAGATTATTATAATAAATTATGCTATCGTTTCTTGATATCACAACTAATTTCAGAAGTTGAAAAAAACCAAGGCGAGGATTCAATGGACCCAATATCAATCGATCTCCTGCAGGACTTTAGTGTGGCTGGTAAGAAATGTTCCTCTGTATTACAAAAAAAAGCCGAACTATTTAACGTGGTTTACTCAACGAAGAATACCAAGCGGAGGGCTGATGTTATGATGATCGAATCAAACGATAGAAGGACAACCAAAAGGGTTATCGTAAAAATTCCTCTTGAAGTAGTCACTCTCCCCATTACTATTGCCAAAGGGGCTCAAAGCTCTCAGACTCAAAATATTAGCTGTTTTGGATTATATTGCAAATTAGACCAATATATCCCCCCCTTCACCAATGTTGAAGTAAACTTATTCCTGCCTCAAAATCAAAATGCTCAATCATCCTCTAAAATTTCCTTTAAAGGGATCGTTGTTCGCACCGAGCCGATAGAAAAAGGTGATAGCAAGGAATATCATATTGCTATTTTTGCACCTTCAGGTATTGATCTGAAGGATCAGCCCATAATGCACTCTGCTGGAGATTAAACTAAGGAGTAAGGAGTCAGAATCCAGAATGTAAAATGCTGCATGTAGGATGTAGCATATATCATGTAGAGCAGAGAGTGTAGCATGGTAAAATGCAGCATAGAGAATTCGGAAGAAGGAGAAGCACTCTGAATTCTGACTCCTGACTCCTGAATTCTTATCTTTTAATACTATGCCACGAATCAAGGTCTTACCAGAAAATCTAGCCAATATGATTGCAGCAGGGGAGATTATCGATCGCCCTGCCTCCATAGTGAAGGAATTGGTGGAAAACGCCATCGACGCCGAAAGCGACGCGATAGAAGTCCATCTTTTGCACTATGGCAAAGACGAAATCAAAGTCATCGATAATGGGTGCGGAATGGGACGCCATGACGCACTGCTGGCCTTTGAAAGGCATGCCACCAGCAAAATCCGTGAACCCGAAGATCTTCATAATATTCATACGCTTGGATTCCGGGGAGAAGCACTGCCCAGCATTTCCTCCGTAGCCAGATTGGTGCTCATCACGAGGGAGAAAGGAACCGAGATCGGTACCCAGGTAATTCTCGATGGGGGAAAACTGATCAAGGTTTCCGAAATCGGGGCAGCTTTGGGAACCACTGTTCAGATTTCTTCTCTATTTAAAAATATTCCGGCCCGCCTTAAGTTCATGAAAAGCAATAGTGTGGAATTCAGCCACATTACCCAGGTCCTTGACCAGGAGGCGCTTGCCCATTATACTATCTGCTTTACTCTCAAGCACAACGGGAAAACCGTCAGGCACATGCCGGCAGTCAAGACCTTGAGCGAAAGGGTCCAGCAGCTCTATGGCCATGAAATTACCGATCATCTGATCGAAATTGATGGGGAATTTAAGACCTTGGGGATTCAGGGGCTTATGGGGGAAGCCACCTATACGAAACCGAATCGATACTCTCAGTACACCTATGTCAATAACCGGTTTGTTCGAAATCAGATTCTCTTGAAAGCTGTTTGCGAAGGCTATGGCCATGTGCTGCCACGGGACAGATACCCTGTTTGTTTCCTGTTTCTCAACATTCCTCCTGGAGAGGTCGATGTAAATGTGCACCCTGCCAAAATTGAGGTCCGGTTTTCCAATCAGCAGGAAATCTTTGAGGGAATAGCCAAAATTATTCAAAATCGGCTGGCCACTTCCCAGGCCGCTGTCGCCAGGGTCATGTTGACTGCTTCCACGCCCGTTGCAGAGCCTGAGCCGATTGCAGAGCCTGAGCCTTGTGAGTTTATCAGGCAGCATGAGTTTATCAAGCCGCACTCATTCCCTCCCCCTGATACGGGTAGGTTGGCGAGGGGAACTCAAAATTCCCTTTTTTTAAAGGGAGATTTAGGGGGATTTTTAGAAAAGAGGGAAATACAAATCCCCCCCAGCCCCCCTTTAGAAAAGGGGGGAGTAAAAAAAACTACCCCTGTGAGCTTCCCTCCCCTCCCTCCAGCAGCGGCTGATGCTGATTCGAGTCAACCAGTTCAAGCTGATTCGGGTCAACCAGTTCAAGCTGATTTGAGTCAACCAGTCCAAGCTGATTCGGGTCAATCGGAAGTCAGAATTGATAAAGATCCCCGGCTGCTTTTTACTCCGGAGGGCGATCTTATTCAGATCAACAACTCCTATATTCTCTTTGAAACAAGACAGGGCCTGGTCATTGTAGATCAGCACGCGGCCCATGAGCGGGTCAGATATGAGCAACTTCAGCAGGAATACCGCGCCAAAACTCTCCACAGCCAAAGGCTGCTGGTTCCCATAACCTTTCGGATTCCGGGGCACGCGGCAGAGCCAGCCGAAGAGCTGCTGTCTCAGCTTCGCCTGGCAGGATTTGATTTGGAGCACTTTGGCCATGATACGTTCGTCATCAAGGCCACACCTCTCTTGCTTGCCAAAACCGATCCCCGTGAGATTATCCAGGGCATTTTCGACGATTTCTCAGAGTCTTCCAAGCGCGATTCTCAAAGCATCTTTGATACCCTGCTGATGCGCATGGCCTGCTCTTCAGCCATAAAAGCAAATCACCGGTTGAACAAAGAGGAAATGAAGAGCCTGATCGATCAACTGCGGGAAACCTCTATGCCCTTCCGCTGCCCGCATGGTCGGCCAACCACCATTCAACTGGACCTGCGGCTTCTGGAGAAGCACTTCCTCAGGATATAAGCTTGAGGGATGTCTTGAGAGATGTGAGGGAAGAGCTCCGAATATGAATATCGACCAAAAACCCCTGGCCGTCATCCTGGGTCCTACGGCTGTCGGGAAATCTCATCTGGCCCTCAAGTTAGCACAAATATGGAAAACGGAAATCATTGGCGCTGATGCCCTGCAAATCTACAAAGAAATGGACATAGGCACAGCCAAGCCCTCCCCCCATGAACGATCACTGGTTCCCCACCACATGATCGATATTGTCTACCCTGATGAACAATATAATGCTGGCAGGTATGAGCGGGAAGCACATGAGGCGATAGATCGGGTTCATGGGACAGGGAAAGTCCCTCTGCTTGTAGGCGGCTGCGGGCTTTACCTTAAGGCAGTTCTGCATGGCCTTTTTGCGGGGCCTGAGACTGATCAGGAACTGCGAAAGCAACTTCAGCAGGAAGCCGAAACCTGCGGGGAGTATTACTTGCACGAGAAGCTCAAAGGAATTGATCCGGAAACAGCCCAAAGGCTTCACCATAAGGACCGCTCAAGGCTGATTCGCGCCATAGAAGTCTATATCCAAACCGGCGTTCCGATATCTGTGCTTCAAAGGAGACATGCATTCAAGCAGGTCCGCTACCAGACCAGAATTATCGGATTAACCAGGAACCGCAACGATCTCTATAGCCGGATTGAAAAAAGGGTTGATCAGATGATCGAGGAAGGCTTGATTGCCGAGGTCGAAAAGCTGCTCGATTTGGGCTACTCCGAAAATTCAAATGCTCTCCAGTGTCTCGGATACAAACAGATCGTGGCGCTACTCAAAGGGAAGTGCTCTTTTGAGGAGGCCATTCAGCTTCTCAAAACAGATACCAGGCATTATGCCAAGCGGCAATTCACCTGGTTTCGCCAGGTAGAGAATATCCACTGGATAGACCTTGGCGACTGTTCATCTTCGGAAGAGACACTCTCAAAAATGAAAAAGGTGCTGGCAGATCTTTTTTGACCTGCCAGCACCTTCTATCGTCAGAAAAATAAAAACCCTTCGTAATTTTTAGTAACTAGCGTAGGGATTGGTACTAACAGCACTATAGCCGCTAGAGTAAGCAGCAGAATAAGGATCGTAAGCATAGCTGGTGGTGGCATATGGACTGTATGCAGTAGTAGCATACGGGTTATATGCAGCCGTAGTACCATACGGGTTGTATGCAGCAGTAGTACCATACGGGTTATATGCAGCCGTAGTACCATACGGGTTGTATGCAGCAGTAGTACCATACGGGTTATATGCAGCCGTAGTACCATATGGGTTGTACGCAGCCGTAGTACCATACGGGTTGTATGCAGCAGTAGTACCATACGGGTTGTATGAGCTAGTAGTGCCATAACCACTACTGGCATAGGGGCTGGTGTAATAGGAACTGAAAGCACCTATGTTGGGGCTATAGTAGGAGGATGTGTCGCTGCTGCCGTAAGGGCTAGAAGTAGCGCCATACGGGCTATACCCGGAAGTAGCGCCATACGGGCTATACGCAGCAGTAGTGCCATAAGGGTTGTATGCAGCAGTAGCGCCATACGGGCTAGCAGCAGCGCCATAGGGGCTATACGCAGCAGTAGCGCCATAAGGGCTATACCCAGCAGCAGCGCCATACGGGCTATAACCAGCAGTTGTGCTGGGGCTATAACCATAGCCAGAAGTAGTGCCGTAGGGGCTATACGTAGTGCCGTAAGCAGTACCATATGAGGGGGCATAGGGGGAATAGGGGGTGGGGCTGTACCCAGTCGCAGCGTAGGGGCTATAGCCAGCGCCAGTGAAAGGGCTCATACCATAGCCAGCAGCATAGGAGCCAGCTCCTAAACCGCCATACCCGCCCAAGCCGCCCAATGCTCCTAAACCGCCATACCCGCCTAAGCCGCCTAATGCACTTAAGCCGCCATAGCCTCCCATCATCATGGGGTTCATCATAGAACTCATCATCATGGGATTCATCATAGAACTCATCATCATGGGATTCATCATAGATGGCATCATGAGTGACATCATCATGGGGTCAGACATTATTTGATTCGTGGCCATTTGCCCCATGTACATGGGGTTGAGTCCGCCAAGCATCTGGGCTTGGGTTACCGGGACAGTGCTGAATACTGCTAAGGCCAACGTAGTGATTGCAAAAATAGAAAAATTTTTCAAAAGCCTGCTTATTTTCTTACTCACAACTTTTATCCTTTCTGTTCTTTCTCTTCATTCTCTTCTTCTCCCCCTGAGATAATTAGAGAAAACGTCCTTTAATCTTCTGCCAATAACGAACCATGGGTCTTTCGACCTGAAAATACTACCAAAATCACCTCCCTTTTTTTGCCCTGCTCTTTTTAACCTCTAATTGTTCTCAGGTATTTAAACATTGGCTACCGCCATGTTTTTGAGCCCAGTTTACTTCCGCATCCGAAGGTCGCAGGTAGGTTGGAATCAAGGCCTCTACCCTGTCGAATTGCTGTAAGGCCAAACGATTTAACCCCAAACCTGCCACCACCGATGCCTTGGGATAATTATGATGCTGGGGAGCAAATTCAGCACTCTCACCAAATTCCGAGAGAATCATCCCCTCGTATAGGTTTGAGCCATTTCCCATAAAAATTATCCTGTGCGACCGATCTAATTGATGAATCATAGCCACCTGATGAATCATAGTCATCGGAGAAACTGCCCTCTCCGAAATAATCGCCCTTAATGTCCCTTCGACCCACTGATATAATGCTGTGTACACCTCCCCTTTTCTGGCATCGATCATAGGACAAAGATAACCGGAAGCAAAAGGCAAATTACAGGCCATCGCCTCCAGCGTTGAGATTCCAAAAATAGGCTTTTGAATAGCGAAAGCCAAAGTCTTAGCTGTGCTGACTCCAATCCGAAGGCCGGTAAATGATCCAGGCCCGATAGAAACAGCTACACCATCACACTCTTCTAATAATCTCCCCGCATCGATCAAAATTTGATCAATCTCTCTCAATATTTGTTCAATGTGGCGCTTTGCAACCAGTAAATATTCGGCCACAATTTCACTCTCACTCACTAAAGCCGCACTTCCAGCTTTAGTAGCAGTTTCTATTCCTAATATAATCATAGCAAAATCTTTGCCTTTTAGACAGGGAAGGACAAAATAAATTTTGTCCCCTCAGGGTGGTTGTCTTCGCCGGTAATACTGCCGCTGTGATCATCGATAATCCGGTGAACTATGGCTAAGCCAAGCCCGCGCCCTTCCTTTTTGGTTGAAAAATAAGGCATGAAGAGCTTCTCTTTGTCCTCCGGAGAAATTCCCCTTCCATTATCGATTACATAGACTCTTACTTTAGACGCAGCACTGTCATAAATGCTTACTACGGATAATATTTTTTCAGAGCGATCGACTCCGGTAACAGCATCGCCAGTCACAGTATCACTGGTCACAGCATCACTGATCACAGCATTACCGGTCACAGCATCACCGGTCATGGCATCGATCGCATTATCGAACAGATTAATAAATACCCGCTTAATCTGTTCACGGTCCAGGTTAATCAGGGGGATGTCCGCTGCAAGGTGCTGCTCGAATAGAATATCAGGATACATCTGCTGATACCTGGTTATAATCATAGCGATCAGTTGATTAATGTCTTCCGGCTTCAAATTGGGCAAGGGCAATCTGGCAAACTGGGAAAATTCATCGATCATCGTCTTTAAATGGTTCACTTCCTGAATGATGGTTTCCGTGCACTCTTCAAAAATAGCTTCATAACGGGATGTATCCTCGTAGAATTTTTTTCTTAACCGCTCTGTGCATAGTTGGATCGGAGTCAGGGGATTTTTGATTTCATGGGCCAGTCTGCGGGCCACTTCCTGCCAGGCAGCAACTTTTTGTGCCTTAATGAGCTGAGTGAGATCATCAAAGGCACAAACCATTCCGATATATTGATTTGCCTTGTCAGGGAGGACCGATATGCTGACCAGAAGGTGGACCCACGCCCCCCTTACCTGAAGACGTGCCTCCTTTTCATAAATCGCCTTTTTCCTCTCCTCCACGCTTGAGAGCAGCACATTCAACCCGGAAAGGCTGGGGCATCCGAAAATGGTCTGATACTGGGCACCGATGGCCTCTTTTTTGGAAATACGCAGCATCTTGGTAGCCGCATTATTGATCGTGATGATCCGGCCATCATGCATGATGGTCACAACTCCGGAGGCTATATTTTCCAGGACTGTCTCGATATAATCTCTTCTGCGGTCCAGCTCCAGATTCGTGGTTTGCAGCCTCTTATGGACTGAATGGAGATCATCCGTCATTTTATTGAAGGAGTTGACGAGCATGCCGATCTCATCATCCGCCTGAACCGTGACTTTATAATCCCAGTCCCCCAGGGCCACCCTTCGGGTGCCTTCGGCCAGTTTCTGGATGGGAATGGTAATGCCCTTGGCCAGATAAAATCCAAACCAGGTCGCCGAAAAGATAATTAAAAGGGTAATAAGCAGGAAGGTAATGATATAGCTGCTCTTGATCGGAGTTTCAAAAACCTTCCGCTGTTTATACTCGTCGTAAGCACTCTTAATATCATTGATTTCCTCCATCAGGCTGTAGGGATCAAAAATGCTGAAAACCAAAGCTCCGGCAATATCCTGATTTTTAAATCCGGAGGCGATCGGAACAACCCCCTCGATTAAATCTCCCTGATTGGTCTTTCGAATAAGGGAAAATTCCTGGCCAGCCAGGGCCTTGCCTGTTAGGGCAGATAAGGAACTGACAAAATCGCTCTGAGGAACCCTGGGATTATCCAGGTGAGCGATCTCTTCACCCCTGGCCCCCAATACCTTGACTGTACCAAGGCCAAAATCCTGCTGCATTCTTCGAATCGCTGCCAGTAATTCATCCTTCTTTCCTCGGGCGAGTAATCCGCGTTTGGTAATGGTTCCACTCAATTCACGGGTCTTGCCGAAAGCTTTTCCCAGCTCCGTATCGTAGTAAATTTGGGCCACTTTCATGGCCTTTCGTAAGGATTCCTCATTCTGGGCATTAAACCAGCTATCTATGCTGGTATTGATTAAATTACTGGCCACCAGAAAGAGGAGCACACAGGGGATGAGAGAAAATCCTACAAAGGAAATGATCAATTTGGTCCTGAATTTTGATCCCAGTACATTATGTTTTCTCTCAAAGTAGAGTTTCACCAGGTTCCGCAAAACCAAAAGGACAAGAACCGCCAGCAGAATGATATTGAGATTCAAGGCCACAAGAACAAGGACATTATTGGCGGTGTTGACCTGTGCCCGCACCTGATAAATAATGGTCTCGGTAGCGGTCAACACAATGATTAAAATGATCAGGCCAATAATGACCTTCCACCTTTGGCCCTTGCCTTCGGTCTTTTCCATTTCTCTCATTTCATTATGTTGAGATTACAGACAATGTAGTGTTGTGAGTTTCGATTTAAAGGTTATTGCGCCGAGATCTTTTGGCTACAGCGCTGATCTGGCTGAATTAACCTATTTAGCCGATTTAGCCGATTTATCGGATACCGCAGCAGGTATGTGTGAGGTGATCCAGGGAGTATCAAAATCGAAAAATGAAATAGGTAAATATAATAAATAATTCAAAGGGAACGGCATTTTAATACATTTCATCTCAGCCTTAAGCCTGATTCGATAATTTTTCCCGGATGACGGCACCTTCCGGGATCGCACAAACCTGACGGAAATAAGACTGGCCATCCACCTTCTCATCTGCCCCTCATCCTTGGTAATTCTCACCTGAGAAGAAACTCCATCATACAGGGTAACCTGATATTCTTTTGTTAAGGTGTCATACTTTACACTATGCTGTATGATTCGATTGGCCGGTTTTTTGTCAAACCAGAGCTGCCGGGGCTTAAACAGTTCCAGGTAAAACCTGAACGTAGTTGGAATACCACTGGCAATTGCCTCTTTGATCCCTGATGTAAAGGCCCCTTTCAGTTTGGCATCAACATAAATGTAATCTCTTGCCCTGGTAATAGTGAAATCCACAATTTCCGCCTTGCCAGCCCAAGCAAGAGAATGAGTTCCTGACTGCAGCACCGAAATCAAAAGTAAAGATAAAAATAAAGAAACCACTACCCAATACTTCATACTACGATTTTGCATATTCCTTCTTCTTATTTTCTGCTTTTTTGTATCTCTTCAGGTAGTTATGTCCGTTGTTATTTCAGCAAGTTATGTCTGTTGTTATTTCAGTCGATTGAGTAGTCCTGCTTCCATTTTGATGACTTCATCCGACTCACGAGCTGCCCACTGGTTCATCAAACCGCACATGTCCCGAAAAAATCGAGTCTCCCCTGATACCGGTACTATCCCTGAGCCCACCTCGTTACTGATTAAAAGCACCTCGTTCAGTTTTGCGGACCTGACAACTGACATAAGCGCCTGCATATCTCCTCTCAGCCAGTCCTCAAATCGCTCCTGCTCTTCCAGTTCTCCCAAAAAACCGTGTCTGTCAAAATGGTTGGCCAGATACATGGTCAGACAATCCACAATAGCAAATTCCGCTCCTGGCCCGACCTGCTGGATCGCTTCTGCCAGAAAGTATGGCGATTCAACGACCTCCCATTCTTTTGGTCGGTCTTTTCGATGTTTTTCGATCCTCTTTTGCATCTCATCATCCAAAATCCTTGAAGTGGCCAGGTAAATGACGCGGGGAGAATTTTTCACCCGCTGCACAGCGTAAGAGCTCTTTCCACTGCGACATCCGCCAAAAATAAAAACCGCTTTCGCCATAAAAATATTCCATATGATAAATTTTAGTAAATACTCAGGTTCATAGGGGCAAAGGCACACAGGCACAAAGTTGCAAAGAAGTCTACAAGGTATTCAGCCAAAAAGGCAAATACTTACACTTGTAGACGTATGCGCAAAGTTGTTTTGCCTATTTGCGGTTCTTTCTTTGTGCCCCTGTGCCTTTGCCCCTATGTGCCTGCCTGAGTAGTAACAAATTTTAAATTTAACTCCAAGCACTTAACTGAAGTGTAACGCTAAATTTTATCAGAAAACCAAAAGGGTGTAAATCTTTTATTTTTTTCGATAGCAGGTTGACTAAGTAAGATTAATTCTATACAATACTGGGGGAATTTTTATAGTCTGTTAATTAATTATTCATAATTAATTACTCAAATTTTATCCTTGTTAAGAGTGAGCTTTTACTATGAACACTGAGTCTTGTGGTACTTATATCCTACTCCTTCACTCTCACATTCCGTATGTTCTCCATCATGATCATATGAATGAAGAGTGGCTGTATGAGGCCACTGCGGAAACCTATATCCCGCTGCTCAACATTCTGTATCGACTGGTCAGGGAAGGAATTTCCCCTCAAATCACCATCAATATCTCACCAGTGCTGGCAGAGCAGTTAATCAGTCCCTACTTTGTGAAAGGATTCCAAAACTACTGCAATCTGAAGATCCAGCTCAGCCAAGAGGATCAAAAAACCTTCAAAGGAAGCAATCCTCATATGCTGAGGCTCGCCACACTCTGGCAAAAATTTTACTCCAAAACTCTCAAAGGTTTCCATGACCAGTATGAAGGAAATCTCGTTCATGCCTTCCGTCTATTGCAGGATGATGGACACATTGAAATCATCACCTGCGGTGCCACTCATGGGTATTTGCCGGCACTGTCCGAAGATACAAGCATCAATGCCCAGATTCGGATGGCACGGCTCAGCTATGAGCGCCTTTTCGGGCGATCTCCCAAAGGCTTCTGGCTCCCTGAATGCGGCTATCGTCCCCCCTGTTCCTGGGCCTACCCGCTGACGCATCGCAGGCATCAACCTGCCTGGTATCGCCGTGGAGTGGAGGAGATACTGGGAGAGAACGGGATTGGTTACTTCATCATCGATCAGGAGCAGTTTAAAAAAAGCTCTCCGAGCCAGATGAATAAACCGCCGTGGAGTACCTATTACCTTCGCAATCCACGAATGACTGACCCCATGACCCTCTTTGTTCGGGATAAAAACCTTTCCGAACAAATCTGGGACTTTAAAACCGGCTATCCGGGAGATAAAGACTACCTCGAGTTTCATAAAAAGCAGCGGGGCAGCGGTAACCGGTATTGGAAAATCACCGATAAAAAACTGGATATGGCTCATAAAGAGATCTACATTCCCGAATCGGCCCGAAGTCTGATCACCAGACATGCAGGCCACTACAAATGGTCCATAAAGACAACCCTCAAGAACCAATTTCTCAAAACCGCTCAGCCCGGGCTGAAAGTTTCGGCCTTCGATGCCGAATTATTCGGCCACTGGTGGTTTGAAGGGCCTACCTGGCTTTACCGGCTGCTGAAGTGGATTCATAATGATCCGGAAATGAACATCCTCACCTGCTCTGCCTACAGAGACAAGTATCCATCCTCGCAATACATCGAATTACCCGAATCTTCCTGGGGAAACAGCGCAAACAGCAGCACCTGGATCAATCCCGCACTTGAGTGGGTATGGGAAAGAATCTATAGTGCGGAAAAAGAAATGCGCGCCCTGGCCAACCGTTTTCGGGATCAAAAGAACCCCCTCCTGCAAAAAATCCTTCGCCAGTGCATCAGGGAATTGCTCATCCTCCAATCTTCGGACTGGGAGTTCATGATTACCACCAACAGCACCAAAGATCATGGAGAAAGGCGGGTAGTAGAACATCACGAAGATTTCAAAAGGCTCGCCAAACTGGCCCTGACCTGGGAACACAATCAGAAACTCGATGCTGAAGGCATGACCTTTCTGAAAGAATGCGAGAATAGGGAGGAGATCTTCGCTGACCCTGACCCTGGTTGGTACCTTTAAGAAGAGGAGGAAACGGTGAAAATGAGACAATGCATATTGTCTGTGATACTTTTAATGAGTTTATATTCTTCTCTTCAGGGAAAAAACGAGTAATTAAATCTGTCCCCTTTTAGAGCTCTGCTGGATGGTATGGTGCCGGAAGTCAGCGGTCTCGATGTTCTCGAAATCACTCGCCAAACACATAACTGAAGAACTCATGGGCAAGTGGCCTGATTTCGGCAATTTTTTCAAAATCCCGGTCCCGGTGTAAAAGAAGGGCGCGGGTTTCAATGTAAGCGCTCAATTAACCGCATCTACACAAGGAGAGGAAAGTATGTCATGATGAGCCCCAGATAGAAAGGAGGGATTTCATCATGACCAAAACAGAAATCAAGATTAGGACAGGAATCAAGACAAA
>Ga0307378_10010056_pt1 | contig 12339 bp, 13 predicted proteins | sample UN1MG_FD_202238 | JGI IMG/M metagenome (GOLD analysis project Ga0307378, IMG submission 202238) | Soil microbial communities from Risofladan, Vaasa, Finland - UN-1 | ecosystem: Environmental > Terrestrial > Soil > Coastal area > Acid sulfate soil | place: Finland: Risofladan, Vaasa | collected...
TGAATTGATGTTACTCCCGGTTTGAACAAAGCCACAAGTTGTTGATGGAACAGCAATCCATACATTTGCAGTAAAATTGACACAAAGGCGAAGGGAAACAAGGCCTTAAAAAAATCGATGACGTCATTCTCCTTGGCAAAAACAAATATCGCACTAAAATAAAGACTTATTGTTATCAGTGTTTTATAGATATTTCGCATGGAAGAGAAAGACGTGCCAAGCACCAAGGAAATAAAGATCAACAAAATCAGATAAAAGCCCAAATTTCTATACTGTTTTTTATACACAAATGATCTATAATGGAACCATCGCCTTTTAAAAATCCCTTTGAGTAAAAGAGTAAAGATGTAAAGTTCCTGAAAAGAAAATGACACACTTGGAGCAAGAGTATAAACAGGCAACCTGTAAGGGTCATTAACACCTCCCCCGGAAAATAATCCGCCTGGAGAGTCAAGTAAAACCATTACAAACGCGAACCAAATGAAATCGTTTTTGGATTTCCAGATGGGAATAAGAAACAGCAAAAATAACAGCCTGTTAAATTGAACCGGAATATAATAAACTAAAATCGTGCTAAGGACGATCAATACTATTAATTGTAAAAACAATTTGAACTGTATTAATTTTGAAAACATTTATTTAGATGATAATGATTACTCAATCATTTAATTAAGGTTAAGAATTCGAACCATGAGCCCACTAAATAAATCATTTTTTATCATTTTAATTTCCACGCCCATTCAATTTTCTCCATACAAATTTAAAAGATAAAAATACTAATACTTTTATTGTTACAAATTTTAAATATAGTTCACGTTTTTTAAACAAATGCATGACAAGAATCTTTACTAAAGAAATGTAATCTTCGTTCGCCATTTTTAATTTATTATGTTTAATATAATATTCAATACCAAGTGTTTCTGAATAGCGCCATGTTTTTCTACCCACAATTGTATATGGATCTTGCGATATGTTTCCAGGGTGTCTTCTATATGACGCGGCTTTTTCGTTTACAAATTTCACTTTTGTTTTAGATACGATTAATAGCCAAAGAAAATAATCTTGAATATATGAATTTTTTTTTTTGTGGGAGTCCTTTAACCAATCACTTATTAATTCTCTTCTGAAACATGCGGTCAAAGTATTTATACAATTGCCATTTTTTATTAATTTAAAAAATATTTCACCATCACAATATTTAGTTTTTCTAAGTATTGCTTGTTCTTCCCTCGATAATACTTCACCTAAATAATTTACAACTTCTACATCCGAGTATATCAGTCCATATTCAGGATTCTCCTCCAAAAAGTCCACCTGCTTTTGCAGTTTGTAAGGGTCAGTCCAGTAGTCGTCGCCTTCACAAATGGCGATGAATTTCCCCCGACAATTGTTTAAAACATTGATAAAATTATTTGAAGCACCTAAATTTTTCTCATTAATAATTAATTCAATTTTATCGGGATATTTTTCTTTATATGAAATACATATTTCACGAGTTTTATCGGTCGAGCAATCCTCTGCAATTACTAAAATATATTTGAAGTTTGTCTTTTGAAATAAAGCACTCTCGATCGCTTGCGCAATATAATTTTCATGATTGTAAGTAATTGTGCAAATACTGACTAAGTTATGATAATCCATATTTATTTGGGCATTTTTTAATAACTTTATATAATTTATTGAAATATAATAATAAAATTAAAGAATTTCATTCTTAAACGCTTCAACTTTATCCAGAAGTTTTTTTGATCTCATTTTTATTTTTTTAGCTGGAATGCCAGCTACAATTGTCCAATCTTCAAGACTATTTTTCACGAGGCTCATTGCCCCTACGACACTACCCTCTCCTAAAATTATATTAGGAAAGATCACGCTCCCCATTCCAATTTGGACAAATTTTCTAACGATTACTTTTCCTCCAGATACATTGGTATATTTTGAATTGATCATTGGACCAATAAGATATTCCCCGCTAAAATCATCAATCGCACTAAAGATAGTGACCCGTGGCGATAAACCTGAAAAATCAGATAGTTCTATTCCATTCCTGCCATAAAGAGAACAAAAAGCAGCGATATGAATATTTGAACCAATTTTGATTTCACCCGAAAGAATGCAAAAATCATCTATCCGCACATTATTTCCAATTTCAATTCTCTCAGGACTGTATAAGCTGGCTTTCCTGCTTAATAGAACATGTTTTCCAATACTTTTTAACCCTAATAAAACCAACTCTTCAGATGTAAAAAAAGAGTTCATGCTCTCCTCTCTTTATGATCTTTTATTACTCTGATGATCATATTCAATTCTTCATCGGAAAGATCAGGATAAATTGGGAGACATATAACTTCTTCTGTAGTTTTTTCTGCTACTGCCATTTTACCGGGTTGGGCTGATTCTAGACCACGATAAGTAGGGAATTGACTGATTAGGGGGTAAAAGTAGCGCCTACCATAGATATTATGTTTTTTAAATTCTTCATAAACCTCATCTCTTGTTTTACCGAATTTATCTTTGTCGATCAAAATGGGGAAATACGGATAACATTGTCTCACACCCGGAAAATCCTCCAGATAAGTCAGACCGGTAATGCCTTTCATACCTTCGCGATATTGCTCGGCAATCTTCTTCCGCTTGGCGATCGCCTGGTCAATGTATTTCAACTGTAGCAATCCCATGGCTGCCTGCACTTCATTCATCTTGGCATTGATGCCGGGAGCTACAACAATAGTTTCCCCGGCAAAGCCAAAGTTTTTCAGGTTATCGATTCGGTTTTTGGTGGCTTCATCATGGCAAACAATGGCCCCGCCTTCAAAGGTTGTGTAGACCTTGGTGGCGTGAAAGCTCATAATTGAAAGATCGCCAAAGTTTAAAACAGGAGTATTGTTGATAGTGACTCCGAAAGTATGGCAGGCATCATAGATGACTTTCAAGCCATACGTATCGGCGATCTTTTTGATTTGATAGACATTGCAGGGATTCCCATATACATGTACGGGCAAAATGGCTGTGGTTTTTGGAGTGATGGCTGCTTCAATTTTCATTGAATCCAAATTGAAATTGTCAGGATCAATGTCGACAAAAACGGGTTTAATTCCATTCCACCATAAGGCGTGGGTCGTGGCTACAAAACTGAAAGGCGTTGTGATCACTTCACCGGTGATCTTTAAAGTCTGGAGGGCTGTGATCAATGCCAGGGTACCGTTTGAGAAAAGCGAAATATATTTTACACCCAGATATGAGCAGAGTTTCTGTTCAAGTTCCTGGTGAAACGGGCCGTTGTTGGTCAGCCATTTGGAATTCCAGATCTCTTGCAAATACTCCTGAAACTCTTCAAATGGGGGCAAATAAGGGCGGGTTACAAATATTTTTTCCATTAAATTTTACACCTTTTTCAGAATTTTTGTCAGCAGGATGGTTTTGAATTCCAAGTATTCATTCATTTTAAAAACAGTGGATACGGCAATTGTAATCACTATCCCCGATACTACCTGAAATGATAATACCATGAATTGATGCCCCGCATCTTTTAACAGCAGGCCGATGGCAAACACGAATGATCCCATAAAAAATCCCAAAAGCAGTGAGCCGGAGATATCTATGAACTGCTCTTTGATGCTGTAGTTTATCAAGACTTTTGTATAATAAGAATTAATGTATATCGAAATAAGGGATATGACTATCATTCCCAATATCATATTTAACACGCTAGTGAAGACACCGAGAAGAATAACCGGGATAGCCAGAAGTTTTTTTATTATTTCGAGGCGGAGAAAAAGATCCGACCTGCCCATAGAAGTTATGATATTAAGGTTAATCGGGTGCAGAGGATAAAAAAGACCGACAATGCACAGCAACTGAAGATATGGGGTCGCCCCGATCCATTTTACTCCAATAAGAGTGACAATCAATTGTTTAGAGATGGCTGCAAGGCCAAGCATAGCGGTGATATTTACATACATTGTGGATTTTATGACTTTTCTGACCACATGTTTCATTCTGATTTTATCATGCTGGATCTGGGAAAAAACCGGGAAAGAATAACTCATAATTGCCCCGGAAAAGCTTTCCGAAGGCAAACTCGCAAACTGATTGGCGCGGGTATAAAGCCCAAGCTCTCTAGCAGAAAAGAATTTCCCTATGATCAGGCTGTACAATTGTTCATAGATTCGATTTATAATACCGGATATTAAAAGTTTTGAGCTGAATGAAAACATTTCCTTCAGCGACTGGCGGCTGAATTCCAGTGTTGGCTGCCAACGATTGAACACCCACAAATGGATATTAACGAATACCTGGTTTAAAAGCACTTTCCATACCAAGCTCCATACGCCATAACCTTTATAGGCCATTACAATCCCAATGATCCCGGAGACAATCTGGGAAGAAATAGTGATCAGGTTAAGCAATTTAAAGTTTAACTGTTTGGTGAGAATTGACTTCTGCACAATGCTCATGGCAAATAGAATGATTAAAAAGGCAAACACCTTAATGATTGCTTTAAGTTGCGGTTCCTTATAAAAATCAGCAATGGCGCCAGCTGAAAAAAAGATAATGAGAAAAAAGAATAAACTGACGGAAAGATTTAGGTAGAATATGGTGGAATAATCGGCGCTGGTGCAATTTTGTCTTTGGATCAATGCAGTGCCGAATCCCGAATCAACGAACACATATGTCACATATACAAAAACACCAGCCATTCCAAGCAAACCATATTCAGGTGGTGTAAGCAGCCGCGCCAAGACGATCCCAATCAAAAAAGAACTGATATACTGGACGATTTTTCCTGCCAGGCTCCAGGAGACCGCTTTAATGGCTTTATCCTTAAGTGTCACTCTATTTTTCCTTTTATATTTTTTATCACTTTTGTCAGTACACCACCGACCATGGTATAAGGCTCAAAAATAAATCAGCAGCCAATTTTCCTTGAAATAATAAGTTTTTGGATCTCAGAGGTGCCTTCGTTTGAAAAGGGCTGATCATGATCTTTGAGCCAGCAAGCTTTATAGAGGGTATTTCTGGCCAGCTCGAGCTTCATTGCCATTCCACCAATTTATTGGTTTTATTATTGTCTCCGCAAAACGCCTGACAGTAAGTCTTTTTAATTCATGTTGCTCCGAGCAAAAAAGATTCATGTTTTTCATTTTATTTAAAGTACTCTCCTTTATAAATAACTACCGCTTCACCGGTTATGGCAATTTCGCCATTTTCTTTGATACAAGTGGCTTGAAAAGTAATTACAGGCTTATCAGATCGTATAGAAACTATCTTGATGGTTGCCTCAACCTCTTCATTCATATAAACTGGTTTTAAAAACTGCAAAGTCTGGCCGAGATGTATGGTGCCTTTTCCCGGAAGCTTGGAGCCGAGCAATCCGCCAAAAAGACTGGCAACCATCAGCCCGGGTACAATGGGTTTATTGAAAGGCGTCATTTTTGCATACTCTAAATCGAAATGAATAGGATTGCTGTCACCTGAGGTTTTCGTATATGCGTTAACCTCTTCTTGTGTAAATGTTTTTTTAATAGATACCTGGTTGCCAGTTGATATGTTTATTTGTGCCTCCTTATATATTTGAAACAGTTAAGAGATTTTATTTTTGATATGAATTCTTATCCCAAATAATTTTAGCAAAGTAATATCATAAATTATCTTATTCAGGTTAAGTTTGTCATGAACATTTAAACTTCTTTTATTTTTATTATTGATAAACCCATATATTTTTGTGTATTTTTTTATCTTGACAAGGTAATTAAGACAATCGTTCCAAAGAATCTTGTAAAGCCCTTTGCCCCTGTATTCTTCAAGTGTATATCCATCGATCAGAGAAACCACCTCTGGAGGCGTTTTTATTGTATATTCAATATCAGGCAAATAGACCTCGTTGAAAGAGGTCCACAGGCAGCTTGCCATTTTTCCGTCGATTACGGCGGAAAAACAAATGTTTCCTTTTAAAAAAAGGTCCTTGGTCTGAGTAAGATACCAAGCACCACGTCTGTTGGCAAACGATAGCAGCTTATCGTCGACTCCGCGGAGTAACTCAACCTTAATATCATTACTATATTCATTTGGAATAATACCACCCAACGGTGATTCAAAAATAAATAGTCTTTGCCATTTGGGACGCAGAAAGTTTCGCAATAATTGGAATAAAGTTGGATAATAGTAAGCAAACCCATTCTTTTTTATTTTCTTGATTATTTGCAACAATGAATATTTCATCGTACACCTTGATTTAAACCCATACAGGATATCTTGCCTTCAATCGAGGCTACGTTGTTCTCATTGATATTCTCAACGAATGCATCTTTGCTATAAGAAATAGTATTATCTGACTTAACGGATATTACTGAATACACTTTGCATCCTATATACTATACGAAAGAAAAGAGATTTTTTCGAAAAACAAAAAAAAGGAACAATTTCTTTAGAAAAACTCATTTTTATACGAGCCAAATGCGGCAGTTTTAATTCATCCAAACCACATAAATCCAAATACTTGCTACCAAATTCCTTTGCCCAAATAATGGATTCCCACCACAAAAGTTCATTCTGGTATAGATTATTCGGTAAATCCGCTTTCCTGCCTGCGACCCAGGCAATTGCAGCATTTTTATTGGCAACCAGAATCATACTGGATATATAGCGGTTTTCATACTTGGCGGCAAGACAAACAGCCTTATCTTCTTTGGCATAAATCTCCATGACCTTTTTATAGAATTCTGATGGTTTTAAAGAGATACCAACTTTCTCTTTTAGTTCAGATGACAAATCAATAAATTCATCCATATTGGCAAAAGGTATTTTTTCAATTGTAATTCCTAATTTTTGGGCCCGTCGAATTTTATTTCTTTGTTTTGCTATAATGCAAACATTAAAAAGATCATCAATTGAAGGAGACAGATCAAGAATCAGAGTATTCATCTTTGTGATATTGCTAATACCGATCTTTTCATAATCATTATTGTCTTTCTGAATGCCGGATGAATAAATCAAGCATTCATTGAAATTTATTTTTGTATTATCCATAAGAGATTTGAGCGATGTTCTTTTTTTATTGTAAATCCAACCTCCATATGGTATTTCACGCGAGGACAAGTTGGAAAATAATAACTTCAAAATACCCTTATTTATTTTGTGTGCCGGACATATTCCGGCAATTTCATTATTTGCATATGCGATAAAATAGAAAAAACTGGTTTTATATATCTGCGAGGCAATTTCATTGAATCTGGTTTCGTGAAAAACCAGTCCATTATGGAGATCTATAAACTGATCTATTTCATTTTTATCGGTTATACTGAGTTCTGAAAAAGATCTTCGGATTATTTTCATTTCTTAGAAACTTTTTAAATTCTCAAGTACATAATTCACTTCTTCTTTGGTCAAATCCGCATGTAAAGGCAATGTAATAAAATGACTATGTTCTTTCTCAACAAAAAGGCAATTCTCTCCCCAGGGTTTAAAAAGGGGCTGAATAGATAGCGGAGTATAGTGGCATCCGGTAGCTATTCCTTTGGATTTAAGGAATATCATCAAATCATCACGTCTATCAGTTCGAATCCCAAACATTTGATACATATATTTATCGGGTTCATAGGGCAATAAGGGGCGTATCCCAGGAATATCCTTGAGCCCATTCATATAGTGTAAGATGATTTCTGACCTACGCTTATTCATGGCCGGCAGTTTTTTGAACTGGGCAAGGCCTATGGAAGCAGCCAAATCATTCATATTGTATTTATAGCCCAGGACATTGATCTCATAAAACCAGTGCATGGCGTCACGGTTGGCCGCAACATAGGCTTGAGCTGTCTTCCAATTATCCTTATCGATCCCCACCCAGCGCATAGCTTTGACGTCTTTGAGCAATTCCGGATCATCAGAGCAGATCATGCCGCCGTCACCGGTGGTCAAACATTTTTTCTCTTCAAAACTAAAACAACCGATATCTCCCCAAGTCCCAAGAGTTTTTCCTTTATAAACCCCTCCTGCAGTATGGGCGCAATCTTCAATGACCTTTAATCCCCTTTGACGCACCCACGGCATAAGTTTCTCCATTGGAACTGGATGGCCGCAATAATGGACCGGAATGATTGCGACGCAATCCTTATCATACTTCTTTTCCATATCATTCAAATTCATACCCAATGTGATAGGATCTGAATCAACAAATACAGGAATAAGACGATTATACAAAATGGCGGAAGCTGTAGCTGAAAAAGTAAGCGAGGGAACCAAAACTTTTTTCCCCTCAGGAAAACTAAAACAGCGCAAGGCCAGATGCAGAGCCGCTGTAGCTGAATTAAGACCGATAGCAGTTTTGCAACCAATGAACTCAGCCCACTTCTGCTCAAATTCGGCCACTTTCGGACCCAGGCCGATCCAGCCGCGTTGGAAAGCGTCTTTGATATTATCGAGTTCTTCTTGACCGAGAGACGGCTTAAACAATCGTATATTCATGATTGATCCTTTGCATCGATATGTTTGTATTTTTGATAAAATTCTTTCAAGGTTTGATTTCGAGCGTCTTTTTCGGACAAGAGCGGCTGCCTCACTGGCCAGGTGATCGCCAGATCTGGATCATTCCACAACAAGCCACTTTCAACCTGCGGATTGTAAAGGCTGTCAACTTTATAAACCACCTCTGATTCATCAGTCAAAGTACAAAAACCATGGGCAAAACCGCGGGGAATAAGAACCATGTTGTGTTTATCTGCTGCCAATTCTACACTCCCCCATTTTCCAAATGAAGGAGAATCTTTACGTAAATCCACAAAAACATCAAAAACAACACCGCGGATGCAGCGGATCAGTTTTGTCTCGGCAAAAGGGGGAAATTGAAAATGCAGGCCGCGGATGATGCCTTTTTTTTCAGAGCGTGAATGGTTCTCCTGGACCCAGTGACGGTGCAGGTTGTTCTTTTTAAAAATCTCCTCATCATAAACGCGCATGAAAAATCCGCGTTCATCCATTCGAGGTTCAAGGTTTATCTCAAATACTCCCTTAATATCTTTTTCCGATATTTTCATGCAGACTCCTTAATCATTCCAAAATAACTTTTCATTTAGTTTTTTGCTTTGCAAAAGATATTGCAGCTGCTTCAGACGGATGAAATAACGACCGGAGAATTTCTCCGGAGTCATTCCGTACTTCCGGAAATGTTCCACCAACTGGGCGATGCCTTGCTTCAGGGTCCATTGCGGTTGGAATTCAGGCAGATTATTCCTGATCTTATCGAAGTTGACCCGATATGAACGGGAATCGGCCCCATGTTCGCCTGTGAAAACGAGGCGGCAGCCGGGAACCGCATCGGCGACTAGTTCGGCGATCTCGCGTACCCGGTAATTCTCGCTGTTCACGCCGACGTTGAAGGCTTGGCCATTCACCTTTTCAGGTGGGGCATCGATCACTGCCAGGAAAGCGCGGGCGATGTCCTCGGCATGGATCAGCGGCCGCCAGGGCGAGCCGTCACTCATTATACGGATTTCGCCGCTTGTCAGTGCCCAGCCGACAAGATTATTTACCACCAGGTCTACTCGCAGCTTTGGCGACACGCCATAGGCGGTAGAATTTCGCAGGCTAGTAACGGAAAAATGTGAGTCAGTCATTGGCAGTATCTCTTTTTCCGTCTGCACCTTGGATTTTGCATAAGCAGTCAATGGATTGAGCTGGCCTTCCTCTGTAATGTCGTTCTCTCCGGAGGCGATCCCATAAAGGCTGCAGGAAGAAGAGTAAATGAATTTTTCAACTCCGACTTTTTTAGCCAGTTGCGCCAAGCGCACCGAGGCGCGGTAATTGATTTCGAAGGTCAATTCCGGATCGATTTCCCCCATGGGGTCATTGGACAGCGCTCCGAGATGGCAAACAGCGTAACTCCCGCTGAGATCTTCTTCAGATATATCTCTTAAATCGTTTTTAACTTCTTTGATTGAAAGATTGTTGGAAAACAATTCACAATCTTCATTAAAATATCCGGTATCGATGCCGGTTACTTCGCAGCCATTCTGAATCAGCATGTTTGCCAATAAAGAACCAATAAAGCCTCTATGCCCGGTAACAATTATTTTTTTCATGTATCATTTCCCCAATTGGAGACCTATTTGCAATCGTCCCATACTTTCCAGGCGGCTTTTCCCGCGGCCCAGAGCTTGTTCAAGTGCTCTACGTCACGCACCGTATCGGCGCATTCCCAGAAGCCCTCATGCTTATAGGTCATCACCTGGCCTTCTTGAGCCAGTTTTTCCATGGGTCCAAACTCGAAGTCGCATTCTTTAGCCGCGGTCAGGTACTCGAATAACTTCCGGTTGAAAACCATAAACCCACCGGAAATCAGCCCCTTGCTGGTCTGCGGCTTTTCCTCAAACGATATGACCTTGCCGTTCTTCTCAATGATCTCCCCGAACATGGAAGGAGGCTTGACGCCGGAGACCGTGATGATCTTGCCATGGGCTTTGTGAAAATCGACCAGGGCCTTGATATCGATGTCCGCCACGCCGTCACCGTAGGTCAGCATGTTGATGTCGGAATCGAGATACTTTTCGATGCACTTGATGCGGCCTCCTTTCAAGGTGTCCAGGCCGGTATCGGCTAAAGTGACTTGCCAGTCTTCGTAAGGACAATTTTCAAAGCGCAATTCCCCGGATTTCAGATTCACTGTGAAGTCACTATTGTTTTGATTGAAATTGCAGAAATAATCCTTGATCACATTGCCTTTGTAACCCAAGGCAATTATAAAATCATTAAAACCGTAATGGGAATATATTTTCATGATATGCCATAGGATCGGCTTGCCGCCAATCTCTATCATCGGCTTGGGGATAAGATCCGCGATTAAACCCAATCTTGAACCCATTCCACCGCACAAGATGATTACTTTCATCGCGTCACATCCTTTATTTAGTTATAGATTTATTACTTAAATCAAAAATATATTTAATCTTTGACTTCTTACTGAAAATAGATTTCTTTAGCATCTTGAGTGCTTCTGAAAAGCCATAGGCAGCGATTATAAGTAAAACTGGAATTATGGTCAATCGATAGCGGTCAATATAATGGACCAGTACATGTAATAATACATGAGAGAAGAATAAGGCAATCATAAATAATATAAATAATTCTCGATTTTTTAATGCCATAAAAATGCCCAACAATGAGAGTAAAAATAGTGGAAGCAAAATAAGAATTTGAACCATTTTATAGGGCATTGAGGATGGAGCTACCAATCTGTAATCCTTGGGGCCTACGAATTGGAAATCCTTATAATAGAGTGTAAAATATTTTTTTAATCTGGCCATGTAAATGTTTTCATAATTACTAGATTTATATATTAATTTCTTGTACTTTTCCAAAGTAAATGCAGAAATGCGCGTTTGTTGAATATCTGCGGTATTATAACTCTTTAAATCTTCGATATATTCTTCATACTTCAATGGTTTCTCAGAAGCTTTATCATCAGCGCCTGAAGGAATATTAATACGTTCAATTAATCCTATTTTCTCGGCCAGTACATTGTTCCATAATGGAGTAAAAACAATGAATTGATCATAAACAATATATTGCCTGATAAACCATGGTGAAATAGTGAATATTACTATTAAAACAGGCATGATAAAAGTTTTTAAAGAACCATTCTTATTTAATAAAACATAAAATAGCAAAAAGGCAATAAACACAATCAATAAAACTGTAAAACGATTATTAATCAAGCAGAGGATAGAAAATGCCGCTGTAGAAAAATACAAATATTTTATTTTTTTATCATAACAATATTTAGTGAACAAATATATCGTCAATGAAAGACAGAATACGGTTGTCACTTCCATCATGATTGAAAAATTCATACTCCATAGTGGGTAGTAGAAAATAAAAATAAAACTGAATAAAAAAGATGTTAAATTATTCTGTGTAATTAATTTGATGGTAAGAAATATTAAAATAATAGTCAGGCAATTAAAAAACACATTAAGAATATATGGATTTTTTACATTAACTCCTCCAATATAGTAAGCAACGGCCACCAATGCCGGATAAAATGGAGATACCGCTTGCCCGATATCGACTTTTTGATTCCCCGATAAATAATAACTATGACTATTTAATATCCCCAATGCTATTGAATGATACAGCGCTTGATCGCCAATAAGTTGGCCCGTTTTTTCTGAATAATACCGCTTTGACATTACCATATTCAAAAGAATGCAGGTGATGATCAAAATTACTGCCAAAATGACTGGAATCATTTTTTTCAATTTTGCTTTTTTTGGTTGGTTGCTCATGATGATCACTATTTTAGCAAATAGTTAAAAGAAATCATTTTTTTGTCGAATGGATTCCCGA
>Ga0307378_10010058_pt1 | contig 12338 bp, 9 predicted proteins | sample UN1MG_FD_202238 | JGI IMG/M metagenome (GOLD analysis project Ga0307378, IMG submission 202238) | Soil microbial communities from Risofladan, Vaasa, Finland - UN-1 | ecosystem: Environmental > Terrestrial > Soil > Coastal area > Acid sulfate soil | place: Finland: Risofladan, Vaasa | collected...
TCTTCTCTGCTTCCTGTTTCACCTTCTCTGCTTTTATCCGTTCGAGGAGAACACTGGCTGGTTCATCATTCGGATCTTGAGGGACAAGCTTTCCCTCAAAGGCTTTTTTCAGGATATTTTGCCGGAGAGCTTCTGATTTTTGAAGTGCTTCTTTAATGTTGGCTTCTATGTTATCACAAACCGATAGGCGGGTTTCTATTTCCTGGACGATTTGGTGTTGTTCTTGAGGACTTGCATATGGTATTTTCAGTTGTTCAATATTTGGCACATTCAGATTCGGTCTCCCTACTCCAAAACTTTTTTTCTTGAAATGGCTTTGACCTTTTTGAGATTTGAGAAAATAAAATAGATACCAACAATTTGATATGGTTGGCAAACGGTAATGAATTAAAAAAGCTCCAGGTATAGCTTTTTTATCATCATTGAATATGGATATAGTTCCAATACTTCCTGTTCTAGTTATAAGTAAGTCATTTTTTATAAGTTTGTATTTTTGATATTCTTCATTGGATAATGCCAATTTTGGTGATTCATTCCAATTGACTTTTCCATATTCACTTATGTCTGAGGTGCGTAATACCGCGATTCCCTCACTTACATAATCTTTACTGGAAAACCTTGGACCGTAAATTGAAAATTCTTTTAAATGACTTAAAGTAAGCCAAGTCCATCCCCTCGGTAATTCAGCATGTTCATCTTCACTGAAAGGTGGTAACTCTGTTGGCTTTTGAGGTCTTGCAGGCTTCTTGCCCTGTTTGCCATTGATTTCCCATTCACCTACAGCTTTTTCCCAGTATTCCAGTTGTTGCTGGTAGTGGTTTTCACGTTCGGTTTTGATTTGCTCCAGTAATCTTTCGGCTGGTTCGACATGGTGAGTTTTTCGCCATTTTTCAGTGAGCTTGCCCTCAAATGCCCACTTGAGCACAGCTTGACGGTATACTTTAAGTTGCTGTTGGGCAGTTTTGAGTTGCTCTATGCCATTATCCAGGTCACTGAAAAGTTCTTCAATCTTAGAGACTATGCGGTGTTGTTCTGGAAGGGGAGGAAGCCAAAAAGGATAATTCCTTAAAATAGCTTGAGAAATATTCGGCTGAGCACCACCTTTGCCTTTTTCAACTAAGCTATTTTTTTGTGATAATAAAAAGTAGTAGAGTAATTCATTGAATAGAACGTCCTTAACAGGTTGTGCAATTGCACATGCTTGATTTGTTGCGGCATCAATGCCAAGAATGGATAATTTCCCAATAGTTGCGCCATACATTGCAATTGCAATGGAACCTTTTGGAAAAATTTTTGCACTTGAATTATTTAAAGCTGCTTGAGTGATTTTTTCCTCTGTGTCTCTTATATATTTTTTCTTTAATTCGCCTGTCTTAATCCACGGAATATCACCATTAAAGTACTCTTGATTCTTTCGCAGTGGAGTTCCGCCTGACCCCCACTCAGCCACATCTTCAAGTTTTAACAAAATCCAGCCTCTTGGTGGTTCTTTCTGGGCTATCTTATGATCCCATATCATGCCACCAATGCCTCATTCATCTCGTTAATAATATTATCCATATCATTCCCAAAAACCTGATACATCTTTCCAATCCCACCCTTAGCATCAAAAGGAGCATAATCCAAGTCGTCTTTATCAAGATGAACAGAAGCAGCAACATGCTCTTTAATCATCCTCAGCCATTCCATTTGCTCTTCATTGAACTTCAATGCTGCTCCAGCCTGCTTCTTGAATACCCAATTCTTGAAATTTTTATCAACCGTTTTATCATAAGGTGTCAATACATCATCAATACCTGTTACCTTACGGATAAGGGCAACCAAAGCTGTCAGCTCATTTTTCGGACTTTGGCTATGTCCATCTACTTTTTCCAGTTGTTCATAAGCCTGCCATACTCGTGCAGGAGCAAGGATGGGTTTCTCGGCTTTCAATACGTCCAGCACATCTTTAACCATGTTATAAGTCAATTCCCTGCGGTTGTAGGGCTGATTATAAAAAATTTTCAATGCCATAATCTCATCTTTGTGGAGTTCCAGAAAAGCCTTAAAATCGTCTACCACATCTTTGGCCTTATCTTTAGCCTGCTTATCCCAGCCTGAAAACTCCACGGTATCAAGATTCACCGTATCAATGATCTGCTCATGAGATATACGGACACCTTCAATATACCCGATCAATTCTCCTGTAATTGTGGAGGCAGCTTGCTTTATAAGCGTGTCATTGGCTTTTTCCAGTTGTTCTTCGGTGGGTGTCTGGTCAGGTTTTATTTCAAACTGCGTCCGAGCTACTTCCTCAATTTTATCTGGATTATGGGCATCCAAGAGTTCATGCACCACCTGATTAACGCTTTTGCCTCCAGCCATACCCTTAAATTTTTCTTTTTCCTGTTCAGTGATTTGTTTCTCCAGACGTGCCAGACGGTTAGCAGCAGAGGTCAAGGTGTCTTCATCGCGTGCCGTTCCCATCATCACAGCATAGAGTAAGTCCTTGAGCGGCACTCCCTTTTTACGTTCAAGGGGACGGCTATCAGTTTTTAACGTTTTCATTACGCCCACTGCATCCACAATCACAAAGTGTGTTTTGGTTATGATGGCAGACGGGGTTACTTTCTTTAGATCATCATAGTTGATAGTGCGGGTTCCACGTCCTTTCATCTGCTCAAAGTAATTCCGGCTTTTCACATCCCGCATAAAGAGAAGACACTCCAACGGCTTTACATCTGTGCCTGTGGCGATCATATCAACGGTTACGGCAATGCGTGGGTTATAGCTATTCCGAAACTGTGCCAGCACTGATTTGGGATCTTCCAAGGCTTTATACGTGATTTTTTTGCAGAAGTCATTACCCTCATTAAATTCCTCCCGCACGATCCCAATAATGTCATCTGCATGGCTGTCAGTTTTTGCATAAATAAGGGTTTTCGGCACTTCTTGCCGTCCAGGAAAGATTTCAGGAAGCTTTTCCTTGAAGGTACGGATAATATTTCGTATCTGGCTGGGATTTACCACATCCTTATCCAGATCCCTGCCAGAATATTCCACATCCTCATCCAATTGCGTCCATCTCTTCTGCCTGGTCAGCCTATGGCGGTAATCCACATACTCTTTGGCAACGATTTTCGCGCCATTTTTGGTGATGCTGGTTTCAATGGTATAGGCATCATAGCCTACATTCACACCGTCTGCTACTGCATCCTCATGGGAATACTCACTCACGATATTCTCATTGAAAAAACCAAAGGTACGTTTATCAGGCGTAGCTGTAAGACCGATCAAAAAGGCATCAAAGTAATCAAGCACCTGCTTCCAGAGGTTATAAATGGAACGATGGCACTCGTCTATGACAACAAAATCAAAAAACTCAATAGGGACTTTTTCATTGTATACAACAGGCATTGATTCTTTAGGTTGCCAGCGTTCGTTAGGGTTCTCTTCCTCTGCTTTCTCGTCCAGATCCTCACCCTTCAGGATGGAATAAAGCCTTTGTATGGTACTGATGCACACCTGGCTATCGGTGGCTACATAGCTTGATTTCAGTCGTTGGACATTATACAGCTCGGTAAATTTCCGGTTGTCGTCATTTGGCATGTAGGCCATAAGTTCCTGTTCAGCTTGCTCTCCCAGGTTCTTCGTATCAACCAGAAACAATACCCGTTTAGCATCAGCAAATTTCAGAAGGCGGTAAATGAAGGTGATGGCTGTGTATGTCTTACCAGAACCTGTGGCCATTTGTATCAAAGCTCTGGGACGGTTATTCTTGAAAGAATTTTCCAGTTTATTAACGGCACGAATCTGACAATCCCTCAAACCTTCAGGGTTAAGTTCTGGAATATCGAGTAAACGGGTCCGTAGAGATTTTCCTTTTTTTAGCCATTCCTTAAACGTTTCTGGCCGGTGAAAAGAGAATACTGGCCGTGACCTTGGCTTTGGATCATGCGCGTCGGTAAACCGTGTTAGCTCACCTGTGCTCTCATAAACATAAGGGAGTGGCTTATTGTTAAGATACTTGAGCGTACTCTTGGCATACCCTTCTGCCTGCTCCTCATGTACTGTTAATCTATGCCCTTCTTCTTCCCGTTTAGCCTCGATTACTCCTATCGGGTCTCTGTCCATGAAAAGGATATAATCGGCTGGTCCAGTATCAGTTGGATATTCACGCACTGCTACACCCAAACTGGCGTTAAGGTTTATTTTATCGTAGTCCTGTACAACCCAGCCAGCCTGTCTGAGCATCGTATCTATCTTGTCTCTGGCCTTTTGTTCTGGTGTTTGGTTTGTGTTATTTGACATGTTTGGCATCCAGGAGATAAACCCTATGATTTTTCCAGCAACATATGCACATATTTGGGAAACAGAAAAATGATATTTTTTGACTTAAGGGAACGTATTCGGTTACAAAGAAAATATTGATAAATTTGCTACTATTATAGTATGTTTCACAGTAGAAAAGCAAAACCTAATAGCAGAGAGGCAAGGAAACCTTTAAAGGTGTCCATGAAGATAGAAAAAAAGTTTAGGTTTTATAGTTGGTCTCTATAAATTGAACATATTCCTTGCATTTAAGTCAATATTTATAGTAATATTTTTTTAATTGTGAAATCATTTTATATAAGTTCTAAAATTAAGATTGTTGGAAGATTGGCGGTATACAGAATCACCATAAAAAGTGTGGAAATTGCCTTGAAAATTAATTACTAATTCCAGCTCATTGAGTTAACCAGCAAGCATTTTAGTTAATGTTTTACCGGCTTTTAAGAGTTTTCAAATCTAGCTAATCATTAGCTATAAGAGGAGAATTCCTATGCCGAAATATAATATTTACAAAATTAAAAAACAGCAAGAAGCATCTCTGATTGATAAATTGAAATTAGTAGGCTTAGAAGAAATAAGTAAAAAGGAGGTTAACGGCTTTAATCTTAGTTTTTACTTTTCTCAAGAACCTGATAAAGTAGATATTTGGTGGACAGAAATTTATAGAGATTTTTTTGAAAATATTGAGAAGCCAAAAAATCAATTATATTTTGGTATCTTACTGATTTCAAATGAAACTCAGTGTTATGCAATAAGTTTAGGAAAATCTCATTTTTATCTTAAAAGCTTCTGTGATACAGACTTTGGATTAAATCTTGCTGAAAGAATCGTTGACGAAGGGAACCTGAGCATTAAAAACTCAAAATTCCATAAGAGTAAAAAAAGTAAGACATTAACTACTTACCAAAAAGGAAGTGAGATTGATTACGAGAGTGGAGAATCAATACACTATTTAAAAGCACAGACAATCGATAAAGAGACTTGGGGCGAAGTTGCATGTTTTGGAAATTCGGTTCAGCTTAATCTACAAAGATGCCCCACTGAACTACCCGATTTAGTCAATATTATTGAGGAAGAGCTGAAAAAACTACCGCTATTTGAATTACCCAAGACAGATCCGGTATTAGATGAAGAAAAAATATCAGAACTAGATGAAAAACTTGCTGACGCCATTATAAAAAAAGGTGAGAAATCGAACATACAAGTTGACGAATTTTCTATTTATGGCGTTGAGTTTATATTCCCTGATAGGAGTAATTATAGTTTTTGTCTTAAAGGCGATAGCAGAAACAAAACAAAGCCAAGTGATTTGAGTATCGAAAATTTAATTGCCTTTATAAATGAGAACGCAATCAACCTATCAGAAAGGTTAAACGACATTAATGTTTTTGTCCATAACGAGCACGGGAGAGCATATTCCCAGCCTTTAAAATTCTTTTTGGATTTTGTTGATGATGAACGCCATTGCTTAGTAGATGGTAAATGGCATAAATTTAATCAATCTTATCTAAAATATTTGATGAAAGAGGTTGATAAATTAAGTTTAATCTATGAAGATGTCTTTGATGTAGAAAAAGGAACCAGTGAAGATTCTTTCAACAAAGCAAGAGAAGCAAATGACGGTTTTAGAAATTGTGATAAGGTGTTAGAAGTGTATGGTAGTAAATACAAAGTTGAAAAAATGGATTTATATAAAGAAAACGTACTTTACTTTGTAAAAATTGAAAATCCACAAAAACTATCTTATGTGATAGACCAGGCAGTAAATACTGTTAAGCTCTTACAGAATAATGAAAGTATTATTAATATAGATGATAAAGACGTTGAGGTAAAAGGTATTTGCTTATGGATGATAATCCCTAGAAAAAAAATCTCTAAATTGTCAGAGATTAATTCTATTATACTTCACATGAAATTAGTTGAATGGAAAAAGGTTGTAACATATGCAGGCTATAAGCCTATTATTTGGTTAAACTACGTAAAGACAAAAGTTTAAGGAAGTTAATCTCAAATGCGTCTATCAATCTCTATATGCAGGAAATAGGTGATCATTGTAAGGGAGTAAATAGGATGAAATTAAAAAGGCTGAAGTTAATTTTGCTTTGAATAGAGTAATAGGTAAAATTAACTTGGGAGTTATAATGGCCATTATCATCTAAGAATTGATACTCTATCAATCAAGACATATCCCTTATTCCCCTGTTATATCGCGATAGACGGTTAATTGATTGACTTGCCGATTGGATAATCCTCTTATTATATATCAATCGGCGGCCTATCCAATTCCCTATTGCAATACCTGCATACACGCGCATCTTTTTTCACCCATTCAGCACAGTGGGGACATTGTACAAGTCCTTTTTTTAAAGCGATAAGATGTTCATCCGGTTTTATAATGATTGATATGGATTTAATTTTGGTGTTTATGAGCTTTATCAAACCCATACATAATTTTGCCAAAGGCATTGTCGGAGTTCAGCCTTAACACTACGAAGGGAAGAATAACATCTCCATATTCGTGGGGTTTGGATGATCCCCTTAAAATATCATCTACCACCTGCCAGATAAAATTTGCTTTCTCTTGAAAATTATCTTCGGCCATCTATAGAACCACCTTAACTTTGATGCGTATTCCGGTGGTTATCGACCGCCCCACCGTAGTTGTCTATATTAAACATTAATATTCTACATTTATGTAGTTTTAAAATCTTTTTGACTGCGTTAAGATACTTGGATGTACATAGTGTCACTATTCCTGGACCAACCGAGCTAAGGAATGATACTTCAGCACCTGTTTTACGAAGATCCATCAGACATTCTATTGGATAGAGTGTATTATGAGCGAGAATGGTAGCAATCCCTTTTGAATTTGTTACTACCATATCCCAGATTAACTCACCAATATCGTGATAATTATTTTGTAATAATAAAGGCATAAGCCTCATTAGAACCCAATGACAGATCTTTCCAGAGTTGAAGCGTTCGTAAAAGTAAAGCTTTTTTAGGAAAGGCAATTCAACAGAGGAATCATCAACACCCTTGGTTTTTGAATCTTGAAATATCCTGCTAAGATCAGGTAAGCCTACAACCACCTTGAGATCATCCGGTATTTGAACGCGAAAAACTAGCTCAGCATCTGACGAAATAATGCATAATCCCCCTTTTAATGCGATCCATCCAGATGCCCCTGTAGATTGTCCAGGATAGAGATTGCCATCATTTCCTGTTTCAACATAATTCCATGCCCCGATTTTGACTATCTCCCTATCGCTAAAAGGCTTACCTAATCCTACGTTTATGGCATTCAAAACAGCATGGTTTAAACTAGCCGTGCTTCCAAGACCTACGTGCTCATATTGATTTGGTTCGGCTTCTATAATAAAACCGCCGTTATAGTTCGTAAGCTCACTCATTATAAGCGCATAATGTCTGAGTTGATTTTTATGCTTACAATTTTCTACTATGATTTCTGGTTTATCAAGAAACTGAACCTTTACTGTAGAATAGAGGCCAATCCCAAAAGAGACACTGCCAGAATTGCAATGCATCCCACCTATATTAGGGCGCATTTCGGTAAAATCCAAAATTTCAATATTGACCCTACTCGGAGCTGTAAATTTTACTTCCTTACTTATAATTGAGGTTTTTCTTGGGAGTTGCGAAAGATTATCCCAAAGTATAGTTCCAGGAACGATGTAATCTAACATTAGATCTCTCAAATTTCTTCAATCAGACACGTTTATTTTATTTGATCTTGCCCAACAGCGCATTTTACGAAATGTCCAAAAATCTTCGAAATATTATCTAGGCGCATTAAAAAGCCATTGTTTTCGATGCTAATGTCTACAAGGTCTTTATATATCTCTTTTAAATCAGTAAGATCTTCTTCATTTTTTACAATTCGTTCAAATTCATTGGGGCTTATACCGCCGCATCGATCGTAAAGCTGGCGATAACGAGTGAATTTATCTGCTTTTATACCTATCACAAGCGTATTTTTATATGCTTTTTTTAAATGTCTAACCTCAGTCGCATTTCTCGACCCATCAACTATTAGACATTTTCTTCTCATTAATTCTTTCTCAATGCTTTCTATTTGCCATAGCGGATCTTGTTGGTATTTGTAATGAGCAATTTTCATTACCTCATCGTGATTTATTGGCATGTTTTTTTTTCTCAATTCCTCTTTCGTAGATCCACTTATTTCAAATTTGAATCCAGAGCACCCCATCAAGTCAACGAATGTGCTTTTGCCGACTCCAGACCATCCAACCAAAATAATTAGGATTGGAGGATTAAGTCCGTGACTCATATTTATTTCTCCTATTTTAACTAAATAAATTAAAAATGGCAATTAGTGAAATTAAGATTAAATATTTCAACAAATAATTCAGATCCAATTAGCATTTGATTTTTCAATACTTATTAAAATGACTATTTATTTTTGGCACACTAATGAGCACAACCAGTATTAATTGATACTATCAAAGACAGATAGTGTTAACTTTTTAAAATATTATATGCCTTGGTTAAGAATATTTCCATATTTAATTCGTAATTCCCCAGAGTATGGAAGATCTTTTCTTGTAAAGGCTTTTCCCGTTATTTATATCCTTCAAAGGCTGTTACCAAACTATCTCTCCACAACTCAACATCCCCCTTGCACATAAACCACTTTTACAGTAATATTTCCCCATAACTAAATCTCTTCCACATTAAACCATCAATCTATAAAGTAAAGCAAGGCAGGGAGTCCCCACTTAATGACCAAAGAAGAAATCATAAAAGCCATCTGGAACCAATTCCCCGACTTAAGTCTCCAGCAATCAAAACAGATTTACGAACAGACCATTGACCTGATAAAAAATACGTTGGCCAAAGGGGAATCTGTGGAAATAAGAGGATTCGGGAAATTTAATGTGAGAGAGAAGAATCCGAGGATTGGAAGGAATCCGAGAAATGGACAGGAAGCGGAAATTAAGGAGAGGAGAGTGGTTACGTTTAAACCTTCACGGATTTTTAGGGAGGAGGTTATGGATGGTAGATTGGTTAGCAATAGTAATTGAAGAGTATAAGTCAATATCAGAGGAAAGATTGACGGCACTCCAAACCCACCAATCAACTTTAGGCTTTGGAACTGCCATTTTGGGCTTTCTGTTTGTCACAGGCTTAAACCTATGGGATAAGTTTTTACTTCCAGAATTTTTATTTTTATTTTTTACACCTGCGATAATTTACTTAATAATTATTGTATGGGTAGGCGAACTAAAAAGACTCGTACGTGCCTGTATATTCCTTGCGATGATAGAAGAAAAAGTTAATAAAGAACTTATTAATAAACCAAAAGCATTATCATGGCAGAGTTGGGTACGGATAAAACAAGATGGTAATGTCGAGAATTTAATCATTGGGAACTATCGGGCTATTGCTTGTATATTCTTATTAATATCCCTATCATCAATAATCCTTGGAATTTATAAAATTAGCCTCATTTTCTCTTTTAAATTTATTGTTGCCATTAGCTTGCTTGAAATTTCTATCCTAATTGGTGTATTTGGCTGGTATGTCAATGAAGAAAAAGATCTTATAAGGCGATTGCTAAATTAGGATGGATACCTAATTATCGCCTTTCTACAACTTTCCATATAACTCACTAATTGCCGGATTGAATGGTTTCCCGCCCAGGTATACAGGTTTTGGTATTTGATACGATTGGTTTTTTTTACTTTGATCGCATAAAACTCCTTAACTTTAGAGAGTCACTATCTAAAAGGAACGTGGATTAATTATGAAAAAACTTTACCAAAGTGCTAAATGGAAAAGATACTCTCGAAAGGTTTCAAGAAGAGTTTTAAAAAAAAATAGACAAAGGAGCAGAAAACTAAGAATAAGGAGAAATAGAAGCAATATCAGGTGGAGGCAAAATACTAAAGCAAGTCGCCATTACAAACATATTAAAAGAAAAAAAGGTAAAGTAAAAATTACCGTACCATCTGTCTTCAGCATAATAGATAATACTGAAGAAACATTGGCGTTTTTTGATGTAACCAAAGAATACGTATCCCAGAAAATAAAAATTTACTTTGATATGTCAAAGGTTGAAAAAATGACTGCTGATGCCATCCTCTACACGCTCTCTCTTTTTGATTATTGGAAAAAACGTTATGGTTTTATAAATGTTGCAGGGAATGTCCCTTTAGACGAGAGTTGTAAGATGCTATTAATAGAATCAGGTTTTTTTAGACATGTCATCCCAGCAGATGTAAAATTAAATCAATCAAATCCGCATATTTTATCTATTGAATCTGATTACCTAGCAGAAAGCCCAATAGCCAAAAAAGTAGTAGATTTTGCTTATGAGCATTTAAAAAAGGAAAAATCTAATGAATCAAAAAGTATATTTGCTACATTAGTTGAATGTATGGGTAATACAAAAGAACATGCCTATCTTAAAGATAATCTACTTCCAAAATGGTGGCTGATTGCATTATATGACCAAAATGTCGAGAGAGTTCATTTCGCATTCGTAGATAACGGCATGGGGATACCTGGAACAGTTAGAAAAAAGTTTATGGAACGTATCAAAGAATATACGGGCGGGGTTTTAGGTAACGTGCAAGACAGCATGTTAATAGACTCAGCATTAAAGGGAGAGTTTAGGACTAAAACTAAACTTGGTTATCGAGGGAATGGACTTCCCAAAATATTAAGTTATTCTGAAAAAAAGGAAATAGATAACCTAATAATAATTTCTAATAAGGGGTATGTAAACTCTACAACACCAGAATGCAAAGAGTTAGCTAGAAAATTTAATGGTACACTATTATCTTGGGATTTTGTGCCTTGACAATGTTAAAGTTATGCTATAGAATTATTTTTCAACCTTTAATGATTTTTTCAAAAAACAACGTTTACCTTTTCTGAGTTATGAATTCTCATAACCTACTTTTTTAGAGCTTTCAATAAACATTCTTACCTCTCAGTAAGGAAGCTCTCATCATGAATAGAAGCTAGAATACCGAGAAAAAACTCAAAACTGAGAAACTTTCTGAATAACCAGAGTATATAAATCTATTGTATAGAATAGATATATTTTATACGATCAACCGAGTGTTCTTCTATTGTGTTGTGTTTTGCCACTAACCTTTGTAATTGACTCTATTAAGGAGACGAAGGTTGATTATTATTAATATTGGAAAAGATTTCAGTAATACTCCAGGAGCTAGACATAAAACAGATGGTCCATTTTCAGGCGAACAATTCCGAGAAGAACTTTTAGAAAAATATTTTGAAGATAAAAAGGATAACTCTCCAATTACAATCGTTTTAGATGAGACAGAAGGCTATGCTACTTCCTTTTTAGAAGAAGCTTTTGGTGGTCTAGCCAGAAAGTATACCAAAAAAAGATGCTTAGAAAGATTAAGGTTTATATCTGAAGATAAGCTTCTAATCGATGAAATTAAAAACTATATCGAAAATTCATACTAATGAATGGCAGGAATAAATTAGAAATTTCAATCATATTTTTTACGGGCTTGTTGAGTGGGATATTTATTGGATGCATAGTTTCAAACTGGCCTTTCCTGAAGAATGAATTTTTTGACATAAAACTGATTGAAATAATACAATGGATCACATCTGTAGGGATTGTCATTCTGCTTACTTATCTTGTCACCGAAAAAATAAATAATGATTTTAAAAAAAAGGAATTAATATTAGAGGTAATGTCGAATTTTCAACAGAAAATAACGGATGTTTTTAACCTTGGTAATGACTATATAAATAGTCCTGATACCAATAAAGAAAGCCAAATACTTCAATATTTTAAAAATAGTAGTAGCTTATTGAGCTTAATCATAAACATTAAGAGCGAAAGGTTAATTAAGGAAACAAAAGAACTTGAAGGGTTGAAATGGAGTTTTTGGAGTTTCAAAAAAGCTTTGACTGATACTCATTTCAGATCAAAAAATAAAAGGTATACAGAAGATGAAGTTTCAGCCTTTCATAAAACTTACGATTCCCTAACA
>Ga0307378_10010060_pt1 | contig 12338 bp, 13 predicted proteins | sample UN1MG_FD_202238 | JGI IMG/M metagenome (GOLD analysis project Ga0307378, IMG submission 202238) | Soil microbial communities from Risofladan, Vaasa, Finland - UN-1 | ecosystem: Environmental > Terrestrial > Soil > Coastal area > Acid sulfate soil | place: Finland: Risofladan, Vaasa | collected...
TATGTTGAGCCTGAGCCTGATCTCGTCACTTGCGGAGTCAACACCACGATCTTCCACCGACAGGACTTGGATTACTTCTTCATACAAGACGTCGGAAGGACGTCGCATTCGAACTCGTATGTTAGTCGAAAAGTTGATTACAACGCATTCCGTCCTCGAATCGCCAAGTTCTACGGAGTAACGCTCTGTCCGATGCTTCGAAACGTGGCTGATACAGTACCGTACCAGTTCACGCATGGACCGATCATCAACATCGGCGGCGCGCGTATCGAAGACCCAAAAGTGGCGGCTGACTTCTCGGCAGACCTCGCGAACAACCCTCCGGCTGCTGCGGGCTCGGTTGCGTTTCCCGCACTGCAGTTCCTACTTTGGACCGGAGTCAAACGTATCTACATTGTCGGCGCGGACATCACTGATGGGCGTCGAATTGGTGAAGCGAAGGCGACGCAGAATTACGTGAAACAGAATCATCTTCAGAGGTGGCAAGAATTTGAGAAGTGGGTGGCGGTAGCGTACCCGGATGTCGAGTTCATCCCGCTAAATCCGGTTGGTCTTAAGGGCATGTTCTCACTCCGCAACGCCAAAACAGCCGCCATTCCAGCCGCTACGAAGAGCGTGCCGCAGCAAGCTCGGTTCAGGTTCCATTGCCTGGGCATACCTCATACGGTCACGTCACCGGCATTCGCGCACTGCGCCTATACACAGGCGGTACTCCGCTTCTGCAAGTTCATGACCGAGAGCGGGCATGAAGTTTACCACTACGGACACGAGCGATCAGAGGTCGTCTGCACGGAGCACGTCACTGTCACCAATGACGAAGACATCGCGGCATATGCCGACTGGAAGACTAAGTCTTTCAACGGCCAGTTCAACGACATCTGCAACCAAAAGTTCACGGCACGCGCTATACCAGAGATCACAAAGAGACTTCAGTACCGTGATTTTCTGCTCTGCTGGTATGGGACCGGTCATAGAGGTGTTGCCGGCAAAGTCGGAAACTCCATGATCGTCGTGGAGCCGGCCGTCTACTGCTTCAAGTCGTTCGCACCATTTCGAGTGTTCGGCAGCTACTCACTCATGCATCACATTTACGGGCAGGATAAGCTCAAGCCACGCGTCTACGATACGGTGATTCCGGGTTTCATCGATCCATCAGAGTTTCGGTACAGCACATCGCGAGAAGATTGGTTGCTTTACCTAGGGCGCGTGGAGCCTCTAAAGGGCATCCAGGTCGCCATCGACGTAGCGCAACGCACTGGGCGGAGACTCAAGGTTGCTGGGCAGGGCGAACTCAAAGAAGTTCCATCCCACGTCGAGATGGTTGGTTATGCAGATGCGGCCACGAAGGCCGATCTACTGTCACGGGCAGCAGCTCTCGTGCAGCCGAGTCTTTACTCGGAGCCATTCGGGTACAATATTATCGAGGCATCAATGTCCGGCACCCCGGTCATCACCCCCGATTGGGGTGGTTTTACGGAGACGGTGGTGCATGGCATGACTGGCTGGCGCTGTCGCAGTATGAGCCAGTACGATTGGGCCGTGCATCATCTCGATCAGATCAAGCCCGAGACGTGCCGTCAGTGGGCGCTCGCGAACTACACTGTCGATCAGGCTCGTGCTCGCTACGAAGAGTATTTCAAGGACTTGCGAGGCGTGTTCTTCGGCTGCGACTTCAACGGAAGCGATCCCAGCAGGAAAAGCATCGTAGGTCCAACGCGACGCTTCAACTAACCAACGATCGCGACGGAGCCAAGGAGAACGCCAGGCTGAGCGAATCAAGCAACGGATTCTGTCGCTGGCCAAGTAAGCGAGGCGCAACATGGGTGAGGGCTCCCCAGACGACTATCTGAAACGGAAGAAGCACATCTTGCGGGATCCTGAGCCTCGTCCTCGCATGGAGACGGACTCGATCTCGTCGCACTTCCGGCCGCATGTGACGGTCCCAGAGCTGCGCGAGTACTACCCGAACGTGTACGTGCCGCCGGAGCCGTCGTCTTCGTCCTCGTCCGGCACTGGTGTGCAGCCTGACGGCTGAACTTCGACGTTGCAAACGTCTGATTGCGCTGGCATAATAGGGTGGGCGGGGAGCTTCCAGAGGGGCGTCTGGCTCCATTCTCCGTTTCCCACCGCACTGGGCCATCGCTGGGCGCCCCTCTGGTAGCTTCTGAAGGAGATGACAGCATGGATAAGACACCATCCCCGGTAGCGCTATCCTCGGTTGACTGCGGTAACGGGAAGCGCCGTATGACGATTCGTGAACGGGAGTACGACTTGCGTAGTTGGCAGGGAATCAAGACGCTCGTCACGATTATCTCGGCCATCGCCGCTGTGATTGTTGCTGTGCTCACTGCGTACTACACTGCCGAAGCTGGGCAGAATGAACGAATGGCCATGCACGCGCAGGAGTTGACGAAGATCAGCGAACGGCAGGATGGGCGCGTGAAGGCTGTCGATGCCGTACTGACGAAGTTTGACGCAACGCTCACCGAGCAGCGTGTGATGGTCCGTGAGAACAGTGATCGGATGATCGAGGTACAGACCACGCAGAAGATGATACACGAAAACCTCAAAGGGATCGCCGAGGACGTGAAGAAGCTCGGCAAGGAGTAGCCGATGCCGTTTGCCAACGACTGCCTCAGTAGCGGCTACGAAACACAGCGCGATGTTCCGAGCGTAGAAGTAGATCAGTGCACGCTTGGCTCGGCCAGTCTTCAACTAATCGATCCGCACACCGGCGCACCCATTGATCTCACCAACTACACGCCGTCGTCCAGCTCCTCTGCAGGGCAGGAGGATTTCACTGGGCTACAAATCGTGATGAAGGAACTACCGGAAGACTCTCGACGATGGGCAACGCTGGTCGCGACGTCAGACGCCCCGGCAGAGGGCCAGATCGCCTTCGACTACGACGAGCAAGTTACGATCCAGGGCGGTATGCTGACGGCTGAAGTCTTCATGTGGCAAGACGGCCACCTCCGTCGCGTCCACCCGTTCTTCTTCGTCATCAACCCCGATCTCGCCAACCACCAGGGCGCGCAGCTGACGATCGCCGAGATCCGGATGTCGATGCGCGACGTCGACCCGGCCGGCAACTTCCTGATCGACCAGCTGGAGTTCACGCGGAACGAGATCGCGCTGTGCATGCGCCGCTGCATCGACTACTGGAACGAGACTCCGCCGCCGGTCAGTCGCTATACGCCTGCGAATTTCCCGTGGCGCTACAGCTATTCGCTCGCTGTCGCGGCACAGCTCTACCGAATGGCCGCGAGCAACAAGATGCGCAACGACCTGCCCTACAGCGCGGGTGGCGTGACGGTGCAGGACACCGTGAAGTGGAAGAACTACCAGGCTCTCTCCGACAAGCTGTGGGAGGACTGGATGAGGTGGGTGCGGGACACGAAGTACAATCAGAACTGCATGGGCGCATTCCAGGTTCTTGGTGGCTATAATCGGGAGGCGTTCTACCGATGATCACTAAGGCCGCGTGGGCGACTGCGCTGAAGCATCTGCTCAAGCTGAAGCAGTTCATGACGGCGGCGAACATGGCCGGCAAGGCGCGGATGCTTACCGCCGGGCGCCGAATTGGCACTGCCGGCCTCATGGGAATGCCGTTTGCCACTGGGATGATCAACCGAGCCGCCGGATACAACCCACGTGAAGCACTCCAGCCGATTGAGCTGCCACAGTTCGAGCCTGAGCAGGCGTTCGGCGGTCAGAATCCGATCTACGACACCTATCGACGATGGATATAGCCCATGGACTGCGAATTCAAGAGGGTCGATGTATGGCCCATGACACGCGGCGGTACCTCGATCTGCTGGCAGCTCGGGCAGGACGTCCATTTCAACGAGCCGTACCACTTCTACGTCGACTTCGGCCAGCCCGCTACTGACGAATGGCTCACTCTTAACGCGGAGCCGATTGTCGATGACTGTTGCTACACGGATATCTGTCAACGTACGTGGTCCGACTTGAACACCGGCTACTATCGTGTTCGGCTCGTGCTTCCTTCCGCGCCGGGCATGCCGGTCTACAAGTCCCAGCCAGCGCCGTCGTCCGGGCACATGGATCGCAAGGACTGGCTCATAGCGCGTGACATCATGCGTCGCGAGTACCTGCAGCAGCGGAAGGTCGACGGAACGCAGGGCTTCTTGCTGAAGCGGAAGCAGTTCGGTATGGCGTGCCCGCGCTGCCTCGACTGGGACACCAAAGAGGTTCGCGATTCTGACTGCCCGGTCTGCTACGGTACTGGGTTCGTCGGCGGGTACTACCCCGGCGTCGAATACTGGATCACCGGGGTGCCCGGCAAGAATCGCCGAATCGACGCCGGCTCGCCGCCGCGCGGCAACAGCTCTGACATGGTCAACCAGCCGCCGCGCTGCATTCTCTATCCGCAGATCGACACCCGAGACATATGGATTCAGGCCAACAGCGACGAACGGTGGATCATCGACGGCTACAGCGTCATTTCGGAGTATCGAGGGGTGCCGCTGATCGCAGGTGTCAAGTTAAAACTTGCACCAGCAACAGACATCGTTTATTCTGTGGGGATTGAGCCTGTAAGCTCGTCTTCGTCACAGTCTACAACGGAAGTGAGTAAGGGTTTGGATGACCCCTACGAGGAGTGGTAACAGAGGAGGGTGTTCGATGAGTGAGAAGCAGGCCGCAGAGCAAGAAGGACAGGAGCGTCTGATGGCGTTCTCTGTCGGGATCGGTCGTTGCTGCAACGAGATGGGGATCGCGTACGGTCAGCTCGCAAAGGCCGCGAACCTCAGCGAAGAGATGCTCGCACCGGCGCTGGCCGAGCTGGTCGTCAATGCAGCTCAGCAGGCGGAGGCGCAGTCGAAGTAGCATGGCCAAGTCTGAAAAGAAACCTCCCGAAAAGCAGTTCGGTACTGGGCGACTCTCGATGTTCGAGTTCGAGCCCAACCTGGACGAAGTAGAGGAGGTTCTGACTGGCCGGATCCATCCAAGTGTCGGCGACGTTGTTATACCGTCGCCTCCCGAGGTGAAGGATGAGCGAAGCTAGAATCGCGGAAGACTGCACGTCGTCGGCCTCCCCGCCGTCGCCTGACCCGGGGCCGACACTAGTCGATCTGCAAGAGTATAGCAGCCTGTGCTCGACAGGGCACACGCCGCAGATACTCACTGGCGCGTTTCTTCGCATCGTCCAAGCGCACTTTTCGAATCCCAACAACGTCGAGAAGGCTGCGCTCAAGGACAACATCGTTCGACTAGATCCAGAGGACACGACGGACGGACTAGCAGAAAAAGGCATCCTGATTCAGCCGATTTATAAGTGGAACCCTGCTGAGCTGAATCACCGACCCGCGATCTACATTAAGCGCAACGAATTCCGCACACAGCGCTATGGTATCAACGACGGTCTGACCGTCGGGCTCGGACGAGATGCAGACGGACAACTAGAAACCCTCCGAGGCGATTATCACACGGTGGGTGTGCTGGGCAGCCATACACTCTTTAGCATTGGCTGCACAGGAGCAGAGACCGAGGTTCTGTCTTACGAGGTCTTCCGCGAACTACAACAGTTCGCTCCCGCAATTCGACGGGATCTCAAGCTGACACGACTAGCCGTCACATCCGTGACGGAAGTCCAGAAGCTCGATGAGTACGATCAGCATTTCGTAGTCGGCGTTGTCGTCGGCTGGGCGTACTTCGAGAAATGGCGCATCATTCCGGAAGCGCCATGGCTGAAGGCGCTCACTATCGATCTGCGAGCGGTGTAAGAGGGGTGAATCATGGCTGACTATGTACTCCCGCAGGCACTTGTTTTTCAGGAGTTCACAATAGCTCCTACGGCTCTGACTGAGCCACTACGTGCGTGCATCGTGGGGCCGCAATACGCACTGAACCGTTATTCGGATGAGGACGAGAAGTCAAACATCCGTGTGACGAGCAGCTACAATCCGGACGCTGACGAAGCGTTCCTCTGGCCGAACCGAGCGGCGGGAGCCGTTGTCGATGAGGACTACACCAAGGTCTTCATGGACGACGCGCTCTTGCAGTACTACACCGACCCGGGCGGCGACGGCAGCGTCATCCAAGCTGTCGACGGCTATCGCAACAGGATCCGATTCGACGCGCTGGTTCTGCAGACGAAGAACGGCGTCGATCGTTCGGCCGCCTTCTGTGATCGCGATGTCTCCCCGGGCGACGTGCTCGACATCCTGGCGAGCGCGTGCGGCGAGCCGTCGAGTCTGCGCACGCAGATTCTCGACTTCATCCCCGAGGTGGTCCCGGCAGTCATCGGCGATGCTGATGCGGACATCAGCAACAAGGCGTCGCAGTCGGCCTCCACGAGCGACTCGCAGACAGCTGGCGACTCGAACAACGTCTGCGTCGAGGCAGTTGACGGCGCAGCGTTTGATGGCCGCGACGAGGGCTTGATCTCTGAGACGTACACGATCGAGTGTGTCGCAGGCGGCAACGGCGGAGACGCCGAGACCGCGCTGCTGCAGGTCACCGCAGCAAGCGGCACTGAGGGTCCGTTCACGATCACGCCTGAAGCGTTTGGCGTGGCGACCGAGATCGGCGGACGCGGTCTTGAAGTCACGTTCAACAACGACGGCTGTGGCTCCAGCTCCAGCCCGGCGGGCGGCATCGACCCGGACGACTTCATTGTCGGCCAGACGTGGGTCGTCGTCGTCAACCAGGCGTATGACGCGCCGGTCGCAGAGAGCGGCGGGGTCTACCTCGGCGCCACCGACACGACCTACCTCGTGCGCGTCACCAAGGGCGGCGCATTCGGCACGGCCGAGATCTCCGTCTCCACGAGCACTGGCGTCGACCAGGGCAGCCCGGTCGTCGTACCGGCGCTCGGCACCGTAGTGCCGGTTGGGTCGCAGGGTCTGACGATCAAGTTCACCTCCGCAGCCAACGGCCTGTGCGAGGACGAGCTGTTCACGATCGCAGTGACGGCAGAGGGCGAAGGCGCGATCAAGACGGTCGTGCTGTCCAATCCGCTTCCGTACGAGATGCGCGGCATGTGCCACCACGGCACCAGCTCCAGCAGCTCGGAGTCGCCGCCGGATCTGGCAGTCACCTTCTACATCAAGAAGGACATCGAAGTCCCCGAGAACCGCGAGGGCTACGCGCCGCTGGTGAACTGGGAGCAGAGCGACACCCAGATCACGCTCAAGGTCGGCATTCTCGCCTACGACGCGGAGTGGACCTGCAGTGGCGTGATGCAGCCGCTCCCAGTCAAAGACGGCATCGTCTACGTCGAGCACAGGGATCTGCTCACGGGTCTGTGCTACGAGGTCAATTCGATCTCCGACGTGTCCTCAATAAACACCGACAACTTCGGTGCTGGCGCAGTCATCGATCCGGACAACCCGCTCGTCTACGGTATCTACAAGGCGCTCGGAAACTCGAACGGCACGGCGGTGAAGTACATCGCGGTGTGCGCGTCGAGCCCGATCGAGCTTGAGGACTGGGCAGCGGCGCTGGAGGTTCTGCAGGGTCGCGACGACGTTTACTCGCTCGTCCCGCTTTCGCAGGACAAGCAGGTGCTCGACCTCTTCCAGGCACACATCGAAGCGATGTCGTCGCCCGAGAAGGGCCGTTGGCGCATCGGCTGGTTCAACATGGTGGCCGTCACCGAGAAGGGCATGTACGTCACGTCCGAGGCTCTCGGGAACGTCGGTGGCACGATTCTCGCCACCGTCACGGATGACCCGGACGCGTCGGGCACGCAGTACACGCTGCTCACCGCCGACGGCGAGAAGTTCATCACCAGCCAGGACCAGGAAGTCCGAGCCAGCGACATCGTCCGCATCAACTACCAGGACGACGGCTTCGGCAACAGCACGTACGACGAGTACGTGGTGGATGAGGTATTGAACGACGAAGAGATCCGGCTCTACAGCGGTCCCTCCTCACCGATCAACACGCCGATCAAGATGGAGATCTGGCGCAACCTCAGCCGCACGGCCACGGCAGAAGAGCACGCGACGAACGCTGGCCTGTTCGCCAGCCGCCGCGTCTACCTCGTCTGGCCGGATGAGGTCGGCAATGCCGGCGTCACCGTTCCCGGCTACTTCCCGTGCTGCTCGCTCGCCGGGCTCCGCTCGGGCGTGCTGCCGCATCAGGGGTTGACGAACATCGAGATCAACGGGTGGGACGACCTATCTCGCACGACCGAGTTCTTCAACGAGCCGCAGCTGAACATCATGGCAGCGGCTGGCATCTGGATCGTGACGCGCGAGCCGAACACCGGCGTTGTCTACTCGCGCCACCAGCTGTCGACGAACACGCTGGACCTGAACCGCCAGGAGCAGTCGATCACCACGAACGTGGACTCGATCTCCTACGTGTTCCTCCGCCGACTGGCCGTCTACATCGGTCGCGGAAACGTCACCACGACGATGATCAACATCATTCGTGGCGAGATCCTGTCGATCCTGGACTTCTTCACGAGCTTCGTCGTGACGGACATCCTGGGTCCGCAGATCATTTCGTACGAGATTGTTCAGCTTGAACAGCACCCGCTGCTCAAGGACCGCATACTCGCGGTGATCAACCTCGAAGTCCCGGCGCCGCTCAACAACATCGAGCTGCACCTGGTCATCTGACGCTGTACGGGGCGGTCACCCGACCGCTTCCTCCTCGATGCCCCCCGGTGGTTTCGGCTGCCGGGGGGTTTCTTTTTGTGTCTAAAAATAGTTCGAAAACGCGTGAATATGAAGTGAGTAAGAAGGCGGCTATTGGAGCTGTCAGTTCATTGGAAAGGACGAAGTATGTACGGTTGCACACTGCATCCTCATGTGATGTCGACGGAGACGCACGACTGTGAGATCTGCGGCAAGACGTTCGTGGGCTGCAAGCCGTTTGAGGCTCATAAGTGTCAGCCGAAGGTCTATTGTGCGCCTGAGGCACGTCTCGCCAAAGATTTGTCGCTGGGCGAGGCGTTCGCATATCTCGCGGCGTTGGAAGCCGAGTATGCGGATCAGCCCGTGGCGGATCGCGCGATGGCGTTGTAGTCGTACCTGTTGGGGGGAAGGAGTGGGTAGCGCACCCACTTCTTTTTTGCTATCAGCAACTGAGAACGCGTTCGTACATCTAGCTGATAGCAAAAGAAAAGGGGGAGCGGAATGTCCCCCCTTTCTTCGCCGAGTATGTGAATCGGCCCGGCACCCTCAGATCATTTGCGCTTGCGGCGCTTCGGTCGTGACGCCGGCGTAGCCGTACTGGCGTACTTGGTAAGCTGCTGGGACACGGCTGCGTCTGCTGAGGCGATTGTTGGCATGACACGGCTACAGGCCGCCGTAATCTGCTGCTCGTGGGTGCCCAGCACGAAGCTGTATTTGTGCAGGCCACCGACGTCGCCGAGATTACAACCCCAGAATGGCATACGTAACTTGCTCAGCATACGCTGCAGCTTTTCGGGACCGATCTGTCTATTGGCTGCTACGAGACTATATCGAAGCAACAGTGTCACGTTTGATCGTGCTGCCAGTTGGGGCAGCACGTTGGGCATCTGATACCCGCATGGATCAAAGAAAATCACGACAGGGTCGTCGTCGGCTGTTTCGACGATGCGAGCAAGGTGATCTTGACAGTCCCCGAATACGGGTACGATACGCGTATGCTCCACTGTGGGCAGCTGCAGTACAAATCGGAGCAATCGATCATAGATCGACGCCTCTCTTTCGATCAGGAACAATCGAGATTCTTGCACTAGTGCGATTGCCGCGTTGTAGAGCAGTACAGGACTGCCGGCGCGCTGTTCGTCTTCGTTGTCGCCGTACCCGCCCGGCCCGGCGGCGGCGTCTATAAATGTCACCAACTTCCGCGCGGTCATCGACAGAATGTGCCCGATGACGGGCAGCACATAACCGAGGATGCGCATGCGGATGGCTGATTCATCTGAAAAACCACGCATGACTTCCTCTCAATCTACGACGCTGCGCGTCGACTGGGCTGCGGCAGCACCTGCTGTCCGATTCTGGTGGATCCAGCTCGGTAGTCTGGCGCGTCCTTCTTTGGAGTCTTTCCACGTTGTGCGTGCTTCAAGACACTCTTGCGTTGTTTGGCGCTGAGTAGCGCTGTGGACTTCCGCCGTGCGCCGCTATTCTTTGCTTTCACGACTGGCGTGCCTTCGAGGTAGAGCGCGTCTCGTGACACGGCGACGCACGGCTCAATTTTGCTCGTGCGCTTGTTCGTGAAGAACGCGTTCCAGCACCATGCGACGATGTGTGTAAGTTGGCGGTCGGTGTACGGCTTCTCAGGGGCGTATGCCGTCCGCTTGCGGAATGGCTCGTTGACGATGAGAAATTCGCGAAGGAGCGAGCGGGGATCGTTCACACGGCCGCTGCCCCCTCTCGCTACGACAGTCCAGAACTGCTGGGCGCGCTTCGGCTGGTACTTCCACGTTGTCAACGCTATAGCTAGTACGCTCTTCTTGTGCAGCCGCGTCCGCAGTGCTGCCACTGTATTGCGAAGCAGGATTTCGAATTGCTTCAACTGTGGCAGCAGGTTATATGCGGCGTAGCAGTACCGAGCTACGTGATGCGCTTGGGCGCGTCGGAACGTTTCGGCGAAGTCGTTAACAACCGGACCGACAGCCGTGATCAGCGCGTTGATCCGCTGTTTGCCAACGGCCTTTACGAGATCCCGGCCGTAGAATGCGGCGAACATGTCGGCCTTTGAGCGGGTACCGATGCCGCTATCAAACGAGATGTACAGTGCGTGCACCTCTTCGATGTTGAGGCATTTATACGTCGTGATCGTGAACGACTGTGACTTGTTGCCTTCCGCTGTGACCGTCAGCCTATGATGGCCGTTGACGATGCGTTTCGTGTCGTTCACCTGCGCGATGCAGATCTGCGAGCCGGAGCGAAACGCACCGTCATCTATCAGTACGCCGAAGTTGGCTATCGTGGCGCCCCGCTCCGGACGCTGTCCTTGGTAGAACATTGTTTCCAGCACGTGACCTGCGTCTTTAGGACTGAGTCGAACGTCCTTGCTGTTGTGAGGAATTTCGTCCAATGGACGAATGTGATTGAATCGGACGAGTTTGCTCATGTGCCACCGCCTTTTCTCTTGACTCCCTCGTTCAGCCGGCGCTATGGACTGATCTGCCCCAGCATGTGGGGCATCACTGTCCTCGGCTCTCGTGTCTTGACGTCATGGACCACAATCTCTGGGGGCTTCGCTCCAGCCGGGAAGTAGTGGTTGAGCGCAGCCGTACGATACGCGCTGAAGGTCGCCTGCCAGGTGTTGAGCGTCTGTCCGCCAACCCAGCGTGTGAAGCGCGCTTTCATCGACTCGTCGCTACTCTCTTTGATGAGTGACGCAGTAGCTCGCTTCAGTTCCTCGCCGGAGGTCTGTAGCGTCGCGATGCGTGACTTGAGTTCATCCATCTGAGCAGCGAGCGCTATGTCGAAGTGCATCTCGATCTCCGTCATGCGCGTATTCAGCTCGGCGCGGTGTGTCTTCATGAGCCGGATCTGCGCGTCGGCACGTTCGGCGTTGTCAGCCATCACTTCGGCGTACTGCGCCTGCGTCTGTGACACGCCGACGTTGTAGGCGATGACGGATTGTACCAGTACGACGACGAGCGCCGCGACCAGCCAACCTCGGCGAGTGATTCCTTGCGGCTTGCGCGGCGATGGCGACGGCATGTTCACCGTCTCCTTGCCCACGGGCTCTTCGTCCAACGGCAGTACTTCGAGGTCCGACGGGTCAGGCTGGTTTTGCGTCGGCATTGGTTTCCCCTTTCGAGGGCTCTTTGGCTTTCGCTTCCGCTTCGGTTTGGATTTCGTGGCGCTCTGGGGCTTTGAGCACACAAACTTGACAGTAGACGATGCCAGGTCCAAGGGCCACGAGCGAAGCGGTACTTCCACAGTTACGACACGACGGCGTGCCATTGCGCATGCTCCCCCCTATACACAGAACTTCGTCGACGAGTTGAGCTTCGTCGCACGATCCACGCACCTGATGGTGCGGAACGGCGAATCCTTCACGGAGCTGAGCCAACCTACTTGGCGCAGCAGCTGAAGGAGGGGAAATGGGACGATGACAATATCGATATCGACAGCTTCCCACTTATCGAGCCACGCTGCCAGTGCGTGGGTACATTCTGGTGTTATTGAGAACGCCAGCTCGATATCAACGCCCCCGTCTCTGCGGGGATGCTTGATCTCCTCGGCGTTCAGCTTGCCGAGGAGCATGACTTCCTCCGACACTGGCCCCAGGACGGAGCCGTCATCGAAGTGAAACATGTGGGGACTGGAGAAATTGGCGATGCGGATGCCGTTTGCCAGCGTTATCTGCGTCGGGAGGTCTACGTCGGGGTCGGCGTCGTCTCGCCCAGC
>Ga0307378_10010061_pt1 | contig 12336 bp, 10 predicted proteins | sample UN1MG_FD_202238 | JGI IMG/M metagenome (GOLD analysis project Ga0307378, IMG submission 202238) | Soil microbial communities from Risofladan, Vaasa, Finland - UN-1 | ecosystem: Environmental > Terrestrial > Soil > Coastal area > Acid sulfate soil | place: Finland: Risofladan, Vaasa | collected...
TAAAGGGAGAGAACCCGGCGCGGATGAAGGAGGTGTGGCTGATGCTAAGGTGGAGATTTAAGGCCTGTCCCCGATGTGGTGGTGACAGTTATATAGACAATGACATAGATGGCTGGTACGAGCAATGCCTGTTGTGTGGCCACCGCCGGGAACTGAAGGACCTTGAACAGTTCATGAAGCGACCGGTACGAACCGCAGGTAAACATGATGACCTGAATGCAGCCTGACGCTGCCAGCAAGGTCACCGACACAAGAAATATGCTATATTGATAGTAGCAGGGATAAAAAAGGATACATCAGATTGCCTATCTATGAATACGAATGTGAAGAATGCTCGACCCGATTTGAAGTACGTCGCAGCTTTCACGATACATCTATGGAGTCCTGTCCCCAGTGCGAAGGAGATACCCACCGTGTTTTCCAACCCACCGCGGTTATCTTCAAAGGGTCAGGCTTTTACGTAACCGACAGCAGGAAACACTCCTCACCGCCCGGGGGTGATTCGTCCTCGGGGTAGCGCATCAGTCCGGTTTCACCACAGAATCCAACATGAAGGGCACCTTATGGGTGCCTTTTCTCATGTCCGCAGCAATTACCAACATGGCCAAACTCTCTTGACATGCACCAGCGCCTGTGCCAATATTCGTGCATTACCGATGTGTTAGTACCCGACCAGCCAGGTACTAACTAACTAAGGAAAGGAGACTATTGACTATGGAAGTACTGGCTTCAGGCAAGGGAGTGTACCGGACCCCGGACCCGGACGGTCACCGGGAATGGGTGCGGACGCACAAGTCCCGGGAGCTGAAGAGCAAGGTGATGACAGCCAAAGAGGCCGTCGAGAAGTTCGTCAGTGATGGTGACTATCTGGGTTACGACCTCAACATCCACAAGAGAGGGCCTGCTGCCCTCATGCACGAGATTATCCGCCAGAAGAAGAAGGACCTCTGGGTGGCTGTCAGGTTCAGCGGCATGGACCCGGCCATTCTCATCGCCGGTGGCTGTGTCAGCCGGATTGACATCGGCTGGTTCATCCAGAGCGGTACCTGCTCCCGGGCAATCCAGGAAGGCTTAATCAAGGTCACCGAGTGGACCAATGGCGCAGTGGTCTACCGCGAACTTGCCGGCGCCATGGGGCTGCCCTTCCTGCCTCTCCGCTACATTGGCGGTACCGACACCTTCGAGCAGTCCGGTGCCAAGCTTATCAAAGACCCCTTCACCGGACAGGAGATATGCCTCGTCCCGGCGCTCAACCTGGACGTTGCTGTCGTTCATGTCCACCAGTGCGACGAGTTTGGTAATGCCCGCATTTTCGGTTCCGGCCTTTCCCCGATGGAGACTTGTTCCTGTGCCAAGAAGCTTATCATCTCTACCGAGGAGGTTGTCAGTTCCGATGAGATACGGCGTCGCCCACAGCTCACCACTGTTCCTTACTACATGGTCGATGCTGTGGTAAATGTGCCGTTTGGCACGTATCCGGGTGCCATGCCGGGGCTCTATGGCAGCGACCCGGAGCACATGATAGAGATGATGATGGCTGACCGCATGGGTACCATGGACGCATATCTGGAGAAATGGGTCTACGCTTTTGAGTCCCACGCCGAGATGCTGGACAAGCTGGTGGGAGCCAGAAAGCTCATTCAGTTGATGCAGGCCGAGACTTTCAGGGAGGGTTACCGCGCATGAGTGAGACAATCAACTTCACCACAACCGAGTCACTCCTTATCAATGTCGCCAACCTGATTGAGAACAACAAGTACTACTGGGTGGCCATCGGCGGGTCACCGATGATGGCGATGATGCTGGCAAGGAAGACCCTTGCCCCCAGAGCTTATTACGTCGTTGAGGATGGCACCATATGTCCGGACCCGTTGGAGTATGTCCCGTTCCTTTCCGGGGCAAGCGGCGCTGCCGAGTACCGCGCTGTTGCCTGGAAGGATATGAATACCGTCGGTTTCCACTGCGCCATGGGCTACTACGACTACGGTATTCTGGACTGTCTCCAGGTAGACATGTACGGCAACATTAACTCTACATTCATCGGTGGGAGTTATGAGCACCCGGAAAGGCGGTTTGGTGGCCCGGGCGGCGCCAACGAGATAGCCTCAATGTGCTGGCAGACAATCTTCATGGCCGACCAGGAGAAGCGCAAGTACCCCAGGAGAGTCGATTTCATCTCGTCTCCGGGCTATCTGGATGGCTCTCCTCGCGCCCGCGAAAGGGCCGGTCTCCCGGCAAACACCGGACCATACCGGGTGGTCTCGGAGATAGCCATGTTCGGCTTCGATGAAGAGACCCACATGATGAAGCTCCTGGCGATTGCGCCCTGGGTTACCCTGGACGACCTGCTTGTCGAGATGGAATTCGAACCGCTCATCGCCGACCCACTGGAGAAACTGCCGCCACCGACCGAGCAGCAGCTTACGGTACTACGTGCCGAGATTGACCCCGGCGGCCGTGTCCTCGGCCAAGGCACGTGGATTGAGTACACACCGGAGGATTGAGTCTGCCGTATAAATCAAGTGCCGGCGTGAGAAGAGAAGTAAAAAGCAGAAGGAGTGACTAATGACAGAGCAGCCAAGATTCTTCCAGATTGAGAAGGACGGACCGGTCATTATTTGGAGATTCGACAACCCGCCCAAGAATCTCTGGACCACAGAGACCGGAATGGAGTTCGCCAATCTTGAAAGCGAGTTCTATGCTGACCCGGACCTCAGAGTGGGCATCTTCACAAGTGCCATGCCGGACGTCTTTATCCAGCACTTCGATGTATCGATACTGGTCAATATGGGAGAGAACCTTGCCAAGCAGGCAGCACAGGCACCGCCTCCACAGCGCCGCATCGGCTTCCGGCGCGACTCCAAGCCAATCATCGCGGCAATCAATGCCAATTTGGCCGGCGGCGGCCTGGAGCGGGTGATGAGCTTCGATTTCCGCTTCATGTCACGTACTGCCCGGGCGGCCCAGGGTGAGGTTAACGTCGGCATCCTGCCCGGTGGTGGCGGGACACAGCGTATGCCACGCCTTATCGGCATCGCCAAGTCGCTGGAGCTACAACTGCTGGGCAGAGCCGTCTTTGCTGACGAAGCGGAGCGTATCGGTCTTATCACCAGGGCCTGCGACCCGGAGAGGTTGATGCCGGAGGCGCTTGCTTTCGCCAGGGAGCTTGCGACACGACCGCCACTGGCCGTTCACCATATCCGGCAGTGTATCTTCGAAGGTATAGATATGCCCCTGGAAGACGGTCTTGCTATGGAATCAGAGCTCTTCCGTGAACTACTCCAGAGTGGCGAGGCCATGGAGAGAATGCGTGCCTATGTGGCCACAGGACAGAATGCACGGCTTATTCTGGACGAAGAGGAAGACATCGACCAGGATAAGAACAGCCAGGCGCAGTCCTGACTGATAGAAAGGGGGAAATAGATACGGATGGATGAAGTCAAGAAGGTATGCGTTCTCGGAGCCGGTACCATGGGCGGGCGTATTTCCCTGATGTCTGCCGTACGCGGCGGCTATGAGGTGACCGTCTACGATATCTCCGAAGAAGCGTTGCAGAATTGTCCGGACCGGCAGAGACAGATGGGGGCAATGATGATTGCCGCCGGCGCGGTGAACCAGGAGGAGCTTGATGCCGGAATGGCCCGCATCAGCTACACCACCAACCCCGTCGAAGCAGCCGGGAATGCGGATATCCTCAGCGAGTCCGTTGCTGAATTGGTGGAGGTTAAACGCCAGACACACGCCCGGTTCGACAAGCTCTGTCCTTCCCGCACCATCATGACCACCAACACTTCCAGTCTACTGGTCTCGGACATCGAAGGTGCCGTCTCACGTGGTGATAGGTTTGCCGCAATGCACTTCCACGGCGGGCTGGGGTCACTGGTGGACATCATGCGGGGACCTCGGACCTCGGATGAGACCGTGGAGTTCCTGAAGCGGTTCGCGCGCAGCATCGGGGAAGTGCCCATGGTCATGAAGAAGGAAAAGGGCGGCTACCTGTTCAACACCATGCTCGGTGGTCTTCTGCGTACCGCGCTCATCCTGGCAGCCGGAGGTTACGGCGACCCACATGATATCGACCGGGCATATATGATGGTCACGGGACAACCCGCCGGACCCTTTGCCATGATGGACGGCGTCGGCCTGAACATCGTCCTCGAGGCCGGTCAGGGCCTGACAAGTAATGATACCGAAGTTACCCAGGAGCAGATGATGGCCTTCATCCTCCCCTATGTTGAGCGCGGTGAACTGGGCATGAAAACCGGGAAGGGGTTCTACACGTACCCCAATCCCGCCTTCCAGCAGCCGGATTTCCTCACCGGGGAGAACGACTAGGCGTTAGTACTGCCTGAAGGGCGAAAGGAGCAAGATATGCCAAGCAAAGTATCACCGTTGGTACACATCGAGATAGCTGTCCGTGACGCTGAAGAAGCCTACCAGTTCCTCAAGCGGGTCTTCGGCGCGGAAAAGACCCAGCTCAAGTTCGCCGGCATGCTGGACGGTCCCGGCGCACATGTTGTTCACGTAGAGCTGGGTGGGGTCGTGCTCCAGTTCATCGAACCCCGGATGGAGGGAACTCTCTGGTCGGACTTCCTCAAGGAGAAGGGCCCGGGTGTGCACAACCTTACTTTCACCGTGGAGAACATGGACGAGACGGTGAGCGCCCTGGAAAAGGAGGGTGCCCCTGTACTGCTCAAGTTCCCCCTGGACTGGTCCTATATGACAGAAATCATGCCTCCCGGTGTCAGTGTCAAGGAGAACCAGGCCCCGGTGCACATGATTGACACCATGGAGAAGGTCGGATTCAGGCTCGAACTAGGTGAAGCAACCGTTGGAGAAGATGGTTCTCTGCCGGACCTGAAAGACATCAAGTAGAGTCAGCTACCTATCGGTATTGGTTTGTAACAGGGTAATTCGGGCGCTATCCTGGCGCCTTTTGTTCTCGGCGCGAAGTAATCACATTCAGGGATATGGAGGTAAACAAATGGCAGACCGGTTTCCGCTTCTTTTCAGTCCTATCAAGGTAGGTCCCGTCACCATTCCGAACCGTATAGTAGTCCCGGGACACTACCCGGCAATGCGTGACCCGGACATGCTGCCCGGAGACCGCCTGATAGCCTACTGGGAATCGAAGGCTAAGGGTGGAGTGGGCCTTATCTGCACCGGGGTCTGGGGCGTCCACCGGTCAACCCTGATGGTGCCCAGCCTCATGCCCAACCACACCGAGAAACTGAAGAGAGCGGCCGACGCGATAAAACAGCACGGCACCCGGTTCTTTGTCCAGCTCTGGCACGGCGGGTCTTCGTCGGCGTCAGAGCTGGTGGGTAACCAGGCGTGGTCCGCTTCGGCGGTACCTCGTGCCGCCGGCGGTGGCATTCCCCATGAAATGACCAGGGAAGAGATAAAGGAAGTCGTCGAGGCCTTTGCCTGGAGTGCGGCCGAAGTGAAGAAAGCAGGTGTCGACGGCGTGGAACTGCATGGTGCCCATGGGTACCTGTTCAACCAGTTCATGTCACCGGTGACCAATCACCGCACCGACGAGTACGGTGGCAGCCTCGAGGGGCGGATGAGGTTTACCCTGGAGGTCATCGATGCCGTCCGTGCCGCTGTTGGCAGTGACTTCGTGGTGGGCATAAGGTTCAATGGAGACGAGTTCAGGCCGGGTGGCTACACTATCGAGGATATGAAGGTAATGGCCCCGATGATGGCCAACACCGGAAAGTTGGACTACCTGAACGTCAGCACAGGCAGTTACCTGACCATTGCGCCCATGTACTACCCGCTGGGCCACTCCGTTTACCTGGCAGCGAACATCAAGGAAGTGGTAGACCTGCCCGTCTGCTGTATCGGCCGTATCAATGACCCAACCCAGGCGGAGAAGATACTTGAGGAGCGGCAGGCGGACCTTGTGGCAATGAACCGGGCTACGATATGCGACCCCGAGCTTCCGAACAAGGCCCGCGAAGGCAGGGTCGAAGAGATACGCAAGTGTATGTCCTGCTCCGAAGGCTGCTGGCAGAATGTCCAGCAGAACCGCCATCCACAGGGGATTACGTGCGCCTATAACCCCACTGTGGGCAAGGAGAGTATCCTCGGCTGGCTGGAGCTGGTACCGGTGACGGAAAAGAAGAAGGTGATGGTCATTGGCGGCGGCCCTGCCGGAATGGAAATGGCCCGCGTAGCCGCGGCGCGCGGCCACGACGTTTCCCTCTGGGACAAGAGCGATGACCTCGGCGGGCTGACCCTGACCGCTGCCAAAGCGCCCGGACGGGAAGACATCGGGGAACTGGCACGTTATTACCGGTACCAGATGAATCTGAACAACGTGAATGTACACCTCAACTCCGAGGTGACCGTGGATGCCGTACTCGAACAGGCACCGGATATTGTCGTTATTGCCACCGGCTCACTACCGTACGTCCCCGACGACATCCCCGGTGTCGACCAGGACAACGTCGTCGATGTCCGGGACGTCCTCAACGACACGGTTGAAGTCGGGCAGAACGTGGTTGTCATTGATAACCAGTCGCACATTCAGGGACTCAGTACCGCTGATTATCTGCTCCAACAGGGCAAGAAAGTGGAAGTCGTCTTCCCGGGACAGTATCCGGGGCCCTCAGTTGAGAATATCACCCGTGCTGTCCTGCTTCAGCGGCTGCTCATGAACGGGGTCACACTAACCCCTAATACCAGGGTCAGAGAGATATCTGGTAACAAGGTCACTGTGACCAACATCTACACCGAGGAAGATAGAATCATTGATGGTATTGATACCGTGGTCCTCGCCTTTGGCGGCGTCGAGAACAACGGACTGTACTATGCACTCAAGGACAAAGTGAAGAACATCCACGTCATCGGTGACTGCCGGGGCGTTAAAAAGATACTCTGGGCCGTTAATGACGGCGCTGTCCTGGCAAGGTCGATTTAAAAAACGCACCGGACTTCTGTGGTATGCCACAGAAGTCCGGCACCTTCTCAAGCTGTAATAATGACATTGTGCAGGTAGTGGACTCCGTACTGACGGATACGATAGTCTGCCATATTGGGTTACGACGTATTTGGCAGGCGGATGGCAGGTATGCTAGAATATTGGTATGAGTACCAACAAAGAGACCACCATAATACCATTCCTGGAGAAACTGATGGCCCGTCGGAGGCGACTGCCCAGTCAGCTAGCCTCCGATATCGGTGTCAGCCACCCAACCGTCGGACGCTGGATGTCAGGTGAAGATGTCCCCAGCACAGCTTCATGCCGCAAGCTGGCTGAGTACAGTGGCGTTTCCGTGGAGGAAGTCCTCTCCATGTCGGGACACCTGCCAACAATAACCCAGGCACCGACTGCTGAATGGCCGGAGTTCCGTGAGTACGCCAACCGCAAGTATCCCAACGAGCTTGATGAGGACATTATCATCATGATTGAGGACCTCATCGAGCGCCGACGGGATAAACAGCGCGCCCGGTAAACAACCTGAGTGGGAACCATAACCATGGTCCCATCTTTAGTAGCAACGCCGGGATAACGTACCCAATAATCAGCCGCTGCCGGAGCCGCAATAACGCCATAGCTGTATCCAGCAAGAGGGCGTTATTATGGGCTATTTCAACAAGCTCATGGCGGACTATTTCGCTATGTGTATTTTTGAGGCCTGCGCGACGGGTAAATGTGGCCCCACCTTAACGAGCAGGGTCTGTGAGACCAAGCCGGACTGCTCTCCTGACCACTGCGTACCTTCATCCGTTCATCCTATGTCTTCTTTGCAGGGACTGTCGGCACTTCCAGACCATGGCCCTCCACCGTATTACCATCTGTCAGTTCGGCCTATCACAAACGAACAACTGTTACACTTCAGTCCTACCACCACCCGGAGACAATATGCGCCTGTGACGTCTCATGAGAACTGAAGGAGTAACAAATAATCGCAATGTACGTTATAATGGTCAGCGCCGGAGACGGCAGTGGTAACGGTGGCAGCACTACAATGTTCAACCGGCAGGATGGGCTACCAGACAATGCCCTGCCCCGGGAACAACCCGCGAAAGGAGTCCGGCCATAGAACAAACACCCGGAACAGAAGCAGTCGAAACAGCGCCCAGTGTAGTAGAGTCGGTAGAGAGAATCGAGCGGAAGTTCTTCATTCCGCCACCGAAGAGCGCTTTAGCTTATACTCTGCTCCGCCAGGTCTGCCGCGCGGACAGGCAGTACCCGGCGGGACAGATTAACACCCTGTACTTTGATAGCCCGGACCTCGACCAGCACAACCGGTCAGAGTCCGGCGATTTCCGAAAAGACAAGGTCCGCATTCGCTGGTATGACCGGCTTGAGGACTACCAGGGTGAGGTCCCGGTATTCCTTGAAGTAAAGACCAGGCGGGGTTTTGCCAGCTCTAAAAAACGACAGGGATTCTCAGTACCGGTACAAAAGCTGGAAACGGCAAACCTTGGTGCCGGGATTATCGACCGCGCCAAACTTGTGGAAACACTGGCCCGGCTGGGACACTATCCGGAGAACCCCCTCCGGCCGGTTATCGTGATATCTTACTGGCGTTACCGCTTCACCGAGATGTTTACCGGGGTCCGGGTTTCATTCGATAGTAATATCCGTTCCACCATGGTGGCACGGGACCTGGGTACCGGGGAACGGGACCTTCCCCTGCGCGGTGGAGTCATCGAGGTCAAAGGCCCGTCTTTTGAATTACCTCCGGCTCTGAGGCACATGAAAATGCTTGATATCGACTGGAGTCGATTCTCCAAGTACAGTCACAGCATCGATGCTCACCTTCTACACCCGGGCATTCCGGGACGGCTATGGCCCCCGGGACGGGTTGTCCAGAGATAACACAGGAACCTATTAGAAAGGAGGACAGAACTTGCAGGACGGATTCTTAAATTTCTTTGATGGTTTACAATCCCCGGTGAGCTTCGGGGACGCACTCATTGCCATCGGTTTTTCCCTGCTGGCTTCAATAATCGCATACCTGATGTACCAGTTCTTCTATGGATCACAGAATATCGGTGCCGGTGTACACCGGACGTTCATCATCGGCGGACCCGCCATCACCACGCTGTTCCTCGGTATACAGACCTCCATCCCACTCTCCCTGGGACTGCTCGGGGCGCTGTCTTTCGTCCGCTTCCGCACACCGGTCAAAGACCCTGCCGAGATTGGCTTTCTTCTCCTCTTGATAGCATCGTCAATAGGAGCCGCCACGGGCAACTTCCTGGTGACCACCATTCTGTATGTCATAGTCTTTATAGCGCTGGGTGTCCAGTGGTTGACCAGGAACCGGTTCTCGCTCTTCCCCCAAGGGCACCTGATGATTGGCCTTGACCAGTCCGCCTATTCCGATATTGAACCCAGGATGAATAGCTTGCTGAATAACCGCCTCCGTGGACTGAGACTGGAGACGATGTCTGTCCTCGAAGACCGCGTCAACCTCTACTACCAGTACCGCTCCCAGAGGGACTTCGACTGGACGGCGTTCACCAGCGAGCTTAACCAGGTTGCCACTCCGGCTAAGCTTGAGGTCTTCATCGGCTGACCGGGCGTCCCGAGATGGAAGAGACGAAAAGCACCTACAAGTGGCTGGCGTTGCTGACGCTGTCCATTGGTACCTTCATGAGTACCCTGGACGCCAGCATCGTCAATATCTCACTGCCCGAACTCACCGAGGTTTTCGACACAGAACCGTCGGTGGTACTCTGGGTAACCGTAGCCTACCTTCTGGTGAGTGTCGGCCTCATGCTCAGCATAGGCAAACTCGGTGACCTCTTCGGAAGGAAGCGGGTCTACGTATCGGGGCTGGCCATCTTCACGGTGGGACTCATACTTTGTGCCCTGTCGCAGAGTGTGGTCCAGCTCATCCTTGCCCGCGTCGTCCAGGCTGTCGGTTCGGCAATGGTTATTGCCCTCGGCAACGCCATTATCACTACTGTCTTCCCCCCCGAAGAGCGCGGTAAGGCCCTTGGTCTCATCGGTGCCGTAGTCTCGACCGGCCTGCTCAGCGGGCCAGTCATCGGCGGTCTCCTCCTCGACGCCCTTGACTGGAGGGCCATCTTCTACGTCAGGATTCCCGTGGGCATCATCGGCCTGGTTATGAGCTGGCTGTGGCTGCGGGAGCAGAAGGCCGAAGAGACCACAGCCAGGTTCGACTGGGGTGGCTCTGTCAGCCTCTTCGGAGGCCTTTCCTGCCTGCTCCTGTGCATCAACTTCGGAGGGAGAATGGGTTTCAACTCGATACCAGTCCTCTCGCTGGCCGCCGGTGCTGCGATCCTGCTGACCTCGTTTCTCGTGTTCGAGAGAAAGGTAACTCAGCCAATACTGGCCCTGGGCCTCTTCCGCAGTCGCTCCTTTGCCACCGGTCTGGCCACTATGCTAATCATGTTCGTGGCCGGGGCCGCCAACACGCTTCTCATGCCGTTCTACTTGCTGAACGGCATCGACCGCACTGCATCACAGGCCGGACTGCTGCTCGCGGCAACCTCGGCCAGCTCCCTGCTGGTCGGTCCGGTGAGCGGTTGGCTTTCGGACAAGATCGGTTCGAGGATACTGTGCACCGTCGGTATGACCTTGATCAGCGCTGCCCTCTTCCTGATGGGCACGCTCAACATAAACTCGGGCACCTCCGATATACTGCTCAGGCTGGTGATACTGGGGATGGGGCTGGGGATGTTCTCTTCCCCGAACAACAGCGCCGTAATGGGCTCGGTGCCGCAGCAGAACCTGAGTACGGCTTCAGCGATGATCGCCACCACGCGGCAGATCGGCATGTCCTGCGGCATAGCCATCGCGGGTGCGATGTTCACCGCACGCGAGCTGTTTCATTCCACCGCCCTCGCGGGGGAGAGCCTTGCGCCGGGTATGCTGGAGAGGCTCTCGCTGGTGAGTGCCTACCAGGACAGCTTCACCTACGCCGCCTTCTTCTGCATCATCGGCATATTCGTATCCCTGGTACGCGGTAGCAGCCCATCACCCTCACCGTCCGCACCAGGTACCCGGTAGAACACAGCCGGACCCTCCTTGACACCACGATGGGCACCGGCAATAATTGAAAGCCTGAGACCGGGGAAACGCTGTCTGTCGGCGGGGAATAATCGCAAGCGGGCACCTCCAGTCACAACCCTGTGAAAATGGCGGCATGATGGAAGACCAGAGAGAGCTACAACTGATAAGTGCCCGGACCCGCAAGCTGGAGCGGGGCCAGACCGAGGTGGTCATCACCACCTCCAACGGCAACATCCGGGGGATACTTCATCTCGCCAATGGCGGAGGCGGCGTAATCTGGGTCTGTGGAGCGCTGGGTGGACTGGACGGCCCCTCTTTCGGCATTTTCCGAACACTGAGCGAAGAACTGGTCAACGAAGGTCTTACTTCATTCCGGCTGGACTACCGCTTTCCCGGTGACCTCGAACCCTGCATCACTGACGTGGTCGTCGGAGCCTACTACCTCGGTGAACTGGACGTAGAGAGAGTGGCCCTGGTAGGGCACTCCTTTGGGGGAGCAGTGGTCATCCAGGCGGGCATAGCGAGCGCTCCGGTGAAAGCGGTGGTGGGACTATCCAGCCAGACCTATGGAGCCACCGGGGTGGAGCGGCTGGCCCCGAAACCGCTCCTGCTCATCCACGGGGAACGCGACCGAAACCTGTCGGTGGACTGCTCCCGCCTTATCTACCAGTGGGCCGGAGAGCCAAAGGAACTGGTGGTATACAGGAACAACGGCCACTTCCTGCGTGAGTGCCACGACGAGCTACGAGAGTTGCTCAAGAAGTGGCTGGTAGAGAAGGTAGGCTGAAGCAGAGACTACACGCTCCTGAACTCATGAACCGCGTGTCTTCGGTCTGGAGAGATACACTACCCGCCTTGGCCGACGCATCGCCACCATCATTGTGAGGACACGTCCGGTGCCTGGGAAATCGCGCCAAGTACTTCTTCTGTGCGCTTCTGTGTTTCTCTGGCACCTCTCTCCACAGCCATCGCCAGGTATTTCTTAAAGTCTATGAACTTCCCCACACCCTCTACCACGGCATCAGGGACTCTTGAATCCTTGAGAATGAAGGCGTAGAGTTCCTCTCCCAGTCTGTCCCGCATCTCCTCGTACGGTATGGCCGCGTCCAGTGTTTCTGTAGCCGTCTTGAACTGGGCACAGACTTCTCTCAATTGCGCAAGCTCGCCGGTGAGGGCCTCCTTCTCCGACTCCAGCCCTTCTACTGTGGAATCCAGCCTGGCAATTCGCGACTTCAAGCCTCTTGTCTCTTTGCCATGCTCGTTCTTCTGCGCGGCAGTGTGCGACTCATGCTCTTCCCTGAGGTTTTCCTTTTCCGTGTTCACCCCGGCTATCT
>Ga0307378_10010064_pt1 | contig 12333 bp, 10 predicted proteins | sample UN1MG_FD_202238 | JGI IMG/M metagenome (GOLD analysis project Ga0307378, IMG submission 202238) | Soil microbial communities from Risofladan, Vaasa, Finland - UN-1 | ecosystem: Environmental > Terrestrial > Soil > Coastal area > Acid sulfate soil | place: Finland: Risofladan, Vaasa | collected...
TCCGTCGATCAGCGGATATCGCAGAGAGAATTCCTGGACCATGCGGACCAGCGTATCGTACACGGCACTGTCGCCGTGCGGGTGATACTTGCCCAGCACGTCTCCGACGACGGTTGCGCACTTCTTGTGGTCCCGCTCCGGAAGCAGCCCGAGTTCGTACATCGCGTACAGAATGCGCCGATGAACAGGCTTGAGCCCGTCCCGGGCATCCGGCAGCGCGCGCTGGACGATTACGCTCATCGAGTAGTCGAGGAACGAGTCGCGGAGTTCTTCTTCGATCAGGCGGGGGACGATTCGTTCTGTGTGAGCGGTCTTCATGGCCCGGGCTGTGCTCTCCGTCAGGCGTTGGAGGATGGGTTTCGGGTCACCTTCGGCAAGGTCGGGGGGAGCAGGAGTGGGCACAAGGGCGTAACGGCCCTAACCGTTGCCCGGGAAACAGAATCAGCCGACAAGCAGCCTGATTGTCTCCCGCTGTGGTTCGCTGAGTTGTTGCGGGGCCAGCAGAACCACGGCGCGCGTTGCCCCCTCATCCGGAATGTGAACCAGGAGCATGCCCGGTTCCGGCTCGCCGGATGCCGGCGATGCCCGGCCCGTGACATCTATCCTCACGGTTCTTCCATGTGCGAGCCGGTCGCTGAGCCAGCGAGCGTACTCGATCCAGGCTACCAGAGGATCGGTGTCCTCCGATGCCGCCGCCGGGACGAGCACCCGTTCGTAACGGTCCGTAGCCTCGGCAAATCCCTCGGCATCCTCGGCCCGAAGCCGTCTCAGGAGATCGCGAAGGGCCGGCCTCGGATCCTCGAGGCCGGCCCCCGCCAGACTGCTATCGGTGCGACTGCGCGCGACTTCTGCGGGATCAGCCACCTGCAGCCATCGAATCGAGGAATTCCTGGTTCGTGTCCGTCCGCTTCAGCCGTTCGATGAGGAACGAGATCGCTTCCGCCGGCGGCATGTCGGCAAGGAAATTCCGCAGCAGATAGATCCGGTTCAACTCGATCTCGTCCAGCAGCAGCTCCTCGCGCCGGGTGCTGGAACGATTGACGTCGATTGCCGGGTAGATCCGCTTATCGGAGATCTGCCGATCGAGCACGACCTCGCTGTTTCCGGTACCCTTGAATTCCTCGAAGATCACCTCGTCCATGCGGCTGCCCGTCTCCACCAGCGCCGTCGCGATGATCGTGAGGCTGCCACCTTCCTCGATGTTCCGCGCGGCCCCGAAGAACCGCTTCGGCTTGTGCAGCGCGTTGGCGTCCACACCACCGGACAGGATCTTCCCGGAGTGGGGCACGGTGGTGTTGTAGGCTCGGGCCAGTCGGGTAATCGAGTCCAGCAGGATCACCACGTCCTGCTTGTACTCGACGAGGCGCTTCGCCTTCTCGAGCACCATCTCCGCTACCTGCGTGTGACGATCCGCCGGCTCATCGAACGTAGAGGAGATGATCTCCGCGGCTACATTCTCCTCCATGTCCGTGACCTCCTCCGGCCGCTCGTCGATGAGCAGCACGATGAGGTGCACGTCGGGGTTGCTCTCGAGGATGGCGTTGGCCGTCTTCTGGAGCAGGATCGTCTTACCGGCTTTCGGCGGCGAGACGATGAGCATCCGTTGACCCTTCCCGACGGGAGTCATGAGATCCATGACCCGCATCGAAATATCACCGTCGGCCCGCTCCAGCCTGAGGCGTTGCTCCGGATACCGCGGCCGGAGATTGTCGAACGCGATCCTGTGTTTCGCCTTCTCCGGGTCGTCTCCGTTGACCTCCTCGACCTTGAGAAGTGCGAGATAGCGCTCACCCTCTTTCGGCGGCCGCACCTGTCCGAGAATCGTGTCACCTGTACGCAGGTCGAAGCGCTTGATCTGTGAGGGCGAGACGTAGATGTCGTCCGGGCCGTACAGGTAGTTCCAGTCCTGGCTTCTGAGGAATCCGTAGCCCTCGGGGAGGATTTCGAGCACCCCCTCTCCACGGAGAACCACGTCCGAATCGAGGAGATTCTGTTCGATCCGGAACATCAGGTCCTGCTTTCGGAGACCGGAGAAGTTGACGATCTCCAGCTCCTCGGCCATTTCGTGCAGTTCCGAAATGGATTTTGATTTCAGCTCGGCAATGTCCACGAGGGTCGCTCCGTCGGTGTGCTGTCCCCTGGTGCGAGCGGTCGATGAATTGCTCGGCGCCGTCTATCGGGGACGGGTAGGTGGTCCTTGCGTTTCAGGGCAGCCTGTGTCGCTCCGGGGCTCGAAAGCTCGGGTGAGAATCAGAGGCGGTCAGAAAACGTTATCTCCGAGATCGCGGTCGGTCAAGATCGCGGGGCGGTCACGGGGACTATACGTTCGGACGCCGGAAGTGTTCCGGGACAGACAAGACACGGGAGGGCAGTAATGGCGCGCCACAATCGGGAATCGCGAGGGATCGACCAGACCGGGAATCTGTGGCGGATCGGATACCAGCCCGACTGGCTGAGCCGGATCAAGATTTCTCGCCAGCTGCTCGACGGGCGACGCCGCTCGAGCCAGACGCTGTTCCGGAATCCCGCGCGCCGGGCGGGAGCGGCTCCGGGGCGGGTGGTGCGAACCGAACTCCGATCCGTGGATGGAAACATCCGATTCCGCATTTCCGTGGAGGATCCCGATCAGATCGTGGAAGAGATCATCGTGGTGACGAGACCTGGCAAGGACGGTCCGAGGGGCGAACTGGTGAAGTTCGCGATCGAGTCCCGACTTCCCCCTCCACGGCGGTGACCGGACAAGGCACATCGAAGCAACCCGAGTGGAAACCGCGCTCAGAACAGCTTGAACCGAAGCCACGCCAGGGGATTCGCTCCGAGTTCCGTCGTCAGCGAGTCCAGCACCGCACGGGTCCGATCCGCGCTCAACCGCAGGGCCGGGTCACTGATCGCTCTACCGGCCGTGCCTTCGGCTCGCTCGATTCCGGAACCGATCTCACGTGCGCGTTCCCCGATCTGCTGAAGCGTCTCCCCGGCCCGGGCAAGGGAGTCGATCGCCCCGGAACGGTTCGCCGGATCGGCAATGTCGCGCAGAGTCGCCATCGCCCGGGTCGCCGAAGCCCGGACGGAGTCCTCGCGAACGAGTCGTGACAAGCCGCCTCCCTCGCGCCATGCAAGAGCCAGTCGATCCATCCGAGAGCGCGTGGAATCCAGCTGTGCGACGGAGCCCCGGTGGGCGAGGAATCGCGCGACGGACCCGTTTCCCCGGGTGATCCGTTCGCCCAGAAGTGATGCGCCCTCCGCCACATTGCCGATCGCCGTGCGAACGGAATCCGCCATCGTCCGGAACGTCTCGATGTCCAGCTCGGACGCGACTCGCAGCGTATCGCCGTCACCGAGCGGCGAGCCATGTCCGGATCCAGGAGCGATCTTGACCACGGAGGGTGCCAGCAGGGCGGCGGCCCCGATCGTGACCCGCGCGTCCTCCCGGAGGAACGGCATCGCTTCCCACAGCATGACGGCCTCGATCGACACACGCTCGCCCATCGGACCGCCCGGCTCGCGGAAATGAACGTTGAGCACGCGACCCGAGGGCTTTCCGGCCAGCCACACGGCCGAACCCCGCTCCAGCCCGGCGACTTCCGGCGCGAGCACCGTGACTCGTGGACCTTCAGCGGTCGCTCGTCGAATCGCGTCGCCGAAGAACGTGATCATGGAGATGACGAAGATGGCTCCCAGGATCAGCAGCCCCGGAGCCACTTCCGTCCACCTCGTTCGGCCACGTCCGTCATGCTCATCCATGCCGGATGGTACGACCGGGCGAAGCGGCAGTCGAGCGCAACTGGACGAGACCGGGCGAAGCGGCAGTCGAGCGCAACTGGACGAGACCGGGCCGAGCCCGGACGGTCTGCTCGACTTCATGATTCTCCGAGCCGTCTCGATCCGGCAGACCTGACGATCCGGAAACCGTCCGACGCAGCGTTCCCGGGAGATCCGCTCCAGGGCATCCTCGATTCGACTATGCGTCGCGACATGGTGTCCTGGCGCTTCGAACCGCGTTCCTGGAGGTCCAGTTGAGCCGTTCCGTAAATCGCGTGATCCTGGTCGGAAATGCCGGAGCGGACCCTGATGTCCGCCGAACTTCGAGCGGCCGGACAGTCGCGCATCTATCGTTGGCGACCAATCGTGTATTCCTGCGTGACGGCGAAGAACAGCGCCGGACCGACTGGCACCGTCTCACCTTCTGGTCGGGAGCGGCTGAGACGGTCGAACGCTATGTGCGTCGCGGCAGCCGCATCTATGTCGAGGGCCGCCTGGAGTACAGCGCGTACGACAGGGAGGGAGTATCGATCCCGACTGCCGACGTGATCGTCCAGGAATTCGTGATGCTCGACGGGAAGAATGGCGCCGGTGAGCTGGTGCATACTCCAGACGAGTCTGAGGACGACCCGCTCGACTAGTCGCCCGAGCCCGTTGCGAAGGTGTCGGACAAACCTGAATCTTCAGGGGACCACGACGCAACGGGACAGGAGCACGCATGCCGAGAGCCCCGATTCCAGCACCTGACGGCGATTCCGCGTCGTCAGGATGCGAGGAACTCGCGACGCAGGAACGCCCGCAGCCGATGGATGTCGAGCTCTCGATATCGCTTCGCGTCCTGGTTACGGGAGCGAACGGCTTTCTGGGACAGCACCTGCTTCCGCGACTGATTTCGCGAGGACACCGGGTCCGAGCGGTGTGCCGCGAGGCGCCGACCCGGCCGGGAAGCCAGGCCCCCGGGATCGAGTGGAGACAGGCCGACCTCACGAAACGCGAATCGCTCGCCGGGATTGCGGCCGGGTGCGATCGTGTCGTTCACCTGGCGGGGCGTTTCGTGGCACGGGAAGAATCGAGCCTCGGACGGGAACACGGCACGGGCACGCGGAATCTGGTGTGGGAGATCCTGAAGACCGACGTCGAGCGGATCGTATTCGTCAGTGCCCTCGGGGCCAGCCCGGATGCTGGAGAATTCTATCGCACGAAGTTCGAGGCCGAGGACGTGGTGATGTCGGCGGATCTGGAATACGTAATTCTCCGGCCATCAGTCGTGTACGGGCCGGGCGATCATTTCACCACGCCGATCGTGCGGATACTGAAGACGTTGCCGGTGTTTCCGATGATGGGCGACGGTACGTTCGAGCTTCAACCGCTGGCAGTCGAGGACATGGTCGATGTTCTGACACAAGCGATCGAGAGTCCCGATGTCGCTGGTCGTTCGCTGGATCTTGCGGGGCCGGAGCGGCTCAGCTTCGTGCGAATTGTTCGGGTCCTGGGAGAGACGATCGGACATCCACGGCCAATAATTCCGTTTCCGGTGGGACTGGCTCGTCCAGCGTCACGCGTGGCAGCCGGGCTGCGGCTGCCCAGCCCGCTCTCGACCGCACAACTCGACATCCTCCGGTTCGGAAGTGTACTGCCGACGGACGAGAACCCGGTGCGGACGGTATTCAACCTCAAACCGTTACCGTTCGAGGATGCCGTGACCGACTACCTGGAGCCCGTGTGACGCCTCACGACACCGATTCGCGCGATGCGACCGCGCCGGACTCCGGGTTCTTGACCGCATCCAACTTCCTGTCGCTGGTGCGGATTCCGCTCGGCCTGGCGTTCCTGGCCGTGCATGACTTGCGCTGGGTCGCGGCTATCGTGGCGGCGGGAGCCGCGACCGACCTGCTGGACGGATTCGTGGCGCGCCGCACGGGCACGCAATCGGAGATCGGCGCGCTGCTCGATCCGTTGTGCGACCGCGTGTTCGTGTTTCTGGGCCTCGTGTCATTCCTGCCGACCGGGAATCTGGACTGGGCCGGATTCGTGATCCTCATCCTGCGTGACATCTTCACCGGAGGCGTGTTCATGGTGACGAGACTGGCCGGAAAGCACCTCCCGTTCCAATCCCGACAGGGCGGCCGGATCACGACCGCCCTCCAGGTCTGCGCGTTGTTCACGCTGATCCTGGCGCCGCAGTTCATCAACGTGGCGATCCTGCTGGTCGGAACCGCGTCCGTGTACGCCATCCTGGATTACGGAACTGCCGGCCTGCGACTCTCGTGGGGACCGGAGAGCCCTGCACAGGCCAGAGCGTCCGGCTAGCCGTACCGGAATCGACGGGACCACGGGGGTAGCCGGAGAATCAGTCGCGCGGACGCTCGAGCACGTTGGGAGTCACGAGCGATCCCTCTCCCATCCGTTCGATGCCTCCCACGACGACCATCTCGCCGGTGGAGATTCCGTCCCGGATCTCGACGAATCCAGTGGTCCGGACCCCGATCTGGACTTCCCTGCGGGTCGCCGTTCCCTCAGGGGTGACGACCCAGATGTAGTCGGCGCCCGACAGCGGGAGAATCGCGTCTTCCGGGACGACCACTGCTTCCGGGCGCACTGCCACGACGAGCCGCGCCTCGATGAACATTCCCGGCTTCAGCGATCGATCTTCGTTGGACACCAGGGCCTTTACCATGATCGTGCGACCGGGAAGCTGAACTCGTGGATCTACGAAGTCCACGACGCCGGTATACGACTGCCCCGACATCGCGGCCACCTCGAACGTCACTTCCTGACCCACCTCCAGCACTTCGGCGTGGCGTTCCGGTACCTGGAAGGCGGCTCGCTGAGGATCGACGGTCTGAAGGGTCGTGAGCTTCGTCTGCGGTGTCACGTAGTCGCCGACGCTTACCAGCCGCTCACCGACGACTCCTGAGAACGGGGCCCGGACCACGGTTCGCTCGAGCCGCGTCTGCTGGAGGAGCAACTCGGCGCGCGCGCTCCGCGCCGTGGCCTCCGCCTGCTCCAGGTCCGCCTGCGAGGAGGCATTCCGGTCCAGGAGGTCCTGAGTCCTGGCGAGAGCCTGCTCGGCAAGGTCCACCTGCGCCGTAAGCCGGGCGACCTGAGCCTGCAGCTCCGTGTCATCCACCTTGAACAGGTGTGCGCCGCGTCGCACCTCCCGCCCTTCGGTGGCCGGGATGCTCGCGAGCCGTCCTGACACCTCGGGTTGAAGCTCGATCGACTGCACGGCCTCGATCTGGCCCGTGGCTCGAATCTCCTCCTTCACGGTGTCGGTCACCGCCAGCGCGACATCCACCGGCATGGGCGGCCGACTTCCCTGGCCCTCGCCTCCCCCCGGTCCCGCCTCGCCTCCGTCACCGCCGCAGGCGGCCACGAATACCAATGCCGTTACTGCGGCCCGCCACGCCCTGGCGTGTGCCATCGCCGCGCCCTCCTCCCGAATCATCGTGTGCCTGTAAGTCGTCGTCCGAGAATGGCCTCGACACCCGCCCGCGCGAGGCGCGTCGTGTAGCGCGCCTGGACGAGACCGGCCTCCGCTTCCGTCTGATCTACCTGGGCCGTGATCAAGTCGATGATCGTGGTCGCGCCGGCCCGATACCGCTCCTCCTGGACACGCAGATTCTCCCGTGCCACGATTACCGCGTTAGCCGCCAACTCGGCACTCGCCCGGGCTGTGTTGTATGCCAGGTACGCCTCCGCCATGTCTCGCCCGACTCCGAGTTCCGTATCCCGCCGGGCGGCCTCGGAGATCTGACGCGCGGTACTGGCCCTGTATACCCGGATCTCTCGCAACGCCCCGTCCCAGATCGGGAAATTGAGCGCGACACCGAACGTGGCGCGTTTCGTGGCGTCAGGAACAAGGTCTTCGTCGAATCCGGCCCAGCTCCCGAACAGGCTCAGTGTCGGCAGGTAGGAACTCCGTTCGGACTTGAACACGGCGTCCATCCTTCGCTCTTCAGCGCGCGCGAACTCCACAATCGGACTCACGGTCACGGCTTCCTCGATCGCCTGGGCTTCCGTGAGCGGGAGAGCCTGAGCCGGAAGAGTGTCGAGGGGTTCCGCGGCCACGCGTCCGGGGATGCCGACCCGGCGCCCCAGCTGCAGCTGAGAAACCGCCAGCGCGGACGCCTGTCTGAGCAGGTCCACCTGGGCCCGCGTGAGCTCGAGCACGAGTTGCAGCGAATCGGTCTGCACGGCCGCCCCGGCGAGCACCCGGGCCCGCGCGACCATGAGCTGCTCCTTCGCTCGGCGGACTCTTTCGTCCGCGACTCGCAGGAGCTCCTTCTGGGCGAGGGCATCGTAGTAGTCGGCTTCCGTGCCCAGTGCGGTGAAGAACCGCTGTCGGCGCTCTCCTGCCTCCGCCCCATCCACGTCGGCGTTGGCCGCCTTCACGTCGAAGATCCGCCGGCCGTTGAACAGGGTATAGGATCCGATCAAGCCGAACTGAGTAAGCTGGTCCGTTTCCTCTCCGGTCCCGATGTTGAACTGTGGACTGGAGTACTTGCTCCACGACCAGCGAAAATCGATCACCGGAAGCAGAAATGCCGACCAGGCCGAGCGGCGCACCCAATCGGCGTCGCCGACCCGCCGCAAAGCCGCCACGTAATCCGGATCGACTCCGGCCGCCCGGTTCAACGCCTCGGACAGCGAGACCGTCGTGGTTGGCTCGTTCTCGTACGCGCCGACCGTAGCCGCGACTTCGGCTGGATCCTGGGCTCCCGCCGGGCTGGACACGAGCAGCGCACCCAGTGCACACCCGAGAGGCAAAGCTCCTGAAGTCGCCCGGCGTACGCGGCCCATGCCGCCCCTGTTCATCACGACTCCGCCTCCACCGGATCGAGTCGTTCGGCTCGTCTGGCCTTGAGTCCCATGGCCTGGTCCAGAAGGACGTAGACCACGGGAACCAGGTACAGCGTCAGTACGGTCGAGAACAGAAGCCCTCCGACGATCGCGTAGCCGAGCGGCCGACGGCTCGCCGAGCCGGCGCCGAGCCCGAGGGCGATCGGTGTGAGCGCGATGATTGTGGCGACGGACGTCATGAGGATCGGTCGCAGCCTGATCCTGCCCGACTCGAGCATCGCTTCCACCCCGCTCATGCCCCGGTCTTTGAGCTGGTTCGCATACTCGACCAGCAGAATGGAGTTCTTGGTCACGATTCCGATCAGCAGAATCATCCCTATCTGGCTGAACAGATTCAGAGTAGAACCGGCCACCAGCAGGGTCACGAGGGCTCCGGTGACGGCGAGCGGCACGGCGAGGAGGACCGTGAACGGGTGAATGAGCGACTCGAACTGCGCCGTCAGTACCATGAATACGACGAGCAGCGCCAGCGCGAACGCGAAGTAGAGAGCATTCCCGCTCTCCTCCAGTTCCCGCGACTCGCCGGCGAGGGCGATGCTGCTTCCGGGAGGCAGGATTTCCGCCGAAATGGCATTCAGAGAATCGATCGCCGCACCGAGTGGGAATCCGTCCTCCAGACTCGCGGAGAGCGTGAACGAGCGGACTCGCTCGTAGTGGTTGAGCTGTCTCGGGCCCACGGTCTCCTCGAGCCGGGCGACCGCGTCGAGTGAGATCAGCACTCCATCTCTTCCTCTGACGTAGATCGCCGACATCGCCTCCGGCGTCGAGCGCGCTTCGGGAGCGAGCTGCACGATCACATCGTACAGCTTGTTGTCGCGCGTGAACGTGCTCACGCGCTGACCCCCGAGCATCGCCTGGAGAGTTCCGGAAATATCGGCGATCGCGATCCCGAGATCCTCCGCCCGGTCGCGCTCGTATTCGACGGTGATCTCCGGCTTGTTCACCCGGAGGTCCGTATCCACGTTGATCAGGCCGGGAACCTGTCTGACACGCGCCGTCATCCGGTCCATTCCCGCGGCGAGCGAATCGAAATTCGGGTTCCGGACCACGTACTGGACCGGGCTGCCGAACCCGATCGCGGCGGGAGCGCTGGCGAACGCCATGACGCCCGGGATGCCGAACAGCTGTGGCCGGATCGCGTTGGTGATCTCCTGGACGGAGCGATCGCGATCTCCCCAGTCCACCAGGCGTGCGAAGATGATGCCGCGGTTCACGCCTCCCATGAAGCCGCCGACGATGCTGAAATAGCCCTGGATTTCGGGCACGCTTTCCAGCACTGCCTCGACCTGCCGTTGGTAGCCATCGGTGTACTCCAGCGAGGAGCCCTCGGCCGCGACGACGAAAGTGAGAATCGCTCCGCGGTCCTCCGGAGGGAGGAATTCACTCTCGAGGCGATTGAATACCACAACGGCGAGACCGACGACCATGAACGCGCCGAGAATGACGAATGCGCGATGTCGAACCGCGAATCGGAGGCTTCTCTGGTACAGTTCAGCGATCGCCATGAACGTGTTCTCGAACGCGAGAAACACCTTTCCGTGCGACTTGGGAACTCGAAGGATCTTTGCGCACAGCATCGGCGTGAGAGTCAGCGCGATGAAGCTGGACACGATAACGGCGCCCGTGAGCGCGATCCCGAATTCGTTGAACAGGCGGCCGGCGGTGCCCTGCAGGAACGCCAGGGGAGTGAATACCGCCACCAGCGCCACGGTCGTGGCGATCACGGCGAACGCGATTTCGCTCGTCCCTCGTTGTGCCGCGACCACCGGCTCCTCACCCAGTTCTTCCTGGTGCCGGTACGCGTTCTCCATCACGATGATCGCGTCATCCACCACGATCCCGATACCCAGGATGAGCGCCAGAAGCGTGAAGTTGTTAATCGTGAACCCGAGCGCGTAGAGCACTCCGAACGCGGCGAGAATCGACGTGGGGATCGCCAGACCCGGGATGATCGTGGCTCGCATGTTCCGCAGGAACACGAAGATGATCAGGATCACCAGGATCGCCGCCAGGATGAGAGTCTCCTCGGCTTCCCTGATCGAGCGGCGCACGAACAGCGCCTGGTCGAACCCGATGTTGATCGCCACTCCGGGTGGAAGCGAAGCCTGAATTGCGGGAAGCTCAGCGCGGACTGCGTCCGACACCTCGATCAGGTTCGCCTTGGACTGACGGATCACGCCGATCGCGACTGCCGGGCTTCCGTTGTAGCGCAGGGAAGAGCGGTCGTCCTCCGGTCCGAGCTCGACGCGTGCCACGTCCTTGAGGCGAACGACCTGACCGTCCTGGCTCGAGACCACAAGATTCCCGAACTCCTCCGGAGTCTTCAGCTCGCCCAGCGAACGCACGGTGAACTCCCGCCGCGCCGACTCGATCCGCCCGGCCGGAATCTCCACACTGCGTGTCCTGATCGCCGCCCGGACGTCCTGCACGGTGAGGCCGCGGGAGGCCAGCTCCTGGGCCTTGAGCCAGACGCGCATCGAGTAACGTCGTTCGCCCGCGATCATGGCGCGGCCGACGCCGTCCAGCGATTGCAGTCGCCGCTTGACCTCGCGGTCTGCCACGTCCGAGAGTTGCAGCAGATCGAAGTTGTCGGCCGACAGAGCGAGCCACATGAACGGCTGGGCATCTGATTCCTGCTTTGCTACGACAGGGTCGAGCACGTCCTGGGGGAGTCTTCCGCGTACGCGGGCCACGACGTCTCGGACGTCCTGCGCCGCGAGCTCCAGATCACGATCCAGTTCGAATTCGAGGCTGATGTTCGACGACTGCTCGGAGCTGGAGCTCCTGAGCGTCCGCACACCGGGGATCGTGCTCAGCTCCTCCTCGAGCACGTCGGTGACGGTGGTCTCCATGACCCGGGGATTCGCCCCGCGGAGAAACACCGACACGGAGACATTGGGAGTATCAACGTCCGGAAGCTCGCGCACCGACAGCCGCGTGAAGCTGATGGCTCCGAACAGGACGACTGCCAGTGCCACCATGGATGTGAGCACCGGCCGACGGATGCTCATGTCAGACAGAAACAACCGGACCTCCCCGAATATTTTTTCCCATCGGTACCGTGACCCGTGAACAACACGTGTTCGGACCGATCCGTTGGGTTTGCTCTCAGCTCCACCCTCGCCCGGTGCGGCCGTTCACCGGCACCGGGATCCCAAACAGTGTAATGTATCAGGTACTCGAATTGCAGCTTGTTCGTCGACCGGAATCGATCTGGCCTGGAGTAAAACGCTGTGGCACTGCATGTGTTCCACCAATCGAGCCGTCTGCCGTTTCCCGCGGGACGGGTGTACGACTGGCATTCCCGCCCGGGCGCCCTGCAGCGATTGTCCCCTCCGTGGGAGCCGATTGCACTGCTGGAGCACACCGGCGGGATTGGTGATGGTGCGAGGGCCGTTCTCGAGGTTCGCGTCGGTCCGGTGCCGGTGAGGTGGGTAGCCGAGCATCGTGACTGTGTTCCGGGTCGGCAATTCACGGACGTCCAGCTCGAGGGCCCGTTCGCGCGCTGGGAGCACGCGCATCGGTTCGAGCCGATCGATTCGGACGCAAGCCTGCTCGAGGACCGGGTCGAGTACGCTCTTCCCATCGAACCCGCATCTTCGCTGGTGTCTGGACGGGCCGTGACCGATAAACTCCAGCGGACGTTTGACTTCCGGCACCGTGTCACTTCTCGTGACCTTGCGCTCCACGACAGATACGCCCTCGGCGGAA
>Ga0307378_10010066_pt1 | contig 12331 bp, 13 predicted proteins | sample UN1MG_FD_202238 | JGI IMG/M metagenome (GOLD analysis project Ga0307378, IMG submission 202238) | Soil microbial communities from Risofladan, Vaasa, Finland - UN-1 | ecosystem: Environmental > Terrestrial > Soil > Coastal area > Acid sulfate soil | place: Finland: Risofladan, Vaasa | collected...
CGATCTTTTTCGAGGTCATCTCTTCCCGGGTGCCCTTGACGTCGAAAACTCCGCGCCGCGCGAGGGGGACTTTGACGGACGCGACCTCGGCGACGCCGTAATCGAAGGTCTCGGTCGCATCGAAAAGTTCGTCGAAAAACCAGGACATGTCCTTGCCGGCGACCTCGTTGACGACGCCGATAAATTCGGCTTTTCCGGGGTGCTTGTAGCGGTAGCGCATGGAATAGGTCCGCATGATCCTGGCCCAGGTCCGCTCGCCCAGAAGCCCCCCGAGGGTGCGGAGGAGGGACGCCGCGCGCATATAGACGTTGGCGCCGTAGCTCCCCCCGTTGTAGAACTTCCAGGACCAGGCGGTCACCGGGTCAAAGCGAACGGTATTGATCGCCGCGACCCGATCCAGTTCGAAGTCGAAGGTCTTGGGCAGGCGGAGCAGCCAGGTGAGCGGGATCCCCTTGAGATAGATCGGCAGAGCGCCGGGGCCGTAGGCCCGGGCCATGACCTGGCCCGTCGAGTAGGTGTTGAAGCCCTCGTCGAGCCAGGCCGCCTCGAATTCGTTGGTGGCCACGAGCCCGTACCAATAGCCGTGTCCGAACTCGTGGACGATAACCCCCTCGGGAGAGAGGATGTCCCGGCTCGTCAGGACATTGGTGCCGGCGGTGAACAAGGTGGGATATTCCATTCCGCCGCTCCCCGTGCGGAACGGCGGGTCGACCATGGTCACCGTCTCGTAGGGGTAAGGACCGTACCAGAGGCCATAGTACTTGATGGCCGCGCGGAGCGCCCGGAAATGACGCTCGATCTGTCCCTTGTGCTCCGGGGCGATGAGAAGGGTCATTTTGACGTCCGGGAGCCTGACTTCTTCGATGGGAAGGCCAAGGAGGTCGGCCGTCTCCCGGTATTCCTCCGGGGTCACTTCCTTGTCGGCGATGAAGTCGCGTTCGATTTTGAGGTAGCGGGGGTCGGCCATCCAGGCGAAGTCGTGGATCATGGGCTGGCGGAAGGTGTACGTGGTTTTCTTGACCGACCCGTCGACCCGGACGTCGGTCTGTTTTCCGGATGAACCGACCGTGAAATTCTCGGGCACGGTGATGTGGACGACGAAGTCCGCGAAGTCGGCGAAGAATTCGGAATTCTGATGGTAGGAATGGGCGTTCCAGCCTTTCCCCTCCTCATAGACGCCCGGCTTGGGGAACCACTGGGCGATGAAAAAGGAGTCCCTGTAATACCCCGAGCGGGCCACGGTCCGGGGGATCTTGCTCCGGAATTCGAGCCGGATCCGGACGCTCTCTCCGGGCCCGACCGGTTCGGGAAAGAGGACCCTCGCGACGGTCTGGTCATCCGGGTTCTCCGGCCCGTCCGGCGTGACGAACTGGAGGCCCGGCTTGAGGTCGGAGCCGTCCGCCAGGCGGATATCCGTGATGTCGACCCACCCCCATTCGCCGTCATCGGGAGCGCTACCCCGGCCGAACATCGATTCCGCCCGGGCTTCCCGGAGAAAAGCGCTCTCCTCGTTCTTGAAGGCGTTCCAGTAAAGATGGAGGAGCATGTCGGGGACGGCCTCCCGGGCCGGGTTGGTCCAGACGATCTCTTCCTTGCCGAGGAGCATCTTGCCGGCGGCATCGAGCTCCACCCAGATCTCGTAGCGGAGGACGGGAGCGGCGGCGACTCCCGCCGACACCTGCCGCGGGAGCGCGAGTGCCGGCAGGACCAGGAGGGCGGCCCCCAACAAACACACGGTGCCAATGCGTATTCTCATTCTGAACCCCCAAGTTGGTGATGGGCCTCGGCCAGGCCGGATGATCCTCAAGGTCAGTCTCGGAGCCATTCTTCCCAGGCGGTACGCCGGGGGAAATACATGAAGACCAGGAGGAGAGAGGCGAAGACGAGCACATAGAAGTCGATATTATAGCCGCTGAGGAGGAACAAGCCGAGGCCGAGGATCCCGGGGACCTCTCCCAGGATCATGGTCATGATCGCGGCCCGCTGAAGTCTGTGGAGGGTGGTCTTGGCGTCCTCCGCGGGGGCTTTCCGGAGGAGCCGGGGACGAAGAACGCGGATGAGGATGATGACGGCGACGGCCGCCCCGAATACGGCATAACGGAGCTGTTGCATGTTGGCGAGCGTGACGAACCCGCGGAAAGGCCTGTACACGCCCCGCAGGACCTCGACGAGCCCCAGATAGATGACCAGGCTGGCGATGATGGCCGTCGCGACGAGCGTTGCGGACTTGAGATGGATCCGGAGTTCGTCCTGGATATCCATGTCGACCTCCTCTCGGGCGCGGCCTGACAGCCGGCCGTGCCGTCGGAATTATATGAGATTATACCGCTATATGGGAAGGATTTTATTGCCTTGTCGAGTTTTTGTCGACTAGGACGCCAGAATCTCGGCGACGGTCACGATGTCGACCCCGGCCTTGATCATCCGGGAAGCCGCCGTGTGTTTTAGGGTGTAAGGGCTGACGTTCTTCAGTTTGGCGGCCTTGACCGCTTCCCCGAAGGACCTCGGGGTTTCGCGCCAGAGGAAGACCTTCGTTGATTCTGCGCTCCCCCGCATCTCGCATAATGTTCTCCTATGCTCAGGTCGCGCAGTAAACTTTGACGAGCGCTTCGGCGTTCGTAACCTGGCCACCGACCCTGCGCCGGAAGATGTAGCAGACCTCGCCGTATTCCTGATACTTCTGGTCGAGCCGGACGATCTGCGTTTGAATTCGGTCGACGATGGTATAGCCGGAGAAGTCCCCGAATACGATACAATCGTCGCCGGCGCCGAGGCTGGAATCCATATCGGGAGTTAAAACGACGGGGAATCCGAGAAGCCGATTTGGAACCGCAACGCCGAGGTTCGGCTCGAACAAATACATATTCGAAGTGGGTGCCTTGAGGAGTTTGATCTTGGCCCAAGTGTTCCTGTGCATCAGCCATTTCGCGTTGGTCACGTCGGGTCCAACCACAATATATAAGCCCGAGTGCGTTTCCGCGAGTCGGGCTATTGATCGTTTCATTGTCATTTCGTAGGGATTGAGATTCCGTGTTTTTCCGCGAGGTGAACGACCTCGAAGAATCCTACCCATGACACGGCGAGGATACGCTTCTCCGGGTCCGTCAACTTATCCTGGAGCATATTGAACATGACGCGCAGCCGCTCGCTGAATTCTTTGGAAGCGACAATGGCCGGGTCCTCGGGATCATCCACGACATAACTCGCCGCGCTGGCCTGGCCGCGTAGCCCAGGAGGCGTTTCCATCACGGGCTCGGGATAGGCCGCCTGGATCTTCGCGCACGCGGCGAGAATCGTCTTCTCGTGCTCGGCCGTCGGCTTCGCCCCTTCGAACCAGAACATGATTGCCTGATGGCTGACCCCCAGGAAGTCGGCGAGCTTTCTCAGCGAGAGGTCGTGGACTTCTCCGATCTCCCACAGGAGCCGGACGGCCCGAGTCATCTTTTCGGGGTTGATGTTTGTCATGGTCTATCTCCGATCGCCTATACTTTACACGAAGTGGTAAGTGCTTGTCAAGCCTTTCCGGGAGATATTTTAAGTTGCTGATATATCGCGTGTTATGGTCGACTGGCTTGGGAGGAAGGGGCGCGAAAATAACTCATGCCCGAAGCGGCGAGCCCCGCGTTATAGATTTATTGATTCTTATCCCAGATAAAACTGCCCGCCCTTTTCATAGCTGCGGGATCCGGGAAAGCCGGCGGCGTTCCATAACCGGTCAAAAACTGGCTTTATGATCGTGGCCTGATCTTTACTATATTGCTCATAATCAGTAATTATTTGGGGAGGGAAATTCATTTTCCCCGTGCTCAGTTTTCTGCCCAATATTTCATAACTCTCGGCCCCCACAATTGTGAGCATCAGGAATATTGGGGTTTTGACCCCCATTTCTTTTTGAAGGTCAACATAATCTAGTGATTTTGTAAATAGCTCATTTTCTATTTCGTATATTGGCAAGTCCTTGTCATTACTCGAAAAATAGTATGCTTCTACGGCCTCCACTATCCCATTAAAGAAAAATAGGGCATAGGCATTGCTCACTCGTTGCAGAGACGTTATTTTTCCGTCGAATGTAATCTGTTCCTCTCCAAACCCCCTCTTCTTACCGAAAGGCGCAGCACCCCTGAGCTCCATTTTAAGCCTCGGAACATTATATATGGCGGCTGGATCCTCCGTCCATGTTTCGGGAATTAAATGAAGGATTATCCGTCCGCCATCTGGCAACTTAACCGGGGCCTCTGGGCCGCCAATTATTTCCGCCCGCTGCTTTCGGAAGTCCTCGATTAATTTCAATCGTTCCCGTTGTTCCATGTTTTCCCCTTTCTACAAAGTAGTATGGGAAGAATAGGGCAACTTCCATAACTAGTCAAGGTGGCTGTCCACTTTGTGACCGATTAGATTGAAAAACGCTGTCGACTTTTTGTCGAGTTGGCGGCCAGAATCGACTAGATTTTACGTTAATTTACTAAGGCCCGATTCCCCGAATGTCTCCCGTAAGTGATTGACCCGCCACGTTATATGAGCAGTTTCAATCACTTGTGAAGAAGGGTCTTTTTTGGGCGGGCAATTATATTAGAATCGGCGTCTGCAGGCAATCTCCACTTGGCAAGCCCCAGGCTTCAGGCCGGGATCTGCTCAGGGGAGATACAGAGCGGGGTTTGACCCCCGCGAATGTACAGCCCTCTCGAAACGGTCCTTTGGGCCGGCGCTCAATCCCCTCACGGGATTTCACGGACGTAAGCCCGTGGAGGAATAGCGAATTCCCCGCTTCGGGGACAGGCGCTCCAACGCCTGCAGTCCAAGAGATCCCACGGACGTAAGTCCGTGGAGCTTCAGTCGACATAGAGCAGGAAGCCCTTCAAATAGGATGTCTCCGGGTGATAGATGTTGACCGGGTGGTCGCAGGCCTGGCGGTGCTTCTGAAGGATGCGGACGCGCCTTCCGGCCTCGAGAGCCGCCTGAAAAACGACCTGCTGGAAAAGCGCCTCGTCGACGTGGTGAGAACAGGAGAACGTCAGCACGAGCCCCGGCCTGCGGACCCGCTGGAAGGCCAAACGATTGATGTCCTTGTAGCCGCGGCAGGCGGCGACGACGTCGGCTTTTTTCTTGGCGAAGGCCGGCGGGTCGAGGATGATGAAGTCGTGGTCGAGGGCCGGCTGCCTCAGGAATTCGAACACGTCGGCCGTGAAAAAGATCCCGGAGTCCGCGGCAAGGCCGTTGAGCTCGAAATTCTCCCGGGCCAGAGCGATGGCCGAAGCCGATGAATCGACGGAGTCGGCCCGGGCGGCCCCGCCCCGGAGAGCGCAGACCGAGAAGGCGCCCGTATAGGAGAAGGTGTTGAGGACTCGCCGGCCGGCGGCGAAGTCGCGGACGAGTTTCCGGCTCTCCCGCTGATCCAGGTAAAATCCTGTTTTTTGACCCTGGACGAGACCGACCCAGTAAGGGAGGCCTTCTTCGAGGATGCGGACCTTATCGACCTTCTCCCCCGCAAGGAGGCCCTCGGCTTCTGCGAGCCCCTCTTCCCTCCGGGCCGGCAGATCGGATTTTTCGAGAACGGCCCGGGGCCTTACGGCGGCGGTCAGGAGTTCCAGGAGAAAAGGCTTGAGCTTTTCCATCCCCAGCGTCGCGAACTGGAGGACGAGCACATCGTCATAGAGGTCGGCGATGAGGCCGGGCAGGCCGTCGCCCTCGGCGTTGATCAGCCGGCGGGCGTTGGTCAAGGCCGGGTCGAAGAGACGGGCCCGCAGGGCCAAGGCCCGCTCGACGCTCCTTCGGAGGCCTTCTTCGGGCGGCTCGTTCCCGAAGCTGACCATACGGCCGGTGATCGAGCTTTTCCTGTTGAAATACCCGTGTCCCAAGAGGTCGCCGTCCGAGCTGTGGACGGGAAGGACGGCGCCGTTCTCGAACTCGGGCAGATCCCGGATGGCCCCGGAGAAGATCCAGTGATGCCTGTTCCGGACGGCCTTGTCCCGGCCGGGCTTGAGGACGACGGCGTTCACGCCGGCCTCCCCGCCTCATCCCGGCGGCCGGCGAGCATCCGGACGACGGGGCGGTCGGGCTTCGAAAAGAGAGCTTCATCCATGTCCCCTGGCGCCTGCCAGCGGATCTCGTCATGGTCGGTGAGTACAAAGGAGTCCGAAAGGAGCTCTGCCCGGAAGGCCAAGAGCTTAAAAGCCATGGTGGCACCCGAAAACGGCACGGAACACAGGAGTTTTCCGATCCGGGTGCGCACGCCCAGTTCTTCCTCGAGCTCCCGCTCCAGGCATTTTTCGGCGGTCTCCCCATCTTCGACCTTCCCGCCCGGGAATTCCCACATCCCGCCGGCCACGAGCCCCGGCCTCCTCCGGGCGACCAGGACCTTCCCGTCCTTTTCGATCACGGCGGCGACGACCTGGAGGATCTTCTTTTCCACGGTTTCTCTTTGGCGCTGTTCGCCCTCTCATCTTAATTCACCGCCACCCTATTGACAATAGGATTCGGGAATATCCAGGGAGGCATTCTCGCCGTCGGCCGCGGAGGGCCCTCGGGGGTCGTCTCCGTTCGCTGCGGTGATTCTTTACGCCTTCCCGGTCCGGATTCGATGGGAGGAGTCCGCGTATCCGTCCCGGGAATGCTAAATCACCGCAGCGAACGAGGATGATCCCTGAGGCCCAAACCTTGATCTGCAGAAATGACGGTACAGAGGACTTATGCTAGAATAGTCGGGCCATGAACATAGCTTTTCTCGCTTCGGAAGTCATCCCCTACGCCAAGACGGGCGGCCTGGCCGACGTGGCCGGGGCCCTGCCCAAGTTCCTAGCCAAGCTCGGCGTCGATGTCCGGGTCTTCATGCCGCTCTATCGGGAGGTCCGTAAAAAGAACCTGCCTCTCGAACCCGTCCTGGCCGCCGCTTCGCTCGACCTGGGGGGAAAGCGGGTGTCGTTCTCTGTCTTCGCCCACCGCGCCGGCGGCCTGTCCGTTTTCTTTATCGACCAGGCGGCCTACTTCGACCGCGACCGGCTCTATGGGACCCCGGCGGGCGATTATCCCGACAACGCCGAACGCTTCGCTTTCTTCAGCCGGGCTTCGCTCGAAACCATGCGGGCGACCGGTTTCCGCCCCGACGTCGTCCACGGTCACGATTGGCAGGCGGCCGCGGCCTTCGCCTACCTCAAGTTCAGCTACGCGGACGATCCCTTCTTCGCCCGGACGCGTTCGCTGTTCACCATCCACAACCTGGCCTACCAGGGACTGTTCGAGAAGGACGTCCTCGGCCGTATCGGTCTGCCCGAGTCGTTATTCAACATGAACGACCTCGAGTTCTATGGCAAGGTCAATACGCTCAAGGCCGGCATTCTCTACGCGACGGCCGTGACAACGGTCAGCCCCAGATACAGCCGCGAGATCCAGACGCCCGAATTCGGCTGCGGTCTCGACGGCCTCCTCCGGCACAGGGCGGACGTGCTCCACGGCATCCTCAACGGCGTCGATTACCAGGACTGGAGTCCCGCGACGGACCGGCTCATCCCCCGGAACTTCGGGCCGACCGACCGGACCGGAAAAATGGACTGCCGGGCGGAACTCGTCCGGATGTTCGGCCTCGCGGCTCCCGCCGACCTTCCCCTCGCGGGTATGGTCACTCGCCTGGCCGGGCAAAAGGGCCTCGACATCGTCTGCGAGGCGCTGGAATCGCTCTTCCGCCTCGGACTGACGTTCGTCATCCTGGGCACGGGCGATCAAAAGATCCAGGATTTCCTCCTCGCGGCCCAGAAGAAACACCCGTCCCGCCTCGGGCTCAAGATCGCCTTCGACGAGAGGATCGCCCATACGATCTACGCCGGGAGCGACATCTTCCTCGTCCCCTCGCGCTACGAACCGTGCGGGCTGACCCAGATGTACGCGCTGAAATACGGGACGATCCCCGTCGTTCGGGCTACGGGCGGACTCGACGACAGCATCGAGGAGTACGACCCCATCGCCGGACGCGGGAACGGCTTCAAGTTCGTCGAAGCCGCGCCCGAGGCGCTTCTCTCGGCGGCGGCCCGTTCGGTCGAGGCGTTCCGGCGGCCGGAAGCGTGGATGGCCCTTGTCGGGAAGGCCATGGCTGCGGACTTTTCCTGGGAGCGCTCGGCGGCGGCGTACCTCGATCTTTACAGGAAGATCGCCGCGGCCGCCTGAGGCGCTAGGGCTGTCGGAGGAACTGGGTTGCCGTCTCCGGCGGGACGGGATTGATATAGAACCCCGTCCCCCACTCGAACCCCGCGACCTTGGTCAGGATCGGGAAGATCTCCAGGTGCCAGTGGAAGTTTTTTTCGATCTCGGGCCAGCCTTCGAGCGATAGCAAGTGATTGGGGGCTTTATGGAGGACCATGTTATAGGGGGGATCTCCGATCGTTTCCTTGAGCCGGGTGAGGACTTGCTTTATCGTTTCGGCCAGGGCCAGGAGTTCGCCCTCATCGACGTCAGTGAAAAACGGAGAGTGCCTCAGGGGGTAGACGGCCATTTCAAAGGGGAAGCGGGAGGCGTAGGGGGCGATGACCGAAAAATACCGGTTGAGGAAAACCTGACGCACCCCGGCCGCGGCTTCCTCCCGGAGGATCCGGCAGAAGACGCATTCCTTGAAGTTCCGGAAAAGCCTGTCGGCGCCGTAGATCTTCTCCTTGATCCGCTTGGGGACGATGGGCGTCGCCACGATCTGGGAATGAGGATGGCTCAGGGACGCCCCCGCCTCCTTGCCCTTGTTCTTGAAGAGCTGGACATACTGGTAGTGGAGCTCCTGCTCGATGGCCTTGATCCTCAGCTGGAAGACCCGGAAGACGTCCCGGATGTGCGGTACGGGGAGGTCGCTCAGCTCCAAGGCGTGGTCGGGATTTTCGATGACCACTTCGTGGACACCGATCCCCTCCATCGATTGAAAGACGCCGCCCGCCGGCTTGGGTGGCGGCGTGCCGCGGTTCAGGGCCGGGAACTTGTTGGGAACGACCCTAACCTTCCAGCCGGGAGTATCGGGCGCCGTTCCCGCCGTCCTCAGGGCGAAGACCTCGGGCGGGGTTTTCGTTTCGTTGCCTTCGCAGAACGGGCAGAACCCGCCGGGCTCGGCGGCCCGCTCCGTTCCGCCGCCCGGCCGGAAATCGTCGGGTCGCTTGCTGCGTTCCGTGGCGATGATGACCCAACGCCCGCTGACCAGGTCCTTTCTCAGTTCCGACATCAGTCGCCCAGCAGCTGCTTGACCTTCGATTTGAGCTCGTCCAGGGAAGCGGACTTGACGACGTAAGCGTCGGCGGCCCAGGTCATGAAATCCTCCTTGTAGCTCTGGTAGGCCGAGTTGATGATGATCGGGATGTCCTTGCGGAGCCCCATGATCTGGGTGATGAGCTCGATCCCGTCCTTGCCCGGCATGCGGATGTCGGTGATGATCAGGTCGAAAGTCGTTTTTCCGAGTTCGGCCAGGGCGGCCTCGGCGTCGTTCACCGCTGTGACGGCGTAGCCCTCCCGGCCCAGCTCCTCTTCATAGAGTAGGCAGAGGGCTTTCTCGTCCTCGACCAGCAGGATGTTTTTTTTCATGGGTTTTCACTCCCTTTCGCGGCAGAGAAAAATGAGTTTGAACAGGGCCCCTTTCCCGGGTCGGCTCTGGACCTCGATCTTGCCGCCGCAAGTGTCCATGACCCTCTTGATGAAGGTCAGGCCGAGGCCCATGCCTTTTTCCTTGGTCGTGAAGAATGGCCGGAAGAGCTGGGCCTTGTCCGGGTTGGAGATCCCCTTGCCCGTATCCCGGACGGAAAAGGCGAATCCGCTCCTGTTCTTCCGGTACCCCCGGACCGTGATCACTCCCCCGGCGGGCGTGGTGTCGAAGGCGTTGTCCAGAAGGTTGCGGACGACCTCTCCGAACGAGATCGGATCGGAGAGGATCTGGGGCAGGCAGGGCTCCAGCTTGATGTTCAGCGCGTATCCCTGGGCTTTCACCCGGACCTGGGGGCTGTCGAGAACATCGGCCAGGACCGGCCCCGGGTCGAAATAGACGGGCTCCTTCAGGCTGACCTTGAGGAAGTGGCCCATCTGGTAGATGATGTCCTCGAGCCGGCGGACCTCATCCCGGATGATGGTCAGGTTGCGCAGCCTCTTTTCTTCCGGGACGTCGGGCTTGAGGAGTTGGTCGGTGAACCCGCCGACGGCGACGATGGGGTTTCTGAGCTGATGGGTGACGAACAGCGCCATCTCGCCCATGGCCGCCATCTTCTCCGTTTCCAGGAGCTTGCGGTGAAGCGTCGTCGAGTAGATGTAGTTGCCGGCGATCAGGCCGCAGAGGCCGGCCAGCTTGATGTCGGCGGGCATGATCGGCGTCCGGGTGATGGCGTTGTCGAGGATGATCTCGCCGACGATGTCGTCCCGGGCGAGGAGCGGGATGCAGAGGAACTCGTCGACCTCGATCATGTTGAGGAAGCGGCGGTCCACGAGGGGCTCGCTCGCGGCCTCGCGGACGAAAAGGATCTCCTTGCGGCAGGCCGCGTAGGCCGGGATGAGGGCGCCTTCCTCGTCCGCCGCATAGACGAGTCCCTTGAGGCGGCCGCTGAGGGTGTCCTCGTTCTTGTTGACGAGGGCCCGGTTGTGCTCGATGATCTCGACGTAGCCGATGCCCGGGGTCGACAGGACCTCCCAGATGGACCCGGCCTCCTCGGCCGAGCGCGGGCCCAGCCACATCTCGCCTTTAAGGCGGTCCCCATGCTTGAGGAAGAGCATGGCCCGGTTGAAGCCGACGCCCGAACCCGAGGTCAGCGCCGTCAGGATGACGAGGAGATTGTCCTCGAGGGAAAAAGGCTGGAAAAAGCTCTGGGAGATGATCGACAGCAGCATCAATTCCCGGGGAGCGTCCCGCTCGAAGTCCGGGGAGAGGATGTTGTATGTCTCGATCATTCGGACGTCCAGCCCTTGGGAACGACCCGGATGCCGGTCTTGCTGATCTTGAAATTTCGGCCGTCCCGGTCGGGATCGAAGCCGACCTCGAAGCGCTCGCCGATGACCGAGGCTTTATCGATGATGACTTTGCGGAGCCGGGCACCGCGGCGGACATGGACGTTCTCGAAAAGGATCGAGTCCACGACTTCGGCCCCGGATTCGATGCGCACGCCCGGGGCGATGATCGATCTTTCGACGAGGCAGCCGGATAAGGAGCATCCGGTGCCGACGATGGAGGAACGGATCTCGCCAGCGGTGATGAACGTCGGAGGATACTGGGGCTTGTAGGTCCGGATGGGCCAGGCCGGGTCCTTCAGGATGACCGGCGGGTCCGGCGACAGGAAGGCCATGTTGGCTTCCCAATAGGCGTCGATCGTGCCGATGTCCTGCCAGTAATCGTCGAACGTGTAGGAGTAAACGCGGTGGCCGCCAATGAGGGCCGGGAGGATGTCCTTGCCGAAATCGTGGGAGCTCCGCGGATTCCGTGCGTCCTTGAGCAGGGCTTTGATCAGGACGGAGGTTTTGAAAAGATAGACGCCCATGGAAATGAGGCTTTTGTTCGCGTCCCAGGGCGTCCCGAAGGGCTTTTTCGGTTTTTCCAGGAACTCGATGATCCGCCGGTCCTCGTTGACGCTGATGACGCCGAAGCGGGAGGCGTCTTGGATGGGGATGGTCCGGGTCATGATCATTGCGTCGGCGTCGGTTTGGCCGAAGAAGAGCAGCAGCTTCCGGTAGTCGGCGTTGTAGACGTGATCGCCCGAGAGCACCAGCACGGCCTCGGGATTCTCCTCCTGAATGGTGTAGATATTCTGGAAAACGGCGTCGGCCGTCCCTTCGTACCAGTGGTCGCCGACCCGTCCCTGAGCGGGCAGGGAGAAGATGTAGTCGCCGCTCTCGGCGTGGAAGATATTCCAACCGTTGAGGATGTGGCGCTCGAGGGACAGGGACTTGTACTGGGTCAGGAGCGTGATACGGCGCAGGCCCGAATTGAGGGCGTTGGACAGGCTGAAGTCGATGATCCTGTAGATCCCGAGAAAAGGGACTGACGGCTTGGACCGGTCGCGCGTCAGCGGGTAGAGCCTTTCCCCGCGGCCGCCGCAGAGGACCATGACCAGCGTTTTCTTAGATAACAGTTCCATCGGGCAGGACGACCTCCTCGAACAACCGGTCTTCGGTTTCGAAGACGCAAAGGAGCGACACCTCGGCGTCCGTGAGGACCCGGCCTTCCTCGAGCCATCCGGCGAGCGTCAGCGCCCTCTCGAAGTGCTCGGCGGCCCTGTTCTCGGCATAATCCCGGGCCGACCAAGTCGAGATGAGGAACGGCCAGTCCGAGCTCTCCAGCAGGAACTTCTCGCGGAAGAACTGCTTGAGGACCCGCCGGTCGAGGCGGGCGAGGCGAGGC
>Ga0307378_10010068_pt1 | contig 12330 bp, 12 predicted proteins | sample UN1MG_FD_202238 | JGI IMG/M metagenome (GOLD analysis project Ga0307378, IMG submission 202238) | Soil microbial communities from Risofladan, Vaasa, Finland - UN-1 | ecosystem: Environmental > Terrestrial > Soil > Coastal area > Acid sulfate soil | place: Finland: Risofladan, Vaasa | collected...
GGAGTACCATCCTCCCTCAGCACTGCTGGTTTAATACCTGGAAGAGGTACCGTTGCCGAGCCCGGCTTGGTTGGTATTGCGCCAGGTAGAGGACTAATAAGGATTCCACCAGTCTCCGTCTGCCACCAGGTATCTACAACCGGACACCGACTCTCACCAATGACACTGTAATACCACATCCAGGCTTCGGGATTAATCGGCTCGCCAACAGTGCCCAGAATCCGCAGCGAGCTTAAATCATGCTTCTTAGGCCACTCATCACCTTCCCTCATTATTGCCCGAATAGCCGTAGGTGCCGTATAGAAAACATTTACCTGGTACTTTTCCACGATACTCCAGAACCTATCTGGATGTGGATAGTTGGGGACACCCTCAAACATCATACTAGTCGCCCCCAGCGCCAGTGGGCCATAGACAATATAACTATGCCCGGTTACCCAGCCAATATCTGCCGTACACCAGTAAGTATCTTCCTCTTTAATATCAAATACCCATTTCATGGTCTGGAGAACATACAATAAATATCCTGCCTGGGTATGCAACACCCCTTTCGGCTTGCCTGTACTGCCACTGGTATACAGGATAAAAAGCGGGTCCTCAGCATCTAATTCCTCGGCATCACAATATAGCTTGACAGATTCAGACGCCATTACATCATGCCACCAGTAGTCGCGCTTTGGTTGTAACTCTACCGCCAAGTCAGTCCTCTTCACCACAATCACATTTTTGACACTGGGGCACTCATCGAGTGCTGTATCAGCATTGTCCTTACTACGCATCACTTTACCACCGCGATAATAGCCATCGCAACAAATAAGCATCTCAGCATTGCAATCCTGTATCCGGTTGCGCAAAGCATCGGCGCTGAAACCCCCAAAGACCACGCTGTGAATAGCTCCAATCCGCGCGCAGGCTAACATAGCTATCGGCAACTCCGGAATCATGGGCAGATAGATAGCAACACGGCCACCCTTCTTCACTCCAAATTTCTTCAACGTGTTGGCAAACCGACATACCTCACGGAACAGCTGCTGATAGGTCAGTACACGGCTATCACCAATATCACCTTCCCAAATTAATGCCGCTTTATTCTTACGCCAGGTTCCTAAATGCCTGTCCAGGCAGTTATAACAGACATTAAGCTTACCACCCACAAACCACTCATGTTTACCTTCTGCGAAATTTTCCACCAGTACCTTATCCCACTTCTTATACCAGTCAATCTGCTCTGCCATCTCTCCCCAGAATCTCTCCGGGTCACTTATAGAACGCTGGTATATCTGGCGATATTCATCGACACTCTTTATGTAAGCTTTTCGGCTTAATTCTTTAGGGGGATAAAATATCCGCTTCTCTCCCATCACTGAAGTAATTATTTTTTCTTCTGCCATAGGACCTCTCTTTACTATAAATATTTTTTTATTCCCACGTTCTCCAACGTCAGCCAGCTGACAAACCCACAACTGCGACCCAGTCCTTCTCTCGGCCATCCATAGTTAGTTATAAATTTGCATCCTGCGACGTAACACCCATTAACTGGACAAAAGCATTACTTAGCCTCAGTGCTATCAAAGTAGCTAAGCTGCGATAGATTTCACTACCGATCTTAGGATTCTTCTCACACAGCGCAATCAGGCCCTTAGAGCTGAAAGCCAGGGCTTTGGTAGTCTCGATAGCCCTAGCAGTAGCACGCGCCCGGTAAGGCGGCAACATAGAAGTCCAGCCGACCATTTCAAATTCGGAGGCAGCCTGAAGCAGCCGATGCGTTATTGGGCCTAGCTCCAGGTAAATCCCCACCAACCCATCTTCAATTAGGAAAAGCTTCTCTGCCGTTCTACCCTGCTTGACCAGCAGTTCCCCCGCCTCATAAGTCTCTTCCTTAGCTAGCTTGGCAATAGTTTTGAGCTGCTCATCACTCAAATCCCGGACCAAGGAGCATCGCTTCAACACTTCAAATTTAGCCATTACATATCCTCCCATTAATTATACTTTCCATAATTGCTTTAAAACGATAATGCCTGCTCTTTCTCGCCTCATCCATACTCTTTTCTATCTCTTTACTTCGCTCACCTCCTTCTTTAACACAACTAATTCGTTACGAATACTGCCACGGGGTCTCATAATTGCCTGGCAGCCAAATTGCGCTTAACCACAAAAATCTCGACACCCCATACTATCGTAAGGCGATTATTCTTCCACATTATCGTTTGACGGGACAGATAGGTAATATCGCCCTTCTGTAAACTTCGTTGAGCACCTGAGCTAGTCCAGTATAGACCGCGGAAAGCCCGCAGATAATTCCTTCATAACCTGCAACTTGTTTCACTAGGGTGCTGCCAGTGGCGTCGGCGATAGCCAGCATAAAGAAGAGAATGGTCAGGGTGGCGAAGACGACCTGAAGGGCGCGGTTAATTTTTAACGTCGCGAAGAACATAACCCCGGTGAAGATTCCCCACATTACCAGATAGGCTACCATAGCAGAAACCTCCGGCGTTGTGCCCCATCCAAGCACAGGCATCACCAGTAGACCAACCAGGGTTAGCCAGAAAAAGCCGTAAGATAAAAAGGCTGTGGTGCCGAAGGTATTATTTTTCTTCCATTCCATGATGCCGGCGGTGACTTGAGCGAGACCTCCATAGAAGATACCCATCGCTAGTATCATAGTATCGAGGGGGAATAAACCGGCGTTATGCAGATTGAGCAGTACTGTGGTCATGCCAAATGCCAGCAACCCAAGGGGTGCTGGGTTGGCGGTAGTATCTTTCAGTTGTACCGAGGTCTCGTTCATTATTGGCTGCACAATTTCACCTCCAAATTTAGTCAATTAGCACATAATCCCGTGCGAAGCAAGAGCTAAATAACACTGGAAATACCTTAATTGTAGCGCAACCTTGAATTTGTTTTTATTGTTGCGTGCATAGTTTCAGATTACAGTTTTGGAAGATTAGCACATAATCACGCACAAAGCAAGCGTTAAATAACACCGGAAATAGCATGATCCTACCGCAACCTTGAATTTGTTTTTATTATGGATTAACCTTCATCCCGATATTTGTGTGGTGGTAATAAATTTCAGGTTTGAGTAAATTCAAAAGATGGCATCACAACCAATAATCAAGTTGCTCACCAGCTCCGGTATCGGTTCGCGGAGACAGGTAGCTGCCCTTATCAAGAGGGGTAGCATAGCCGTTAATGGGGAGATAGTCCAGAGCTTCACTGAGCCGGTTGACCTCACGAAGGACGTTATAACAATTGATGGTAAACACACTTCAGTCACAGCGGAGCCCGTTATTTATCTCATGCTTAATAAGCCTAAGGGAGTTATTTCCAGCACCAGTGATAAAAGGGGAGAGAAAACGGTAATCGATTTCCTTCCGGACAAATACCGCCACATCCGTCTTTACCCGGTCGGTCGCCTGGATAAAAATTCCACAGGCCTGATTCTCCTGACCAATGATGGCACGTTAACTTTTCGATTGACCCATCCTCGTTTTGAACAGGAAAAGGAATATCTGGTCCGAATAGGACAAAGCCTGAAGCCGGAGGGCAAAATGAAGCTGGAAACGGGAATCCACCTGGAAGAAGGCAAAACGTCCCCGGCTGAAGTCAAGGCCCTTAAGTATCCGCCCTTCAGTTACTCCGTGACCATTCACGAAGGTAAAAAACGTCAGGTACGCCGGATGTTTGCCGCTCTGGGATATAAGGTCCTGGAGTTAAAAAGGATAAGATTATGTAGCCTCAGATTAGGCACACTTCCGGAGGGCGAAATCCGCGAACTTACCCCCAGGCAGGTCCAATCACTCAAAAGGGGACGAAGGATATAAATGGCAGCCAGCCACAATAAGGTCGTCTGGCGATTGCATCGGACTCCTTTTTACTACAAACCTGGACTCCAGCACATAATCTGCCGGAGGGGTTCTCTTTTACTGTCTCAGATGACCCCGTTTTGCAACCTCCGCTGACTATGCACAGTCACATTCTCCGGGGATAGTCTATCTTGACACAAATGCTGGACACGAATAGACTTATGAAAATACAGCGGAATTCTAACTTTTCCGGTGCCCAGGAGTAATAATATGTATTGTTCAAAATGCGGCAAGGAAATTGAAGAGTCCAGTCAATACTGTAAGTATTGCGGAACCCCTGTAGCAGGGGACACGTTAGAAAGCGCACATGGGCGCTCAGAGGAATATAGCAAAAATATTTCGACCTACGAAACACCTAAGACGATTCCTCTGGATATGATGGAGAAGAATGAAAGGATTGTCTTTGAAACACATCCAAGCAAAATGGGTACGTTTTTTAAGCACATTGCAGGAGCCATTCTTCTTCTTGGGGGCGGCGTCGCCGTATTAATTGTTCTTAGATGGGAAATCTTTGGTGCAGTCCTTATTGTTGTCGGGTTGGTGATAGCCCTCATAGGCTATCTTAAGTGGCGCTCGGTCATCTATGCCCTCACCACAAAGCGTATAATAGTGCTCAAGGGAAGATTTGGCAAAAGTCTATATGAAACTCGCCTGGATAGGATACAGGATATCAGGATGGAGATTAGTCCGAGGCAGCGTATGTACAATTGTGGAGATATTTCCGTATCAACGGCAGGTACATCTGGTGTCGAATGCATATGGCGGAACATACCAGACCCGCGCAAAAAACAAAGGCTGTTAAGGATGCTGCTAGCAAGATAAATTCATAACACTTTTCGAAAAGCATCCTATCGCTTGGGCAAGTTACACAAAGCAAGCTTCTTATTATGGGTTAACACATACTGATATTCATCCAGCGCCAAATTCATATATCACACCCTAAATTAAAGCGACCTATACGTCTCCCGGCGATACCCGAGGCGCAAAACGGTGACGAGTTGTTGTTTATCATCAACGGCATAGATTATTCTGTAATCCCCCTGGTGTATTCGACACAAATTAGTGTATCTAACTTTTCAATGCCCCTTGAACTAGGTGCTTGTGCTAAGTCTTTCATAGCTTCAACTACTGCCTGAAAATATAGCCAAAACGTCCATGCCTCACACGTCATTCAATTTCACCTGGACTCCTCAGAATGACATTACCAAATATTCCCAGAGCAAGAACGCTGAAGAAGCGCTGCTGAAAGATTAATAAGTTACAGGAGCGATTAAGCTAAGGCAAGCCCACAAACACTATCACCAGACCTACCGCTATCATCGTCACACCCAAAGCTAATAAACCAATCAATAGCTTCATGTTCATATATATAGAATCCTTGCCAAGCAGGCAGCTTGTATAATACTAGAACGCCAAACAAAAGAAAAGGCTTTGTGCCGTACTTTATGTAGCATGTCCAACCAAATTATTCGATAACAAAAGCAGGACGGCTGGAAGGTCGTCTCCTGTCCACCCCCTAAAACTAGCGATTCACCTATAATTAGATTCACCCAGTTGGTGAATGAAATTAAAGATGACTCTTTCCTTCTGCCATTCCTGCGAAAGCAGGAATCTAGCTCCTTTTGGATTCCCGCTTGCGCGGGAATGACCTGCTGCCTCTAGTGCCCTGATTGCTGAGCCTGTCCAGAACAGGCTTTCAATCGCTAATTTTGGGTCGGTCCTGAGTGCTCGAATAGAGTCAAGGCGGAGGTATCACAGGCAGGTTAAAAGTCGAAGAGCAGGCTCACACCAACCGATACCGAACAGCAAGAAACCATATCGGCATAATTTGACAGGGAGCCCACACTGTATTGACATGATCCTATGGGCGAGCTATAATCCTTTCTGGAACGAGATATAAGGTATGGAAACGAAATCATCCTCAGATCCTGACCATAAACGACGACAGATTGTCATTTTCGTTCGATGGTGGTGGGGCTTGCTTTAGTGTAGGCCTGTGATTGAGGTGTGTGCGCCCCACGTCCCAGCGGACGTGGGTTTTTATTTATCTATAACATGAGCGAAGATTTTACTGGGAGGCCGTCATTGGAAGTTCTGGATGAGAACACATTCAAAGAGTTGCTGGAAAACAAGCAATACAGGGAGTTGCGAGAGAGGCTAACGGACTCAGAACCCACACATATTGCTGACCTTCTGACCAGCATACCGGCAGACGAAGCAGTGATAGCGTTTCGCCTCCTCCCGAAGAATCTTGCCATTTCTGTTTTTGACGATATGGATGGAGCGTTCCAGAACCAGCTGCTTGAGGCATTCAGTGACCAGACGGCCAGGAATTTCCTGGAAGCAATGCCACCCGATGACCGGACGGAGTTGCTGGACGAGGTACCCGCCAAGGTAGCCCGCAGACTGTTACAGATACTCTCGCCCGACCAGCGCCGTGTCACACTGCAGTTGCTGGGCTATGAGGAAGAAACGGCCGGACGTGAGATGACTCCCCTGTTCGTAGACCTGCACAGCGATATGACTGTGGCACAGTCTCTGGAAAGGGTCCGGCGGCTGGCCATCAACCGGGAGACTGTATATGAGTGCTATGTCATGGACCGTCGCCGATATCTTATAGGCACTGTTTCACTCAAGGACTTGGTCATCGCTGACCCTGATGCCAGGGTAAGCGATATCATGAAACCAGACCCGCCCTTTGTCTCTACCCACACCGACCGCGAGGAAGTAGCCAGGGAGCTTCGGGATCATAACCTGCTGGCAATTCCCGTGGTGGATGCTGAACAGCGTCTCGTCGGTACCATCACCCATGATGATGTGGCGGATATCATGGAGCGAGAGGCCACCGAAGATATCTATCGCTTTGGTGCGGTACCAGGTACAGAGCGGGGCTACTTTGCCAGCCGCATCTTCAGCGTTGTCCGGCGCCGGGGGCTATGGCTCCTCCTGCTTATCGCGGTGAACACGGTTACTGGAGCTATTATTGCCCGGCAGGAGTTGCGAGGCGAGCTATTGATACTGGCTGCCTTTATCCCGCTGTTGATTGGCACCGGCGGGAATGTGGGAGCGCAATCGGCCACCGTCGTTATTCGTGGACTGGCTACCGGGGAGGTGAAGCCAAGACGGGCTCTGGCCGTGGTCTTGCGGGAAGTTGGGATAGGTGCTCTCCTGGGCATTGTCCTTGGTGCGGTTGCCCTGGGCTGGGCTTACATGCTCGGCGGGAACCAACTGCAGGTAGCCATCATAGTGAGCACGACCCTGGTGGCCATCTCAGTAATGGCAACCCTGGTAGGCGGAGCCCTACCGTTTATTTTTCGTCTACTCAAGATTGACCCGGCTCTGGTGTCCGCCCCTTTTATAACTACGATTATGGATATCTTCGGCGTGGCGGTTTACTTTGGGATTGCGTATATGGTACTGCGATTGTAATCAGCCTACCAGGGCAGGACAAAGGAGTTTATGGATAAAGGGAAACTCGAAATAACGAATAGAATTGACGAAGGCAAGAGGAAAAAATCGGGAATAAAGCAATTGTGGAAGTTACGAAATGCAATTGCCGAAAGGAAGCTAGATGCTTTCCTGATTTCCCAGCCGGAGAACCTCCGCTACCTTTCTGGATTCACCGGCTCCTCAGGATGGCTCCTTATTTCAGAGAAAAATACTATTCTGGCTACTGACTTTCGTTACGTGGAGCAAGCTAAGGTAGAGTCACCAGATTGCGAAATTGTCCAGATTAAACGAGAGTTGAGCGATTGGCTTCCTGGTTTGGTCTCTGATTTGAGGTGGCATAAATTAGGCTTCGAGGCAAATTTTATTTCTTACAATACTTACCACAAGCTTAGCGAGGCAATAAAGACCAGGCAAGTTAACCTTGAGCTTGTTCCCACCACTGGCATAGTAGAGCAGCTTCGCTCCATAAAAGAGCCCGAAGAGCTAGGATTTATCACAAAAGCAGCAGCGCTAGTTGATACCGCCTTTGAACAGGCAAAGACAATAATTCGTCCCGGCATAACGGAAAAGGAGGCAGCCTGGGAGATAGAAAAATTCCTTCGCCAGGAAGGCAGCGAAGGGATACCCTTTGAAATCATTGTGGCTTCAGGCACCAATTCAGCTTTGCCCCATGCTCAACCTACAGGAAAAACAATTCGCTCTGCTGAACCAGTGTTGATTGATATGGGAGCCAGAATCAGCGGTTATTGCAGTGACCTCAGCCGCACCTTACTCTCGGGCGATACAGACAAAATCCTGTGGGAAATTCATGATATAGTTCTTAAAGCACAGGCCACCGCCATAGAGAGAGTTGAATCAGGTATGGCTGCTTCGCAGGCAGACCGATTGGCGCGAAGCATTGTTGAGGAAACTGGTTACGGAGATGCCTTTGGACATGGTCTGGGACATGGTGTTGGACTAGCGGTGCACGAACTTCCCACACTTGGACCTAACTCATCTGATTCACTTACAGATGGCATGGTTTTTACTATAGAACCGGGAATTTATCTTGCGGGACAAGGTGGTGTTAGAATTGAGGATATGGTAGTTTTGGAAAATGGCAAGGCCAGAGTGCTGACCAAAGCTAAGAAGGATTTGTCATTCTGATAGGTAGCGAAAAACTCAGAGTGACAATTCACTCTCGATAAACACGGAGGTTACTAAATGATCGATGCCGGAGAATTAAGAAAGGGAGCTGCTATAGAGATGGATGGCGAAATATATCAGATTCTGGAATATCAACACGTTAAGATGCAACAAAGGCAGCCTGTAGTCAAGTTGAAACTTCGTGCTGTTCGTAGCGGGAATGTCGCCGAACGGAACTTCCAATCCGGGGACAAAGTCACACCAGTATTTCTGGAGCACCGTCCTGTCCAATACCTTTATAACGATGGCGACATTTACTATTTCATGGATAACGAGAGTTACGAGCAAATTATGTTAACCTCAGCTCAAATAGGAGAGGGCACAAATTATCTAAAAGAAGGGCTGCTGCTAGAGATTCTGACCGGCAAGGGAGACATAGTGGCTATAGAGCTACCTAATTCTGTGGAGATTCAGGTTACAGAGACAGAGCCCGGCTTCAAGGGAGATAGGGCAACAGCAGGCACTAAAACAGCTAAGCTGGAAACAGGGGTAACCATCCAGGTTCCCCTCTTCATTAATACAGGCGACATCATCAAGGTCAATACACGCACTGGGGAATATCAAGAGAAAGCAGGCTAATACCGCTTGATTTGCCTTTTACCTATTAGTAATGTTGGCTCCTTTCCCCAGAAGTCTTAATACACTAATGCTGAACGAATTTAGCTGCAAACTTTCAGTAATCTGGTATAATCAGGGCTGTTTAGAAATGTAGTTGCCCATTTGCATCGGGGCAAATATAAAAAATATGGATGCCAAGATGGACAAGGCGCGGAACGACCTATGGGCAATAACAGGATAGGTAAGGTAATTGATAAAAGCTGATTTACATGTCCACACCTGCTATTCTATAGATTGCCTCTCACCTTTGCAACAAATAGCTGAGCGCTGCCTCGAGCTAGGCATAAATTGTATTGCTGTAGCTGACCACAACACCATTGCTGGCGCATTAAGGTTAAGGGAATTCGCCCCGTTTAAAGTAATCGTTGCTGAGGAAATCTTAACGCCTGTTGGCGAAATAATGGGGCTTTTTCTTAGTGAAGCAGTTTCTCGAGGATTGTCTCCCCAGGAAACAATATCTCGAATCAGAAGCCAAGGCGGTCTAGTGGCTATTCCCCACCCATTTGGCAGGTCGCCGTTCCGGCATTATAAGGAACTAACATCAACAGAAGTCATATCTCAGGTTGATATCATCGAAACTTTTAATTCTCGTACGCCATTTTCCAGTAGCGTCGCCAGAGCACAGAAACTAGCCGAAGAGCAGGGAAAGGCTGCCAGCGCTGGCAGCGATGCCCATACTTTGAGCGAAATTGGCCGAGCATATGTGGAAATGCCCGAATTCTATGGACCTGTCGATTTCCTAAATTCCTTAGCTCAGGGCAAAATATTCGGGCAAAAATCCAGCTATTTAGCTCATTTTGCTAGCACGTGGGCCAGGATCAGGAAACATGTATTGAGAGATTCTTCGCGGAGTTTACACTGAGCGCTGGGAGACTGCTTCGCTAATGACAAAAAGCGAAGAGCTCAAAGTGACATGAGTGCGGAGGGAAAAGCGGGCTCTTGCTAAACATTGGTTGGTTTTCCACGGGAAGAGATAAAGCTGCCCGACAGCTTTTGCTAGCTGTGCAGGATAAGACATGCAGCGGCGATATTAATGGAAAAATTAGCTTCGTGTTTAGCAATCGAGAACCTGGCGAGGCGCAGGAGAGCGACCTGTTCTTTGAGCTTGTTCGGAGCTACAATATTCCTCTTGTCTGTTTATCTCACAAGAAGTTCAGAACTGGCGGAGAAGAAAAAGATTGGCGCATCAAATACGATAGAAAGGTAAACAAGAGGATTGAATCATTTGCTCCTGACCTTTGTGTTCTTGCTGGCTATATGCTCATCGTGAGCGAAGAGCTATGTCAGAAATACGATATGATTAATCTTCATCCTGCACCTCCCGGTGGACCTACGGGTAGCTGGCAAGAGGTGATCTGGACGTTGATACAAAATAAAGCCGACACAGCTGGGGCAATGATTCACCTGGTTACCCCCGAATTAGATAGGGGTCCGGTAGTTAGCTACTGCCTCTTCTCTATTAAAGGTGCGCCCTTTGCTGAATACTACCGTAAAGATGACAAAGAGATGCTGTTTCGGCTTATTCGCCAGCATGAACTCGTTAGAGAATTCCCTCTTATCATCTTGACATTACAATCTCTGAGCCGGGGCGAGGTCAGCATAAAGGACGGGAGAGTAATTGATGTTCAAGGAAAGTTAATCAGTGGCTATAACCTTAGTGGTAAAGCAGATGAGGAGGTGAAGAAAAGTCTGGAATGAACCTGATTTGCTTTGACCTCGAAGGACCTTTAGCTCCCCAAGATAATGCCTACGAACTGATGAAACTATTCCCCCGTGGCGGCAAAATTTTCGAAGTCATCAGCCGCTATGATGATTTGCTGACTTTAGAAGGTCGGCCTGACTATGAGCCGGGAGACACACTTGCTCTCATCACCCCTTTCCTTGCTTATCACGGAATAGAAGAGGAACAAATCGCTGCTATGGGGCAGAAAGCCGTGTTAACCCCAGGGGCAACTGATTTAATCTCCAAACTTAAATCTCGAGGGTGGGACATATTCTGTATCAGTACTAGCTACAAACAATATGCCTTCCCCATCACACAGAGAGTGGGCATACCCGGTGAGAATGTAGCTTGCACTTCCTTTCCCCTAGCACAGATTCGCCAACTATTAAGCCCGGATGACTTTGCCTTACTGGAGCAAACAGAACACGAAATTGTGAAGCTTAATCCTTTTATTGACGATACTAGAATAAGGGAATATCTGGACTATTTTTATTGGCAGAAATTGCCTCAAACAAGTTCGGGGAGAATTATAGGCCAGGTGAAACCAGTAGGGGGGAAGCGCAAGGTAGAGGCACTGGAGAACTTTAGCACCAGGATGGGAAAACCGCTTTCTCGTTGGACGGTGGTAGGAGATAGCATCACAGATTTCAAAATGCTTCGGGCTGTGAATAAAGCAGGTGGCTTAGCCATTGCTTTCAATGCTAATGAGTACGTCTTGCCTTATTCCACTCTGGGTCTGGCGTCGGTAAGCTTGTCTGACTTATGGCTGGTCTTGGAAGCCTGGGAGAAAGGTGGTCGCCACGTTGTTGAAAGGGTGGTTAAGGAAAGGGAGGAGACTGGAGGCGCAGAGGATAGAGTGTGGTTTCACTGGTTAGCTGGAGCAAAGGACGTAACTACTGCACTGGAAATCCATAAAAGAATCCGACTCCTGGTTAGAGAGGAAGCTGCCCAACTGGGCTAATATAAATTACTTAATCCCTCCTTCCGGTCTCACGGAAGATCCACACGAAGGTGACAATAGCAATCACAGAAATAACGATGACGGCAATCAAGCCCCCTCTGCCCAACCCGCCAAACGCTTCACCGGCGGCATAAACCGTAGCACTTGCTTCCATCCAGTCTGGCACCCCAGCTATCATCCTACCAGTTAAAACTAAAAGACTCCTCAGCCCTTACAGGCAGCACCATTCGGGGGGTTAATCTGACCCAGACCCCGGCCGATGTGAACCGCAGCGCATCCATTTCATTTTTTGGCTGGCTTGTTAAGTATCTCGTCTATAATGCCGTACTCCACTGCTTGTTCAGCGCTAAGATAAAAGTCTCTGTCCGTGTCGTGTGCAATCTTCTCTACTGGCTGACCAGTGTGCTTAGCTATGATGTTACGTATCATTTCCTGCATCCTCATAATTTCTCTGGCGGCAATTTCGATATCCGCCGCCTGCCCCTGAGCACCGCCAACTGCCTGGTGTAGATGTATAGTCGAGTTGG
>Ga0307378_10010070_pt1 | contig 12330 bp, 7 predicted proteins | sample UN1MG_FD_202238 | JGI IMG/M metagenome (GOLD analysis project Ga0307378, IMG submission 202238) | Soil microbial communities from Risofladan, Vaasa, Finland - UN-1 | ecosystem: Environmental > Terrestrial > Soil > Coastal area > Acid sulfate soil | place: Finland: Risofladan, Vaasa | collected...
CCAGTACCCCTTCGGTCCGTTGGTACTAGCTCTAAAGTAGTTAACCGAATAATCCCCCATAAGCCCCAGAAAGATACATGACTTATTGGATAACCAATAAACACGTACAAAATGGCATTTGGTTGCAAAGCTCCAATTACCCATATTAATACGGAAACAGGTAATAAACACGACCATAAATACAATAACGGTTTTCTGCCAATGCGATCTGCTAAAAATCCATTAATCAGATATGCTGCCATTACTGTAAAAATAGTCAATAGAAATAGATAGGTAACAAGCGTTTGATTGATTGTTCCTATATCTGCAATATATTTTTCGAAAAGACTAATGAATAAGTTACTAAATCCAAAGAGAAATGATATAACCAGCATAAAAATGTATGATTTTTTTTCTTCAGTTTGAAATATTGACTTAAGATCTTCAAAAAAAGTTCTGGAACCGAACTCACCTTTACTCTTCATTTGTTCATATTTGGAAGTTTCCTTTAGTCTAAGCATTATCAAAAAAGTTAAAGAAAATCCAAGAATCATGGGAATTATAGCGATACCTCTCCAGAATGTATTTCCTCCCGTAGCAAAAATAAATCTTGAAATTACCATCAAGACTGGACCAGCTAACCCTACAAGGGGTATTATATTCGAATAATAAGCGCGTTTCTTGGACTCGCTTTCCTCATTTATGATAATTACCCAAATATCGGAAGAGAAGAAAAAATATAAAATGAAAACAAATGATTGGTACATTATGTAATTTATTGACAAAAACATTCCCAAGGACGCAAAAGCCATGCCAAATGTGGTAATAGCAAGCATTTTCTTTCGTCCGAGTTTATCTGAAAGATATTGACTAAAAAATAAGAAATACATCCCAATTGACACAATACTTCCAGCAAAAGCCATTATTGAGTTTTGTTGTTCCGTAGAATAGGTACTTAAGAACTCAGCAGCAATAAATGACGGAATAGATCCCGGAAAAATCGTTCCATATGCATCTAATATTTGCACAAACATTAAAACAATTAGTAACTTTCGGAAGTACGATTTTGATCTAAGACTATCAGGAATATTATTAATTTCTGACATTTTTAATCTTTAATCTTATGAATTTTTCTAAAGGATGATCTAATTAGGTTAGATTTCTATATATAGATTCAATTATTTTCTAGATTTATTTAAAAGATTAAAAAAAAATGTTATAGATCGAGTTTTTGTAATTTAATTGTATTTTCTTTTATTTCTTTATCAGTGAGTTTATAAAACTTCCAAAAAAGGAATGCTCCTGTGTATATAATTATCAATGGAAATACTGAGACTTGAAGTCTTAAACCTAATAGTGGAAGGGGTTCAGTTGCTCCCGATACATATCCTGTTAATATTCTTACAATCCAGAAGACAAAGGCATTGATAGCTATACCAAATCTTGAGAAGAAAACAAAAGTACCTTGATATATACCTTCCTTTCTTTTACCTGAACTCACTGTTGCTTTATCAATTATGCTCGAAAATAGTGGCATTGTCATTGAAATTATTGCTCCATCAACAATTCCTCCGATAATAAAAATTATTATTACGAATATTAAGCCCGAAGGACCCATTGGTACAAAAAGTATGGGAATTCCCATTAACCCAAGGAGAATTGCTCCTATTAATGCTACTTTTTTAATTCCGATCTTAAAAGATAACTTGTACCAAAAAAATGCTGCTAAAATGACAGCAAAAACATAAGCAAGGGTAACTAATTCTCCTAATTTAGGCAAGAGTAATATATCTTGAACAAAAAAAGGAATTGACGACATTATTATCCCCATTGCTGTAGTGTATACCGTATATAGTGCCATGTATCCAATAAAGTTCTTATCTTTGATTGTCGTAATTAACCCTTTAAAGAATGGTTCGTGTTTAGCTTCTTTATCAATTCGAGCATGCCGCGCTCTCATTTTCTTGTCTTCCCGAACTCCTGGTATCATTAATAGGATAAATACTAATGCAATTCCAGAAGCTGTAATGGCCTGAATTGGATACCCGAGTTCTGGTCCCAATTCATCAATTGTTAACACGGGTATTAATACACCAAATAATACCCCTAAGGTTTCTAAAACTGTTGTAATTGCACCCCCAATTTTTCGATCCTTATCGTCTCGAAATTTATCTGGAAATAATCCGACACGATTAACATCCATGAGAGAAAAGACTGTATCATTTATGGATTGTACTATTAAAAACCAGAGAAAAACACCTAATTGCCCAACTAGTAGTAATGAAGGTGCAGTATACAAGAAAATTGGAATTATAACCCAAGGTATTGCTCCCATCATTATGAAAGGGAATCTTTTACCCCACCGTTCTGTGAACCTTGTCGATTTATCACTTAAATATCCGAGTAATGGATCGTTGACCATGTTGTAAACCATGAAGATGATTTGTGCAATAAGAAATAATGTAATATCCAACCCAACATAGCTTTGATAGTAATACGTTAATTGTTGACCATAAATTTGACTAAACATTAAACCTACTAAATTTCCTAACTGGAAAGAAGCTATCGTTCTTTTACGATATCTTTTTATTTCTGAATCATTGTTTTCTGCGATATTCATTTTTATCAACTCTTAATTTAGTGATATATTCTGATATACAGATTTGAATAAAAATCTTTTCCAGATACTTCAAAATTTAATCTCAATCCCAAATTTATTTAAAACCTTAGTATATTCTTAAATTATTATATAGGGATATTTTTTATTGATAGGAGGATATAATATCATTTCTTTAAATGAAAAAATTAAAAATTTTTTGATGGAACGCGGTACACTAAATGTGGGTTTTGCAACTAAAAATTCTCTTGAAAATGGTCCATCTACAGTGGATATTACATATCCTCTTTCAGATGCAGAGTCCGCAATATGTTTTGCGCTTCCTTTAGATAATGGAAAGGCACGTTCGTTTCTCAGAAAGGATTTACCAGATGGACGTAGAGGTCATGAAAAAGACAACATTCTTACAAATATAAAAGCATATCAAATTGCTGTTGAAACAGCCACATATCTTAGAGAATTAGGATATAAAGCAGCAGCTATTTTTCCAAATTTTAAATATCGGGAAGATGTACCCGGTTGGGAAGTAAATATGATTCCTGAAATTTCCTTAAAATTAATCGCTATTCGCAGTGGAACGGGTTCTTTAGGATTTTCAGGGAATGTCGGATTGAAAGGACATGGTGCCATGATCATACTTGGATGTGTAGTGACCTCAGCGAAATTAACGCCAACTAATCCAATCCCTCAAGAGGAATCGTTCTGTAATGAATGTAAGTTATGTCAAAAAGTGTGTGCCTTGAAGATGTTTGGAAGTGAGGAACTTGACACGATTACCATTGGAGGATATACTTTTAGTTGTGCAAAACGTGTCAATTTAGCGCGTTGCCAAATTGTATGCGGAGGATTATCTGGATTAGATAAATCTAAAAAATGGTCAACATGGAGTCCTGGAAGATATCCCTATCCAAATACAGATAGAGAAGTAATGAGAATACTTGCTACTTCAATCAATAATGCCTTAAAATGGCCAGAGAGTGAAGATGAGATTGGAGTAGATGTATATCAATTAGATAGTCATGAAGATTTTTTAAATGCCCTCGGTGATGATAAGGAAAAACTTGTGAAAATGATTAAAGAGACCAAACTTACGTGTGGAAATTGTCAGCTTATATGTTGGGGTGATCCTAAGGAGACCGCCGAGAATTACCGAATTTTAACGAATTCGGGATGCGTCCTTCAAAAAGAAAATGGGGAAATTATAGTCTTACCTCACGAAGAAGCTGAACGAGTATTTAATAAGATGAATCCAAAACATCAACGATTATATTATAAGGAAATTGGCAAAAAAAAGATATAATTCTCATTTTACTTATTTAATAGAAAAGGCGCAATTTACAAAAATAATTAATCAACGGTTAATCAATCTAATTATCAAATATTAATAATGAACGATGATTTGGATATGAGTGAAAATTATGATATAATTATTGTTGGAGCTGGAACTGCTGGAACGTATATGGGATGGTTATTGGGAAAGTTAGGACATTCCGTTTTAGTAATGGATAAAGATGAAAGGAATAAAGTTGGAAATCGTCTTGATATCATCCATTTTGAAACTGATCGAATAGAAAAAGCTGGAATACCTCCGTTTAAGGTAGGAGATCCAGATTGCATTGAGATACGAGATAGATCGAGAGTAATAACCCCTGATTTTGAGAAAACTATAACTACTCAGGCTTTTCAAACAATAGTTCGCTTGTCTTATTTTCTCCAAAGAATGTATAAGGTTTTAGAATCAGATGGAGTAACATTGAAGTTCTCTTGTAAGTTTCTTGATTTGATATTCGAGAATGGTAAGATTATTGGCGTGAAAATAGAGGAAAATGGTCAAAAAAAAGACCTTAAAGCGCGATTAGTCATCGATGCTTCCGGAACCAGTGGAGTGATTAGAACAAATCTCCCTCCCGAATATGGTGTTGAAACTTTTAAATTAGGTTCTCAAGATGTAATGTACGTGCTTCTCCAATATATTAAATGGTTAAAACCTGAAGAACCACACCCAATCTCAGACACTTCATATATTTATTATTTATTATGGTTCGGACCTTCTCACACGGAAGATAGTGCCATTTTAGGGGTAGGACAATCTGGTTCATATGAAAATGCGAGACTAGCTCGGGAAGCATTTTTAATGAGAGCAGATATCCCTCCATATGAAATATATAAAGAAGAACAAGGGTTCACTCCCTATCGAAGGCCACCATATTCGCTCGTGGCGGATGGATTTTTATGTATAGGTGATGCTGGAGTCATTACCTATCCATTTTCTGGTCATGGAGTGACAGCAACTTGGATGTTATGTCTTATTGCTGCTGAAGTCATTGATAATGCTCTTAAAACGGATACTTATGTAAGTAGAGAAAAACTATGGGAGATTAACGTGAGATACTTCAGAGATCAAGGAGCGAAATTCGCAGCATTATTCACTCTATTATCAGGAATATTGAACTTTGATGAAAAAGGATGGAATTATTTCTTAAAGAAAGGATTGATTTATAAGACTGGTGATGATGATATACCAGAACCTAATAAAGAATATGAGGAAGACATGAGCCTTGGTGAATTATTGAAATTCCTTGGAAGCCTTATTGGAGGTTTGATCAAGGGAAAAATATCTTTCAAGAATGTCAAAAGATTCTTATATGCTAATGGACTTTCTGGTAAGATTAAGAAACATTATGAAAAATTCCCTGAAAATATTAATGAATTTGATGGATGGGTCATAACAGCAGATAGATTATGGCAAAAGAAAAAAGTAGCTATTAAAAAATTGCCTAATGTTGAAATAGAATATCATTAGAAGTTTTTAATTAGCATTTATTTCTATTTTCTTTTTTTCATTTTAGTAAAAGATCTAAAGATAATTTTAAATATTTATAGAGCTACAATTCCTTATAGTTTTTTTTTTTAAAAATAAAATCATAATTAAATTGGTGAAAAATTTTGGCTTCAGGTAAATTATTTGCTATCATAGCTGCAATATTAACTCTCTTAGGCACTTATGTTTTTGCAATAAATCTCGGTTCCTCTCCAAGTACAGTAGGATCGGGTTTAGGTTTTATATTTAATATACCAGACCTATTCACAAATGCTGCTACCCATGCAGGAACTTTAAGCATTGATGTAATAATTTTCTATGTGCTTGTAGTAGTTTTCATTATCTTTCTTGCTGCTGGCGTACTACAACTAATTTTTGCAAAATCGAAGATCCTAAGCTTAATATTCTCACTCTTTCCATTAGGAGTAGGTTTGATGTTTATCTTCTTGACTTACACCGATTTCTTGGGAATTAAGAGCGCATTTTTCTCAGCGTTCTTTGAAGGCACCCATTATGCAGATTTATATCCCATACTATTAGATCTTGGAGGTTTAGCTTTAGGAGCTTATTTTATAACTGCTGGTGGCGCTTTAGGTCTCATCAGCGGATTCTTACCACGAGAAGATTAAATCCAACTATTTTTTTTATTTTTATTTTATCCTTTTAAATATAATCAAAATGATTAAGGTTTGAGAGATCCGATTGTTTATTTATATTAATGAAGGATTCTAATTTATCATCAAGAGATTTGATTTGATTTTCAATTGAGACATACTGAATTCTCATTTTAGTCTGATCTAAGAGTTTAGATAATTTAAAACACTTGTTGTTTAAATTTTCTTTAGATTTTTTTAGAAATGGGGCTATTTTATAAATAGCAAATAATGGTTCCACGTAATTATTATCCCATATAGGCATACATATATCATTAGATGCGAACTGTTTCATCATGAATTTTGTCACTTCTATATTAAAAAAAGGGTTATCACAAGAAAGAATAAAAGCATTTTGATAATTTAAATGGTGCAGTTCTTTAAATGCGGTATATAACCCTATTAGAGGAGATCTGATATTCTTACTTTCAATGATGTCATAATCATCGATAATAAAGGCAGTTATTTTACTGATATCTATGCTTTGTATATAAGTTTGAACTTGTTCAATATTATTAGCCACTATAAAGATCGGATAATTTAAATTTGACAATTTTTCAATCTGATGTGTTATAAGGGGCTTTCCATTATAAATATAGAGTCCTTTATCGCTTCCAAATCGTTTACTCCTCCCACCAATTAAAATTACGAAAGCCATGTCTTTACTATTTATGCTTATGTGAAATCCACTTTTCTGATTAATTGCTAATAACTTATTAAACTAATTTATAAAAACCTTCAAAGATATTAATTAATTGTACTTAATGTAGATAACGATTCTATCTTATTAGAAACTAAAATGACATTATATACGAAAGCATCAATAAAGGAAGATAAACCTTTAGAACATTGTGCTGTTTTTGGAGTTGCATGTGATGATATTAGATATTCAGTTACTAAATATTTATATTCAGGTCTTATTGCTCTACAACATCGTGGGCAAGAATCGACAGGAATTTCTATAATGAACACTGGTGGTCATATCTTTACCTATAAGAGAAAAGGGCTTGTATCTAAAGTTTTAAACAACAAGATGTTATCTAAATTTTTGGGGAATGTGGGAATTGGACATAATCGATATGCAACTACAGGATCTCAAGATTTCAGTTCAAAAGATTACATGCAACCATTTCACTTAAAAAATAATGAAATTGAGTTCTCGTTGGCATTTAATGGAACGATTCCAAATTATGCCGATTTAAAAAAAAGGCTTGAGGATATGGGAAGAGTTTTCATTACAAATACAGACACTGAAGTAATTGCTCAATTCATTGCTTCTTTAGCAATTGGGACAGGTGATTGGGCTGAAATATTAAGAATGGCAAGCAATTCGTTGGATGGATCTTATTCTCTAGTAATTCTTACATCTGAAGCTGATATTTTTGCGATACGTGATCCTTTAGGCTTTAAACCTTTATGCATTGGTGAACTGAAAACTGATAAAAGAAACATCTATTTTGTCTCCTCGGAATCTTGTGCTTTAGATGCAGTTGGAGCTAGATTCATAAGAGATGTTCAACCGGGAGAAATAGTTCATTTAAGCCATCAAAAAGATATCCATTCAGAAATGATTATAAAAGCTGATAGGACCGCATTATGTCAATTTGAGTTTGTATATTTTTCGCGTCCAGATTCAATCATAGATGGAGTTTCTGTATCTGAAGCGAGGGTTCAATTGGGTATGAATTTAGCTAAGAATGATCCTCTATTAAAAAACCCGGAATTTCGAGACAATGCCATCGTAGTACCCGTTCCAGATTCGGGAAGAAGCTCGGCTGTGGGTTACGCTATAGAATCAAAAATTCCGTATGTTGAGGGTTTGATGAAAAATCGCTATGTTTGGCGTACTTTTATAATGCCTGCTCAAAAGAAGAGGGAGTCCGCAGTGAAAGAAAAGCTAAATCCAATAAGAAGCGTAATTGATGGTAAACATGTCGTACTTTTGGATGACTCCATCGTTCGAGGTACTACAACAGCGCAAATCATAAATTTAATTAGAGGAGCTGGAGCTAAATCTGTAAATGTAAGAATAAGTTGTCCTCCCGTCATAAAACCTTGTTATATGGGTATAGATTTTCCAACTACAGATGAACTCATTGCAGGACGATATAAAAGATTGTATGGAAATGAATTCATAGAAGAAATAAGAAAAAAAATAGGTGCTGATTCTCTACGATACCAAACTATAGAAGATTTAGTTCATGCGCTCAAGAAGAATAAAAATCAACTCTGCATGGCTTGTCTAACTGGAGAATATCCATTAAAATCGGTTAATAAAATTATCGAATTAGAACATTCAATAAGGTCTGACAGAAAATCATGAAATAGTGGATGTTATATGCCTTTTACTCCACGCCATCCCAACAATATGTACACAGTTTTTCCTTTGGTAATCCAATAGCTTTTATTAAATCTTCAAGCTTCTGGTATTTTAATGACGTTAATTGTAATTTTTTGCGAATAACTTCGACCATGGCTTTATAGTTGTCTGAGTTTGGATCTGTATATTCTGAAGGATCATCAACATCTTTTCCGATTAGGTCCTTTATAGCCCATCGTCCTGCTAAATCTAATTCGGATCTCGATCTTGAAAAATTTAAAAATTTACATCCATATACAAGCGGCGGACAAGCTGGTCGCATGTGAACTTCTTTTGCTCCAAAATCAAATAATCTTTCGATAGCTTTTCTAAGTTGAGTCCCTCGTACAATAGAATCCTCACAAAATAATAATCGCTTACCCTTAATTTGTTCTTTTATTGGTATAAGTTTCATTCTTGCTACTTCGTCTCGTACCGTTTGATCTTGGGGCATGAACGAACGAGGCCAGGTAGGAGTATATTTAACAAAAGGTCGAGAATATGGAGCGCTTACTTGATTTGCGTATCCTAATCCATGAGCGGTTCCAGAATCAGGGATTCCTGCTACTGTATCGATATCTACATCATCATTTTGAGCTAAATATGAACCACACTTATAGCGAACGAGTTCTACATTAATTCCCTCATAAGAAGATGCGGGATAACCATAGTAAACCCAGAGAAAACTGCATATTTGAAGTCTTTCCTTTGGTGCAACTTTTTGTTCCACGCCATTTTTGCCTAAAAATACAATTTCTCCAGGCCCAAGATCTCTTTCCACTTCATATCCAAGATTTGGGAATGCACACGTTTCCATTGTTACGGCAATACTTCCCGTTTTTTTACCAATAATGAGCGGAGTACGACCATATTTATCTCTAGCAGCATAAATTCCTTCGTTTGTCAAAATTAATAAAGTGCAAGATCCATCGATAACATCTTGAACTTTTTGAATTCCCTCTTCGAAACTACTTCCTTGACTTATTAGAGTTGCAACCATTTCTGTTGGATTAATTTCGCCACCATGCATCTCTGAGAAATGAGATCCATTCTTTAAAGTTTCCGTTGCTAACTCATCAAGATTATTAATCCGTCCAACCGTGCATATTGCAAAAGCACCTAAATGGGATTTGATAATTAAAGGTTGGTCATCAAAATCGGATATGGAGCCTATACCTTTATTACCATGTAATTTCGCTAACTCTTTTTTAAATTTAGATCGAAATTGAGATGTCGTTATATCTTTAATAAAACGTTGATATCCACCAGAATTTTTTACGGCTAGACCTCCACGAACAGTTCCTAAGTGTGAATGATAATCAACTCCGAAAAATAAATCATTTACACAATCGTCGTTTTCTGAAAAAACTCCAAAAAGCCCACCCATACTTTTCTTTAAGGAGGAGAATTTTTAAATTAAATTATTAATCTGATAAGATTAAAAAATGTACTCATATATTAATTCCAAAGAATGGTAATAAGAGGGGAATCAGCTTTTTTTTTAACACTATAATGAGAAAGATAAAAATAAATATATTCCAACTAATGGTTATGTTTGAAATATCCACCAATTAATTGACCAATACTAATACCTGCATCTCCAGGAGGAATAATTTCGTGTTCTAAAAAAGTATATCCTTCTTTTATAATTGTATCTTTTACGTTTTGAGAAAACAGCTTATTATAAGCTACTCCCCCAGTTAATCCAATCTTATCAATACCTTTAGATTTTGCTATTTTCAAGGCGACATTGGCATAGGTTTTCCCTAATTCTCTATGAAATGCAGCAGCGATATCTTCAGATTGATATTTTTTTTCTAAAACCAAATTAATAATTTCAGAAATCAAATTTGAGCTATCTATTATGAATTTTCCATTATTTTTATTAACTTTAATGGAAAGTTCAGATTTGTGAAGGGTTCCACGTGATGCTAAAGCTTCTAAACGCATAGCAGGTTCACCTCTATATGTTTTTAAATTACATGCGTTTAATAAATAAGAAACAGTATCGAAAATTCTTCCAGTAGAACTCGTAAGAGGAATATTCTGATATTCCTTGTTTGTGGTACTTTTCTCATATTGAATAATTAATGCATTTAATTCTTTTGAGTTATACTCTAAATCATTTGATATATTCAATTTATCAAATATTGTTTTTGCTTCTTCAATGGGATAGGTGTTCAGAATAATTGAAGCGAGCATGCGAGCAGGGAATTTTGTACATCGATCTCCTCCTATCATTGGTTGGTATTTTAGATGAGCTTCACGAGAAAAATCGTGATACGAACAAGATAGTATTTCACCTCCCCAAATATTTCCATCTAATCCATATCCTACTCCATCAGTACAAATTCCAATAATACGTTCATCCATATCAATCTTCTTATCTGCCATTAAAGATAATGCGTGAGCAAAATGGTGTTGGATAGGGTAATATTTAATGCCAAAATGAGAAGCCAAATCTTTTGCAAGTTTTGTTGTTGTAAACATTGGATGTGCATCACACGCAATATACTTTATTTCCTTATCCCTTATTTGAAGTAGATTCTTAATATGAAATACTGCGTTTTGCAAGAAATCATAAGTTTCAAGATTAATCACGTGTCCAATATGTTGGGTTGGAAAAATACGATTTCGGCGTAATAGAGCTCCTGTTACAGATAACTCTGGGCCTGTAGCTATTGCTCCTGGTATATCCACATCAAATGTTAAAGGGATATATTCTGGAACATATCCTCGTGAACGTCTTATTAGTTTTATTTTATCATTATGAACTCTTAAAACGCTATCATCAGCTCTCTGGTGTATGGGTCTATTATGGAGTAAGAAAGCATCTGCTAGATGTTCAAGATGTTTAAATATTTCGTTATTTTCAATAGACATTGGTATGCTCGATTTATTTCCACTGGTATATACTAAAGGTTGTTGCTTTAAGTAATCAAAAAGAAGATAATGGATTCCTGAATAAGGAAGCATGAATCCAACATTATTTAAACCAGGAGCAATATATTTGCTCAGAAGTGAATTATCCTGCTTTTTTCGTTCTAATAGTACAATTGGTCTCCTAAAAGATGTTAAAATGTCTCTTTCATGATCTGAAATCTCGAAAGATTCTTTGATCATATCCAGATCAGGAATCATTATAGCGAATGGTTTATTTTGACGCTTTCCTTTTCGCTTTCGAAGTCTTAAGATTACTTCGTCATCATCAGCTAAACATACTAGATGCACGCCTCCTATCCCTTTTACCGCTAAAATTCGCCCCTCTTTTATGAGCCTAACTGATTTCTCCAATAATTCTCCAATTGAATCTGCCTGCACCTGTTCGTGTGAATTGTCATATAATTGATAGCTAGGACCACATACCTTACAAGCGAATGTTTGTGCATGAAATCTTCTATTATTAAAATCTGAATATTCTTTTATACACGATTCTGGTTTTGCTGTTTTACAGAAAGGAAACACGTCCATGGATGTTCTTTCTCTATCATACGGTAAGGATTTTACCGTTGTATATCTGGGGCCACAAACAGCACACGCAATAAAAGGATAATTAAAATATTTAGGTAACTCACGATTTCTCATATCTTTAATGCAATTTTCACAAATTGCGATATCTGGGGGTAATGTCAAGCTAATTCCCCTGCCCTCTTCACTTTTTCCTATTATAAAGTCGGTGTATATCTTATCAGTTTCAACTTCTTGGACATTTAATTTCTCAATGAATGCAATTTTTGGTTTGTATTTCTCAATAGATCCTAAAAATGCTTTAAAATCTTCTGGATCGCCTTGTAAACTTAATCTAACTCCCGCGTTCCCTCGATTTACGACTTGTCCCTTTAGATCATATTTCCGAGCCAAGTTGTATAGAAACGGGCGAAATCCTACTCCTTGAACAATT
>Ga0307378_10010072_pt1 | contig 12329 bp, 8 predicted proteins | sample UN1MG_FD_202238 | JGI IMG/M metagenome (GOLD analysis project Ga0307378, IMG submission 202238) | Soil microbial communities from Risofladan, Vaasa, Finland - UN-1 | ecosystem: Environmental > Terrestrial > Soil > Coastal area > Acid sulfate soil | place: Finland: Risofladan, Vaasa | collected...
TCAGCATTTTCAATCTCATCCCGCAATATTCTTCGCCGGAGCGTGCAGAGACGGCCCTGACGACCGGAAGTACGGGCGATGCCGAAGCTCTTACAACTGCAAATTCCGAAACAACCAGGGATACCGCCGAACAGACGATGGTCGAACAGCAGACCGTGCAGCCGGAATCCGCGACACCGGAACCCGGACTAACATCAACATCTGCGCCCGTCGTACCCGAAGCAGCTTCGCCGGACAGGAGCGATTCCACTCGGCCTGTCTCTATCTGGATCGTCAGGATTTTGCCTTTAGCCTGGCTTCTCGGCGCTATAGCGCTCGGCGGTTTTGTTGCCGTGAGAAACTTCAATCTCTGGAGAGCGATCAAACGCGAACGGCCGGTCACCGATTCGGAGATTCTGGAGTTGCTCGAAGACTGCAAGATGCAAATGAACGTCCAGACAATCGTGGGCGTGATTGTCACCGACAGGGTCAAGAGTCCGGCCCTGTTCGGCTTTGTCCGGCCTCGTTTACTGCTGCCGCAAGGGCTGATCGAAGCCCTCGACTTGGAAGAACTGCACTACGTATTTCTACATGAACTGGCGCATCTGAAGCGGCGAGACATTTATCTCGGCTGGTTAGTTTCGCTGCTGCAGGTTATGCACTGGTTCAATCCGCTGATTTGGTTTGCGCTTCGCCGCATGCGGATCGACCAGGAATTGGCCTGTGATGGATTGGCGCTTTCGACAATGAAAGCAGACGAGCCTCCGAAGTACGGCCGGACCATTGTCAACCTTTTTGAAAAATTTTCCCAGGTCAGTTACGTGCCCTCAATAGCGGGCATACTGGAAGAACCGTCTCAACTCGAAAGGAGAATTAAAATGATTGCAAATCCTGAAAGAAAGTCACGTACACAGTCGATTGGAGCAATGTTTCTTCTTGTGGCATTAAGTTGTGTTGCTCTGACGGACGCACGTCCGGCACATTCAACAGTCGATTCCCTGGATATGAAGGTGCCGGCAAGTCTGCACAGGAATGTGTTGTTATACCTTTCCTTTGACAGAGACGGGGGCACCCGGGCGGTCGATATTTCCGGCATGGATTTTCACGGCGAACTGCACGGCTGCGAGCATATCGAAGACGGCCGCATCGGAGGCGCAATGCGTTTCGATGGAGATCACGACCATATCAGCATCTCAGGCGTGAAGTTGCATGCCTTTACCTTTTCGGCCTGGGTCAAAACAAACACAGAAGACCTGAACAATCGCCGGCTATTTCTGTTGGACAGTGGCGAACAATATTATGCCGTCCAGGGAACAAGCCGATGCGACGTTGAACTCAGCGGCGCCGGCTTCGAAGGCGATGATCCGGAACCAATTCCGATGCGCGAATTCGTGGTGAACGATTGGACGTACGTGACAACCACATTTGACGGTGATTTATTCAGAGTTTACAAGAACGGCGTGTTGGCAAGATCTGGACGCAACGTTCATGGAGGTCTTACCGGAACTGCATATCTCGGTGGAACCGACAAGTACCGCGGTGGTTTCTGGAGTGGGTTGATGGATGAAGTTGCCATATTCAACCGTGCTTTGACAGCAAATGAGATCAAACGGCTTTACAACATGGCTGGCGGGATGATTACACCCTTGTTCGACACGACGTCGGCGATTGACAGCGATGGGCAGGGCCTGGCTCGGTTCGAAGGAGTATGGAGCGGACTGGCTGTGGACAAACCGGGGTATGGAACCTCAAGAGATAGTCTTACGCTTGAGCTGAGCGCCGACGGATCCGGACGACTGGCCGGTATAGCTACCGGCAACTTTGTCAATAGCGGCTATTGCAGGCTCAAGAATGTAGAGGTTTCCGGCAACCGGATTACCTTCGAAGTGAGGCATAGATTCCGGAACATGCGTGTGGGAGTTACGCTCGAACTGAAGGATGGCACACTTCAGGGAGAAGGAGTGCCAATCGATATGGATGACGATCAATGTGACATTACGCTGCGGCGGGATTCAAAACGAACGAACATAAGGTCGCGGCCTGAACCCCACACGACGGCGACAAGTAGAAGCGGCCCCGTTCTCCACTACTCATTCGACGGCAGCCAGGGACTCATTGTCAATGACGAATCCGGCCAGGGCCATCACGGCAGCGTGTACGGAGCCAGCTATGAATCAAATGGCAGGGTGGGTGGCGCGATGTCTTTTGACGGAGATGACGATCACATAAGAACATCCGACATCTCTCTGAGAGAATTCACTTTCTCGGCCTGGCTCAAGACCCACACTGGAGGTTTGAACAATCGACGGATATTCCTGTTGAGCGACGGCGAGAATTGCTACGCATTGCAATGCAACGTAGGAGGAAGTGTTGGGATTTATGTTGCCGATGATGTAGAAGTCAATGAATATGACTGGTCGTTCCAACTCGGCAAGTGGACGCATGTAACGGTCACCCATGATGGAAGCATCTTCAAGATTTACAAAGATGGCAGACTGACGGAGATAGGGCATATTAAAACCAGCGGCGTCACCGGAACACTCTATATCGGTGGCACAGACAGACATAGGGGCGGTTTCTGGCATGGAATGATCGATGAGCTGTTCATCTTCAACCGTGCCCTAAGCGATTCCGAGATCGAGCGATTCTACGGCTCGGCGGCAGGAGCCGGTGACGTGTATTTGCCGGCCAGAAGGACAGATGAGCCTGTCACTACCGGTGAATACGCTCCGGGCTCTCGCTTCGAGGGCGTTTGGAGCGGGATGGCCGGCATAGCTTCCGGTGAATTTGTGAAAGGTGGCCACTGCGAACTTAAGAACCTGAAGCTTTCCGGCATAGAGCATCTTCTGTCCGTATCCGGTCTTTTTTCCGAAGAGCCGGCTGGGTAGCAGCATCATCCCGATTTAATTTATCGGGATGAGGATGGTAAATGCCTATCAGCCAATACACTTTTTGGCTGCCTTGACCACGTTTTCCGCCGTGATGCCGTACTTTTCGAAGCAGACTTTGCCGGGTGCAGAGGCACCAAACGACGACATCCCGATGAAGAGACCTTTGTCGCCGATATATTTGTGCCAACCCTGCTCGACGCCGGCTTCGATTCCGATTCTGGCCGTCACATCCGGCGGAATGACCGAATCTTTGTATTCTTGACTTTGCTTTTCAAACAGCTTCCAGCAGGGCATGCTGACCACCTGTGCGGCGATATTTTCTTTTGCAAGAGCTTCGGCGGCGCCCAAAGCAACCGAGACTTCCGAGCCGGTTGCCAGCAGGAGAACATCCGGCTCATCGGCGGCGACCAGAACGTAAGCGCCCTTATTCAGATTTGTTGCCGGGCCGTACTTGTCCTGGTCCAGGACGGGCAATCCCTGCCGGGTCAATAGCAGAGTTACCGGCCCATCGCGATGCTCCAGCGCGTATTTCCACGCCTGGGCTGTTTCGTTCGCGTCGGCGGGGCGGAAGACCAGCAGATTCGGAATCGCCCGCAGGGCGGCGAAATGCTCGACCGGCTGATGGGTCGGCCCGTCCTCGCCGATGCCGATGCTGTCGTGCGTGAAGACGAATATGGTCGGGTAATTCGAGAGGGCCGCGACGCGGATCGCGCCTCGCATATAATCGCTGAAGACCAGGAATGTCCCGCCGAACGCGCGGGCAAGGCCGCTGACGGATATCCCGTTCATAATCGCCCCCATCGCGTGCTCACGAATTCCGTAGCGAAGGTACCTGCCGTCCCGTGCATCCTTCTGGAAATCCTTCGCATCGGGCCACCGTGTATTATTCGAAGGCGTCAGGTCTGCCGAGCCGCCCAAAATCAGCGGCATCTTCGGCATCAATTCGGCCAGGACTTTGCCGGATGCCTTGCGCGTCGCGAGGGAGCTGCCTGGCTCGAACGCCGGCAGAATCTCATCGATGTCCACGGGCAGCCGGCCGGCCGCGGCATCATCGAACTGCGCCGCAAGCTCCGGATATTTTTTAGCGTAGTCGGCGAACAGCTTGTCCCACGCCGCCTGCGCTTTTTTGCCCTCGGCCTGAACCTTCTGCATGTGCGTCTTAACTTCGTCAGGGATATAGAAGCTCTTTTCCGGGTCCCAGCCGAATTTTTCCTTAATCAGCCTTATTTCATCGTCACCCAAAGGCGCGCCATGCGCCCCGGCGGTATCCTGTTTGTTCGGACTGCCGAACGCGATATGTGAACGGAATTTTATTATCGTAGGCCGCTGTTTTTCCGCCTTTGCCTTTTCCATCGCTTTTTCGAAAGCGGCCATATCGTTGCCGTCACCTTCGACTACCAGCACGTTCCAGCCGTAGGCTTCGAAACGTTTGGCCCTGTCCTCGGTGAATGACAAATCCGTGCTGCCGTCGATGCTGATGTGATTATCGTCGTAAACTACGATCAGGTTATCGAGGCCAAGATGTCCGGCAAGAGAGCTGGCCTCCGAGGCGACGCCTTCCTGCAAGTCGCCGTCGCTGGCAATGACGTACATGTTGTAGTCGACGATGGGAAATCCGTCGCGGTTGAAATGATTCGCCAGGTATTTCTCTGCTATTGCCATCCCGACGGCGTTGGAGATGCCCTGGCCCAGCGGCCCGGTAGTCACTTCGATGCCGCGGTCCGGCTCATATTCCGGGTGTCCCGGCGTCTTGCTGCCCCACTGACGGAAGTTTTTCAGATCATCCAGGGTTATGTCGTAACCGGTCAAATGCAGCAGCGAGTAAAGCAGCATGCTGCCGTGACCCGCCGAGAGAACGAAACGGTCACGATTGTGCCATCTCGGATTAGATGGATTTTGCTTGATATATTTTGTCCAGAGCACGTATGCCGCCGAGGCCATTCCCATCGGCATACCGGGATGACCCGCATTGGCTTTCTGAACACCTTCCATCGATAAAAAACGAATGGTTTCTATACAACGCTCATCAATCTCCGACAAACCCGGATTTTTCACAGTTACATTCATCACAAAATTCCTGTATTCAAAGTTCTATTTACATTCTACTACGTAACACCGGCGATAAAGTAACGGATACCCCTATTTTTAGCAAGACTTTTGTTGCTATAGCTGTCGGTTGCCAGTGTTTTATGCCGTTCATACAGTTTGACTTTCTCGAAAAAAACAGGGAAAATCGGCAATTTCCTGAACTTATCAACGTACTGCGCATCTGTATAGGTCGAGAATAGCGCATGAAAAAGGCCGCCGAGTTAATAGAACAGTTGTTGCTGCTTCGCTGCCAGATGGGCGATAAGAATGCCTTTGCGGAACTTATCGAACGCTACGAGAGACCTCTGCGTTATTTCATAAACCGGCTGCTGGACAACAGCGAGCTGACGGAAGATATTTTTCAGGACACCTGGCTGACCGTTATCAGCCGAATACACGGCCTGAGAGAGATCGACGCCTTCCCGGCGTGGTTGTACCGTATATCGCGTAATAAGGTTTACCAGCAGCTCAGGAAAAAAAGGAACGTATCGGGACTGGATGAAAACATCGCCGTTGAAGATCACGCCGAAGATGATGATTTCTCCCCCGAAGATGCGGCGAAAGTTCACAAATGCCTGAAAGAATTACCGCCCGAATATCGGGAGGTCCTGATGCTGAGGTTCCTGGAGCAAATGTCGTATAAGCAGATTTCACAGGTACTGAATTGCAAGCTCGGCACCGTTCGATCACGATTACATTACGCAAAACTTGCTCTCAAAAAAGAATTGGAGAAATAAAAAATGGAAAAAGCAAAAGATATAAAAGAAGAGCTTCTCAAACAAATGGATGGCTATTCTGTCAAAACGACAGAAGTAAGCGAGACTTCGGCACGGAAAATCATTGAGAAACACAAGACTCGAGTTAGACGGCGGAAGTGGATTGCAACAATAAGCTGGCTGATCACTTTTCTATATGCCGTGGGTATACATAATGTGAAGATCTACGTGTTAAAGCACAGCATCGAGGCCGTTCTAACCAGAGAAGAATTCTGGCTCATTCGTTACTCGGATATGACAACAATAGTAATGATAATAATCTCCGTTCTTCTGACGTACCTGGTCTATGCCAAGTCGAAGACATTGACGATGCTGTTGATTTGCGCCCGGCTGGCCGGCATCGAAGAACAGCTCAAAAAAATATCTCATAACCTATGAACATCCTGTAGGAGGCGTCAAAAACAGTTATTGACAAAACTTCTTGTTTCTTCCAGAATTACGCTCTGAGCTTATGATAGAGCATCTGTTTTGGAGCAGGAATTTTCTTCGATGTACGATATTGCGATAATCGGTGCCGGACCTGCCGGGGCAACGCTTGCCCGGCTGATATCGGATCGCTATCGTGTTCTGTTGGTGGACAAGAGGCAGCAGCCAGGTGCCGCTGCCAATGATTTTTCCGGCAAGTGTTGTGGCGGCCTGCTGGCTCCTGATGCCCAGGGAATGCTGTCGAAAATGGGGCTTGGACTGCCGAAAAGAGTTCTGGTTGATTCCTAATTGTTCGTCGTACGGGCTAAGTGTGGTTTAGTAAACGTCTGCCAAGACAATTCGGAGTTTAACTTAAAATAAGTACGTATTTCGTAAAAATTTGTTATTAAAAGATTTGTTTCGTTGCAAACTACCCAAAAGTGTTTAATATATATTTTCGTTGTTTGGATGTTCTTTTATTCGGGGAAAATAAAATGAGTTTTCAGGGACTAACTATAGGGATACCAAAAGAAATCATGTTGAGCGAGAGACGTGTCGCTTCAACTCCAGAGATTGTTAGAAAAATGGTAGCAAATGGAGCGAAAGTGGTTGTAGAAATCGGGGCAGGTGAGGGCGCATTTTTAACCGATGACGAATATAGGACGGCTGGAGCAGAGTTGTTAGCTGATGCAGAGGAAGTTTTTGCCAAGTCCGATCTTATCCTAAAGGTAAAAGAACTGCGATTTTCTAATAAGACAAACAAACATGAAGTTGATATGATGAAAGAAGGGCAGTACTTAATCAGTTTTTTACACCCAGCGTCTTCAGCCAATCACCAAATGGTTCGGAAATTAGCCGAAAAAGGAGTTATTTCAATAACCCTGGATTCAATCCCAAGAATTTCTCGAGCTCAGACTATGGATGCCCTTACATCTATGAGCACTGTGGCAGGCTACAAAGCAGTGTTAATGGCAGCGAATATGCTGCCGGTGTTTATGCCTATGATAAGCAGTGCGGTTGGGATAATTCAGCCAGCAAACGTTCTCGTAATTGGGACAGGAGTTGCCGGACTCCAATCAATTGCTACGGCCAAACGGCTGGGAGCAGTTGTATCCGCTGTAGACATTCGGCCGGATGCTTGCGAGCAGGCCGGTAGTTTGGGTGCCAAGATTATAGATGTTCAGATTCCCACAGAAGTTGCGGTCGGTAAAGGTGGATATGCCATGAAGCTTCCGGAAAAATGGTTAACTAAGGAGAGACAGACATTAAGCCAAAGCGTTAGTTCAGCAGATATAGTTATACTGACCGCTTTGATACCTGGCAAGGTAGCGCCGGTTCTTATTACCGAAGAGATGGTAAAATCAATGAAATCCGGCTCGGTTATAGTGGATGTAGCAATCGACCAAGGTGGTAACTGTGAAATTACCGAAGCAGCAAAACTTGTCACAAAGTATGGTGTCAATATAGATGGTACCCTGAACATACCCAGCATGCTTCCGAGGAGTTCAACGTGGATGTTTGCCAGTAACGTGTACAATCTGCTTGCTTATTTGATAAAAGATGGCAAAGTAAATTTAAATATGGATGATGAAATTATAGCTTCTTCATTAGTTACAAAAGATGGCAAAATATTCCATACAGGCACATTAGAAGCAATGAATTTAAAGTGATAGAATGGTTGGAAAATGAATGATTGGTTATCACCGATTTTGTTTATCTTCGCGGCAACAATCGGTTACCGGCTTATAAGTGATGTGCCAAGCTTACTCCACACTCCCCTGATGTCAGGGATGAATGCTTTGTCAGGTATTACTATCTCCGGAGCTTTAATAGCCACAGCTTTTGCGGTTGGTACGGGAAAGCAACTTTTTGGAACCGTTGCTATTGTTCTTGCCACAGTCAACATTGTAGGTGGTTTTTTAGTTACTGATCGCATGCTGAAAATGTTTAAGCGTACAGATTATAAAAAGAAAAGTCCATGTCCGTAATCTTCCATAGGATAATTGAGTTGGCCTGTATTATCGGGATAGTATCAGGTGTAAGACTTATGAATTCGCCCAAGACAGCCAGAACGGGAAACCTGCTTGGGGCAGCTTGTATGTTAATTGCGATTATCACAACTATGATTAGCAACGAAATTGTTTCACTGAATATACTTTGGATTTCACTGGTCTTCGGTGCTGTTATAGGCTATTTTCTGGCGGTGCATGTTACCATGACACGGATTCCACAGTTAGTGGCGCTATTGAATGGTTCTGGTGGAGCAGCTTCGGCTATAGTTGCTTTCGTTGTTCTCGCCGGAAGTAGTGCAACTATTTCAGGTATCACAAAATTCACTGGTGCTGTTGCTCTGGTAGTCGGCAGTGTTACATTGGGCGGCAGCCTTGTCGCGGCAGCAAAACTGGATGGAAAAATAACCACGCTTCCTATTATACTTAGAGGTCATTTCATTCTTAATCTTCTAACACTAACCGTTACTGTAATACTTATCCCGCTTGCAACTTTCAGTTCTTCCAGCACGGCAACAACACTTTCGGTTCTTTTAATTCTCACAAGCTTGATATTTGGTATTCTTTTCTCGATTCGTGTTGGCGGTGCCGATATGCCTATAGCAATTTCCTTATTGAATTCTCTGTCCGGCATCGCCGCAGCGACGGTTGGATTAGCTATATCAAATCTGTTGTTGGTGGTCGTTGGGGCTATTGTAGGCTCTGCTGGGATTGTTCTAACACAAATTATGTGTCGCGCTATGAATAGCAGTGTCCTTGACGTTTTGATGGGCAAAACCGCTTTATCCACCCCGGCACAAACGGCCGCTAACTCGATACAACAGGATGACTCTACGCAAACCGCCAGAAGCACACAAACAGCGGAAAATATATCCGATGCCATGAATAAAACAGTATCTATTATCGGCGCAGCCGAAAAGATAATTATTGTTCCCGGTTATGGCATGGCTTTGGCACAGGCGCAGGTTCAGCTCAAGCAGTTATTTACTATATTGGAAGATAGGGGCAAACAGGTAAAATTCGCGATTCATCCTGTCGCCGGACGTATGCCGGGACATATGAATGTGTTATTGGCGGAAGTGGAAGTCCCCTATGATAAATTGTACCCTATGGAGGCTATCAATCCTGAATTCAAAGAAACAGATGTTGCTTTGGTGGTGGGTGCAAATGATGTGGTCAATCCTGCTGCCAGGACAGCGGAAGGAACTCCTATTTACGGCATGCCGGTACTAAATGTGGACGAAGCAGATTATGTAATCATTTGCAACAAAGATATCTTCCCTGGATACGCTGGTGTAAACAATCCACTGTATTTGCCAAGGCAGAATACAATCGTGCTTCTTGGCGATGCCGCAAAAACTCTCAGCGATCTTTTAGAAAAATTGCAGCAGGAGCAGCATTATGCAGCCGGATTCTCTTGATTGGAAGATAATTAATATTTTGTCGCAAAGGCAGCCGGCACGGCACGAAACAAGCCGAACGTGCTCTTTATGGCGATTGACGACTTGAACGACTGGATCGGCTGTCTGGGCGGGCATCCGGACGTCAAGACGCCGAACCTCGACCGCCTCGCGAGCAGGGGGGTGCTGTTTACCAACGCCCACTGCTCGGCGCCGGCCTGCAATCCTTCTCGGGCCAGCCTGATGACGGGAATTCTGCCCTCGACGTCCGGCGTGTATCACAATCCCAATCCCTGGCGGCAATCGCCCGTGCTGAAAAACGCCGTGACGATTCCACAGCATTTCATGGCCCACGGCTACAGCGCCGTTGGGGGCGGCAAGATTTACCACGGCGGCTTCCCAGATCCGCCCTCGTGGCAGAGCTATTTCCCGTCGCAGCAGCAGAACAAGCCGGACGACCCGATGCCGCCGAACCGGCCGGTTAACGGGATTCCGAAAACATCTCATTTCGACTGGGGTCCGGTGGATGTGCCGGACGAAAAGATGGGCGACAGGCAGGTGGCCGCCTGGGCGACAAAGGAACTGCGGAAAAAACACAACAAGCCGTTCTTCATCGGCTGCGGTTTTTTCCGGCCTCACCTGCCCTGGTACGTGCCGGGAAAATACTTCGATATGTACCCGCCGGATAAAATCACGCTGCCCAACGTCAACGAAAACGACCTCGACGACGTCCCGGAGTTGGGCAAAAAGATGGCCAAGCCCCAGGGCGACCACAAAAAGGTCATCGAGCACAAGCAGTGGCGAAAGGCCGTCCAGGGCTACCTCGCATCCATAACTTTTGTTGATACCTGCGTCGGAAGGGTTATCGACGCGCTGGATCGAAGCGACTACGCGGATAACACAATAATCATCCTCTGGAGCGACCACGGCTGGCATCTCGGCGAGAAACTCCATTGGCGCAAATTCTCGCTTTGGGAAGAAGCCACGCACAACGTCCTGATGGCGGTTGTGCCCGGCGTGACCCGGCCCGGCGGGAGATGCTGTCGGCCGGTCACTATGCTGGATATTTACCCGACGCTTATCGAGTTGTGCAATCTGTCTGAGAAGGATGAGATTCAGGGCAAAAGCCTTGTGCCTTTATTGAAGAATCCCGAGGCCGAATGGGAGCGTCCGGCCCTGACGACACATGGCCGGAACAACCATTCGCTGCGCACCGAACGCTATCGCTATATCCGTTACAGCGACGGCACGGAAGAACTTTACGACCATGATAAAGATGAGATGGAATGGACCAATCTCGCCGGCGATGCGAAATACGCAGACGTCAAAAAGCAGCTCGCAAAATGGCTGCCCGGGACAAATGTCCCCGAGGTAACGGCGGCGAAGAACAAAAAGAAACGCGCATAAAAAAAGGGGCGGTTCGCGAACCGCCCCTACCTTCTGGTTTACGGCATCTTCGATTCAAACTCATAGTGTCCCGAGCCTACGGCAAAGACGGCTTTCCCCTGCTTTATCCGCAGGAACTTTACCCCCTCTGCTGAGTTGGCGGCCCGGCCGGACTCGGTAACGCTATTGGCGCTCTTGGTCGGCACATAAACGGTCGCCGTCGTATTGGCGGGGATAGTCACGTCCAGCCTGAACGTGCCGTCTTCGAGCCGCCAGTCGCTGACGATTTTGCCGTTAATCGAATCGTAGCTTGCTTTCGCATTTGTAATGCCACCGGGCATGGGACGAATAATAATTTGCTTATAGCCCGGCCCATCCGTATTGATCCCGGCGACCGTATTGAAGAGCCACCGGCCGACCGAACCGAAAGCGTAGTGATTGAACGAATTCATGCCGGGGTCCTGGAAGCCTTTTTCCTCGGTCCAGCCGTCCCAGCGCTCCCAGATGGTCGTTGCTCCGTTCTTTATGCTGTAGCCCCAACTCGGGAAGGTGTCATTGAAAAGCAAACGATAAGCGACATCCAGATGTCCCGTTTCAGTTAAAGTCGGCAGCAGATAACTCAAGCCTACGAATCCGGTTGAGAGGTGCCAGTTCTTTGCCTTGACCGCTTCGACGAGGTGTTCGGCAGCTTTTTCGCGTTTGTCGGCAGGCAGCAAATCAAAATACAGGCCCAGCAGATAACAGGTTTGCGTTTCGCCCTTGATTCGGGCATCTTCGGAGACATAGGCTTTATTGAAGGCGTCCTTGATTTGCGTAAAGAGTTCTTCGTATTCTTTGGCCTCGTCGTCTCTTCCGAGAGCGGCGGCCATTTTCGAGAGCAGCCTGGTGCTGTAGGCGAAATATGCCGTAGCGATTACATCCTTGGGTGTGTTGGATGCGATTGAGACCCAATCGCCATACCCTTTGGCCGGACGAAGCAGACCCGTGCTGTTTGTCTTTAAATAAGAGATCCATTTCTTCATCGATTCGAAGTGTTTTTCGATAACACGTTTATCGCCGTAAACCTCGTAGATCGTCCACGGGCAGATGACGCCGGCATCGCCCCATGCGGCCGTGCCGTTGCCCATCGCGACCTTACGCGGCGCCACGTCTGGGAATCCTCCCTCGGGGCTCTGAGCGTCTTCGAGGTCAACCAGCCACTTGGTGAAAAATGCCGCGACATCCATATTGTAAGTTGCGGTGCGGATGAAAATCTGGGCGTCACCGGTCCAGCCGAGCCGTTCGTCGCGCTGAGGGCAGTCGGTCGGCACCTCGATAAAGTTGCCCCGCTGGCCCCAGACTATATTACGGTAGAGTTGATTTACCATAGGATTGGAGCACTCGAAGGCCCCGGCC
>Ga0307378_10010075_pt1 | contig 12327 bp, 11 predicted proteins | sample UN1MG_FD_202238 | JGI IMG/M metagenome (GOLD analysis project Ga0307378, IMG submission 202238) | Soil microbial communities from Risofladan, Vaasa, Finland - UN-1 | ecosystem: Environmental > Terrestrial > Soil > Coastal area > Acid sulfate soil | place: Finland: Risofladan, Vaasa | collected...
CGAGTCGCTCGGTCAGAACGCGGAATGTGAAGGCACCCGTAAGGGAGTCGTGAAGGGCGTCACGGGAGGCTCGCTCGTACTGACGTCCCAGATATATCGGACAGAGCGCCAGCGTGTTGCGACCACGAGCGACCGCCGATGCAAATTCCATGCAGGTGGAATGTCCGCAGGATCCGGTGTTCCACGGACGTCCATCCGGTGTCGTTCCAATCAGGTCCAGGATCCTCTGGATCTCGGCAGGCCCCACCGGTGGCAAATCGGAGACGACCTGGTCGAACGCGATAGACAGTTCGGGTGCGCTCTGCGGGTCGATCACTGGCTCAGGGGATGGCAGGAGTTCGAGCAGTTCCGCCAGGTCCTTGCGCCAGTAAAGGTCCTCGGGCGGACCGTAGGCAGGGTGCCCGAGGTTGCCCTCGAACGGCAGAATATCGACGAAACCTAGCGAGGACTCGTCGCCTAGTACGGCTCGCGCCACGGGAGCCAGCGACTGAAGACCGCGCTCCTTCCGGAACCGGCTCGAGGACTGTCGGTTCTCTTCGAGCATGTCTCGTGGGAGACCCCCGGCGACCGCCAGGTGACGTCTCCGCTCGGGAGGCATTCTCGTCATGGTCAACGGCTGGTCGAGCGGATTGACATCTGCGCTCTCGAACAGCACTTCGAGCTCATCGAACGAGATGGACGCGTCAAACACGGAACGATCGCCGTTGAAACCGGGGGCGCCGACGCCGGCATATACGATCTCCGCCTTATTTTCCTCCATCTGGCGTACGTACCGGGCCAGGGCAACAGCCGGTGTTACGATCGGAGCCAGGAAGGGAAGAAGCTCGGGCAGCTTGATCCGGCAGTAGTTCACGACGATCGGGCTGGTTGAGCGCAGCCATGCCTTCTGCGGGCCGTCACGCCACAACCGCTGATACTCATATGCCACCAGCTCGTCTCCGAGCTGCTCGTAGTAGACCGACGAAAATCCCGCTGCGTAGCAGGCGTTCAGAATTTGCTCGGGCGTCGCCGGATAGAAGTAGACGTTGGCCTCGGTGGGGAGAATAAGGACGGCACGGCCGGTGGAAAGAGTGTCCCTGCACACCTCGAGGTCACCTACGACATCGATCGCCTCATGATGACAGCTTGGAACGCAGAGACCGCATTCGATGCAATCACTTTCAACGATCTCGACAGCCTGGCCGGAGACGGAAATCGCCTCGACCGGGCACACACGGACACACGCCATACAAGACGTGCAGCTATCGTTGATCGAGAATCGAAGGCCCAAGAACCCGTTTCTCTCCTGCAATGTGAGATCTGACGGCGATCGTCATACCCGGAATTTTGCGGACTCTCCGGAACCCGGCTCGGATACAAGAAACATACCCGGATCTGGTCTGTCCCCGAAACGGAGACTGGCGGGCCGATCTGAAGGGCGCGATCTGTATATCCAGCAATCAAACCGGCTTAGGGCCTGGCTCCCGAATCACGAATGGCCCGATGTCCAGACCGGAACTGAATTGCGAGTCAACCCTTCCTGTGGCGCCATGGCAACGCCCGGGGCCCGACGGCTAGCGCCGATCCCACACCTCAAGGAAGCTGAGGGTCGGTCAGTCGGGCATGGTTGTTCCCGCCCGGCTTCGTACCTAGCTTACCGCGGCTCCGGCAGACTCGGCCGGAGAGTGACGTGCGACGGACTGACAATTCGGCGGTTCGTCTGGATCTCACCAACTGGCAGACGACCATGGCCAAACAGGATTCCGGCCTGCTCAAGAAGCTGATATTCCGGCTCGACGGCACGGCTGACAGCAAGAAAGTCGATTTCACGAGCAGGACCGGCACGCCCTGGGTAGCGGAGCTGTCCATCCATTCCGGAACGAGCCCGCAGTCTCCGCAGCTGTTGATCCTGTTCCGCAACCAGTTGAACGTTCAGGCGCGGCAGCGCTACACCCTGGTTCCGCCGGGCTACTCGAAGGTCCCCACGGAGGCTGCAAAGCAGCTCGACGAAGCGGATCTCAGGGAGTTGTTGGCCGAATCAGTGGAAGTCTGAGGAGCGGACGATGACGAGAACGATCGTCGATGACGATTTCCTCACGTGGGAAGTCTACGTGTCGGGTGGACAGCCGGACTCACCGGAAGCCGCCCGCCTGTTCTTCCTTTGCCTCGATGCTCTGACGAGCCCTGCTCGATTCGTGGAGCATGGGAGCCGCAGCGTAGCCGCCGCCGAGCGGGATCTTCTGGGGCTCACCGACGGCGAACTCAAAGAGATGCTCGCCCGCAGCGTTCTCAATTCCTAGCCCCCGGATCGGGCGTGAGCGGACCGTTCGCGATGGCACATGACGGGCGCGAGGGCTCGATCGAAGTCATCACCGGGGTGATGTTCAGCGGCAAGTCAGAGGAACTCCTCCGTAGAGTCCGTCGTGCCCTCATAGCCCGCAAAGCCGTCCAGGTGTTCAAATCACACCTGGACGATCGGTATTCAGGCATCCATGCGATCAGCTCGCACGACGGGCGACGGGTAGAAGCAAGACCGGTTTCCAGCTCTCTCGAAATCGCCGGGCACATCGAGGACGACGTGGACGTCGTGGCGATCGACGAGGTCCAGTTCCTCGACACGGGCATCATCGAGGTTGCGAACAGACTCGCCGATCGTGGGATTCGCGTCATCATATCCGGGACCGATATGGACTTCCGCGGTGAGCCGTTCGGCCCGATCGGCCCATTACTGGCGGTAGCCGAGCGCATCGACAAGCTGCACGCGATCTGCGTGGTGTGCGGCGAGCTCGCGACCAGAAATCAACGACTGATCGACGGCCGTCCGGCGGTAGCGGAGGGACCGACGATCCAGGTCGGAGGATCGGAGACCTACGAGGCGCGGTGTCGGCACTGCCACGAGGTACCGTCGAGTCACGACGATCAGATTCGACTGATCGACGATTTCGAGGAAGCTGGAATGGAGTCTGCGCGCCGGTCTCAGACCTGAAACGCGTGTAGCGCCGTCGCTTTTACCTGCACCCAGATCAGGGTATCCACCTCGAGAGACAATTCATCGGCTGCGGCACGTGTGATGACCGCGACCCAGTGCCCGGCTCCCTCGAGACGCACCCGAAGCAAGCTCCCGGCAGGCCGGATCTCAGTTACGCGAGCCTGGAATCGATTTCGGGGACTCCCCTGAATCTCTGATCGCGACAGGAACAGGTCCTCCGGTCGGTAGACGATCCGTACGCGGTCTCCCGGCTCGGCCGATCCGGCAGCCGCGAGCTCTGTTTCATCGACGTGAACGACCAGGAGCCCGTCCTGCGAGGAACTGACCGAAGCGCGGAAGGACAGCTCGGCGCCTGTGACGGCGGCGATAAACGGATCGACCGGGTTCTCGAACAGGTCTTCCGGACAACCTGACTGAACGACCCGTCCGTCCCGCATGACGATCACCCTGTCGGCGAGGCTGAACGCATCCGCCCTGTCGTGCGTGGCCAGGACGGTGGCATGGCGGCCATCGCGCGCCACGTGCTCGAGATCCTCGATGAGGGCGGTTCGAGCCATCGCGTCCAGGTTGGAGGCGGGCTCGTCGAGAAACAGGACGTCCGGGTCGAGAGCCATCGCTCTCGCCACCGCTACTCTCTGTGCCTCGCCGCCCGAGAGCGCCCGCGCGTCCCTCTCCAGAAGACCCTGGATACCGAGCTGAGCGGCCGCTTCCTCGGCGACCTGGCGCCTCGAATCAGAAGCATGGCCCCTGAGCCTAAGACCAAGTTCGATGTTGCTCCGAACGGACCCCGCCCACAGGTGCGGGCGCTGGAACACGAACGCGGAGCGTTTGCGCATCAGCCTTTCAGCTTCGCGGCCTGATCGATCGAGGAAAGAAATCGATCCCGAGTCGGGTGTCTGTAGCATCGCGAGAACTCGGAGCAGCGTCGATTTGCCTGCACCGTTCGGTCCCAGCACCGAGAGGATCTCTCCGCCTCGGATCTCGATCTGCTCGATGTCGAGCAGCGGAGCTGCCCGGCCCGCGACAAGAAGATCCCGACCAGTGAGAATGGCCGGCCCGGCGTCAGAAGAGAGGGTCCTCAAGCTGGGATCGGACTCGAAGGCCCGCGATGATGGAGGAGCGTGAGTAACAGGTTTACCGCGAGCGCGATCGTGAGAAGCACGATTCCGATCGCGATCGCGACGCTGAAATTACCACGGCGAGTCTCCAGGACGATTGCGCTCGTCATCACCCGCGTTTCGCCCGCCAGGTTGCCACCCACGATCATCACGGCCCCGACCTCGCTGATCACTGCGCCGAAGCCTGCCGCGACGGCGGCCACGAGCGAGGCCCGCGCTTCACGCAGGTGGAGGAGGAGTGCCTGCCACTGGCTGGCACCAAGGCCCCTTGCCTGCATCCGTACGTCGGGTGAGACGCTGTCGAGGGCCGCCAGGGTTACCGCCACGATGTAAGGCCCGGCCAGGACGACCTGCGCGAGGATGACGGCGCCCGGTGTATACAGCAGCTCCAGAGGTCCGAGCGGGCCGCTACGCGACAGCAGAAGATAGACCACGAGACCGATGACTACCGGCGGGAAGGCAAGGCCGGTGTTCACGAGGGCGACGACCGGCATCCGCAGCCGGAATCGTGACAGAGCGAGCCCTACACCGATCGGCAGGCCGATGAGCACGGCCAGGATCAGGGCGGCTCCCGAGATGGCCAGCGACCGCAGCACGACATCGATCACATAGGCGTCGCCCGCGGTGAGGAGCTGCCAGGCCAGCACGACCGGGTTCGTCGCTTCGCCCCCGTCCCCGGCAGCCGAATCGTCCGGGAGGACGAATGGGACAGGCGAGAACAGCGGTGCGCCGAAGCGGTCGCTGCCGTAGGAGGCGATCATCGACTGCGCCCGTTCACTGAGCAGCCACCGCCAGAATCGCTCAGCCCCGGCCAGGTTCCTTCCCGCCGTGGCCATCATGATGGAGTAGAAATTCTCCAGCAGGTGCCCACCCTGGACCAGGACTTCGAGGTCCGCGGCATCGCCAAGCACGGTGAGAGTCGCACGGTCGGTGAGGACGTAGGAGCGGCGCTCAGAGGCAATCAGCAGCGTGTTGCCCATGCCCTGGCCGGCTTCCTGGTACCAGGGAGCCACGGGCGAGGCCCCGCTCGCCGCCCACAGCGCCAGTTCCCGCTTGTGGGTGCCGGAGTCATCTCCGCGCGACAGGAATGGAGCTTCGGCGCTCGCGATCGTCGCGACTGCGGCAGGCCCGGGCTCGGGCTCGGAAATGCCCCGAATCGCTGCCGGGTCCTCGGCCGGGCCCGCGATCACGAAATCGTTGCGCATGAACGTGACTCGATTCCGCCCGTGCCCTGCCTGGACGAATTCGAGCTCGGCGTCGGGCGCGTGAACCAGGACCAGGTCGGCGTCTCCTCGACGACCCAGGGCCAGGGCCTGTCCCGTACCCACGGCCAGCACCTTGACCTCGAGATCCGGGTTTTCCTGCTCGAAGGAGGCCACCAGGGTATCCAGAAGACCGGTGTCGTAGACCGACGTCGTGGATCCGAGGTAGACGACATCGGCAGGTTCACTCGCGCACCCCGAGACGAGTGATACGAACGCGACGAGACTGACCCACCGAGACAGGGGCGCCAGACGCCGAAACGTCGCCGAGACGGGCAGATACGGAAGGAATTCAACCATGACGAAGCCACCGAGCGAGTTCCGGGAGATTGGGTCGCTTCCCCTTCATCAGGATGCCGACCCGGTAGATCCGACCCGCCGCCCAGGCGAGAGCGGGGGTAGCTGCAAGCAGCAGGACGACCGCGAGCGCCGACTGCCACATGGGCACGTGCGAGGCCGCGATTCGCATCGGCATCAGGATCGGACTGAAGAACGGAAAAAGGGACATCGCGACGACCCACGTTGCGTCCGGCGTCTGCATCGCCGCCGGCAGGACGAGAATCGGGAGAATAATTGGCATGAGCGCCGGAATCAGTACCTGCTGCACATCCTGCTCGCTCGTCACTAGCGCACCCGCAGCCGCGAAGACGCCCGAATACATCAAGTAGCCGGTTACGAAATAGACGACGGACCAGAGGATCAGATCCCACGGGACGGCCACCCCGGAGATGTCGAGACCCAGCTGGGCGAGCACAGGCGCGGCGCCGGCGAGCCCGAACATCGCTGCTACTGCGATCACGAATCCCCAGATCGCTACCTGCGTCAGCCCGACCCCGCCGATTCCGAGGATCTTCCCCAGCATCATTTCCCACAGGCGCACCGACGAGATCAGAATTTCGACGATGTCGGACGTCTTTTCTTCCAGGACGCCCCGGGCGATCATCTGACCGTACACGATGAACATCATGTACAGGGCCATGGCGAACATGAATCCCAGCACCTGCCGAAGGCCCGCCGGTCCGTCCTCAGCGTTCAGCGGCTCGACCGATACGGACGTCGGTCGAAGTACTCCCTCGATGGTCTCCGCTCCCACACCGACCTGTTCGAGTCGCGCGGAGGTCACGACCTCCTGCAGAGTTCTGGAAATGCGGCGCCTGAGACCGGGCCCGGTGTCGTGGTCCTCGATGAGAACGGCGGTGCCTTCCTCTATCAGGTTGGCCGGCAGATAGAGCCACGCTGCGGGTTTCTCCGCTTCAGTCGATCCCTCCAGTGCAGCGATACGGCTGCGCAGCGAGTCCAGGTCGAGCGGATCCCCGGTGGTCTGTCCCGCTCGATCGACCAGGACCTCGGCGGGAATCTCACTGGCCCGCAGTGATTCGATCAGCCTGTCCGCGATACCGTTTCCGGCGTTGTCGATGACCAGGATCGGATCCGGATCTTCGATCGAACGGTCCACAAGCACGGCCGGCAGAATCATGGCGCCCAGAAACAGCACGGGCACGACGAGAGTGGAAAACAGGAACCACCGACTCCGAACGCGCGCCAGGAATTCCCTTCGCGCCACGGTCATGACCCGCTGGTTCAACGGCCCGCCGCCGCTCACGCGTCCTCTCCGTTTCCACCTGCGCGAGGCCTTCGACCGACTCGCTCGAGAAATATCTCGCGGAGGGAAGGCTCTGCGAGTTCGAACCGATCGATCCGAACACCCGTCTCCACGGCCCGTCGCAGGATCGTCTGAGGATCGGCTCCCGGAGCGAGCCGGATCTCGACCCAATGTCCGTGGTCGGTCGAGGTGGCGACCGACGGATCAGCCAGGAAGCCGGGGTCTCCCTCGTAGGCGACTACGAGATGCCTGTGCCCGCTGGAACGTTTCACATCCCGGATCGGCCCGTCGAGCACCTTTCGGGCGCCCGCGATCATGCAGACGCGTTCGCAGATCTTCTCCGCGTCTTCGATCATGTGGGTGGAGAACAGGATGGTTGCGCCGTCCCGCTGCCTCTCGAGCACGATGTCCCGCAGCAGATCGACGTTGATCGGATCCAGGCCGCTGAACGGCTCGTCGAGGATCAGCAGATCGGGTTTGTGCAGTACAGTCGCGATGAACTGGACCTTCTGCTGCATTCCCTTGGACAGGGTCTCCACCCGGTCATCCGCCCGGTCTCCGAGCTCGAGCCGTTCGAGCCACGCCCGGGCCTGGCTCAACGCCTCTGATCGCCGCACGCCTTTCAGCTCTCCGAAGAACGCGAGGTGCTCGGCGACCCGCATTCGCTGGTACATGCCCCGTTCTTCCGGCAGATAGCCGATGCGCATGCGTGTTTCGTGATCGACCGGACGGCCAAACACCTCGACGGTCCCGGAGTCCGGTCCGACGATGTCGAGGATGATCCTGAGCGTGGTCGTCTTGCCGGCGCCGTTCGGGCCCAGAAGGCCGCATATCGAGCCTCGCGGAAGTTCGAACGACAGATCCTCCACGGCCCGCGTCGAGGCGAAGCTCTTCTCGATTCCCTGCAGTCGAATCACCGGTTCATTCACCGAGGATCTTCTCTCCTGAAACAGTTAGACCGGAAGATCGGCATCTTCGGTACACGACAGACGCCCGGCAAGCGGAGCGGTTCCCGGGCCGGAGACGGGCGGGCCTGTTCCCGTGAGGGCAGAGAGTGTGCTATAATGTAAACTTACGGACGATTCACCTGCGCCGGAGACTGCCCAACGAACCTGTGGCTTTCCGGTCCGCCCGAATTCCACCCCCGGAGGGAGCGAGCATGGCCATTTACCGCGTCATGTACTTTTCCACCGTCACCGTCGGGAGCGGCGGTCGAATCACGATTCCCCAGGAGATGCGCGACGACCTCGAGCTTGCGGACGGAGACACGCTGACCACCCGGCTCGAGAGCAGTGAGACCGGCCAGAAACAGCTGACGATCTGGAAACAGAGGGAAGGCTGACGCCTCACCGGTCAGTCCGGGATCTCTCCGAAGTTGATGGCCATGGCGCCGTAAACCAGATCGACGTGGCCACAATGCACGAACCCGAGTCGCTGCATCAGTTCCGTCACCCCTCGCTGTGCCGGATACGTCCGGAGTGACTCGGGGATGTAGCGATAGGACTCGACGTTTCGATGCAGGGCCCACCCGGCCACGGAGGTCGAAATCTCGAGGTAGCGCAGGTACAGCGCGTCCAGCCATTTCGGCTCGATCCGGCCGAAGTCGAGCGCCACCAGCTTGCCTCCCGGACGCAGGACCCGGCGAATCTCGGACAACCCCTGAGGAAGGTCCACGAAGTTTCTCAACCCGTATCCGACCATCACCCGGTCCACGGTCCGGTCGGCAAACGGCAATGACAGGGCATCGCAGGCTAACCAGTCCACGACCTCCGCGTGCTCCCGGGTCTTTCCAGCGCGCAGCATCTCCACGGTAAGATCGCCGGCGATCACTCGTTCGACCCTGCCTTCCCGGGCCGCCCGGAGTGCGAAATCGCCAGTTCCCGCCGCCAGGTCGAGCAGTACGTGTCCCTCCCGGATATCGGCGATTTGCAAGGCAAGTTGCTTCCAGCGACGGTGCAGTCCGCCCGACATCACGTCGTTCGTCAGGTCATAACGGCCCGCAATTCCCCCGAATAGCCGGCGCACATAGCGCCGCTTCTCCTCCGGATCCACTATCTGGTGCTGAATCCGGGCCCCGAGGCCTCTCTCTTGCACTGATCGCATGTTGCGAAGTGTCTGGACGCGGCGTCCCACTGTCAACGATCCTGCTGATCGTCGATTCGTGACCGGATCCGCCTGCGGCGCGTCGTGTAGTTAGGGAAGGTACGAGAACGGGCGATCCGGGGGACCGCCCGATAACCGGCTCGGAACTCCGCGTTTGCGGCCCAAAACGCAACGCGACGGGCCTACCGGAGGGAGCATGATGAAGTCTCGTCCACTTACTTCGACCGCTGCGATCCTGGTCGTCGCACTCCTGATGGCAAGCTGCAGCAACAAGCAGGTAAGCCGGATCGAGCCCGACACGGTGACGGACCTGTCCGGCCAGTGGAACGACACAGACTCCCGCCTCGTCGCCAACGCGCTGATCGAGCAGAGCCTGACTGACCCGTGGCTGGGACGGTACAGCAACGCGAACGGCGGCAATCCGCCTACCGTGATCGTCGGTCAGTTCCGGAACCGTTCTACGGAGCACATCCCGGTCAGCACGTTCGTGAACGACCTCGAGAACGCCTACATCAATTCGGGCGCGGTCACGGTCGTGGCGGGTGACGCACAGCGAGAGCAGATCCGTGATGAGCGGGATGACCAGCAGGACAATGCCCGCGCTGACACGAGGGCAGGGCTGGGGCAGGAGCTCGGGGCGAACTACGTCCTCCAGGGTGAGTTGAACTCGATGCAGGACGAGGAAGAGACTACGCGCTTCGGTGCGACCCGGAAGGAGCAGATCGTCTTTTACCAGGTCGATGCGAGGCTGGTGGACCTCGAGAGCAACGCCGTGGTCTGGGCAGGCCAGCACAAGATCAAGAAGTACATCGAACGCAAACCGTTCGGACTCTGACCACGCGGCTCACGACGAGACCTCCTGCGGAGGGGGAAAGACGATGAATCGATATCTATTGCTCGGAATGCTGTTTCTCCTGGCTGCCTGCGTGCCCAAGAAGGTCGAAGAGCAGCCGATCATGGAGAACAACCAGCGGGCCGGCGACGCCTCGGCCACCGTCGCTGCGGCATCGGCACAGGCGGAGCAGGACCGTGCCAACGCATCGGCCGAGCGTGGCGCCATCCAGGCGGAGGCCCTTGCCGATTGCGCTCCCGCGGTATGCGATGCCGTGGTGCGGGGCGAGATCGCGCTCGGGATGAACGAGGTGCAGGTTCTCGCGGCGACCAGAACGACCGGGGATGCCTGGACGATCCGCCATTCCGGACCGTCCCTGGTAATGGTTCCGGAAGACGAGCGGGTCGTGCCGTCGGATGTGGTCGGCAACGTCGCCATGGTCCAGCTCGCCGATAACCGGGTGAGCCGGTACGGGTACTCGGAAGCCCAGGGAATCCGACTGGTCGATGAACCGTACGACGCGACGACCGAGGGACGGGCCGAGGCGCTCGCCGAGTCGCTCACCCGGGAGGGTGACGAATTGGCAGCCCGGGGAGATCTCGATGCCGCCCTCGATCGGTACGATCGGGTGAGTGTCCTGACGCCCGGGGATCCGATGGTCGACTACAAGATCGCCGCGGTGCTCGACAAGGCTCTGCGCCCGTATGAGGCCATGATCCAGTATCAGCTGTTCCTGCACCGCCTCAACCTCGAGACGATCGAAGCTGAGGGCGCGGCCGCGGCACAGCTCGCCGAGGCGATCGCACTGGCGCAGCAGCGCCTCGTGATTCTGGAGCGCCAGGCGCGCTGACCGGCCATGTTGAGGCGAGCTCTCGCTCTTTGCGTGTGCCTGCCTCTCGCCGGCTGCGTGTTCGGCCCCGGACGCGTCGGCCCTGACGGGCTGTCCGGGTACGATACGGATCTTCGGAGCATCGCCCGGCAGGGAGACTTCGATCGCGCGCTCGAGCTGACGGAGGAAGGGGAGGACGACGCGGGGGATGACCTTCTCCGCATACTCCAGCGTGCGGTACTGCTCCGGTACGACGGGCAGTACGAAGAGAGCAATCGACTCCTCCAGGAAGCAGCCCTCGAGATCGAGGACCGCTACACGAAGAGCGTGTCGCGTGCCGCTCTCTCGATGCTGACCAACGACAGAGCCCTCGCCTACAATCCCCCCGCATTTGAACGCATGATGGTCCATTACTACGGAGCGTTGAACTACCTGTCGCTCGATGATCCCGAGGAGGCAGCCGTGGAGGCGCGGCTGCTGAGTGCGCTCCTGATGGCGGATCTGGACAAGCAACTCGATGACCGGGACATCCGGATCCGCAGGTCGCTCCACTATGTCGCGGGTGCCGTGTTCGAAGCGGCGGGCGAATGGAACGCGGCGGAGGTTGCCTACCGAAACGCCTGGGATGGGTGGAACACCAACCCGGGGGCGCCGGAGCCCGAGGTGGCGCCGGCGGATTCGGCTCCAGACCCCCGGATGGAGGTGGACTCCGGCCTGGTGCGCGAAGTTCTCGCGGATTTCGTTCCGTCTCGAGGAATGACGGTGGATTCGAGCCTGGCCCGCGGGCTCGAGGCCCTCACCCCCGCGTTCATAGCGAGAGATCGGGCTCCGGCGCCGGACTCGGGTGAAGTGATTCTCGTCCTCGAAACCGGATTCGTCGCGCACCGGATAGAGCGTGCGGTGGCCGTGCCGATCTTCAGCGACGACGCCTCCAATCTGAACGAGGGCGCGGACGCCAGTCGATACAACGCCGGGCTGTGCGTCGCGGCGCGAACCCTCGGAGCGCAGGCTTCGATCGATGCGGAGGATTGCGCGCAGCCCACCGGGAAATCGCTGTTCATAGTCACTGTCGCCTGGCCAGAAATGCGTCGCAGTTTTGAGCCGATTCGCGGAGCGAGAATTTCTGCGCGCAGTGCAGACAGCGCTGATGGTCCGAATTCGCAGGATCCGGAGCTGACTGGCCGACCGGCCGCGAGCACGGAGGGCGACGTATTGGCCGACTTCTCCACCGGGTCGAGGCGCACCGTCCCGACGAGCCTGACGATTGATATGTCGACCGCGGCGATGTCGGCGTACGATGACCGCATCGCCGGTATCGTCGCGAAGTCAATCGCGCGGGCGACCGGGAAGTACCTCGTCGTCCAGGCCATCAAGAAGGAAGTGAAGGAGGAAGACGAGACCGCCGGTCTTCTGGTCGGCCTGTTCGGAAATGCGGCCGCGGTTGCCTCGGAGCGAGCGGACACGCGCTCCTGGCACCTGCTTCCAGGTACGATCCGGGTCGCCCGCATGTCACTGCCGACCGGCATTCATTCCTTTGAGCTCGATCTCGACGCCCTGCAGCAGACGGAACCTCTCCGCATCGACCTCGGCGATGTAACCGTTCGCCCGGGCT
>Ga0307378_10010077_pt1 | contig 12323 bp, 10 predicted proteins | sample UN1MG_FD_202238 | JGI IMG/M metagenome (GOLD analysis project Ga0307378, IMG submission 202238) | Soil microbial communities from Risofladan, Vaasa, Finland - UN-1 | ecosystem: Environmental > Terrestrial > Soil > Coastal area > Acid sulfate soil | place: Finland: Risofladan, Vaasa | collected...
GTTAGGTGTTGCTTACATGCTACGCGCGTTGAGCGAGCAGAACAAACTTCTCAAGGCCAAGGCGATATATCAATGGCGTCTATCTCTGGAAATCAACCCTGACCAGCCGCGTCGGGATAAGCTGCAGAGTCTGATAGATAAATATTCACAGTGACGTTTTCATTTTATTTTTGAGGCGAGAACGAGTTGGAGCAGCAAGTAAACAATGCCCGGCCGAATTCAGGCCGGGTTTTTTTCAACGATGGGCAGTTCAAACTGCCGGACGCAGCGGCTCATCTTGTATTCTGGCCTTTGTTTGTGGTCGGTTTTACGCTGGATTTGTGGAGTAAGTGGGTGGTATTCAAATGGCTGGAAACTAAACCAGGCTACAGTGTTTCAGTTGTCGACGGGTTTTTTCAGTTGGTGATGGCCCAAAATGCCGGAGCGGCGTTTGGGATTGCAGCCGGCAAACGTGGGCTTTTGGTGATAGTTTCTGTTATTGCGCTGCTTGCAATTATTGGAGTATTTCTTTTTGGGCAGGTACGCAAGAGAATGGTTCATGTGGCGTTGGGCCTTTTCGCGGCAGGGATTTGCGGCAATTTGTATGACAGAATTTTTAACCAGGGCCTCGTTCGGGATTTTCTCGATGTTTATTACGGGCGCTATCATTGGCCGGCATTTAACGTCGCAGACAGCTTGCTTTGTGTCGCGGTGGGGCTGTTGGTGATTTCGAGTTTTGTTACTGAGAAGCCTTGTCAAAGACATGTTCAGCTACATAAATAGGGGTATTTGAAGCTACACCGAGCGCGATTGCGTCGGAGGGACGCGAATCGATTTCGATGGTTTTCCCGTTGGAGCTTAGCGTTATCTTTGCGTAGAAAGTATGGCTGCTCAGGTCGTTTATGACGATTTTTTCTATTTTGCCCTTGAGCCCTTTTATTACCCTGTCCAGCAGGTCGTGGGTCATGGGCCGGGGAGGATTGATGCCCTTTAGGCGGCGGTCGATAGCAAAAATTTCAACGATACCGATGACTATCGGAAAACTCCGTTCGCCGTTGCGCTCTTTGAGGACAATTATCTGCTGGTCGGATGTTTCGTTTATGATTATTCGCGATAATTCGACTTCGACGTCCATTTTAATCGCCTTTGCTTTTTAAGCCTCCAGCTCTGAAAGATGTTTGTCTATGGTTTGCAATTGTTCGGTTAATTGTTTTAGTTTTTCTTCTGCCTGCTTTACGACCTGCGGCTTGGCTTTGTTTATAAAGTTTTTGTTATTTAATTTGGTCTGTAGCGGTTTCAGGGCGGTTTCGACCTGCTCTTTTTGCTTTTGCAGCCGTTTTCGTTCGGCATCCGGGTCAATTGCGTCATGCAGATACAGCTGCATCTGTTCGACAATGGTTGCAGCGGCGTTTTTAGGTTTTTTGATTTTAGGTGAGGCGTCGAATTGCTGCAGATTAGCAAGCTGACAGATAAGGCCGGTGTTTTGGGTTAGAATGTCCGCGATTTCCTGCGGCGCTTTTGCAGAAGCTTTCAGGTTTTCCGATGGCGGTATGTTATATTTGCTTCTGATGTCCCTTATCGCTCGCGTTGCCAGTTGTATGATTTCGATTTGTTTTTCAGCGTTTTGGTCTTTTAACGAATCAATATTTTTCGGCCAGCGTGCGACCACAAGCGCATCGGCCTTTTCGGCATCGGCTATTGTGTCAAGTTTTCGCACAGGTACTGTTTCGTTTAGTTTCTGGAAAATTCCCTCGGTGATAAAAGGCACAAAGGGGTGAAGCAGGCGCAGTGTCTGGTCGAGAACAAAGGCCAACACGTTTTGAGCTATCGGTTTTTGCTGGTTGTCCTGCATTCTCGGTTTTGTCCATTCGAGATACCAGTCACAAAAATCGTTCCAGAAGAATTTGTAAATTTGGGCGACAGGTTCACTGTATTTGAACTGCTCCAATTGTTCAGTAACCTCTGCAATGGTCTGGGCCAGCCGCGAAAGAATCCAGCGGTCGGTTATGTCCATCTTGTCTTTGTCGAAACTCTCGGCATCGATACCATCCAGATTTGTCATAACAAAGCGAGATGCGTTCCAAAGCTTATTGCAGAAATTCCTGCCGACATCGAACTTGGGCGAGGTATTGACGGTTCTTCCATCAGGCAGTTGCATAGTGACGACGGGCATTCGGATGTCCTGAGTGTTGGTTGTCATGCTGGTCAGGGTAAAACGCATCGCATCGGCGCCGTGGCTGTCGATGGCTACCAGCGGGTCGATGCCGTTGCCGAGGCTCTTGGACATTTTGCGCCCTTCGCCGTCCTGTATCATTGCGTGGATGTAAACATCTTTGAAAGGTATATCTCCGGCACAATACTGGCCCATCATTAACATTCGCGAGACCCAAAGCGTAATAATCTCCCTCGCCGTACAGAGCACATCGCCGGGATAAAAGGTCTTCATCTCCGGCGTATCATCCGGCCAGCCCAGCGTACTGAATGGCCACAATGCCGAACTAAACCATGTGTCGAGAACATCATCATCACGCTCAATTGATGTTATATGCTTCTCAAGGTCTCTGAACGTCGCAATGCTCTCTTGGGAAAAACCATCTAACAACCCACGCACTCTGTTGTTCGGGTTTTTTTTCTTTGCAATCACATCAAGAGCTTTCTGTGCTTCCAGTGACTGCGCACAGACATAGAATAGCTGGTCTTCATTGTCACTTCTAATATATGCATAATCATCTTCGCTATTGAAACCACATGATTCCAAAAATCTATCTAACAAGTTAATATATTTATTAGGCTCTATCGGGTTGCCTCGTTCTACAAATTGTGCAAGACTAAATTTAACTGACCAAATCGGAATTCTGTGTCCCCACCATAGTTGTCTGCTTATGGGCCAGTCACGGAGGTTCTCCAACCAGACTTGGTATGTTTTGGCATATCTTTCGGGGATAAAGCGCAGCCTGCCATCAAGCAGCGGTTTAAGTGCCAGCCCCGCCAGTGAATTTACCGGAACATCTGTTCCTTCTATAAGGCCGGAGCCGAATTTTTTCGCTAAATGCTCAATAGGTTTTTTGACTGCGATATACCACTGGTCGGACAAATATGGCTCGATGGGCACGTGGCTTCGGTAGCTGTGCCCGACCTCGTGACTATATTCGCGAATGTCCTCCAGCAGGTTTTCCTGCCGGAACCATTCCACGATGGCCTCACGGGCCTCGAAGCGGTCCATCCCCAGCAGAAATTCTGCGTCGGCACCTGCGTCCTCCCAGCCGTATTTGTCGCTTATAGAGGCATCCGGCGCCATCACGTTAATTACCGGCAGGTTATGCCGCTGACCGATTTCCCAGTCGTCCGGGTCGTGCGCCGGGGTCACTTTCAAAAAGCCTGTAGAGAACTTGGCTTTTTCGTCCTCACTCTTAGGGTCGGGCAGAACAACGTGTTCGTCCGCTATTATGGGTATAATTCTGCCGACAATAGGCAGGTGTACTTTTTTGCCGAGCAGGGCGTTGGCCCGCTGGTCAGACGGGTTCATCGCAACGGCCGTATCGCCCAGCATCGTCTCGGGCCGGGTCGTAGCTACAGTAACATGTTCGATGCGTTTACCGTCGATTTCGACCGGCTCAACCAGAGGATATCGCATGTACCAGAAATGCCCCTGTATGGTTTCGTGCTCGACCTCATCATCTGCCAGAACGGTCTGAGTGGCCGGGTCCCAGTTGACCAGTCTCTTGCCGCGATATATAAGTCCGTCCTTGAAGAGCTTGAAAAATGTCGCCCGGACGGCTTTTGCACAAACCTCGTCCATTGTGAATCTGGTCCGCTCCCAGTCACAGGAACAGCCCATCGCTTTTAGCTGGTCGATGATTTGGGCTTCATACTCGTCTTTCCACGCCTGAACACGGGCCACGAATTCGTCACGCTCGAAATCAGTCCGCCTTTTGTTTTCCTCGGCCAGGATTCTTTTTTCGACGACGGTTTGCGTTGCGATTCCCGCGTGGTCGGTTCCCGGCATCCAGAGCGTATTGTAATTCTGCATCCGTCTGAAGCGAATAAGAACGTCCTGCAGGGTATTGTTCAGTGCATGGCCGAGGTGAAGGGCGGCAGTGACGTTTGGCGGTGGAATTACGATGGTGTATGGTTTTGGGTCGCTCTTTTTACCGTCAGGCATTGCATGGGCGCGAAAATATCCCCCTGAAAACCAGATTTCGTTTGCCTGCTTTTCTGTTTTTTGGGGTTTATAGACTTTAGAAAGCTCTTTGGCCATAAGCTCGTGCCAACCAAATTCTGTAAAAAAAATTCCGGCATTGCTGCGTTAGTCGAGGTTCATTGTCATGAGGAATTCAGCGTTGCTTTGGCACTTGCCGAGTCGGCTTTTGAGCAGTTCGACAGCCTCGATAGGATTCAGTTCGCTCAGAACTCTTCGCAGCCTGTAGGTCAGCTCGAGCTCCTTGGGTTCAAGCAGTAATTCTTCACGTCTGGTGCCGCTTCTGCTGATATCAATTGCCGGCCAGATCCTTCTGTCGACCAGTCGTCTGTCGAGGTGAAGTTCCATATTTCCGGTCGCCTTGAATTCTTCGAAGATGACCTCGTCCATTTTTGAGCCTGTGTCGATTAATGCCGTTGCGAAGATAGTGAGCGAGCCGCCGTGCTCAACGTTTCTGGCGGCACCAAAGAATTTTTTAGGCATCTGCATGGCGCCGGCGTCGACACCACCGGTCAGAATTTTGCCGGAATGAGGCATCTCGGTGTTGTATGCGCGGGCCAGACGGGTTATTGAATCGAGCAGGATAACGACGTCTTCGCCGTATTCAACATGCCTCTTTGCCTTTTCGATGACGATTTCGGCGACTTGGCAGTGGCGTGCGGCTGGTTCGTCGAAAGTGGAGCTTATAACCTCCACGTCTTCGGCGGTTTTTCGCTCCATTTCGGTAACCTCTTCCGGCCTTTCGTCAATCAGCACCACTATCAGTCTTACTTCAGGATGGTTGGTACTGATGGCGTTTGCTATTTTTTGCAGCAGTACCGTTTTTCCGGTTCGGGGCGGTGCGACAAGAAGACCACGCTGTCCTTTTCCCACCGGCGTTATGAGGTCGATAATTCTCATGTTTAATTCTTCCGTGGTTGTTTCGAGTATGAGCCTTTGCTCCGGGTGCAGCGGTGTAAGGTCACTGAAAACCACCTTTTCAGCCAGATTATCGGGGTCTTCGTAATTTATGGCCTCGACCCTCAGCAGGGCGAAATACTTTTCGGAATCTTTCGGCGGCCTGATTTGGCCCGAGACGATGTTTCCCGTTCGCACCCCGAATCGCCTGATTTGCGAGGGAGAAACGTAGATGTCGTCCGGGCTGGAAAGGTAGTGATAGTTCGGGTTTCGCAGGAAACCATAGCCGTCTGGAAGGACCTCGAGTACCCCTTCGCCGTACATCAGGCCGTCCTGGCGGATGCGTTCCTTGAGTATTCTGAAAATCAGGTCCTGCTTTTTCAGAGCGCTGTATTCCTGGATATTTTCTTTTTTTGCCATGTCATGCAGTTCCGCGACGGTAAGTTTCTGCAGGTCGGTCAGATACAGGTTGCCTTTTTTAATTCGCTCATATTTTGCATGAGTGGATTCTTCTTCGGCTTTTTTGCGATTCTGAGCCTCTTGTGCATTTTCGTCTGTAGGTGCAGCTGCACCGGCGTCCTGCTCCGTGGAGGCCGCGGCATATTGCTGCTCGTTGCCCCGCGTTTCAGCGTGTCTTTTCTTCTTGGTTTTGCGTTTCCTTGTGGCTTTTGCCATGATTACTCCTTTTTCTTTTGCAAAGCGTCTAAAGTCTTAATTAAGTAACTTGCCCTTAGGGACAAAACGGGATGTAAAACTTCGAATAAGCAGAAATAAAATTTAGTATTCTAAAGTGGGCCTTCTAATATGAGCTATCTGCGATACACCCCACTTACCCATTTTTTATAATATTTGAGAAGATCTCAGTGACTTGCTCGGATAGCACCGATAAGTCAGAATTGTTATCAATTGTATTATCGGAGACCTTGGCCTTGTTGTCCAGAGAAATTTGAAAATTTTCTCTGATTTTAAGTTGATTTTTGTTAAAAATGCCGATTTCTTTAGCCCTATCGGCCCTTAATTCGTCTTTGCAGTCGACAAAAATAAGCCTGTTGCAGCGGTTTTGCCAGCCTGCTTCCAGCAAAAGAGGCATATCCAGCACGATAGCTTTTACCTGTGCCCGGTTGTTGTAGGTTTCGATGAGCCTCTCGCAGCGATGAAGGACAAGGGGGTGAATTATACTGTTGAGCTTGGATAGTTTTTCCTTGTCCCCAAAGGCAATGTCGGCCAGGGCCTTTCGGTCGATTTGGCCGCTGGTATCCAGAATCTTCTGGCCGAAGAAATCCAGTATTTTACGTTTCGGGGCGGGCTCTTCGAGTATCTCGTGGGCTATTTTGTCGGCGTCGATAACCACGCAGCTGAGCTGGGCGAAAAGCTCGGCGACGGTGCTTTTGCCCGAGCCGATACCTCCAAGGATACCGATAATTGGTTTTTTCTGCGGACTTCTCACAGGGAAGGAGTCTAAACGCTCAGGCACCGACAGTCAAGCCCAATTGGTGTTTTAACGCTGTTAAGAGGGAGCTTGCGGACTATGCGTCTGTATAGGCGTATATGGTATGCTGTTTTTGCATGGCCTTCTGCAGGGCAGGTAAAAGATGGTTCTGAACCACGGCGTCCCAGGTCATGTTCTTCGCAAGCTCATATCCAGCCTGAGCCATGTTTTCAGTTTCAATTTGGCTTTTTGCCAGACGCCCGGTTATCCGCTTGGCGACCCTTTCGCTGACGCGGTGTTCAATCTGGTCCCGCACGACCCGGTCAATCCGAAGAAGTTCGTGGATATCGGTGGAGTTGTGACTGTTTAAATTTGTGTAGTCGGCTATAACGAGGTTCTTGATGTCCTCTGTGCCAGCGGTGTCTATTATAAATCCTGCGCAGCCGCAAACGTGGCTGACCACACATATTCCGCCAAAGGTCAGCGGTTCAAGCTGAGCTATGCCGAAAGGCTCGTAAATGCTCTGGCCGAATTCAACATCGGCCCCCTTGCGGATGTCCATAAATTCCATCTCTTCCGGCATTCGATGGCCGCAGGTTTGGGGTGAAAAACCGAACTGGTTTATGAAAATAATTTTTATATTTCTGCTTTTGGCGTTGAATTCCTGGACCGCGGTGTAGAAGTTAGCCTCTCCCCCGGAAAGGTCGGGCATGCCTTCACGATGAACGACGGGCCAGTTATACTCGGCTTCCATTTGATGGATGTCACAGGCACGGCGTTGAGCAACTTCTGTGGAAAGTAGCAGTAGCACGCCGGTTTTTTCCCGCGTTCTGAATTCCTTCTCGATATGTTCGAGAACACGCAGGTCACGCCAGAGACCTTTGCTTTGTACCAGCCTTGTGACATGGGTGAAGATAAAATCAGGCTCGTAGCCTAACAGTCTATTACAATATTCCTGGAGTTTTTCCCTTGAGTGTTGTTTCTCATCGGAGGTGATTTGATATGCCGGGATACCGTTGTAAACAATATCAATATCGATATTTTCAAATTCAGGTGACAGGAACCTCAATTCTTTTGCGATATAATTGCCTACGGCACATATTGCGTCACAGTGCCTGGAAGCCTCGACGAGTGGATGTTTGAAAAAGCTGTTCTGGTCACCGAATACGTCGTTTACATAGAGGTTGTCTTCATGGGCCTGTTTCATTACGTTGTAGAACATCGTGTCGTGACCCGGATGATGTTCGACAATTCGCCGCATTGTGGCAACCTCGTGGGCGTAGAAAACGGTTTTAAAATCACATGTCGAATCCATAATAGCGGCCAGAACCGTCGGCATGCCCATAAACTCGTGCGAGATGACAATTGTCGAGTCGGTAGCCGCACCGATTGCCTTTAGGGCGGCAATGGCTACCGGCGCCAGTCTGACGTATTGTTCGTATTCCCATAAGTTTTCGAACCGGTCGCTGCGAATTCCAAATCTTTCGTAAAGTCGCTTTTTGAATTCGTTGATAATGTTCTGGTCGATGTGTCGGACGTCGATAAGAAGCACTTCGGGCGAGCTTTTTATGCCTGTTTGCTCGTCGACGAATGTTCGCCTGCCATAGACGATGCCGGCGTTGTAACACTGCTCAATTTTGTGGAATGCTTCGAGGTATCCCATGTTGACTAGGCCGTCAATTGAAGAGTAGAGCACTTCACCGCGGTCTCCGAGGCGGTTTAAAACTGAGCCCTCCGTTGAGAAGAGCGGACCGACAAGAATCGAGCGCTGAACCGAATCGAGGTAGGAATTACAGGTGAACAGACCCTGCAGAACAGCGCCTATCCCACCGATTTTGCCTATTGCTTCATGGGTAACATGAACTGCTGTTGTTTCACCGGCCATAATAAGTTCCTTCCGTGTTGTTGTCTTGAACGTATCTCTATATAAAGTATAGAAAGCGCATTTATCGCGGCCAAACAGGCCGGTGACAAAGGAGAAATGTTTTTTATGGTCCGAAAAGACCGTGGGATTTTGCAGAACTAAGGGGTGTTTTTTGGGACCTGGTTACCCCTTGTGTAAAATTTCCGTGTCGGTTTAGCTTATTTTGTTGCGCAGCGTCCTTATTAGCCCTGAGAGAACTTGTGGAGGGATATCGGCCAGTTCCGGTTCCGGTATTTCACTGAGTGCGATTTTATCGATAATTTTTAACGCTCTGGACCCGCAGGCGGCTATTGGGCTGACAAGGATTTCGGCCCGTTCAAGATCTCCGTTGGCCATTTGCTGCAAATATGAAATTATGTTTATTGTCAAATTCTTGTCGCTTAAATCAGAGGTTGGTGTGTCAGTAATATCAGGAAAAGAGGAAATTTGAGGAAAATCCTCGTTCGTTTCAGGAGGCACTTCGTTTTCGCTTAATATGTCCTGTCTGAGCTTGTTTGTTTCTGCAAGGAGTCGTTGCTGTCTTTCCTTTTCACTTTCGTCCACAGGAGCGAGCTTGAGTTCTTCATCAGCATCAAGGCTTGGGACATATACCTTGTTATGGCAGGCGGGGCATTTACCCCATTTGCCGCCTGTGCTGTCGGGGGCCTCAATTTTTTTACCACAATGTTCACAATGAAGTGCAATAGCCATTTTTCCACCTCTACTGAATTACAGTTTATCAATCTTTTTTATATTCTGCAATTACTTCGGTAGTTATACCGCCCCGCGGCGTAAAACTTGCCGTAACCTTCATTCGCCGCGGCTTGCAGGCTTTGGACAAATCGTCGAGGATTTCATTGGTCAGGGCTTCATAGAAGATACCTTTGTTTCGGTAGCTTTGCATATAGAATTTCAGGCTTTTTAGCTCGATGCAAACTTTGTTCGGGCAGTATTCGATGATTATTTCGCCGAAATCAGGCTGGCCGGTACGAGGACAAAGACTGGTAAACTCCGGACATCTGATAGTGATATTATAGTCCCGCTCGGCTCTCGGATTTTCAAACAGTTCCAACTCAGGTTTTTCGCTCATATTATTTAATCTCGCAAAAATCCCGCTTAATTATTATAATAAAAAACCACGATTTTTCAAGGGTTAATAAGTATGTCCTCAAAAAATAAAAAGGCGGTTGTTTTGCTAAGCGGTGGGCTGGATTCTGCCACTGTTATGGCTATTGCGGTTAGCGAGGGCTTTCAGTGCTATGCTCTGACATGTCTCTACGGTCAGCGACACCAGGTGGAACTGGAGGCAGCCAAAAAGGTAGCGGCATCTCTGGGCGCTGTTGAGCATCGGCGTGTCGATATCGACCTTGCGCAATTTGGCGGTTCAGCGCTGACGGATTCGGCTGTTGAGGTGCCGAAGGATAGGCCGCAGTTTGGTGATTCGGGCCGTATCCCGGTGACATATGTACCGGCGCGTAATATGATATTTTTGAGCTGCGCTCTGGCCTGGGCCGAAGTCTTGGGTGCGTTCGATATTTTTATAGGGGTTAACTCGACCGACTACAGCGGCTATCCGGATTGCCGGGCCGAATTCATTGAGGCGTTTGAAAAGACCGCAAACCTCGCGACAGCGGCAGCGATTGAGGGAAAAGGCCGGTATCGTATTCTCACCCCAATTATAAACATGACAAAGGCGCAGATTATTCTTGTCGGAACAAAACTTGGGGTGGATTATTCGCTGACGCATAGTTGTTATGACCCGGACGAGCGCGGCGTTAGTTGCGGTCGGTGTGATTCGTGCCGCTTGAGACTGAAGGGCTTTTCCGAGGCCGGCCTGAAAGACCCGATTGAATATGTTGGTTCCGAATAGCAGGGGGGTAAAGTGAGAATAAACGAAATTTTTTATTCATTGCAGGGAGAGGGTTTTCTTGCCGGTGTCCCGAGTGTTTTTGTCCGCCTTGCTGGTTGTCCTTTGCATTGTCGGTGGTGCGATACGAAGTATGCCTGGCAGCAGTCAGCGGCGGCGCACTATAGCATCGAGAAAATAGTTCGGGAAATTGGGCAGTGGACGTCTGGGTTCGTAGTTATAACAGGCGGTGAGCCTATGATTGACCCGGACCGGACTGTAAACAAAAAGCTGCCTGAGCTGGTTTGTGCTCTGAAAAAAGCCGGCAAACATATAACAATAGAGACCGCCGGCATTGCCTTTATACCGGATATGCCGTGTGATTTGATGAGCATAAGCCCCAAATTAAGCAACTCCACGCCCGAAGACCCCAAACTCGCGGCCATTCATGAGGATTCGAGACTTGATATTGCTGTCCTGTCCGAATTGGTTAGGGGCTACGATTACCAGTTGAAATTTGTTGTCGACACCAAAGACGATTGGCCTGAGATTGAGAAGACCATAGAGAAAATCGGGAATGTGGACCACAAAAAAGTGATGCTTATGCCGCAGGCAGCTACGAGGGATGAACTTTTGGCCAAATCTCCGATGGTCGCTGATTTGTGCAAACAAAGCGGCTTCGCCTTTTCGCCGCGTCTCCAGCTTTTACTCTGGGAAGATAAGCACTATGGGTAATCAGCTTTGGCCTCAAGAGGGCGGCATTTCCTTCTATTGTGGATTTGGTGATTGACAATCAACGATAAATATTCAATAATCTTTATCTTGTTGATGTGCCCGGGTGGCGGAATAGGCAGACGCGCTAGCTTGAGGGGCTAGTGTCCTTAGGGACGTGCTGGTTCGACTCCAGTCCCGGGCAGTCCTTCTTTCTGGCCTTTAGGTCAGGCCTAAACGTTTAGCCTCCTCATATAAACCGTACTGTTTCATCTTCTTAAACAAAGTTGTTCGGTTTATCTGCAACGCTTCGGCGGTTTTCTGCCTGTTCCAGTGGTTGGCTTCGAGCGCCTGGCGGATGATGTTTTTCTCCGGCTCTGCGAGCGATTCTTTGAGGCTCATCGAGTTATATGATTGATGCCGAAGGTCCTGGGCCTGTATTAGCGAGCTGGGCAAATCCTCGAGCTCTATGTGTTTGTTCTTGCTTAAGAGCACTGCCCGCTCGATTACATTTTCCAGTTCACGGATGTTTCCAGGCCACAAGTAGCGCTCCAGATGTTCCAGTGCCTGGTCGGAGACGCCGAGTTTTTCTTTCTGGTGCTGGGTGGAGTAGATGCGCAAAAAGTGCTTCACCAAAAGCGGCACGTCGCCAAGCCTTTCACAAAGCGCAGGCAGATTTATCGTTACTACGTTTATGCGGTAATACAAGTCTTCACGGAAGTCGCCTTTTTTGACCTGTTCCGCCAAATCCTGATTTGAAGCCAGTATGATTCGTGTATCGACTGTTTTCGTTTTGTTGCTGCCGACAGGCTCGAACTGCCTGTCCTGCAGGACACGTAATAGTTTTACCTGCAGAGCGGGCGAGGCGTTGGCGATTTCATCAAGGAAAATCGTCCCGCCGTCAGCTGCGAGGAATTTACCTTCTTTGTCACTTATTGCCCCGGTAAAAGACCCTCTGGCATGGCCGAATAATTCACTTTCGAGAAGTGTTTCAGGCAGTGCCCCACAGCTTACCTCGACAAATGGTTTGTGTCGGCGGCTTGAGCGATGATGTATCGCTCGGGCGAGGATGCTTTTGCCGGTACCTGACGGGCCTGTCATCAGGATTGTCGTTGTGCTGTCGGCAACAGCCTCTATGAGGTCAAAGATTTTGGCCATTTTATAGTCGTGACTGATTATGTTTTCAAAGCTGTATTTTTGTTCGAGCTGCAAACGCAGGCTCTCGTTTTCGCTCATAAGCGATTGTTGTTTGATTGCCCTTTCGACGGCCAGCCGCAGTTCGTCGTCAATGATGGGTTTGGTTAGATAATCATATGCCCCTCTTTTGATGGCTTTTACCGCGCCGTCGATGCTTCCATAG
>Ga0307378_10010078_pt1 | contig 12321 bp, 6 predicted proteins | sample UN1MG_FD_202238 | JGI IMG/M metagenome (GOLD analysis project Ga0307378, IMG submission 202238) | Soil microbial communities from Risofladan, Vaasa, Finland - UN-1 | ecosystem: Environmental > Terrestrial > Soil > Coastal area > Acid sulfate soil | place: Finland: Risofladan, Vaasa | collected...
GTACGAGTGCCGAGCTCTTTTATGCTTTCAATCCCTACCGGTGTGCTCATCATCATAGAATTCTTTGCTATGCTCTCGATATGATCGCCTATCCGCTCCATATTCTTCACGATAATCCGGTAGCCCAGGCTATCTCGCTGTCTGCTCGCCCCTATTTTCTTCGCAAGCTCTGGATCTCTTATCACCGCCTTAAGCTGCCGAACAATGAGCAAATAAAATCTATCTATCTCGTTATCCCGCTCTATAACATCCTTTGCACGGTTATAATCGCTTTTCTCAAGTGCATAAACCGCATCTTCTTGCATTGATAAAATTATCTTGGACATACTCCGTATCGCATCCTGGAGCGTGAAGTCCTCATATTTCAAAAAACTTTTGAGCACTATCTCCTTTGACGATTCACCAACAACCTCCATGCCTATCAGCCGCTTCCTCACTTCCTCCTTTATCCTCTTTCTCTCCTCAGCTTCAAAACCGCCCGGCGATAACAGCTTTACAACATCATATCCAACGAGGTAATGAGCGATAAGGTACCTGAAGTTGCCCTCAAAGCTCTCTTTTTCCGAGAGAACTAGTTCAGCGCATTTTATCTGCTCTCCCTTCTCCTTCAACGGGGTTAAAACGAGAGATTTATCACCGCGTTGAATTAACGAGAGTTCATCTCCCTGCATTACACCCACCTCTCGTGCCCATTTTATAGGAAGCGAGATAGTAAAAGTCGAACCACCGGTGAGTTGTATTTTTCTCTTCTCCTCTTTCATTCTCTATATATATCTAAGATTAATATATACAAATGGGTGTGAGGCAATGGATTTTTATAAAATCAAGTACATACACTTTAATAGAGAAGTATGGAACAAGAGGATTATATTCCAAGATACGAGTATGAACGGTTAGAGAGCGATTATCGAAGGTTAAGAAGGAAATACGAGGAGACAGAAGCACATAAAGAGGATTTAGAGAAGCTTGTTTCAAAATCGAGGGCACCGCCATTAGACTGCGGATTCGTGGTTGAGAAATTTAACGACGGTGCTATCGTGAATTTAAACGGGGCGTTAAAATCTTTACCTTACGGGACACTTACTGATAAGGAGATAGAGGAGCTACAAGAGGGAAAGTATGTTTTTATAGGTCGTATCCCGGATAGGAATAACCCAAGTGGGTTTACCATAGGGATCACCAACATATATGACCGGATGGTTGATTTAGAGGTTGGAGAGGTAGAGGAGCTGAGAAAGGAAGATGATGGTGATGGATGGATAGTTGAAGTATCCACGGGGAAGGGTCGTGGTAGGATATATAAAAGGCTGAGAGATGAAGAAAAGGAAACGGTAAGAGAGGGAATGAAGGTAGGACTCCTTCCCGGTACGCTTGATATAAAGAAAAGTTATAAGGCAAAGGAGTACTCTCGCTATGAAGTCACAAAGAGCCCGGGAGTGAGTTTTAATAATATCGGTGGCTTGAAGGAGGTAAAACAAGACTTGATAAAGAGTATTATTCTTCCGATGGTAAATCCTGATGATTACTCTAAATATGGCGAAAGTTCCCGCCGGATACTGATGTACGGTCCGCCTGGATGTGGGAAAACGATGTGCGCAAAAGCATTAGCATCTGCATTACCCAACTGTGAATTTGTAAAGGTGGGTGCCGGAGAGCTTTTCAGCATGTGGCTTGGCGAGTCAGAGAAGAATGTAAGGATGGTGTTCAAGGCGGCGAACGATAAATTAGAGGAGGGGGAGAACGATTATGGTGTAATCTTCTTTGATGAGATAGATGCTTTAGCGCAAGAAAGAGGTATGTACACGGGGTCGTCCGGTGCACCGGAAAGAGTTACTGGACAACTACTGGATATTTTAGATGGTTTTTACGCTCTGCATCCACACCTCACTATAGTAGGTGCAACAAACCGGCTGCATCTTATAGATTCCGCATTTAGGTCGCGATTTGACAAGATAATCGAGGTCCCAAAGCCTGAGAGCGAAGGAGCATATTCCATCGCACAGATTTACGCAAAAAAAGTTCCGCTTGACAGCCACCTGATAAAGGAGAAAGGGGGAGAAGAAGAGGCGAGGGCCTATCTGGTGGAAGAGATTGTCCGTTACATGTATGCTGATGCGTACGTTGAGACTGAAATAGGGCGGGTAAAGCGAGAGGATGCAATAACCGGGCGGTTCATCGCGCAGATATTTGGTTATGCAAGGGATAAGGCGTTGGAAGAGCGAACAATGCTGATGATGAAAAAAGGTGCTATCCGCAACGATGAGCTGAAGGACGTATGGGATAAAGAAGGTTTTTCGGAGATATTAGACATGGGGAAGAAGGTAGAGGCTTTGCTTAAGCGATATAAGCACATAGAGGAGATAGGTGTGAATATGGGGCACTTAAAAGAAGGATTTGATAAGTTTGTGCAGCGAAGAGCGGAGGAGATATTAGTATCCGGATATGAAGAGATGCCAGAGGAAGACACAGGAATGCATTTTTAATTTGGTTAACTTAACTCTGACATGAGAAATGGAAAAGGATGATTTGAGCAGATGGCAAGGGCTCGAGCACGAATTTAGAGTGGGACTAAGTTCTGAATCACCCGGATTGTACCGTTATGCAAGATTTTATCATGTGGATGAAGTAATTCACGCACTCGAGAATTATACTTTTTTTGACGACTCGAATGCGATCTGCTCGAAGCTGCGTAGAAGGAACGATGGCTTTTTGAGAAATGGATCGCGAATTTACATCTGCACAGGCGGGCATCTCGAGATAGCAACGCCTGAATGTAGAGATGCATTTGAGGTGCTCAAATATGACAAGGCAGCAGAGTTGTATATGCAGATAGGCGTGGAGAACGCAAACGAACGATACCGAGAGAAATTGCAGAAGAGAAAGAGGTCTTTAGCCTCTATCCAATGCTGGAAAGCAAACGTGGAGATAGATAAGAGGTACAGCAGGGGCACGCACGAGTCATATACAGTGGACCGGAAGAGTTTTGTAGGCAAAGAGCATTTGCTCATCCCGTTTCTGGTACTTCGTAAGATCTTCTTTGGCGCTGGGGGCTATGTAGCGGATAAGGCGGGAATAAAATACGTGATATCTCCAAAAGCGATGGTTTCTCGAAGGGTTTTCACCGAATCACCGTCGCAATGGCCGATACTATCCACACGGGACGAACCATTGAGCACAAGGGATACATATCGTGTGCATGTTACGTCAGGCGAAGGAGTTCGTTCGGAGGTCACAAGATTGCTCTGCAATGCCATTACATCGTATGTAATAGATGCGATAGAGTCAGGAAAAATCACGCATGTGGAGGAGATCTGGAATCCACTTCAGGCATTTAAAGATATTTCAGAGAACACCGAGGGGGACTGGCGCATAAAGCTGATGAATGGGAGGACGGAATCCGCCATTGATTACCTTACGAGTTACTATCTCGAAGCGATAGAGGAGTTGTTTGAGGAGCGAAAAGTCTCTTACTGGGATAAATATGCTCTGGATACTTTTAAGAGGATTTGCGCCAAGTTTGATCAGGGATTGCTTGAAGATCCTTACGTTTTTCGTCGCATAGAATGGGTAATGAAGTTATGGGCGATAAAGAACGAGATAAACGATTTTGAATACAACTATATCCCGATAGGGAAGTTTGATTACCGGAGCATATACATGATGGAAGATCGGATGGAGAAGAAGATAGCCGCATCTTTTGATTTCACCAATCTCTGTGATTATGACTTATACGAGTGCGTTGCGGATAAGATAGGGGTGGAACGAATATTAACCGAAGAGGATGTAGGAGAAGCGTTACTCTTTCCGCCGAAGAATTCACGAGCCGAGTTACGGGTTAGACTTGCGGCTGCATTCGAGAATGCGACGCTGAGCTGGAATAAGATAACGATAAACAAGGAGCAGAATGTGAAGATAGATGTGAGCAGGCCGAGCAGTGAGGAATATGCACGGCTGTTTGAGCGTTATCCAGAACTCGCGAGAATGCCAAGCGCGGTAGTGGTGTTTTGCCGAGAGCGGAGTAGAGGAGAAGGAGAACGACAGGTTCTCGTACGATTGCTCGCGGAGGAGGGAGATATAAGGGGCTGGGAGGACGAGATAAGCAGGGAAATAAGAGATAGAATCGTCAGAAACCCATACTTAGATTACCTGTTGTATGCCAATAACAAAACGTTCCGGTTCGATGAACTGGATGGCTGGAATGAGGAATCAATAAAGAAGAAGATAGAAGAGATAAGCAAGGAAGTGTAGAAGGAGAAAGAAGAGTGAAAAGAGGTGTAGCAAGTAGGCCAGTCAGCCAATGAAAATTGCAAGGTGCAAAAGTCAAAATAAAAATAAAGGATGATGAGATGAAGGGGAAAGGGCAGTGCCACGGGTAGGGACAGAAAGTAAGATAAGGGGGATTGAGCAGGAATATCCCGTGAGTGCGAAAGCACGCTTAAATCCGTCATTGCTGGTTAACGCTGCGATTCAGGGTTTAAAAAGGAGCGGTTTTTCAAAAGATGTAACGTGGGACATTATTACGGAAGTCTCGCAAGAGCTGCATGAATCGAAAATAATGTCTTCATACGGTGATAACGGCTCTCGGATTTATAACGATATGGGACATCTTGAGATTGCAACACCTTCTTATAATAATCCTTTTGACGCCGTGGCATACGACAAAGCATCAGAGATATACGCCTTTGTGGGGTCGCGAGAGGCGAGTTTAGCGTTAAAGGAGAAAATAGTCATCCATAAGAATAATGTTGCAAATTTTTTCACTTCTTCTTCTCTTTCTCCTGAAACTGGTATGCGGACGGTGAAAGGGAGAAATATAAAGACCAATACCTACGCTACGCACGGGAATATCATCACCAAACGTGCAGCTTGCAAAGATTGGAATCGTGTAGAAAAAGCGCTCATACCCTGGGTCGTTACAAGAATACTGTTCACCGGATCTGGAGATGTTGTTTCAGGAGAGACCGTTGGTAAAGGGGGAATAAAGTTCGTTATTTCGCCACGCGCGATGTTTGTTGTGCAAAAATCTTCGCTTTCTACCACTACTGGAAGAGGCATCCTGAACACGAGAGATCAGCCCCATGCCGCGCATCAGTATTGGCGACTGCACGATATTCATTACGAGGCGCTTCGTTCTGAATATGCGATTTTCTTGCGTGATATCACACAAGCGCTGGTAACGCGTGCGTTTGAGTTGGGATTCTTAGATGATGCACCAGAGATAGAAGACCCGGTTAGAGCGTTCAAGAAACTATCACTGGATACACAGGAATGCGAGTGGACTATAAAATTGAAGAACGGAGAGAGAACAAATGCGGTATCCATTTTACGGTTTTATCTCGATGCGATAGAGAAGATGCAGGATAATGAAGGAGGAGAAGTGGGTAAGTGGGATGAAATAGGGCTAAACTGTTTTAATAATCTGGTAGAAGATTTAGAAGCGCGGAGCCTAGAAAACTACGTGGATGGTATTGACTGGGTAACGAAATTGGCGTTGCTTGCGAGCTTAGATGCAGATGGGGCTTTCATGGGTGAGCCAAAAGAGAAACTAAGTGCCTCTGAAGGGATGTATATATGTAACCAATATGCAGTGCTGGATGAGAGCGTGCGGTATTACCTCGATGACGAAAAAGGAAGTATATTAAGTGATTGTCTGTTTAATCCAAAGGATTCGTTAGCATTCGCAAAGAGCAAATTGCCGCACGTGGATTGGTCCTCGCTTCCGGAACGAGTGAACTATGCATTGAGTAATGCACCCGAGCAGACGAGAGATTTTTTTAAAGTTGGGCTATTGAAACGATACGGCTCGCGTGTAAGAAATATTAGCTGGTCAACGATGACGGTTGGCAAAGCGAAAATAATACTGGACGAGCCGTTTATGCTGAATAAGGATGAGATGAGTGATGAAATGATGGAGGGTGCAGACTTAGAGGTAATTTTAGCAGCCGCGAAAGGATTATACCCCGAGAAGGTGATTCTGTAACATCTGGAGTTAGTTTTATTCATTATCAATGAATGAAAAATGATAAATAGAAACAAGGATACTTTTTTAGTAACGGTATTTGCTTGCAAGGTAAAAAGGGGATGAGATTAACGTGAGTGTGGCGGTTTCCGGCGGGAGCATGGAGATAGAAGAGGGAGTAGAAGAGGAAGAGGAAGCGCTGAGTGAGGAAGAGATAGAATACGGCGATGAAGAAAAAGACAAAGAGATGGCAAGCATAATGGAACGATTGAAGAAGCGCGAGAAGAAGGAGAAAGCCGCCAGCCTTGTAAGTAAATTGAAAGGGAAGAAGAAGACGAATAAGAAGATAATGCCGTATGAGATATATGCAACTTCGGGTGAATGAAATAAGGGACGATTGAGAAGTTCGACCCGAGGGATGTATATACTTAATATTGCGGATACGATAGAACTGATAGAAGTTGGGAAAGACGGAGAAAGGATTAAAATCTCTTTCCCCTATAACCTTCCTCGACTACATCACAAAGATTAAAACTATCGAAGGATACAGATGGCATCCAGAAGAGAAATGTTGGTCATGAGGAGGTTTCTCAAATACTTTCATCAATGAGCAATATAAAACACAGAGCAATCTTGATGCTCATATACTCATGTGAGTAACAAGGATATTAGGTAAGATAAAAAGTCCGTTGGATAGCTCACAGATAAGAGGGGGGGAGGATGCTTGAAGATGGAAAAGTTTGATCAGAGGGAGGTATATGCGAACCATGTTTGGATATGAGACGTTATGTGAAAGCTCTGGCAATGAAAATCTAACACTAAACTTGGCAAATCTTAACTTGTTTGGGAGAAGATACAATGACTAATTTTCTAAAAACATATTTCTCACCTGAAAAGAAAGCAGCTAGACTTGAGAAAAAATTGCAGAAAGCTATTTCAGCTAACAATCAACAAGAGGTAATTTCTGTTTTTTGCAAAGAGTTTATGCTTCTATTTAGGAAAAAGAAGGCCCAGCTCCTTTCTAATTTAGTTCTAGCATATGGCTCCAAGATTGCGGATATCACCTCATTAGAGAAGAAAATTTCATCAGTCTACCTTAAACAAGCTGTCAGTTTCTTGGAAGAAAACAAGCTTGATTCCGCTGCACTTAAGATATGTGACCATTTTGAATTTGATATGGAAGCCATAGAAATTCTAGCAAAGCGAGGTCGAGCTAATGAGCTAGCTATGCGTATAAAAAAGGACAATATTATTGATAAAGAATTATTGGAAACAGCAATAATATGTTGGGAAACATATAATGGAAACATTAGAGAAAGCTCAACACTGAGTGATATTCTCAGAACTATAGCTAAATCTTCGATAGAGAGTATTCCGGATAATCCACGAGTAAGAGAAATAATTGGACAATTCAAAGAGGCCGCTTTTCTATACGTCAAAGAAAGAGATTTAGGCAATGCTGCGAGATGTTATGAGAAAGCCGAGATGTATCAGGAGGCGTGCACGTTTTACGAAGATACTGGGGACAACGAAGGAGTTTCTAGGGCTGCCGAATCTTTGGGTGATTTGGAAAAGGCTTTAAAATTTGTAGTTAAGCCAGAACGTAAAGTAACGCTTTTGATCCGAATGGAAAGATTTTCCGAAGCCCGTAAATTCGCTGCTGGTCTTGAACATCCTGATGAGTATTTTGATCTGATAAAAGAGAGTGCAAAAAAGCGTATGGATGTGAAGATAAAAAGCAAGGACTTTATAGGGGCAATGGAATTAGCAGATGTTGCAGAATGTGAGCCTTCCAAGAGAGAAGAAATCTTATCGCTTGGTCGTCAACATTTCGATGGAAGAATTGCCTCTGCCGCAACGGAGGAAGATATTAAGTCAATATATAGAGATAGAATAAAACTTGAGGAAAGAGCAGGACATTTTGAAGAAGCTGGAAGAATCGCAGAAGAAGTTTTAAAGGATCTAAACCTCGCCAGTTTATTATACGAAAAAGCCAATCTGTTTAATCGTGCAATTGATACGGCGTCTGGGCTTTTTGAGGGACGGGGAGATAGGACTGATGCGAAAATAAGGTTGGCAGAACTGCACGAAAAAGGAGGTAATTTATTAAACGCTGCTAAGTTATATGAATCAGCAGGGATAGACGACAAAGCTTACGCTCTGTATGAGAACATTCAGCATTTCAACAAGGCGATTGAATGTTATCTAAAAACATCCGATCCCAGTCGGGATGCTCTGATTCGACTTTATACAGAGGCAGGAGAATTTGAGAAAGTTATTGCGATTTATATGAAGTCCGGGACTTTTCCAGACTTGCAGAAAGCTTTATCTGTTGCGAAGACATACAATTTGACAAGTCACATAAGGGTTATACAGAATAAGATTGCAGAAAGCCTGTCAGGAAGTGAGGAGGATTTAAAACGGCTATTTACCAAAGCTAAGGATGAAGTGCTCGGTTCATACTCTCAGGTATTTGGAATTGATTTTGGAACAACGAACTCAGTAGCTGCAATATTTAATAAAAGAAGCAGGAAAGTAGAGATAATTCCTACTTCTCGTGGTTCTGAATTTGAACCGTCTTTCTTTGGGGTTGATGAAAATAATCATCCTGTTTTTGGTGAGGCCGCTCGCCTGAGATCTTTGACTGCACCCCACAATGTTGTAGCTCGTGTTAAAAGGAGCCTTGGAGAGAGAAGGAATTTTTCAATAGGTGGGAAAAAATATAGAAGTGAAGAAGTCGTCGCGAAGATTCTTCAAATACTTAGACTTAATGCTGAGGCTTATTTGAAGTCTAAAGTAGAAGCAAGGTTTTATGATCTGTTAGAGAGCAGCGATCTGAAATTCCCTGAAGATGTATTAAACGAATTTCTGAATAAGCAAAAAGGATATAACCATGTAGAGGATGTTGTTTTATCCGTGCCAGCGTACTTCAATGATAATCAAAAGAGAGCTACGAGAGATTCAGCTGAGATTGCAGGGCTAAACATTCGGCGTTTACTACATGAACCCACGGCAGCAGCTTTAGCTTATGGCTATCAAAAACCATATTCCGGACAATTAGCAGTGATGGATTTAGGTGGCGGAACGCTGGATATGTCAATTCTGGATGTAGAAGAAGGAGTGTATGAAATCCAGACCATAGGTGGTGATACAAAACTGGGAGGAAGCGACATTGATGCTGAATTGGTGCGACATGTGATAGAAGATATTAAAGTGACTCTGGGGGTAGATATTGGGGAAAAGACTCATCCGATCGAGATAGCTCGCTTGAGAGATGCTTGTGAAAATTTGAAGATAAATTTGTCTTCAGTAAACGAATATACAATGGAATTGGTGCATTTTTTGAATAGACCTATGTACACTTTCAGAATGAAAAGAACAGAATTGGAAAAACTATCTAAACCCATTCTTGATCGTATAAAAGCCATAATCGAAAAGACGGTAAATGACAGTGGTTCAGATGTAACTCATTTTCTTTTGGTAGGAAATGCTACAAAGATGCCTGCAGTCCGTGTGCTTGCAGAAAAGACGATTCGGGCAAGACATTTGGGGGGCATTAACCCTGGGACAGTGGTGGCAACAGGGGCTGTACTGGAGGGTGCTATCCTCTCTGGTGATTTAACACAAACATTACTCTTAGATATAGTTCCTTATAGTCTTGGCATTGCGGTATTAATAGACCCCAAGATTGCTGAGAAAAAAATTAGTATATTAATAGAGAGAAACTTGACAATCCCAACAAAGAAATCAGATATTTATACGACAGCAAAGGATAATCAACCTAATGTACATATAGAAATCTATCAAGGCGAATCAATGGAACCACACAAGAATTATTTTCTGGGTGATTTTATCCTTGACGGGATTGCGCCCGCTCCCGCAGGCACCCCTAAAATAGAAGTAATGTTTGAAATTGATGTAGATTGTATATTAACTGTTGCAGCGGTGGATAAAGGGACAGGAAATAAACAGTCAATAAGAATTGAGGGCGCTGTCACATTATCACCGAAAGAAAAGCAAAATTTAAGCAGATATTTTACAGAAAGTGAAAAAATTTATTCATTAGAAAAAGACATGGAAAATGTAACGACAGAAATCGAGATATTAAAATCTAGATGTGATAAAGCAATTGAAGCTGCTGAGCACTCTATTAAGGATTTCTTTGAATTATTTCACGAGAAAGTAGAGGTCAACGCACGGCTTTATAAGGTAAATATTGACCAGACCAGGGCAATTCAAGATATGTTTATCCAAAAAGACCAGTTTATCCATGGCATTCTAAAATATAAGGATCAATTCACCACGATAATCAACAATGTAAGGCAAGCTGAAATGAGACATTTAGATTTTAGTGATAAGGATATCGTTTCAAAGTTGCAAGAGCGAATTGATGTTTTGTCAAATTACAAAGAAGCGTTAGGCAATGTCATAGAATCAGTTGAGAAGAACGTCACAACTATCGTGGCGGATTGGTTACAGATTTTGAGGTCTATGGAACCAGATACAGAGAAAATGAACCCTCTTGAAATAGCCAATTATCATTTGACAGCAGGTAGAGTTAATAAGGCAAGGGAAATACTGGAAGCTGTTGCATCGGGTCCAGAAGGATTAACAAAGGAAGCGTTCTATCATCTTCTGAAGTGTTATGTCCGGCTTGGATTGAGAGAGGAATATAAAGATGCGCATAAGCGATTTGGCAATTTGTTCGGGATAATTTACCCGGATTTCAATCGATTAAACACTTTCCTGAATACTGTAGATGAATCTGTTTTTATGATTCAAGGAAATTCTCAACAACATGGGCTTTTCTTTGGTAGCGGCTTTTGCATTGCTCCCAACCTAATTGTTACAAATCGCCATGTAGTTGAGGGGACGAAACCATCAAATATAAGAATTATCGGTAAAAATAGAATCTATAACGCTGATGAGCTGGAATTGGATCCAATCAACGATTTAGCAATGTTAAGAATAAGTGATAATCAGAAGCCCTTTAGATTAGGTGAGTTTAACTTTGTGGAGCCAGGCGAACAAGTTCTCGCGATCGGTTTTCGCGCTCCAAGCTCTAATGTGCACAGCGAGAATATCTATATATCTAAAGGAATCGTCAATTCCATCAGGAACATCGATGTTTCATCGGAACGGGTCATTTTCATAGATGCTAAAATTGGAAGTGGAATGAGTGGGAGTCCGCTAATAAATGACTTAGGTGAAGTTGTTGGTATTATTACTCTTGTCAGATATCAGATAGGGGGGCAGATTGGACATGGTAAAAAAGGTATATTTGCTGTGGACGATCAGCCCGTAGCGTTGCCGATTCATTTGGTCAAGAAGTACCTAATGAAATATGTATCCACTAAGATTGAATAAAATTGTGAAATACCGGCCAGAGCCATCACATAACATTCCTTAGAACTCTTTGTCCTTTTCCTTTCACTTATACTTTTATGTACCTCTATATTTATGGTTCTTCTCCAACTTTGAGATGAATAGGAAGATATAACTACGGAGAGAGCTATCTCTTTTGGCAAAAATGACTCGCCTAAAGCGGTCTCCCATATTCAGAAACATGTTTGATTTCCACGATTATAAGCTTTGCGATGTGCTCGATGATGAGCGGGGGATAAGATGCATGTGTGGCTATCGCGGTGTCGAGAAACTGGACTTTGTAGACAAATACAGCACAGCCTCTTCACCATACGATTCGAGTAGTACGTCAGCACGCTGTCTGTGCCCGAAGACGAATCTCACGTCACGGATGCTGGCTGCTGATGTGGCAAAAATCAACTGGAAGACCGCAAAGCGCATCGATAAGAAGTACTTAAGCAAGCTCGTTACCGGTATTGACGATCTGAGCCCAAAGAAACTCGGTGTGGACGAGATCGCATATCGGAAAGGCCATAACTATCTGACGGTGGTGCGCGACCTGGACATCGGCAGAGTCATCTGGATCAGTCGAACGCGGAAAAATACGGCGCTCGATGCGTTCTTCAAAGAACTTGGAGCACCAAAATGCTCTCGGATACAAGTCTTTGTGATGGACACGTGGGGGCCATATATCTCTTCTGTACGCGAAAACACGAGCGCTGAGATTGTTTTTGATGCTCCACATCGCACGGAAGATCACCGAAGCGGTGGACAAGGTGCGCACGCAGACAGGAGTTCCAAAGCGGACGTGGAAACGCGCAAAAAGTACAAGAAGAAACGTTTTCTAATCCTGAAGCGCAGGAAGAAGTTGGATGAGGGGAAGCGGGAGACGTTAAATGCGCTGATGGCCGAGAACTAGAGGCTGTATCAAGCATATATGCTGAAAGAGCAAGCAGGCACTGGACATCTTCGATGAACGAGATAAGGAGACTGCACTG
>Ga0307378_10010083_pt1 | contig 12313 bp, 9 predicted proteins | sample UN1MG_FD_202238 | JGI IMG/M metagenome (GOLD analysis project Ga0307378, IMG submission 202238) | Soil microbial communities from Risofladan, Vaasa, Finland - UN-1 | ecosystem: Environmental > Terrestrial > Soil > Coastal area > Acid sulfate soil | place: Finland: Risofladan, Vaasa | collected...
TAGCCGAACCGCATCTCACCCGGATAGAGCAAGCATCATGGCTCGACCGCTGTGAGTTGGAGCGGGCGAATCTGCGTGGTGCCATCGACTGGGCGATCGGGAGCGGCGAAGCCGATCTGGGCTTGAGGATGGCTGCCGCATCGTGGCGCTTCTGGCACCAACGTGGCCCGCTCTGGGAGGGCCGCAAGGCGCTCGACCAGCTTCTCGCGCTGCCAGGTTCCTCGCGGGAGACGCGAGCCCGAGCGCTGTCGGCCGCCGGGGGGCTCGCCTGGTGGGATGGCGACTTCATGGCGAGCCGTCGTCACTACGAGGACGGGCTCGCGCTCTTTACCGCCGACGAGGAGACTACCGACCGGGCCCGGGCACTACAAGGCCTGGGCCTCGTTCTGGTGTTTAGCGGGACGCAGGGCAATCTGAGCGACCTCGACCGCGCGGAGGACCTGCTTCGTCAGAGCCTGACGCTTGCGGAACGGATGGACGATCGCCACGGGATCGCGCGCGCATATCGAACGCTGGGCCTGGCTCGAGGCGTCGGCCGCAAGGATCCGCATGGGGCCATCCCCCTCTTCGAGCAATCGGTGGCGCTCTTCGAGACGCTCGGTGAGCAATGGGAGTTGAGCGAATCGCTGATCGGCCTGGCCAACGGCCACCGATTCTCGGGCGACAAGGCGGGCGGCCGAGAGTATTACCTGCGCGGCCTCGATCTCATGGCGGCCTCCGGCAATCGTCCGGCGATGGTCTGGTTCGTGTTCCTCGTTGCCGCGATCGAGAGTGAGATGGGCCGGCACGAGCGCGTCGCCCGGTTATGGGGCGCGGCGGAGGCGGTCCGCGAAGCGGCCGGAGCGATCCGACCACCGGCCCACGTTCTGGTCATTGGCGACCCGGTCGGGATTGCACGGCAGGCCATCGGTGACGAGATAGTCGAACGCGCACTTGCCGAGGGGCGAGCGATGGATCCCGAAGCGGTGGTCGCGTACGCCCACGCCGATCCCCCGATCGCAAACTGAGTTGGCCACGCCGGCGGCGACCTGCTCCTTCAGCCGATCGGCATCACGACTCGCCGGTGTAGACCTTCTGCATACGTCAGGATGCGCTGACGGCCTGGGCGTAGGCAGCCTCGACGGCCTCGACCAATGCGCCCGGGGCCTGCGAGCCGCTCAGCATGGCCACGCCAGAGCCCTGTCCCCAGCTCACGCCCATACCCTGAGAAGTCAGGACCGTCGCCTTTCCCGGATACAGCGCGTGCAGGTCGTCCATGAGCTCATCCCCGTTCCAGCCCGACGCCCAGATGTCGTAGACAAGGACGTCCGCCCACTCCACCTGCCAGCAGGGCTTCCCGGACAGGACCGGGCAGGCCGTGAGCCCGTGCGTCGGTCCCCCGCACTGGTCGACCTCGAAGCCGGCGCGCCGAAGCGTGTCGACCTTGAGATCCGCGACGTCCAAATCGTGGTCGACGACGAGTACTCGGACCATGGCAACGTCCTCCGTTCCAGGTGGCGATCCCATCGGCTGTCGGTGGTGATCGCGCCATGCAACCAAGGAAGGATGGGGCCTGTCCAGGCCGCGCGCCAGTGCCAAAGCGCACGAAACGGGATGTTGATATCCCCGCGCAGCGAGAGAGCGGCACAGGCGCACGCCGGGTGGCATCATGGGTGTCTCTCATTCGTCGATGGCGGACCGCAGAACGGCGCCGCCGTTCGTCAGGCTACCGGACAGGCAGGGACGGGTCGGCCGCCGGAAGGTAGCGCTGATCGAGCGCGAATGGCCCCGGCATACCTCCTGACGAGCACCCAGGCCATCGCGCGGGAAGCAGCGCGTCAGGCTCGCAGGACCACGACCTCAGTGGGGAGCTCCTTGCCCTTGAGGTCGAGCGACCGGCGTTCGAGCCCACGATCGAGGCCGGCCGCGTTGGCTGCTGCCGTCGTGACCAGGATCTCCCCGGCGCTTGCCACGGATGCCAGGCGGGCTGTGGTATTCACCGTGTCGCCCAGCGCGGTCAGCTCGACGTGCGTCTCGTCACCGACCGCGCCCACCCAGGCTGGCCCGGTATGCACTCCCGCCCCGAGCGGTACCCACGGCCCAGCCGTCTCCGCGTGACCTGTCGCCCTCAGCAGGGCCTGAGCCGCCTCGATGGCCTTGGCCGCGTGTCGTTCGCCAGTCAGCAGCGGGTAGAAGATCGCGACAAGTTCATCGCCGACGAATTTGTCCACGCTGCCGTCGTGATCGAAGACGACCCCGGAAGCCGTGCTGTAGAAGCGATCCAGGAGGCCTCGAAAGCTGGTCGCGGACATGCCCTCGGCGAGGGCGGTCGAGCCGCGGATGTCGGCGAACAGGAAGCTGCACTCGATCTCGGCCCCACCGTGATGTCGAGCCGTGAATTTGAAGCACGTTGCGCACATCGTCGGATTCTGGGTTGATGGGCGCTTGCCGATCAGGCGCATGAACGGCGCGCCGACGCCCGAGAATGGCGCCGCACACATCCTGCAGCGCGGTCCCTGGGGGATGTGCCTGAAGATCTGCCGTAGCCGGCGCTCCTTGCCATGGCCACGGGTCAGGAAGTCGCGCCAGAACTCGTCGTCTTCGCGTTCTGGATCCGAAGGCCCACGCACTCGCCTAGCCTAGCAGCGCAACCCAAGTCGACTTCCCCGTCCCGTTAGAGTGTCGTTGCGCGAAGCCCGCTGAGGACGCCCGACTGCCGCCGGGCGCAGTGGCGGGTCCACACCGGCACGCGGGCAGGAGGCACGATGCGAGATCTGCCGACGGGGGTCGTGACGTTCATGTTCACGGACCTCGAAGGTTCGACGCGACTGCTCGAGCGGTTGGGCGAGCGATACCGCGACGTTCAACAGCAGCACGATGCCATCCTCCGGGCGGCCATCGCGGAAGGCGATGGACTGGAGGTGAGCACGGAGGGAGACGCCTTCTTCGCGGTCTTCCCCGTCCCTGCCGGGGCAGTCCGTGCCGCCGTCGCCGCCCAGCGCGGCCTCGCGTCGTCCACGTGGCCGGACGAGTCGCTCGTCCGCGTCAGGATGGGCCTCCACACGGGGGATGGCGTGCTCGGTGGCGATAGCTACCTCGGGCTGGACGTCAACCTCACCGCGCGGATCGCCGCCGCCGCCCACGGTGGCCAGGTCCTCCTCTCGGATGCGAGTCGCGGCCTGCTCGAAGGAGGCTTGCCGGCCGGTGTCCGTATGCGAGACCTCGGCCCGCACCGGCTCAAGGATTTCAGCGAGCCTCGTCGCCTCTCGCAACTCCTCATCGAAGGTCTGCCCGAGGATTTCCCGCCGCTGCGGACGCTCGATGGCCGGCGTGACGATCTGCCGACGCAGCTGACTCGCTTCATCGGCCGGGCCGATGATCGTGCCGCCGTCCGGGGACTGTTGACCGGGAACCGACTGGTTACGCTCACGGGACCTGGTGGCACCGGTAAGACCCGACTGGCGGTGCAGGTTGCGACCGACACGCTGCCGGACATGCGCGACGGCGCCTCGTTCGTCGATCTCTCCAGCGTGTCCGACGCCCAGCTCGTTGCGGAGGCGATCGCCGGCGCACTGCGCGTCCGCCTGGAACCCGGGCGGGCGGCGCTCGAGACGCTCATCGACAACCTGCGGTCGCTGGAGCTCCTCGTCGTGCTGGACAACCTCGAGCAGGTCGTGGACGCGGGCAGCAGCGTGGTGGAGCCGCTCCTGCAGCAGGCTCCCGGGGTCCGGGTCCTGGCAACCAGCCGCGTGCCCCTGCACCTGTACGGCGAGAGCGAATACCCGGTATCGCCGCTGACGCTACCCGACCCCGATCATCTGCCAGACCTTGCCACCCTGGCGCACGTCGACGCCGTCGCCCTCTTCGTCCAGCGTGCCACCGCCGGCGACCCGGGCTTCACGCTGACTCCCGCGAACGCACGAGTCGTCGCCGAGATCACGGCTCGCCTCGACGGATTGCCCCTGGCCATCGAGCTCGCGGCCAGCCGCGCCAGTCTCCTCTCGCCGGAACAGTTGCTAAAACGCCTTGAGCGCCGCCTGCCGCTGCTGAGCGCCCAGGACCGCAATGTGCCCGAACGGCAACGGACCTTGCGTCAGACGATCGATTGGAGCTACGAGTTGCTCGACGAGCCGGAGCGACGCATGTTCTGGCGCCTCGCGGTGTTCGTCGGCGGAGCGGACCTCGACGCGGCCGAGGCCATCGCCGACCCGGACGGCGCCCTGGGCCTGGAGACGCTGGAGGGCCTCGGGTCCCTGATCGACAAGAACCTCCTGCGACGCCTCCAGACCATCGACGAACCTCGTTTCAGCATGCTCGAAACCATCAGGGAATACGGACTCGAGCGCCTCTCCGCGTCAGATGAAGAAGCCGCCGTCCGGCGCCGTCACGCGGAACACTGGATCGACGTCGCCAGCCTCGCCGCCACGGCCCTGAGCGGCCCCGACCAGGCGTCCGCGACCCGTCGGCTTGATCGTGACCACGACAACTTCCGCTCGGCGCTGGGCTGGGCGCTCCGGACCGGCGAGGCCGATGTGGGTCTGCGGCTCAGCGCTGCCCTCCGCGAGTACTGGCGGGTGGGAAGCCACTTCCGTGAGGGCGTGGGCTGGATCGATGACCTCCTGGCGCTGCCGGCAGCCGCGCCACGAACGCAGGCTCGGGCACGCGCGCTCACCACCGCGGCGGATCTCTCGTCATGGATGGGCGAGGACGACGGCTACCTCGCCCGGGCGGAGGAAGCGGTCTCGATCTATCACGAGCTGGACGATGGATCCGGACTCGCGGACGCGCTCGGGGAACTGGGCACGGCGCAGATCTCCGCCGGTCGCTATGAGGCGGCTGGTCCGACCCTCGACGAAGCCATCGAGCGGAGCCTCCACATCGGCAACCAAGGACTGGCGGCCACCTGCACCCTGGCCCGCGGCATGCTCGGGTTTTTCAGTGGTCGGCTGGATGAGTCGCGGCATTTCACGGAAGCGGCGCTGGCCATGTTCGCAGAACGGGGCGACCCGTTCTGGACCGCATTCGCGGAGCGGATGGTCGGCGGCGTGGACCGCGCGGAGGGAGACCTCGTTGCCGCGCAGGCACGGTACCGCTCCAGCCTGATCTCGGCACAGGAGCATGGGGCGCTGATGGTCATCGCCAGCGATCTGTTCGCCTTTGCCGACCTGGCCCAGGTCCGTGGCGACAATGATCGGGCCTTGCGCCTTGCAGGGGCGTCCGAGATGCTCCGCGAGCGGATCGGCGATGCACCGTCACTGGAGGCGGCCACGGTCGGGGACGTCGTGGGGGCGGCTCGCGGATCCATGGATGCGACCGACGCCGATCGCTCATACCAGGAAGGCCGAGCGCTGGGGATCGACGAAGCGATCGCGTATGCCCTCATGGGAGAGACGCGCTAGCCGGATCGGTCGCTCTTGCACGGGCCTGGCGTTCTCGCAGTTCTGAGACGAGTCCCAGCGTCCACGCGTGGGCTCGCGCCAGAATGCCGACCCGCCGAACGGGAGTAGCTCACTGGGTCCCGGCAGGATCTGGCGATGGTGAGTCATCGCGGACGATGAGAACCGAACACGTTGCGTGCTGGAGGACGTTGCGAGCAACACTGCCGAGGACGAGGCGCGCCAGCCCGGTCCGCCCGCGGGAGCCGATCACGATGAGGTCGGCCTTCGATGCGCTCGCGGCGGCGAGGATTTCAGTCGCCGCGTCTCCCTCCCGGCGATCCGCCTCGGCTGTGATGCCGGCGGCCTGAAGCTCAGCGGCCATCTTGCCCGCGAGCTCGTCGTGCTGCTGGCGGGAGGCGTCCAACGCCGTGGCATACACAAACATCGTCTCGGGCGAGGCGGCCTCGGGAAACCCGACCCACATCTGGGTATCCACGTCAGCCACGCTCACGACCCGCACCATTGAGCCAGCGAAGATGGGCCACGCGCGCAGGAGATCGACCGCCCGCGCCGCGGCCGACGAACCGTCCCATCCCAGCACGATCCGCTCGATCCGCCGAGCCCGGGCAACAAGCACCGGTGCCGACGCATGGTCGATGACTTCGGCGGACACCGATCCCAACAACATCGCCTCGATCGTTCCGTGGCCCCGGCTGCCGACGACGATCAGATCGGCTCGCATGTCTCGCGCTCGATCGACGATCGCGGTCGCCGGGCGACCGCGCAGGACGGCCGCCTCGACGCTCAGGCCGGGCCGGGCTAACGGCTCACGGTTCTCCTGAACGATCCGCTGTGCCTCGGCACGGATCTCCGCCTCGCTTTCCTCAACCTCGACCACTCCAAGTCCGAGCAATGCATCACCGAAGAGGCCTGTGCTGGGTTCGACCGCCTCCGCCACGAGGATTTCCGTCGCGGCCGGCCAGTCAACGTTCGCCACCAGATCGATGGCGATCCCGGCAGGCTCGGAACCGTCGATCGCGACGAGGATTCGCATCGACTTGGTATCCATGCCCATGTCCTCCTTCGTCACGGCGCGCCTGGCCTGATGGGCGGTGCGCCGGCGGCTCCCTCCGGCGGTACCCCCCGACGGTGCTGCGCATCGATCCACACGAGCGCACACCCTCGTCGGGCGGTCCCTTCCTTCGGGTCGTCGCCGAGAGGGCGTTCGGTCACGAGCTGGCCCAGGCCGGCCGGCTGTCGTCCTTCACCGCCAGATCGGCGTAGGCGACGTCGGCCGCCGTCTCCCACGCGGTTCGCTGGACGCGTGCGCTGAATCGGTGGCTCCCCGCGTTGAAGGAGATCTCCTCGTCCTCCCGGACCGCCCGGTCGGCATACATCGCGAGGCCGAACAGCGACCCGACCGCCGGGATCGCGCCGGCCTCGCAGCCGGGCGCCAGGATGGTCAGTTCCTCCTCGGTCAGCAGTCGCACGTCGCTCGCTCCAAGGGTATGGCGGGCCTTGTGCAGGTCGAGCTGATCGGTGGCATCGAGGATGGCGAGCACCCGCCGCCCATCGTCCGCCTCAAGGCCGACGACCTTGGCGAACGTGCGCGGATCGACGCCCTCTGCCGATGCGGTCGCGCGGGCCGTGAAGGCCGGCCTGTGCTCGTGGATCTCGTACTCGACCCCGTGGCTCCTGAGCCAGTCGATCAGGCGTGGGTACGGCTGGTCGAGGGTGGTCGTGGCGTTCATGGTGATGCCCTCCTGCACAGGGGTCGTACCGCCCAGCGTCCTCCCGATCGACCTTCGCGCGCACCGGCCATTGGACGCTGCTGGCGGGTGCCGAACGGCCCCACCCGCCAGCACGAGTGGTCCGTGACGAACGACGCGCGACTCCGACTCACCGTTCACCACGTCGTGGGACTTGACCCGTGGCCCGCCCGATCGTGACCTTTGGCTCACGAGGGGGAGCGGGTGGGTGCCGTAGGATTCAAAAGTAGAAGGGGAGTAGCCCTGCACTGCTGGATCGTCATCACGGCGCCGCGTCGCCCGGTCCTGCGGCCCGCGATTCGGGCGGGCAAGACCTTCGGCTGGAGAACGCCGGAGGCGGAACATGGCTACCACCACGTTGAGGCCCACCGCCACCAGGATCATCGATGCCGCCGTCGGCGCGCACGCGATGAACCAGGCTGAACCATTCTCTACGCGAGTCGTGGCCGACACAGGTCCGACATCGTCGAACGGAGGACAGCGATGACCGGACTCCGCGTGATCCTCGCGACCGACGGCTCCACAGGCTCCGACGACGCCCTGTCCATGCTGATCGCAAGCTTCAAGCCAACCGGCATCGCCGAGATCGAGGTGCTTGCGGTCGTCCCGCAGGCGACACGCTGGCCGGCGCCCGGCCGCGAGGACCACGGCCCGATCCTGATCATCGACGCTGCGCATCGTGCCGCCGCCGAGGCGACGGTGGCGGCAGGCGTCGGTCGGCTTGAGAAGGCGAGGTTCCGCGCCTGGGGCACGGTCCTCACCGGCCACCCCGCGGAGACGATCGTGCTCCACGCGACTGGCGAGCGGGCCGACCTCGTCGTCGTCGGGACGCGCAAGTTGGGAGCGTTGCGAGGCCGGGTCGTCGGCAGTGTGTCGAGCAAGGTTGCCCGCTATGCGCAGACCTCGGTGCTCGTCGCACAGGCGGCCGACCCGATTCGGCGAATCGTGGTCGGCTACGATGCCTCGCCCTGCGCGGACCTGGCGCTCGACCTCGTTGCGCGCCTTCCGCTCAGGCACGCCGAGCTGGTCACCGTGTGCACTGTCTACGAGTCCGTCGCACCGCTGGCGTCCGGGATCGCGCCGACGATGGTCGCCCAGGTGCACGCGGCCTATCAGGCGGACCTCGATGAGGCTCGCGCGGCAGCGGAGGCAGTCGCCGCAGATGGCGCCCGCCGCCTGAACGTGCGCGGCGTGCTCGCCGAGCAACGCTTCATCCACGGCACTCCTCATGACCATCTGGCTATCGCAGCTAGCGAGTCGTCCGCAGATCTCGTGGTCGTCGGCTCCCGCGGGCTGTCGGGGATCAAGCGGTTCTTCCTCGGCAGCACGAGCGCGGCCTTGGTCGCGCATCCGCCGACGAGCGTTCTCGTCGCGCGCGCAAGGCAGGAGGCCTGACATGACAGTTGAGCCGGTTGCGCCCTTCCGGGTTCTCCTCGCCACCGATGATTCGGAGCAGGCTCGCCTCGCCGAATCGTGGGTCTCTCGGCTGAGGCGGACGCGACCCTGCGTCGTCGACGTCCTGTGCGTGGCGGGACATGGGATGGCCCACCTCAGCTGGGGCATGCAGACGTATCGCGAGCCCGTTCGCCAGGCCGTCGAAGGGCTACGCCAGGGCGAGATGCTGACCGCCCAGCGGATCGCGAACGCCGTCGGCGAGCGACTCCAGCACAATGGCGTCACCGTGCACGCGTGGGCTCGCCAAGGGGATGCGGCCGAGGAGATCCTGGCCCACATCGAGCTTGAGCAGCCGGACATGGTGGTCGTAGGACCGCGGGGTCGTTCGGGGCTGGCACGGCTCCTGCTCGGGAGCGTCTCCCAGCAGGTCATCGCCTCGGCCGACCGCCCCATCCTCGTGGCCCGTCGTCCGGGATCGGAACACGGTCCCCTGCCCGGACGCCTTCTCGTCCTTGTCGATGGAGGGCCCGGAGCCGAGACGACGATCGACTGGATCGTCCAACAGGGTTGGGCGATCGGCGCCAGCGTGTCCGTGCTCGGGTTGCTCGGCGTCCCGGCGGGCCTTGACAGCGATGAGCCGGAGCCCGCGTCCGCGCTGCACGGACTCGTTCGGGGCGATGCCGAGAGCTCCCTCGATCGACTGGTAGCGCCATTGCGGGAGCAGGCCGAAACGCTCACGATCGAGCTCGAGATCGGCCATCCACTCGAGGGTGCGCTCCGGGCGGCCGAGGAGCTGGCCGCCGACCTGATCGTCGTGGCCCGTCCGCCACGCCGACGGGGCCAGGATCCGCTTGCCGAGAAGGTCGCCCGCTATGCGTCGACCTCGGTCCTCATCGTCCCGCGCGCATAGCGCGGGCTCGGGAGGAGGAGGTGGGCCCGTTCGAGCTCTGGCAGTGGGTCGCGGTCTTTCTCGTAGCCGCCGGGGTCGTCGCCGCCGCCGGAGTCGTCCTGGCGCGGTCAGGCGACCAGATCGCCACCCAGACGGGCCTGGGTGGACTGCTCGTCGGCATGCTGCTCATGGCCGGTGCGACTTCGCTGCCGGAGATCGCGACAGACATGAGCGCCGCGCTCGAAGGGGCTCCTGATCTCGCCGTCGGCGACCTGTTCGGCAGCAGCATGGCGAACATGGCCATCCTGGCCATCATCGACCTCGTCCATCGGGGCCGGGTGTGGCCGAGCGTCGGACTGGGTCATGCGAGGCTTGCCTCGGTCGCCATCGGCCTGACGTCGGTGGCGGTGCTGGCCATCCTCGTGCCATCCGGGATCGCGATCGGCTGGGTCGGCCTCGACACGCTGTTCATCGTCGCGGCGTATGTTGCGGCGGCCGCTTGGATGAGCCGCTCCCGTGGTGAGGGGAACCGAGCACGCGAGGAGAGCGGCGAGATCCTCGCCCCCACCGGGTGGTCCGGACCCGTAGAGGCCCGTCACAGCCTGCGCTACGAGTTCGCCCGGTTCGGTGCAGCGGCGCTCGTGATCCTCGTGGCCGCTCCCTTCCTTGCCCTGTCCGGCAAGGGCATCGCCGACGTGACCGGGATCGGACAGACATTCGTGGGGGTCGTGCTGCTGGCCATCACGACGTCGCTGCCGGAGCTGGTGGCCTCCCTCGCCGCCGTCCGGATCGGTGCCTACGACCTCGCCGTCGGCAACCTGTTCGGCAGCAACGCCTTGAACATGACGATCCTGTTCGCCGCGGACCTCGCCTACCTGCCGGGACCGATCCTCGCGGCTGTCGATCCGGGCCAGGTCGTCGCCGGTGTCGGGGCGATCCTGCTCATGGCGATCGCTCTCGCAGCCGTCGTGCACGGCACCCGGACGCGGATCAGGCGGCTGGAACCGGACGCTGTCGCGGTGCTCGTCACCTATGTCTTCCTGCTCGCGGCTCTGTGGAGGTCCAGCGCGTGACCGCGCCGACGATCCATCAGCCCGCAGCACCGAGCCGTCCGTGGACGATCGACCCGCCCGAGGTGGCCGCATCTCTGGCCACCGATCCGGCGCTGGGCCTGACCATGGCTGACGCCGCCGAGCGCCTGGCCCGGTTCGGACCGAACGAGCTGGTCGAGCGCGGGCGCAAGCCGACGTGGCGCCTGTTCCTCGAGCAGTTCACGAACACGATGATCGTCGTGCTCATGATTGCGGCGGTCGTCACCGCGCTGATCGGCGACCTCAAGGACACCGCCGTCATCCTCGCGATCGTGGTGCTCAACGGCGTGATCGGGTTCACCCAGGAATACCGCGCCGAGCAGGCGATGGCCGCGCTCAAGCAGATGACGAGCCCGACTGCGCGCGTCATGCGCGACGGAGAGGTTGCCGTCGTCCCGGCCGCAGAACTGGTCCCCGGCGATATCGTCCTTCTCGAGACCGGCGACATCGTTGCGGCCGACATGCGGCTCACCGAGTCGGCGGCCCTCGGCATCAACGAGGCCGCACTGACCGGCGAGTCGGAGCCGGCGGCCAAGGTCGTCGAGGGACTTCCAGACGTCACCGCCGCGCTGATGGCCGATCAGCTGAACATGGCCTTCAAAGGCACCGCGGTGACCTACGGGCGGGGTGCCGGGATCGTCGTGACGACCGGCATGGCGACGGCACTGGGGCGGATCGCCGACCTGCTCCAGGCGCATGAGGCGGGGCTCACGCCGCTCCAGCGCCGGCTGTCTACGCTTGGCAAGGGGCTCGCTGGGGCGGCCCTCGTCGTCTGCGCGATCGTCTTCGTCGCCGGTGTCGCTCGCGGGGAGTCCGTCGAGTTGATGTTCCTCACCGCGGTGAGCCTCGCAGTGGCGGCCATCCCCGAGGCCCTCCCCGCGGTGGTGACCGTTTCGCTCGCCCTCGGGGCCCAACGGATGGCCAGCCGGCGGGCCCTGACCCGCAAGCTGCCGGCCGTCGAGACGCTGGGATCCGTCAACGTCGTGTGTTCGGACAAGACGGGCACCCTGACCCAGAACCGGATGTTCGTCGAGTGGGTCTGGACGCCGGATGCCGAGCATCGCGTCGCGGGCGTGGGCTACGAACCCGCTGGGTCGATCGCCGGGGAAGCAGATCAGCCTGGTGATCCCTATCTCCCGCGCCTCGCCCTGGCCGCCGCGGCTTGCAGCGACGCGACGCTGCTCGCCCCAGTGCGAGACGGCGGTCCGTGGACGATCACCGGGGATCCAACGGAAGGAGCGCTCCTCGCCCTGGCCGGCAAGCTCGGCGTCAGCCGCCGCGACATCGACGCCCGGTTCCCTCGCCTCGCGGAGGTCGCCTTCGACGCCACCCGTCGGCGGATGTCGACCCTCCACCGCGACCAGGGCCGGGTGTGGATCGCCGTGAAGGGCGGCGTCGATGCGCTCGCGCCGCTCGGGAGACCCGAGGACGAAGCGTTGTGGGGGCGCGCCCAGGCCGTCGCCGATCGATACGCCTCCGAGGGTTACCGCGTGCTGGCCCTCGCCCAGCGGAGCCTCGACGAGCTGCCGGACGACCTGGGTGGAGCCGAATGCGGCCTCTCGCTTCTCGGGCTCGTGGCGCTGGCAGACCCTCCGCGACCAGAGTCGGCCGACGCGGTCGCCGCGGCCCGGAAAGCGGGGATCACCCCGGTCATGATCACGGGCGATCACGCGCTGACGGCGCAGGCGATCGCACGCCGGCTCGGGATCCTGAACGATGGCGGGCGGACGCTTACCGGGGCGGAGCTCGAGGCGCTCGACGAGGCGTCGTTCGACCGGATCGTCGACGACGTGTCCGTCTACGCGCGGACGA
>Ga0307378_10010084_pt1 | contig 12312 bp, 1 predicted proteins | sample UN1MG_FD_202238 | JGI IMG/M metagenome (GOLD analysis project Ga0307378, IMG submission 202238) | Soil microbial communities from Risofladan, Vaasa, Finland - UN-1 | ecosystem: Environmental > Terrestrial > Soil > Coastal area > Acid sulfate soil | place: Finland: Risofladan, Vaasa | collected...
GAATATTATGCAATAACAAATTATGGAGTTTATAAAAATGACGGAAGCAGTTTTAGAACATGGACCTTAATGTCTGGGCTGGAGTATGTTAAAGTTATAAGAGATATTGTTGAAGATAGTGACGGTAATTTATATGTTAGCACTGATTTGGGAGTCTTTAAACTTAATAGTGAGTTCATTCCTTACATAGAAGATACTTGGCAAAAAATGTCTATTTTTGGAGCTAGTAGTACAGAAGCATATGCTCTAATATCTCAAGAAAGTTATAGTGATGGTTCTAATGATGTTGTGAGTAGCCTTTTAGTCAGCAATGAATTAGGTATTCTTCAGTCTTTAGATAATGGATTAACGTGGAATTATATTTCTAATTTAGAAGCATTTGTAAAAATTAGAAGTTTTATAATAGATAATAATTATATATTTGCTTTATCTGATAATGCTATTTATAGACAGGGTATTTTTGACAATATATTTGTTAAAATTGCTGAGATAGATGCTACCGTGTGTAGAAAAATGGTAATATTTAAAAATCAGATATATATAAGTACAAATAATGGAACTAAAGTTTCTACAGCTTCAAATATTTATACAGATGATAATATTGTATTTATTTCTACATTATCTGGGATGAATATAAAAAATAATGTTGTAATAGCAACTTCTATAAATTTAATTAACAATGACCTTTTTGTAGGAACTGATAGAAGATTATATATAATAAATGATGAAGAAGAATTTTGGTTGCAGTATGATCAAAAAGAAACAGTTATTCCTAGTATTTATGTTGACGGAGAATTACAAAAACTGGGATTTTATTATAATAATCAGGGAGATAATAATAATATTAGTTTTGACGAAATTATAGGAGAAGAAAGGGTTGTTAAAGTTGCTAATAAATATAATATATATCAAATGGAATTTGGGGGTTGGGCATATAATAAATATAATGCTAAATTTAAAGTTTATAGTAGTAATTTGTTATTTGCAGAATCGAGAGATGACATTGTTTTAAATATTAATCCGTTTGTTAATTTACCTCTCCCAATTTATGATGATAATAATGCTCATAAAATTGGGGCTGATAAATATAAAGCAACGTTGGAAGCAGATTTGGCAATTATTACAGGAGTGTCTTTGCCAGAAGGAGAAGATCTTGTATCTTTAATATCTGATACTTATCAACAATTTGAATTGTTTTTATCTCAATTATATGAAGATGCAAGAGTAATAATAGATAGTGATGGGAATGTGTCTGATTTTGTTCTTCCTGTTATTAAAACAGATTTAATAGTTAAAAGAAATAGCACATCAAATGCAGGAGAAATAGTAGAAATAGAAGAACCAGTTTATACAGTTGTAAATAATGAGAGGGGAACATCTTATATAACATCTGTTAATGTGGTTGATGGTTCTTTTGTATTCGATTTACCATTTGATAAATATGATTTATTAACAGTAGATATTTTTAATACAACTATTAAAAATATTGGAGAAAATTCTCATAGAGAGGTAGAGGATGTTTTTGAAGAGGCTTATTCAGGTCCTCCATCGTATTTATCTCAAGTTCAACAAGTTAATATTGTTAAGATGGGGTTGTTTGTTGAGAAATTATATCCTGGAGAACAGGCGAATACGAATCCTTTATTTCAGATGGAAACCCTTTTACCAGAAGAGGGAGATGATTGGTATGACTCTCTGAATTCGACAATTAATTATATTGAAGAAATAACATATGATGATATTTCTTTATCGATATGGTATCCTTCTGCTATTCTATATGTTTCTGAAATAGAAAGTGTTTTAGTTGGAGGAGAAGGAGGGGTTTTGTCTATAGGAAAAGATACTTTGGAAATTGAAGAACTTGATATAGAGGGGATAGGGAATAAATTAGTTAAAAGTATTTTTAGACATAATGATAATATTTTTATTTTGACAGAAAATAAAATATTTATTTCAGATGATTACGGAGTAAGTTGGAGTGAGTACAGTAGAAGCGGATTACCTAATAATTTATATTCTATGGGAACAGTTGCTGGGAATCTTATTATAGGAGCAATAGATGGGGTTTATATAAAAATGTCAGACTCCGATGCTATTCAATGGGAAAAAGTAAAAGATTCAGAAAAACCTGTAGAGATTATTTATTCATCTAATATTCTTTTTTTGGTAATAGATGGAAAAATTAATATAACAGTAAATGGTTTTACTTATTCGGATACGGGAGTAGGGAAAAAGTCAGATACAGGAGTAGGAACAGATTTAGATATTACTGATATTGAGAGATTTGGCTTTGTTAATACATATGTTTCAACTAATCAAGGATTGTATTCTGATAATGGAACATTTAATAGTTTAAATCCTACTCTGGAGGAAATAGATTTAGGAGAATTAAAAGGAGAAGGAGATACGGTTAATACTATCACTACTAATAGTGTTGACAAAATAGTTATAGGAATAAGTAGTGGATCTTATGGTGTTATTGAAAATGATATTTTAAGTCAAAATGATCAATCTTCTCTAGACACTATTCATAAGATTTTAATTATTGATGATGATATATGGTTATTTGGACAAGATTCTTTTAAGATACCTTCTATTGATTATCCGATTAGATTAACATCGGGAGTCCCTATATAATGGCATTTACAGAACAAACATTTTTTAATGGAACAGTTGCTAGTCAACAACTTGGTAAACATATTTCTATTGAAGGACAATATATGGCTGCATCTGGTGTAGATACATCAGATGTTAATGTTTATAAGAAAGGTGCTGATGGAGAGTGGGGTTTTCTTGTTAATGCAACTTCATCATTTGCAGATAATGTTTTAGCAGGATCAGCAATTGTTCTATTCAAAACGAATCTTTATACGTCAAATTCTGAGACATCTCAAGTTGTAAATCTTTATAAGTCAAGTAACGATTTTTCTACAGTTGCAGCTTCTTTTACACAAACTGTTCCTATAGATGGATTTGGAGATTCTTTAGCTGTTTCTGATAATTATATTGCTGTAGGAGTTCCCTCATATGATTCTAATAATGGGTCAGTTTATTTATATACAAAAGTAGAAGGATCTTCGTGGATAACAGCTACAGAAGATTTTATAATTACTCCTGACCTTCCATTTGAAGATGAACTTTTTGGAACATCTGTAGCTATTAATGAAAATTTTCTTATAGTAGGTGCTCCTGGATATAATAGTAGTCGAGGAGCAATTTATGTTTTTGAAAGAAATGAAGGAACAGGGGTATGGGAGTATGTGTCTAGATTGTTAGCATCAGACGGATCTACAGGAGATCAATTTGGAGGAACTTTATCATTATCAGGAGATTATTTTGCAGTAGGAGCGGAGTTTGCTGATTTATCAGAAGATGAAATAAATGCAGGAGCAGTTTACCTTTTTAAATACTCTACAAGCTCTAATAGTTGGTATGAGATAAAAAAAATAACAGGTATTGATGAAACAGATTTATCAGGAAATCATTTTGGGCATTCTATAAATTTAAAAGATGATTATTTAATTGTGGGTTCTCCTGATGCTAGATCCCAAGGTGTGGTAGATGTTTTTTACAAGAAAAGAGATTGGATTCATTTAAAAAAAATAAATAGTAGTAATATTGCTAGTGCGGATTCTTTTGGAGAAAGTGTTGGAATTGATTATCCTAATTTAGTTGTAGGGGCTCACGAAACTACTACTAACTTAGGTAGGGTTTATCTTTTTGAAGATCCTGCTATTCGTTTAAGATTGGCTCAAGAGTTTAATACTGATAATAAATTTTTACCATCAAAAGCTTCTGTTTATTTGAAAAGAGCAGGAAAAAATGAGTTTAATTATTGGCCTATTTACAATACGCAAAAAACAGTTATAGATGCTACTAATTTTTCGACTATAGATCAAGCAGATACAGATTCTACTATAACCTTTAATGTAAATGAATTTCAGAAATTAAAAGCAAGTGATGCTGCTACAAATGATTATTTTGGTTATGTGGTTGATGTTGATGGTGAATATATGGTTGTGGGAGCTTATAGAGAATCTAATTATCAAGGAGCTGCTTATATTTTTTATAATGATCCAGATAATCCGAGTGATGATTGGGTAGAAATTAAAAAGTTAACAGCTAGCGATGGAGTTGCTGATGATTATTTCGGTATAAGTGTTGCTATAGATGGAGATTATGTGGTTGTAGGAGCTTATTTAAATGATGATGCTGAAATAGGATTAGACACTGGGGCTGCTTATGTTTTTTATAGAAACCCTGAAAATCCTAGTAATGAATGGAATGAAATAAAAAAATTAACAGCAAGTGACGCTAGGGCAGGAGATCAATTTGGAAGAGGAGTTTCAGTTAGTGGAAATTATGTTGTTGTTGGGGCTCCTGAAATAGATGAACCATATAATAATGTTGGAGCGGCTTATATTTTCTCTATAGATTTAAGCAATCCAAGTAATGAGTGCGGAGAAATTCAAAAAATACAACCTAGTATTCCTGAAAATGGAGAAAGGTTTGGTAGACAAGTTGCAATAGAGGGAAATTATATAGTTGTAGGGGCTAGAATGAAAGACGGATTGGTAGCGAATACAGGAGCTGCTTATGTTTTTTATAGAGAGCCAGATAATCCAAGTAATAGTCGGTGGGAACAAATAAAAGAATTAACAGCAAGTGATGGAGCTGGAGATGATTATTTCGGAGAGGCGGTTTCTATTTCTGGAGATTATATAATTATAGGTGCTTATCAAGAAGATGAAAAAGGGGTTCAAGCAGGAGCTGCTTATATCTATTATAAAAACCAAGGAGGATTAGATAACTGGGGAGAAATTCAAAAATTAACAGCAAGTGACGGTTCTGCTTCTGATCGTTTTGGATGGTCGGTTTCGATTGATGGTGATTATGCAGTTGTAGGAGCTGATGGAGAAGGTTCTAATAAGGCGGGTGTTTATGTTTTTAATAAATATTCAAATAATAATTGGATGGAGGTTAAGAAGTTAGTAGCTAGAGATGTAGAAGATACTGATTATTTTGGAAGCGGAGTTTCTATTAGTGGAGATTGTATAGTTGTTGGAGCATATTTTGAGGATGAAATAGCAGCTAATTCAGGAGCTGCTTACGTGTTTTATATAGAAGATCCTACTTATACAGGAAGTAATATAGTTATATTTGATGACGAGATAAGAGGATTTACGGGGAATGGTTATATGATAACTCAAGATGAGTTATATCCTGCTTCTGATTTTAGCACGATAAATTATCCTATTAGGGCTATTGTAGATGATACTTATCAATTATGGTTGAGATGTTATTCTAGCAGTTTTGATAATCCAAGCAGCTCAGGTAGTTTTACAGCAGATATATTAATAGATGGAGAAGTGATTAGAACTATAAGTGAATCTTTAATTTATGATGAATGGTCATGGTTTCAAACTGATATCGTTTTACCAGACACAAATGAACATATTTTAGGAATTAAATTAAAGGAAAATGGGAATATAGTTGATAAGATATATATAGACGTAGACGCTACGGCAGTCCCTGAAGGAGAAGGTCCTTATAGTTCAGTATCTTCTTATCTTACCGTTCATATGAAGATGTACGATGCAGAAGATACCACATATCCATCATCACAAATATTTGCTTATGATTATAAAACTACTATTGATGAAATAGTTCAAGATGATTGGTATAATTTTAATATAAGTGTTCTTGGTAGAGATATGAATGTCAATCCTTCTTCTTCTTATCCTATTGATAATTACTTTATTGTTTTAACTTCTTCTGGAGATAATCCTAATAATTATATCATTTGGGAAATGTTAAATACAGATGAATATATGGGTTTGCTATCAGCTATTACTATATCTCCGGGCTTGGCTTCAGAGAATATTAGTTTAACACCTTTAGATTATTATAAGGCAAGAATAGGAGATTCAGATTTAGAGGAAGATAAGTGGTATATTAACTATAATAAAAGACATGCATTCAAAATATATAGTGATTACGATCCTATAGAGGACGTTTAAATATGGCAAAAAAAATAACATTATCTCCATCTGACGCTCAAACAGAGATTATAAATTTTTTCTCTGATAAGTTAGGTCAGAAACTAAAAAACACTATTGTTGTAGATAATGAAGATGGTACAGAAAGTGTTGAGTTAGAATTAGCAGACAGAATTGTTACTATCATTACAGATCAAAGTGGAAGTATGACATGGAATGATAATAATAATTTTAGATATGACATAGTTACTGATTTAATTAATAAGATAGATATTAATTATCCTGGAAATATAACTTATAATCTTATTGAGTATGGTGCAGATATTATTAATGTTTTGTTTTTTGGTATTGTGGAACAAGATGGGTTTAATCCTAATGATATTAATAGTCTTAGTAAGATGATTAAAGCAGATGATGAAGCAAATTATGATGGAATGAGAATAGTTAGAAATAGTGAGCATTATCCAACATCTCCTTTAGATGGAGATATTGTTTTTGATGGTTTTTCAAGCAGGATAAAAGATGAAGAATTAACAGAAGGAACAACTTATTATTATACTATTTATACTTATGACAAATACTATAGGTTTAGTGATGGAGTTAGAATTAAAGTAGTTCCTAGAAACAGAGTTGTTCCTAGAGCAACTTCTGTTTTTAAGACAGTTATAAATTCTGAAGATTTATCAGAAGGCATTCCATTTAAAGGGAATAATGTTCAGAGAGATGATAATACTATCGGTATTTGGCATATGGATGAAGGGCAAGGAAATTTTTTATATGATTTTAGTGATAGTAAAGCAGTTTTTACTTATAACAAAGACGATCCTATTTGGTATGACAGTAGATTTGTTCCTGCTGGAAGTTCTGGTTTATTTTTTGATGGAGATAAAGATAGAGCAGACTATATAGATAGTGATAATATTTTTGAAATAGATTTTCAGAATAGCAATAAATTTACATTTATTGGGTGGATATATCCTTATGATTTAAGTCAAAAACAAGTTATTTTTGGAAGAAGTAGTTCAGGAGAATTTAACTACTCTATAAATATAAATAGTTCTGGTAATTTATCTGTTGAGTTTCCAGATGAAGAAATAGAAGCAAATTTATTAACTTTGGAATCTTACAAATGGCAACGAGTGGCAGTAGTTTATAATGGGGGGAATCCGTCAGGATCTGAATTAACTTTTTATGTAAATAATCAAAGTCAAAATAAAATTTCAGATCAAGAAAAAAAATCTTTTTCTGAAAATCAGACTATTACATTAGGAAATTTAATACAAACTGATCTTCCATATAGGGGAAAATTAACAGAAGTTAGTTTCCATAATATAGATAGAAATGAAGCATACATATTATCTCAACTTGTTTCTAGTCCAATTTTAGATGGAAACGGAGTAGAAGTAGGCACTGAATTTAAAGGTATTAAAGAAACAGATAGTAATACTGGAGATAACGGAGATAGACTTGTTGTATTAAAATATGAAATCCCAGAAGATTATAATTTTGTAGGTGGAGAAGTTATAGTTGTTAAAAATGAAAAACATATTCCTTCTTGGGAAGAAGATGGAACTGTTATTTATCAACAAGCAGATCCTGGTTCTGGTAAGTTCTATATCTCTGATCCTGATGATTTTGTATTGGGAGAAATATATTATTATAGATTATTTACTAAAAACTCTTTAGGTAATGTTAGTTTTTTAACAGATTCTCCATCTTTAAAAATAGAAATTCCATTATCTGATACGAAAGATTATTTTATTGCTTTGTCTTCGGCAATTGAAGCTCCACAAGAACCAACGATTGGTCAATTGATAACCAATGGTAATAAAAAAGTATATTTAAGATGGAGGCAATCTTCTTCTATTGACTCTAGGATATCTAGAGTAAAGATTTATTATTCTTCTGTTAATTTTCCTGAAGTTAATAATAATGGAGGTGTTAATGGAGAATTAGTATTTACGGGATTAGCGTCAGATAATAAATTTGTTCATAGAAATATAATAAATAATGTTAATGCTTTTTATACCATAATTAATATTGATAAATATGGAAGACCTTCTAATTATGATCCAGATGGGGGATTGCAAACTGTAGATTTTTTACATGCGACTACTATTCCTAATTCTTCTGCTAGTGAAAACACTTTTCCTCTTGTTGAAATTGAAAATATAAATTATGAAGTTGTAGATAAGAATTCTGTTACTATTGGATGGAAAACTCCTACAAAAAGTGTTAGTAATATTGATACTTTTTTTGATGAAACTGTTTATCTGTATGCTTCTATATCAGATGAATTTGGAGATGCTATTTCAGAAGATACTCCAATTAAAATGAGTATTGTTTCTACTATTGATAGAGAAAGCCAAGCTGATGATGTGTTTAATAGTTTTGATGTTGTTGAGTTTGAGGATAAAGATGTTTATGATTTTTTTGTTACAAGATCTAAAGATGGAACATTTATAAAAGCTGTTTTAAAGATGACCACTAATAGTAATATAATTTCTCAAATTAGAAATGCCTCATTTAAAGTTCAGTTAAAAGCAATTCTTCCTAAAAGTGGAGGTTATACCCCTCCCAATGAGAACAGTCAATCAACAAACATTTTAGAAGAATATGCATCGTCTTTAGGAGAGTTAATAGAAGAGATAACAGGAGGAAATCAAGAACAACAAAATAGTAAAAACTTTTTTGAGTATTATTCAGAAATAATAACAGTATCTTTTACTAATCCGTGGGAAGTAGAGTTAGTTAGTAGGGATAATCAAATAGTCCCTCAAAGATGTTATTGTTATAGAACAATTGATGGGGAAAAGTTTTTAGATGTTGTTTGGGAGCATTTTAATGGAGTATATATAAAAGCATCAGCTCCTTTTGTTGCTAGAGCAAAATTAAAGTATAAAGGAGAACCCGTAGAGTCTGGAAGTGTAAATATGGCTGTGTGGGACGCGGAATCTACAGAACTTTGTAAAAATGCATGTGTTGAAGGGGAAAAGAAAATTCCTCGATATGAAGGACCAAAATTACAGTTAAGTAAGACAGTTTTGCCTCCTTCTCCTTCTTTATCTATCATTCAAGGAACAGAAGAGACATACAAAGGAAGCGGGGTGTTTACTCCTATATCTTATGTTGATATACCTCTTTATGCTCCAGACTTATCTCAAGCAATTAGGTTATTTGTTAAAGGGCAAAAGTCTGGATATTCTTCTATAAAAGATTTATATATATTATTTCAAAGCACATTGATAATTAATTTACAAGCTTCAGGACCTCAGGTTGATGGGAAAAATATTGCCGAGCAAATAGCTAATGTTATTATTATTAATCCAGATTATCCTAATTATAAAACAAGCGATTACGACAGATCATTATTAACATATCCAGATGATTTATCTATTGTTGAATGGGGTTTTTCTTTTATTCAACTGGGAGAAGAAGATTCTGAAGCAGGGCAAAGAAATTTATATTCTACTGATAATGTTCCTTTAACAAATGGAGTTTATTCTTATACAAGAAATGGGAATGCAAGGAATGTATTTTTAGGTCCAATTTCAAAAGAAGATAAAAAAATAGATGAAAAATGGGAAGTAAATGCTACTGTCGTTTATAATGGATTAACTAGTCAAGCAAGACAGTTTATTGATTTTACTTACGATCCTTTACAATTTGATAAAACTTCGGCTAGATTTTTAATGGAAATAGATGGAGGATGGAGAGGGAAAGTTCCTAATCAGACTTATGGAGGAGGGGGATGGATGATTTCTTCCAATCCAGGTAGTAGATTATGGGCAGATGGTATTAATTACAAAAAAATAAAAATTAGTAGGGACCCGAGAGTTGCTTTAAATTCTGATTTTGCAGCGGCAGATTGTTTTAGAACTTGTGCGGCTCAAGATGATAATGAATTATTAGAATTAAGTTCTGGTCAAATAATTAAAATTATTGCTGGAGATGATTTTGAAATTTTACATGGAGACATTAATGAAATAGAAGATCCTTATACCGGAGAACATTATTTAGAAGTAGTAAAAAATACGGGGTTTATAGATCAAGGAACAGCATTTATTGAATTAAATGATGAAGAAGATTCTGATATCACTTATTTTTATATTAGAGCAAATGCTTTTGTTCCTAATGCTAAATTGGTTTTTAATGAAGACTGTGATTTTCCTGAAGAAAAGCTTCAAAATGAATGTATCTGTCTTAATGGCTCTAATGGGATAACAGAATGTGATCTCCCAGAATGGTCAGAAATGAGATATATTAGTGGAGAAACAACTGTATTTTTAAATGACAGACCATTAGTTTTAACAGGTGGAGGAACTATGAATAATGGGATTCCTCCTTGTCCTATAGCTTTAAACGAACCCTTAAGTTCTTTTACTAGATGGGTTAAAGTTGTAAATTATTTTTACGATGAAGCAGGAGTTGAAATAGCATCTGTCACTACAGATGTTGATCCTAAGGATTATGAATCTTTTGGAGGATCAACTTCTTCTGACCCTGGCATTATTACCCCTACATCTGATATTAATATTAGAATAAAATTTGATTGGAGAGGAGAAAGTATTCCTGAAGGAACTTCAATTTTTGTTTCAGTGGGAAGTAATGATAATAGGACATTATTTATTCCAAGTAAAAATATTTATTCTACATCAATAGACTCTACAGATCCAGCGGATATATATGGGTATGTAGATGTAACTTTAAGCCCAAGAGGGCCAGTTGAGCAAACAACAACAGAAGATGTTTTTATTTTTTCAAATTATGATGAGGTTGGGAAAACAGAAAGAGTAATAGGTCAAAAATTTAGAATCACATTAGATAAAAAAAATGATGATATACTTTCTAAATCTAAACCATCTCCAGAACCAGATCCAAGTGCTGATGTAGAATACTCTAATGATACTTCTCCTTTTTCTGGAACAGTGCATAGATATAATATTGAGAAAAATATATGGGATAGAGTAGCTAATATGTCAGAGCCAAGAGGAAATGCTTTTGCTGGGACAGTAGGAGATAAAATATATTATATGGGAGGTTTGAAAAATAATAATCTTAATATTTCTAATCAAACTGAACAATATGATATTAATAATGAGGAATGGAGTTTTGTTAGTAATATGTTAAAAGCTCGATTCGCTGGAATGAGCGAAACAATAGGAAATGATATATATGTAATAGGAGGGATATCTACAGATCCTACACAACAGAATGAATTTGTTGTAGAATTATCAGTTGATGTTTACCATACAGATACCGATACATGGGAAACTGTTTCTAGTATGCCAGTGCTTGATGAGAACGGCCCTAATGAAGATTATTTAGGAGTTGCCTTTGGGACTTCTCAACATGTTATTATTGAAGAAAAAAATTATATATATATAATTGGGGGAGTTAAAAAAATAGTAGTAAATAAATCTCAATTTGTTATTGTTGAATATAATCAAAGAGTTTTGAGATACTGTGTTGAAGATAATAATTGGGAATATTCTGATATATTAAGAAGTAATGAATTAATTCATTATGAAAGGATTTCTCCAAAGTCTTTATTTTATGATGAGAAGATAATAGTTTTTAATGGAGCAATTGAATCTGGAGATGAACTTATCTATCCTATAGAAGATTTTTATATAGATGTATCTGAAAATTTTGATACACCTTCTAGTGGAGAGTGGGTAAATGTTGGAAGTGGTTTTATGGGTGATTTTCCTGTTCCTAAATTTCAGTCGGCAATGGTTGGTTATATAGATGCAATATCTCAAATTAAAAAATTAGTAGCAAGCGATGCCCACGGAGAGGTCTATTTTGGTAATTCCGTTTCTATATCAGGAGAATATATAGTTGCAGGAGCTGTAGGAGAAAACATAGAAGGACTTTTTACTGGTGCTGTTTATGTTTTTTATAAAAATCTTATTAATGAATGGAGTGAAATTAAAAAATTAGTAGCAAGTGATGCTCAGACAGAGGATTACTTTGGTTGTTCTGTTTCTATATCGGGAGACTATATAGTTGCAGGAGCTTATGGAAAAAGTGTAGGAGGAGTTTTGACTGGTGCTGCTTATGTTTTTTATAGAGATCCTGAAAATCCTAGTAGTGAATGGAATGAAATTAAAAAATTAGTAGCAAGTGATGCTCAGGTAGGAGATAATTTTGGTAATTCCATTTCTATATCAGAAGATTATATAGTTGTAGGAGCTCCTAGCAAAAATGCAGCAGGAAATAATGCTGGAGCTGCTTATGTTTTTTATAGAGATCCTGAAAATCCTAGTAGTGAATGGAATGAAATTAAAAAATTAGTAGCAAGTGATGC
>Ga0307378_10010085_pt1 | contig 12312 bp, 16 predicted proteins | sample UN1MG_FD_202238 | JGI IMG/M metagenome (GOLD analysis project Ga0307378, IMG submission 202238) | Soil microbial communities from Risofladan, Vaasa, Finland - UN-1 | ecosystem: Environmental > Terrestrial > Soil > Coastal area > Acid sulfate soil | place: Finland: Risofladan, Vaasa | collected...
TTAGTTTATTTTATAGCTTGGGGAGTCATTATTGCTAATATTGTAGCTTCAATAATTGGACTTTTAATAATAAAGTGGCTCTTAAGATTGGTTTATATACCGATAAATTTATTGGCTCCACCAGTAGTGATTATTTGTATATTGGGTGCTTATGCTGCAACCGGAATTATTCAAGAAATAATTATAGTGTTGATATTTGGAATTTTAGGTTATTGGATGAAAAAAAGCTGATTATCCTTTAGCACCAATGTTGATAGGTTTTGTTCTTGGTCATCTTGCTGAAATTAATTTTCATCTCGCTATACAAATATATGGAGCAAAATTTATTACACGTCCAATTAGTATGATATTATTTGCTATAACTATAGGATTTGTAGTATTATCTAAGCCTATGAGAAAAGGGATAAAAGGAGCATAACAATATTATGAAGTTTTTTGAAAAGATCATTATAGATACCATTTTATTAGTGCTAATTATTTTATTTGTAATTTCTGCTATAAGTTTTCCACCACAAGCTAGACTGATGCCTCTTTGTATAGGTATACCCGCACTTTTTTTAATGAGCATTGAGTATATTAGTCAAATTATTTTGAAAAAAACATAGTACTAGATAAGTCAGGAAAATTAGAAAAAATCAATTTGAATTTGAAATTAAAGAAGGAAATCATAATAGTTTTATGGCTTATAGGCCTAGTAGGGATAATATATTTTTTTGGTTTTAATGTATCTATTTTATTATTTTTGTTTAGTATTTTTAAGTTTCAATTTTCACAGAGTATAAAAAATTCTTTTCTTATTACGTTTTCAGTTTGGGTAATACTTTATACATCTTTCGAAAAATTCTTAAGAATACCTTTAAATTGTGGAGTTCTTTTTAAATAGAATTAAAAAGGATTAAAATAAATATTACACAAATTTTAAAAATGCCGGAAGTTATCATTGAATTAAAACCAGATAAGAATGCTAGGTATGATGGTGCAATTAATATAAAACTCACTGAGAGTGAGTCAATGGTTGCAAAATCCCATAGCCCTAGTAACGTAGTTAAAGCCAAAGAATTAAAATTTGTTAAAGTAGATCTTGATAACTCTTCCAAATGGAACAGTAAATATTATTTTTGACGGTGGACTTCTAAACTATGTCAAAAAACAATTTATGTAAGCTTAGCGGGATGAAATACAGTGATTAAAAGGGAAATCGCAATACTTAGAAATGAAAATTAAAAATCCAAAACTATCGAATTTCATTGACCAGAAGGGCAGAATACCACAAGCCTGCCCGTGAGAATCTAAAGAATAGAATAGTAAAAAAGAATTAAATAGAAGAAGTTGAAAAGGATATTGAATTACATTTATTTATAGAGAAGATATTTTGACTAAACTTCTTTGTAGTAGAAAAAGCAGAAAGGAATAGAACAATGGAAGAAATTAAGGTTTTAACCCCTACTAGTATGTTGGGGTATGGTTTCCCAATCGAATGGTTTAAAGAGGGATTAAAGAAAAATCCCGATGTCATTACAGTTGATACAGGTTCTACTGATAGTGGGCCCCACAAACTTGGCATGGGATCTCTTACTTGTAGTATGGAATCATATTACAAAGATATATCTTTGCTCTTGGAAGCTGGTTATGAATATAAAATACCCCTATTTATTAGTTCAGCGGGAGGAGTAGGTTCTGATAAGCATCTTGAAATTTTTATCGAAATAATTAAAAAAATTTGTAAGAATAAAAAATACATCTTAAAATTGCAACAATTAATGGAGAAATTAATAAGGTAAAAGTTAAATAAAAGTTGAAACAAGGAAAAATAAAGAGCTGTAGCCCCGTAGAAGATTTGACCGAACAGGAAATAGATGAAGCAACCGCAATTGTTACTCAGATGGGCGTAGAACCTTATTTAAAGGCAATGAAAATGGATGTGGATGTTATTATTTTAGGGCGAACCTATGATCCTGTTCCTACAGCAGCTTTTGGAATAAAAAAAGGCTTTAATCCTGGTTTATGTTGGCATATGGGTAAGATAATGGAATGCGGGGCTCTTTGCGCTGTACCGCAGGTAAAAGTATCTTAGGATATTTAAGAAAAGATCATTTTATGTTAGAGCCATTAGATTCTAAACAGAAATGTACTCCTGCATCAGTCGCTGCTCTTACTTTATATGAGAAATCTCATCCTTGGCTTTTACCCGGGCCGGGAGGATGTTTAGATTTATCTAATTGCACTTTTGACCAGTATGATGATAGAAGAGTCAAGGTTTCGGGCAGCCGATTTATTCCATCGCAACAATATACTTTAAAATTGGAAGGGCTAAACGAGTAGGTTATAGAACAATTTTTATCGCAGGAATAAGAGATCCAGTTGCTATTCAACATATTGATGATATCCTAAAAGGTGTAAAGGACATTATAGTAGAATATTTCTCGAATGTGTCAAAAGATAATTATCAGATGATTTTTCATGTCTATGGTAAGAACGGAGTAATGGGTGAAGTGGAAACGCAAAAGAACATTACTTCAAATGAGTTGTGTGCCATATTGGAAGTAGCTGCTCAAAGTTTAGGAATTGCTACGGAAATTTGCTCAAGAGCGCGTACGGAATTGTTACATTTTTCTTATAAAGGTAGGATTGCTACATCTGGGAATATTGCATTGCCTTTTACTCCATTAGAGATTCCGTTGGGTAGCGTTTATAAATTTAATGTTTATCGTTTAATGGAGATTGATGATCCTTGCGAGCCATTTCCAATTGAAATTTATGAAATATAATTCTAATACTAGGTAGAAAGGCTTAATATTATGGGAAAGAAATATGTGAATCTTTCTGAGATTGCGCAAGTTATACGAAGCAAAAATGCGGGTCCTTTTGAAATTACTTTAGATATAATTTTCAGTAATAAAGACACTTATGAAAAGGTTAAAAAACTGGTGCAATAAATAAAGCATTGATAGCAAAATTATATGGGATACCTGAAGAAAAAATCCTTGTTTTCGCATACTATGATGCAGTAAATGCTATAAAGGCTACCATAGTAATATTTAAATCGCAAGGGAGTATTGGTGAAACTGATATGCATGTTGCTCAACAACATGCTCCACTGTTAGAAATTCAAATTCCGTGGGATTAATTTAATTTAGCGGGAATTCTTCATCTGTTAAGACGAGTACCACATCTGTAAAGGCGTGGAATTCTATTTTGAATTGTATAAAGTAATAATTGATGTTAATAAGTGGATAGATATTGAGCATAGAATTTAATGTTTTATTTACGAAATTATTAATGCAAGATAAGAGGAGGATAAAGTGAACGAGAATATAACTACAAAAATTATAAAAAAACATTTAGTAGAAGGAGAAATAGTCCCTGGAAAAGAAATTGCAATAAAAGTAGAACAGACATTTACTCATGATGCAACAGGTACCATGGTTTGTTTGGAGTTTGAGTCCTTAGGTCTTCCGAAAATAAAAACAGAAATTTCGGTAATCTACATAGATCATAATACCCTACAGGTAGGTTTTGAAAGCGCTGATAATCATTTGTTTCTCCAAACATTTGCTAAAAAATATGGAATATTTTATTCAAGACCTGGCAATGGCGTTTGTCATCAACTCCACCTTCAGAGATTTGCAATACCTGGGAAAACTCTTTTAGGTTCTGATAGCCATACTTCAACATGTGGAGCATTGGGAATGGTGGCTATTGGAGCCGGTGGATTGGATGTTGCAATGGCAATGGCAGGAAGACCATTTTATCTAAAAATGCCAGAAGTTATTAATATTATCTTGGAAGGCAAACTCCAGCAAGGTGTTTCGGCAAAAGATATAATTTTAGAGGTTCTAAGACGCTTGGGTGTTAAAGGTAATACAGGAAAGGTAATAGAGTATACAGGACCGGCTGTGGATACTCTTAGTGTGCCTGAAAGGGCTACGGTAACTAATATGGGGGCAGAACTGGGAGTTACCACTTCTATTTTCTCCAGTGATGAAAGAACTTACGAGTTTATGAGAGCCCAAGGTAGAGAGAAATACTGGATCGAGTTAAAACCAGACGAGGATGCTGAGTATGAGCAAGTAATTAATATAAAACTTAATGAGATTGAGCCAATGGTTGCAAAACCCCATAGCCCTGCTAACGTAGTTAAGGTCAAAGAATTAAAATCTGTTAAAGTAGACCAGGTATATATAGGAAGTTGTACGAACTCCAGTTATTCGGATTTAGCTAAGGCGGCGTTAATTTTAGAAGGTAAAACGGTTCATCCTAATGTAAGTCTAATTGTTGCACCTGGTTCACGACAAGTATTTCAAATGCTTGATAGAGATGGAATCATTGGAAAATTCATTTCAGCAGGTGCTAGAATTATTGAATGCGCCTGTGGGCCGTGTATAGGTGTAGGGCAGGCACCGCCATCTGGAGGTGTCTCGGTAAGGACTTCCAATAGAAACTTTGAAGGAAGAAGCGGAACAGTTGACGCTCTTATTTATTTGGCAAGTCCGGAAGTTGCAGCAGCTACAGCTCTGATCGGTGAAATTACCGATCCTAGAACAATAGCTGACTTGAAAGAAATTATTAAGGAGCCTTCTAAGTATATAGTAGACGATGGGATGATAATCCATCCTGGAGATGATGCAGACAAAATCATAATTAGAAGAGGACCAAACATAAAGCCTTTGCCTTTACAGAAAGAAATTCTAAATGAATTGAATGAACGAGTGATTCTTAAAGTAGAAGATGATGTAACTACTGATGATATAATGCCAACAGATGCTAAAATTCTTCCTCTGCGTTCGAATATAGCAGCTATTTCTCAGTATGTTTTTAGGAAAATTGATCCTACTTTTGTAAAAAGAGTAAAAGAATCTAAAGGAGGGGTAATAGTTGGTGGAGAAAACTATGGGCAAGGTTCAAGTAGAGAACATGCTGCATTAGCTCCAATGTATTTAGGTATTAAAGCAGTTATTGCGAAATCATTTGCAAGAATCCACCATGATAATCTAGTTAATTTTGGAGTTCTTCCTTTACATTTTAAGGACAAAACAGTCTATGAGAAAATTCAGCAAGGAGATCGGTTGGAAGTTAAAAATATTAGAGAGAGCATTAAAAAAGGCGAAATAACTATATCAAACAAAACTAAAAGGTTTGAATTTATAACCTTCCTAACCCTTTCAAATAGAAAGTTGAATATTATTCTTGACGGAGGACTTCTAAACTATGTCAAAAAACAATCTATATATAAGCTTAACGGGATGAAATATAGTAGTTAAAAGAAAAATCACAACACTTGGAGATTGAAAGTTAAAAATGAAAAACTATTAAGTATTATTTGTTAAAATTGATGGATTTTATTGTAAAAGAATTTTAATAAGGAGGAATTATTCTATGGATTTACGTCAGTGGTTGGTGAAAGTTGAAAGTATGGGCGATCTAAGAATTGTAGAAGGTGCGCATAATGAGAAGGAAATTGGAGGTATTGTAGACCTTTATCAAAGAAAAATGGGCCTACCAGCGTTGTTGTTTGATAAAATACCAGGTTATCCTGAAGGTTACAGAATATTAGCGAATTCAACTACTTCTTTAAAAAGAATAGCCTTAAGTTTTGGTCTATCAAAAGATACTAAGGAAATAGAACTTGTAGAATATTGGCGAAAGTATTTAAAAAACTTTAAAATTATACCACCTCAAGTAGTAAGGAAAGGCAGCATTCAAGAAAATACCTACCAAGGTGACGAGGTAGATATTATGAAATTTCCTACTCCTTTATGGCACGAACATGATGGAGGTCGGTTTATTGGTACGGGTTGTATGGTAATTATGAAAGACCCTGATTCTGATTGGGTGAACTTTGGAGCTTATCGCGTTCAAGTTTATGATAAAAATACTGCTTCGGTAATGATATCCAAAGGGAAACACGGTCATATTATCATGGAAAAGTACTTTAAACAGGATAAGGTGTGTCCTGTAGCGGTTGTGGCAGGTGAACATCCTTTACTATTTATGATATCTGGTATGGAAATACCTTATGGAGTTGGCGAATATGATGTGGTTGGTGGGTTAACAGGGGCCCCTGTAAATGTGATTAAAGGACCAATAACAGGATTGCCATTACCTGCGGAAGCTGAGATTGCTCTTGAGGGTTATATTTCTCCAAATGACACTATAGAAGAAGGTCCATTTGGTGAATGGACAGGTTATTATGCTAGCGGAGTACGAAATCAACCGAAAATTCAAGTAAAAAGCTTGTTACACCGCAATGATCCGATTATTTTAGGAGCAATTCCTACAGTTCCTCCTTCCGATGATACTTATTATAGAGGATTTTTACGGAGTGCGGCAATTTGGAGTGAAATAGAAAATGCTGGTGTCCCTGGAATTCAGGGTGTATGGTGCCATGAAGCAGGTGGCGGACGAATGTGGACAACTGTTTCTATTAAACAGATGTATCCTGGTCATTCTAAACAGGCAGGTTTAATAGCTTCTCAGTGTCATGCTGGTGCTTATGCTAACCGTTACACAATAGTTGTTGATGACGATATAAATCCTAGCAATATAGACCAAGTAATTTGGGCTATGTGTACCAGAACCGACCCAAGAATAGATGTTGATATTTTACATGGTTGTTGGAGTACTGCTTTAGATCCAATGAGTTATCCAGAAGATAAAAAAGTATTGAATTCTCGTTTAGTTATTAATTCCTGTATTCCCTATCATAAGAAAGATAGATTTCCTAAAATAGCTGAGTCTAGTCCTGAATTAAAAGAAAAAATTATTAAAGATTGGCCTGAATTATTTCCCCCAGAGATATTACAACAGATACAATTGTAATAAACTTATCGGAAGTAAGTTTATGTTCTTATTGAAAAATCGAAAAAAAATTAGAAATAAAAAGAGAACAAAATGGACAAGGTAAAATTTAGTTTTATTTTAAATGGCAAAATTGTTGCTGCTGAACCTGACTTGTATAGCACACTTCTGGATGTGCTTAGAGATTATTTTGGGTTAACAGGGGTAAAAAGAGGCTGCGAAATTGGAGAATGTGGGGCATGCACAGTCTTACTTAATGGTAAAGCAGTGTGCTCGTGCATTATTTTTGCTCCTTTTGTAAAAAACTGTTGATTTTTTTAAAAATTATGATATAAATATATTATATACGTGTATACATGTATATTGTTATTAGCAAGAAAGTTTTATATATACCTTGTAATATACATTAATTTAAAATTTTATTTTTTAACTGCACTAAAAAAAGGAGGTTATTTAATGAGCAAGTTTCAAATAGGTAAGATTCAAGATGAACGTAAGTTCCTACGAGATCTTGTTTACGAAAAGTTAGAGCAATCTCTTCTTGAAGAAAAGCTTAATCCAGGAGATAAAATTACTGAGAAAGAAATAGCGAAAGAATTAGGAGTTAGTCGTACACCAGTTCGCGAAGCACTTTATAGATTAGCAGCTACAGGTTTAATCAAAGTTATTCCCCACAGGGGATTTATAGTGAGTAAGTGGACTGTTAAAGAATTAAAAGATGTAATGGCGGTAAGAATGGTGCTTGAAAAACTTGCAATAAAGCTTGCGATTGAGAACATTTTACCAGAAGAAGTCGAAGAATTAAAAATCTTGGTAATTGAAATTGAAAAGGCGGTGAAAGACAAAAATATACCAAAGGCATCCGACCTTAATACTTTATTTCATGACAAGATTATTTTAGCAAGCCGAAATAAGGAACTTTTTGAAATTATGAAATTTTTAAAGAATAAGATTTGTGGTTTTCGAATTATTGCGTTATCTTCACCAAAAAGACTTGATGATTCCCTTAAAGAGCATCGTAGAATTTTAGATGTTATAATTAACAAGGATGTTGATTCTGCTCAAACATTAATACACGAGCATATTCAAAGAATTGGGTCAATAATAGAAGAAAAGTTAAGAATGCAGAAACAAAAAGATACATTTGAATTGTATAGCAATAGCAATTAATTTTTCTATAGAAATTTGAATTATGGAGGTTAGACAAGTAATATGTTCCATTTTGATAAACTGGCAATACCAGCAGAGGGGAAGAAGATAAACATTGTAGGAGATAGGCTATCGGTTCCTGACAACCCCATTATTCCTTTTATTGAAGGTGATGGAATTGGACCAGAAGTAATGAAGATTTCAAAAAGAGTTTTAGATACTAGTATTGATATAGCATATAAAGGGAGGAGGAAGATAAATTGGTTTGAAATATATGCAGGAGAGAAAGCAAAAGAGAAGTATGGTGAATTTTTACCACAAGATACTTTAGAAGCAATTAAATATTATTTAGTGGCTGTAAAAGGTCCTCTTACTACTCCCATTGGGGGAGGTTTTCGTAGTTTAAATGTATCAATGCGGAGATTACTTGATTTATATGCTTGTGTAAGACCTGTGAAATATATTCCCGGCACACCTAGTCCAGTAGTTTCTCCTGAGAAGGTTAATTTAGTAATATTTAGGGAGAATATGGAAGATGTTTATGCGGGCATTGAGTGGGAAAAAGGGAGTTCTGAAGCTCAAAAACTTATTTTATATTTAAAAGAGAACATGGGAGTAAATATTTGTGAGGATTCAGGTATAGGAATTAAACCTATTTCTGAAAAAGCATCTAAGAGACTAGTAAGAAAGGCGATGCAATATGCTCTTAGTAAAGACCTAAGAAGCGTTACCCTTGTTCACAAAGGGAACATAATGAAATTTACTGAAGGTGCTTTTAGGGATTGGGGATATGAAGTAGCAAAAGAAGAATTTAAAGATAAGATTATTTTTGAGGAAGAACTAGAAAAGAAATATAATGGAAAAATTCCTAAAGGCAAATTAGTAATCAAAGATCGAATTGCAGATAGTATGTTTCAGCAGATTCTTACCCGACCAGAAGAATATGAAGTGATAGCTACTACTAATTTGAACGGTGATTATTTATCCGATGCTTGTGCTGCACAAATTGGAGGATTAGGAATGGCCCCAGGAGCTAATTTTGGAGAATATATTGCGTTATTTGAAGCTACCCATGGTACAGCACCGAAACATGCCGGGCAAGATAAAGTTAACCCATCTTCGTTGATTTTATCAGGAGCAATGATGTTGGAGTATTTAGGATGGCAAGAGGCTAGTGATCTAATATACAGGGCTTTGGCTGATACAATAAAAGAGAAAAAAGTGACCTATGATTTGGCTCGATTAATAGGAAAAATTAAACCTTTAAAATGTTCCCAATTTGGGGAAGCTGTGATTGAAAATATGGAATAGTAAAATTTAAAAATAGAGTTGGCTTTGCTAATTTAACAAAGTAAATTATGATGTAAAAAATTATTCAAAAAAAAAGATAATAAAAAGATTATAAAGTAGTATTTAAAAATTTATATATAAAAATAAATAAAAAAACGGAGGAAATAAAATGTTTGCAGATTTGGTTATAAAAAACGGAAAAATTGTAACGCCGCAAGTGACTTATGAAGGAGATGATATAGCAGTAAAGGATGGTAAAATTATTGCAATTGATAAGCAAGGAAGCTTTGCAGAAGCTAAGGAAGTTATCGATGTAAAAGGAAAATATATTCTACCTGGACTCATTGATGTACACGTACATTTTAGAGAACCTGGACTTACCTATAAAGAAGATTTTACCACAGGTTCAATGGGAGCTGCGGTAGGGGGTATTACCACAGTATGTGATATGCCAAATTGCGTACCATTTACTTGTACTTTAGAAGCATATCAACAAAAATTAGATATTATAAAAAATAAAGCATATGTTGATTATGGTTTAATTGCTGCAATTGTTGGTAATAGCATACAGGAGATACCTAAATTGGCAGAAGCAGGAATAAATGTTTTTAAAATATTTATGGGCGCTACTGTAGGAGGAGTGCCTGCGCCAGACGATGGAGGAATGTTAGAGGCTTTTAGATTAATTGCAAAAACAGGAAGGCGAATTGGTGTTCATGCAGAAAATAATCCAATTATGGATTTCTTTGCTGCGAAACTTAAAGAAGAAGGTAGAACAGACGCTTTGGCTCATATGGAAGCTCGTCCCAATGTAGCAGAAGCAGAAGCGATTCAAAGAGCAATACTTTTTGCCAAGGAAACAGGTTGTAAGCTTCACATTTATCATATGAGCTCTAAAGAAGGAGTTGAATTAGTTAAGCGAGCTAAAGCAGATGGAGTTGATGTCTCTGCAGAGACCGGACCTCACTATCTTCTTCTTAATTCTGAACACTATAAAAAGCTGGGATCTATTCTCAAGATGAATCCACCTGTAAGAACTGCAGAAAATGGAGAAGCTCTATGGAAAGGATTACAAGATGGAACAGTGGAAGTTATTGCTACTGACCATTCTCCGCATACTGTGGAAGAGAAAATTAAAGATAATATTTGGGAAGCAATTCCAGGTTTTCCTGGAGTAGAAACTAGCGCTCCCTTAATGTTAACCCAAATTAACGAAGGTAAGATATCTCTAAATCAATATGTCAAACTTGCTTCAGAAAATCCTGCAAGGTTATTTAATATGTATCCTGAAAAAGGTAGTTTCAAAATTGGAACTGATGCTGATTTTACTATAGTAGATATGGAAAAAGAGAGTGTAATAGATAAAAGTAAATTACAGAGCAAATGCAAGTTGACTCCATTTGATGGATACAAAATAAAAGGTATGCCCGTATGTACTATTGTTAGAGGAAATATTGTAATGAAAGATGGTCAAATTGTAGGAGAGCCTCAAGGAAAGCAAGTAGTCCCTATAATTTAATTTCTATTAAACAAATACAAAATATTAAAAGAATATTTTAAAAAAGGGTCAAGGAGGAAGATTTAACCTGGTTTAAAACAAAATCACCTCCTTGACTAAATAAATTATTTTAAAAGACAATAAAATAGGAGGATTAATTAAGATGTTTTCAAAAGCACTTTATTGCAGAGGAACTCATCAAGAAATTGGGAAACAAGAGGGTAGAATACTTGCTCCTGAAATCAATGGAAACCTTATGAATTTTTGGAATACAATCGCAAGCAAAGGGTATCGAAAGAGTGAACTGATTAAAAATGCCAGCAAACAAGAAAGGTATTTGACCACAGCAATACTAGAAGAGATTGAAGGTATCTCTAAAGGATCAAATGAAAATTTTCCAGATCTTTTAGCTTATAATGTTTACCATGATATTGCTTTTCCAGAAGAATGTACAGTAATGATGGCTGTGGGAAAAGCAAGTTCGACAGGGAGTACCATTTTTCTTAAAAATAGTGATAAAGTTGGCTCTGAATCGTATGTAGGATCGAATTGCTATAAGAATAAAGAAATAAACGTTGTTCTTGTTCTTGATCCCATAGGTGGCAATAAGATAGTAGGGGTAGTTGCAGCCGGAGGTACTGCTTTAAAGATGGGCTTAAACGATAAAGGGGTAGCTACAGGAAGTAATATCGCCAGAACTAAAGAGTTAACGAAAAGAGGAACAGAAAAAGACTCAATCCAGATAAAAGCACTTGATAGAGGTTCTTTGTTAAGAATAGGTTTAGAAAGGGGTACAAATGCGATAGAGGCAGCACAGGCTGTTTTACCAAGACTTATCAGTAGTCCTATGAGTACACCAGGAAGTGTTCATTTTGCCGATGCTACACAAGCAATCATTATTGAAGGCTCCTATACTGAAATGGCGGTAGAAACGATAATAAATAGAGTAGCGGCAAGATCCAATCGTTTTCAATTACTTGAGAAGATTAACAACGAAGATGATCTCTCCAGTATTTGTAGATACACTCGATGCATGCAGCTTTTAAATGAGAATAAAGGGAAAATTACAACAGAAAAAATGATAGAATTTTCTATGGATCACGCAAATGGTCCAGGGCCTAATTCTATCTGCAGGCATGGGACTCATTTTTCCGAGGAAACTTCATTGTCAGCGGCAGTTATGGAAATTAATAAAGAGAATCCAGAGAAGTCGAAAATTTCTATTGCCTTAGGCAAGCCTTGCCATGCCTGGAGAGATAAAAGAGCAAATATTAGTTTATCTATGGAGGTAAAGCCAGAAGATATACCTGAAGGTTTTAAGAATGGCGAGATTTGGAAAAAGTTTTATACTGAAGAAACAAACTTATAAGGGAGGTTATAAATGTTAAGAAAGATAAAAGAGTTTGAATATTTTGCACCTTCCACTTTATCAGAAACAATTTCTCTTTTAGCAAAATATAAAGGGAATGCTAAAATATTTGCAGGAGGGACTGATCTTTTGATTCAGATGAAACAAAGAAAACTAACTCCCGAATATTTGATTGATATAAAAAATATTTCCGAGCTGAACTACATTA
>Ga0307378_10010087_pt1 | contig 12311 bp, 6 predicted proteins | sample UN1MG_FD_202238 | JGI IMG/M metagenome (GOLD analysis project Ga0307378, IMG submission 202238) | Soil microbial communities from Risofladan, Vaasa, Finland - UN-1 | ecosystem: Environmental > Terrestrial > Soil > Coastal area > Acid sulfate soil | place: Finland: Risofladan, Vaasa | collected...
TTAGCTCCCATTGCTACTCGAGCCACATATACATCTCCGTAGGAAATTGCCATCATTGCTAGATCTTTTTTGAAAGTCCTCTTACCTCCAGCAGCAAACTTAGCAATTGCTCCAAGTGGAGTAGCTTTAGACATCTGCCCACCAGTATTAGAATAAGTTTCTGAATCTAACACTAAGATATTAACATTGCGCCTCTGGGCAATAACATGGTCTAATCCTCCATAACCGATATCATAAGCCCATCCATCTCCTCCCAAAATCCATACACTCTTTTTGGTAAGAACATCTATTAGGCTAAGCAGCTCTTTTGTTTCTGTTTTATCTATTTGTTTTAACTTCTGCTCTAAAACCTTTATTCTTTCCCTTTGTTCATGTAATCCTGCTTCAGTAGATTGATCAGCATTTTTAATTTCACTGACTAAGTTCTTCCCTATATCAGAAGAAAGTCTATCCAATAATTCTAAAGCATATTCAAGCTGTTTATCTATAGCTAATCTCATGCCTAACCCAAATTCAGCATTATCTTCAAAAAGAGAATTAGACCAAGCTGGACCTCTGCCTTCTTTATTAAAGGTCCACGGGGTAGTAGGTAAATTACCTCCATAGATAGATGAACATCCGGTAGCATTAGCTATAACTGCTCTATCTCCAAATAACTGACTTAAAAGTTTTACATACGGAGTTTCTCCGCAGCCAGAACAAGCACCGGAGAATTCGAAAAGCGGCTGTAAGTACTGAATATTTCTGACTGCACTAAGTTTTAATTCTTTTCGGTCAACTTCAGGAATTCCCAAGAAAAATTCCCAGTTTTTAGATTCCTGTTCTCTAACCGGAGGTTGAAAAACCATATTTAAAGCTTTTAATTTTGGATTAGTTTTATTTTTTGCCGGGCAGCTCACCACACAAAGCTTACAACCAGTACAATCTTCAGGAGAAATCTGGATAGTAAATTTCATTCCTTTAAATTGAGAATTTTTTGCTTCTGTAGATTTAAAATTATCTGGTGCAGAAGAAAGTAATTTTGGATCAAAAACCTTAGCTCTAATAACTGCATGAGGGCATACCATCACGCACTTCCCGCACTGGATACAGGTATCAGGATCCCAGGTGGGAATTTCTTGAGCAATATTTCTTTTTTCCCATTGAGTAGTACCACTGGGAAAAGTTCCATCAGAAGAAAATGCACTAACCGGTAAATCATCTCCATCTCCGGCAATTATCTTTGCAGTAACTTTTTGTACAAATTCGGGTGCCTCCGCAGGAACAGAAAGACGCATCTCTATTTTGCTGGTGGCTTTATCCGGAATCTTAACCTCGTGAAGATTAGAAAGAGCATTATCCACAGCTGCAAAATTAGTATTGACTATCTTTTCTCCCTTATTACCGTAAGTCTCTTCAATGTGCTGTTTTATTGCCTTTATTGACTCTTTAATTGGAATAACTTTACTTAAGGAGAAGAAACATACCTGCATTATAGTATTAATTCTTTCCCCTAAACCTACTTTCTTCGCAATTTTGTAGGCATCGATTACAAAGAAACGTAATTTCTTCTTGATAATCGTCTCTTGAACCGAATAAGGCAGATGTTCCCATACTTCTTTAGCAGAATAAGGACTATTAAGAAGAAATATTGCCTCTGGTTGAGCGGTCTTCAATACATCATAACGCTCCAAGAAAGAGAACTGATGGCAAGCTACAAAATTTGCTTGGTTAACTAAATAAGTAGAAAGAATAGGAGTTGGACCAAACCTAAGATGAGAAATGGTAAGTGCACCAGCTTTTCGAGAATCATAAACAAAATAACCTTGAGCATAATTATCGGTCTCTTCACCGATAATCTTTATAGAATTTTTATTAGCTCCTACAGTCCCATCCGAACCAAGACCATAAAATACTGCCCGAGTTCTATCAGCAGGCTCTATGGAAAAATCAGGATCGTAAGAAATGCTGGTATGGGTTACATCATCATTTATCCCTATAGTGAAATGATTTTTAGGAACTTCTTTTTCCATCTCTTCAAATATTCCCTTTATCATAGCAGGAGTAAATTCTTTAGAAGAAAGTCCATATCTCCCTCCGATTATTTTAGGAGTCTTTTTAAATGGGGTTATCCCTTCAGATATTCCTTCCTGTATCGCTGTTACTATATCAGCATAAAGTGGTTCTCCAATACTTCCTGGTTCTTTAGTACGATCCAAAGCAGCTATGATCTTCACAGTTTTAGGGAGAGAATTAATGAAATGTTTAATGGAAAATGGCCGGTAAAGACGAACTTTTATTAGACCTACTTTTTCTCCTTTTTTCATCATATACTCCACTATTTCCTCCACTGCTTCAGCCCCTGAGCCCATTAATATAATAATCCTTTCAGCATCCGGAGCGCCAAAATATTGGAACAGTTCGTATTTTCTCCCCGTAACTTTCTTAAATTTTTCCATAATCTTTTGTACCATATCCGGGCAATCAAGATAGTAAGGATTGACTGTTTCTCTTGCCTGAAAAAATACATCCGGGTTTTGAGCTGTCCCTCTAATAACCGGGTTATCAGGAGAAAGTGCTCTTTTTCTATGAGCTCTTACTAAATCATCATCAATTAAGATTCTCATTTCTTCAGGAGTTAAAAGTTCAACTTTGGAAACTTCGTGTGAAGTGCGAAAACCATCAAAGAAATGAAGAAATGGTATCCGAGATTCTAAAGTTGCCGCTTGAGCGATTAAGGGAAAATCCATGGCTTCCTGAATTGAGTTGGAAGCAAGTAAAGCAAAACCTGTTGCTCTGGTTGCCATTACATCACTATGGTCACCAAAGATAGAAAGTGCCTGACAGGCCACCGAACGAGCTGCAACGTTAAATACAGTAGAAGTCAATTCTCCGGCAATTTTAAACATATTAGGAATCATTAACAAAAGCCCTTGTGAGGCGGTAAAAGTTGTAGTAAGAGCTCCTCTCTGTAAGGAACCATGAACAGCTCCCGATGCACCTCCTTCGCTTTGCATTTCCGTTATCTGCGGAACCGTTCCCCAAATATTAGGCTTCCCTTCGGCAGCCCAAAGGTCAGCAAGTTCACCCATAGCCGAAGAAGGGGTAATGGGATATATGGTTGCAACCTCGCTTAGATGATACGCTGTATGAGCAGCTGCGGTATTCCCGTCAATAGTAGTTTTTTTTCTATTCACTGTTGTTCCTCCATTTTTAAATTATTATTTTATTATCTTTCAAATCTTTTTTATTTTACCAAATAAATTAAAAAGCCTAAAGCAATTTTTTCGTATTGCGTATTGCGTATCGAGTATCGCGTGAAGAAAAATAAAGGTAATATAGAAAAAAGAAGATAGGAAAAATACAAGCAATTACCATTCTTTTCTTCATCTAACTACTACACTAAAATTTATACTAACATCTTAAACGATATTTTTAAGGATAATTAATTACTTAATTTCTTGCCTTCCCATTAGAGCTTGAGTTAAAGTCACTTCATCAGCAAATTCCAAGCTCCCTCCTATGGGTACACCATAGGCAATACGTGATATTTTTATATTTAAAGGTTCAATCAATTTAGCAATATAAGAGGCGGTAACTTCTCCCTCAATATTGGGATTAGTGGCCAATATTATCTCTTTAATCTTTTCAGTTTTCAATCTTTTTAATAGATTATTAATCTTTAAATTTTCCGGCTCTACTCCATCTAAAGGGGAGATTACTCCTTCCAAAACATGGTATAAACCTTTATATTCCCCCGTATTTTCTATGGCAATCAAATCTCTTGCCCTTTCTACGACACATATAATAGACTTATCTCTATTAATGTTCTGGCAAATTTCACATATCTCTTGATCGGTTATATTACCACAAATTGAACAATTTTTAACTTTTTCTTTAGCCTCTAATATTGCCTTAGCTAAACTTCCAACACTTTCCGAGGAATTATTTAAAATATAAAAAGCTAATCTCTGAGCTGTCTTTGGACCTATGCCCGGCATTTTTGAAAATTCATCGATTAATCTAGCAAAAGGTTTAGTATATCTAAAGGACACCTTTGCCTCCTCTTAAATTAAAATAATCCAGGAACGTCTATGCCCCCGGTTAATTTACTCATTTCTTGAGCAGCTAGTTCTTTTGATTGACGTATTGATTCATTAACTGCTGCTAAAATTAAATCTTCTAACATCTCTTTTTCATTTGCATCTATTACATCCGGTTCTATTTTAATTTCTTTAATTTCCTGTTGGCCATTTACTACAATCTCAATCATGCCTCCCCCGGAAGACACTTTGACCTCCTTTTGAGCCAACTCTTTTTTCATTTCTTCCATCTTTTTCTGCATAACTTGTGCTTGTTTCATAAGAAATTTCATATCCATTGCTTTCTTTTCTTCCCCCTTTCTCAAAAATACTCTATTTTCCCTCGGTAATCATTCCTTTAAATAAATTTAACGACTCTTTAATTAATATATTATCTTCCGGAACCTCATTGCCTCTTTTTTTTATACTATCCTTCTCTTCTGGTGCTCTTTCTTCTCGTTCTTCATCCTCTTCATCTCTTGTTCTTGCGGCTTTTTTCTTATTTTCTTGTTCAATTTCTAAAACAGAATCCTCTTTACCATTGTCATTGATAATACATTCTATAGTAAAAAGTCTACCTGTTTCTTCTTTGATCAAATCTTGTAATAAAATCTTGTTATTTTGCTTTTCTAAACTCTCTTTGTGAAAGGTATATTTCTTATTAAATCCGATTATTAATTTATTATTTTCTATGGTAATTAAATTGTTAGCTATAATAAAAGAATAGACGGACATTTTAGTTTTTTTTATCTTATTTAAAATTGTGGTCCAGGTCTGGTTAAAATCTAAATCAATAAATGCTTCTTTAGCCTGAATAGAGGAATCTTCTTCAGTTTTAACCTTATCCTGAGTCTTTTTCTTTAACGGCACTTCCTCTCTTGTTTCTACACTTTTCTTGCCTGACCCTGATACATCTTTCTTTGCAGAGAAGCCTAAAGAATACTCATCTTTTTCTTCTTCAACTTCTTTTAAAGAATAATTCTCACCCGCAGTAAATTTAAGAACTAACATCTCCAATAAAATCCAAGGATGGCGGGTATACCTCATCTTTTTTTCTGCTTCAGCCAGATGATTAACAATATTAAATACTTTTTCTAATTGGATTGTTTTAGATTGTTTTAATAAACGTTCCTTATCTTCAGTAAATATACCCTTAAGGTTCAGTATCTCTTTTTGACAAACTTTGGCTAAAGATAAATTATGAACATATTCCATTAAATTTTTTATAAATTGGGAAGCATCTTCTCCTAAATCAGAAACCCGGTTAATTATCTCTATCCCTTTAAGCGTGTCATTTTTTATTATTGCCTCTATAAACTCAAAAAAAACCTCTTCCTCAATTATTCCTAAAACCTCTTTGACCCCTTGAGAAGTTATCTCTTTGCCGCAATAAGCAATTATTTGATCTAAAGCGCTTTCAGCATCACGCATAGAACCCGTAGAACTTCGGGCTATAATATTTAAAGTTTTGTCATCTATATTCAGTTTTTCATCTTTAGCAATCATCTTTAATTTAGCCACAATGTCCTCCAAAGATATTCTTCTAAAATTAAACCACTGACATCGGGATAAAATAGTGCCGGGAATTTTATAAGGGTCGGTAGTGGCAAATATAAAGATTACATGCAGCGGTGGTTCTTCCAGAGTTTTTAATAAAGCATTGAATGCCCCTGTAGATAACATATGTACCTCATCAATAATATATATCCTATATTTTCCTTCAGCAGGTGCAAAGTTCACTTTATTTCTTAACTCTCTAATGCTGTCAACTCCATTGTTAGAGGCACCGTCTATTTCTATTACATCCATAGAATAGCCGTTGGTTATTCTGATACATCTTTCGCATTTATTGCAGGGATAAGGAGTTGGCCCATTTTCGCAGTTTAATGATTTAGCTAAAATTCGAGCAGTGGTCGTCTTTCCTACTCCTCTTGGACCGGAAAAAATATAAGCATGGGAAATTCTATTTAGAGAAATAGCATTAATTAAAGTTTGGGCAATATGTTTCTGCCCAATTATATCCTCAAAAGTCTGCGGTCTCCATTTACGATAAAGTGTTTGATGTTCCATAAAATCTCCCTAATAACTTAATCTGAAGTTAGGTAAAAATTTCCTTAAAATCATAAATCCTTACTTAATTGTCAACTGTACTTTTAATGGTCGCGCACCTGCCTCCGATTCACCTCCCCAAGCGATACTAAGACAGTTTGCTCCAATCAGGTTTACCTGCGGCACCCAAAGAGATTTGCTTACCGCTGCTTCCTTCCGGATCTGACGGAGTTCACAATTCCTTGCTGCACAGGGCCCAATTTTCATCACCACTTATCTTAGCCAGCCTTAAAAAGATAAAACCTCGGGTAGGAATTCAACCCTGCTGTAGCGGATTGCAGGCTACAGGGCACCGCTATCTCCCCGTCTAGCACGACCACCTATTCTAATCCTAAAATATTTGCTTTAAAAAATCATTTTAAAAACTGGCGGAGAGGGCGGGATTCGAACCCGCGAGACAGCTTATGGCCGCCCAATCGCTCTCCAAGCGAACCCGTTATGACCACTTCGGTACCTCTCCTTCATCTTTATCTGCCTAATAGATAATACCCCTTATGACTGTTAGTGTCAAAAATATTTTCGGTTAAACTTCCTGACCATCCTATAAAATTTCACCCTAATTTCTATAAGCTTAAAAATATTGATTTTTCGCGGTGTGCGTTCGAAAAAATTCGAACAGGTTTCGCTCAAAATTTGTAGGGCGGGCGGAAGAGACCCTTTCGGATGGGATGATTTCAAGTTATTCTTTAGCGTCAAATTCTTTTAAGCTATCTCATTCCAATTTTGAGCAACATAATCTCCAATTCCGCTTGATAGATAGTTTGGGTATATTATCATAAATTCATTTTTTGCACTTCCAAAAGAATCATTCGCAATACTTTTTAATCGTTTAGCAAGGTATAATAAGCCCAGCGTCGGTGACCTAGATTGTCCTTGATCGCAGTGAATTAAAATTTTTCTTTGATTACTCCATTTTTCTATAAAATCAAGAATTTTGTTAAATGTTTCAACTCCACTCCAATCATAAAGATAAGCGGCACCATCAACCCAGTTTAACGAAAGCCTATTATCTTTTTCATAAAAGATATAGTTAGGATGATTTTTGTTGGGTTTGTTTGTTGTTCTATTCCAACCAAAAATTTTATAATGGATCGATTGTGTCGCATGTACAAAAGCCCAATCTTGATCGTTTGTCTGAGCAAGATCGTTCATTGCACCAATAAATATTTTAGTACCTGGAAGTTGTATCATAGTTTAAATGATTTTTAACAATATTTTCCTCATAACTGTTGTAACAACGGTCTAGGAATTAAACTTAATCTGATAGAAAATCGCATCTAATCCCTTTTCTCCGGAAATATTTGAATATCCTTTTGAATAATCTAGCATTTTAAAAAATATTTCTTGAGAATACCTTTTCAACGCTTGAATATGTTGGCCCTTTATATTGTATTCCCCCTTATGAATGAAATTTGATCTTTCTGTATATTGTGATTTAATAAACTTATATATTTTTATGCGATCATCATAAGCCTTTCCGAGTAATAATGCTGTCTTCTCGGCAGTTTTTTCCCCAATATAATACTGGTCCTGATCGGCAAGCAGCAATGTTTCAAGTGCAGATATTAATACAATTAATTTAATTTCTAACGAATCTGTCTGATTGGCAAGAAAAAACAGCTTGGCAAATAATAATAGTTTTTTCTCGATCTGTGAATAAGAGTGCTTACCTTTTTCAACAATTGCCAAAACAACATCCAGACGCCGTTTAATTTCATCAATATCGTTAGGGAATCTAGCCCATCCGCTTCTAACTCTTCCTTTTGCTGTATATTGCGGCTCAATAAAAACGCATTTCTTTTCATCCTTAACAATACCAATAATTAAATCCTGATCTATCGGGAAGCCGAAACACAGCAAAGATATAATACCGAGATACGATTGCAATTCCTCTTTTAAATACTTAATTATTTCGACCGAGTGGGGAGATTCAAATTTAAAATTCAACCATAAGCCTTCGCTTATATCTTTTTCGGAAACATCTTTTATTTCTTTAATAATTCCTAGTACATAATCTTTCAGATGGCTTGTTTCCTTTATCGAGTCAAATGAGACTATCTCAAGATTTGCACCGAATTTGACTTTTGGGAATTGATATATTCCGGGGATAAACAAATAAGAGCTATACTTTTTACTTTTCCCAAGATCTTTAATAAATATAGAGAGCTTCTCCATTAATGCTTCTTTGTTGTTTTCTCCTGGCTTTCTGAAAATCCAATAATTTGTCCAGAAATCTAATATTTCCCTATATAATTCATCATCAGAAAAGTCAGTCAGAAGTTTTCTGAATTCATCTTTGCTATTTATTATCTTTAGCACTTGTTTGGGAATAGAGTTATCTATGCAATAAACTGGCAATCCAGTTCCTTTCTGAATTACTTCGGCGATATTGTTTGCTATATCTGATCCAATTTTATTGTTCGATTGTTTTAATTTCTTCATTTGTAAGTCCATAAAGTTTATAAACTTCTTTGCCAATTTCTTGCTCTAATTTTTGAATTTCATTTTTGAGTGAGTGCCATTTGTCTGTATTTGCTGATGTTTTTTGAAAATTAGAATTTTTTGCCATAATTGTATCAACCAAATTAGCAATTTTATTTTGGGTATTTTCATGGGCCTTAATCAAGGGAATTTTCAAAAGTGGCTCTTTATCAATCTGCAATTGTTCTCCCTGTTTTTTGCCTTTATATTTCAACCAAAAATAAAGCAACTTTGAATTAAGCAGGGCGGTAAGATATTTCAAATTTACATTTTGGGGTTTTAACACTAAGAAAGCTCTCGTTACATAACACGGAAAATCAACATAAGTAAATGCCGGATACATCGTTTTTCTTAGAAGAAAAATCGCATTTCCTTTGAAAAATTTTTCTTCTCTTGGTCTGTGAAGACCATAAGGAGCAAATGCAGAAGTTAATATTTTCTTAAAGCGGTCAATATGCGTTTTTAGTTTAGAAAATTCATTGATATTTTCACGAAAATATTTATCAGCGTAAATTATTTTGTATTCGTTATCGCGAATGCTTAAATATCGGTTTATTTGCTTTGTGGTGTAATACGGCTTAAGATAACTTTTCTCTTCTTCGTTAAGTTTTAATTGATCTACTGATGAATTTTCCAAAACAAACACACCATCACCTTTTTTGATTGTCTTATCTTTGAGTTTTAATAAATGTCTTTCATTGATGAAATCTTGCAAAACATCAATTCCGTTGCCAATATCATTTTTAGATAATCTAAAATTTGCTTGACTTTCAATCTTATCAAGCACTTCGGATACATTGTCATTTGAGAAATTTATTGATCCACCATCATTTGAAGATTTTAAGGTTGCGTCATACAAAACTGCTCCGTTAATTTCATTATTCAAACCAGACAACAATAATTTGGTAACTGAATCGTTATCAACATTCTTGTTTTCAATTTTTGCATATCTGACCTTATATGATTTTCTGGGTTTCTTTTTCTGAAAAACAAAAATCATTGTTTGAATGCTCGCGTCCTTAAAAACTCGAAAATCAGAAAAATCCACAAATTTAACTATTTCGCCGCTAACCATTATCTTTTTTCGAAAGATACTAGCTCCAGCGCTTCCAATCCAGCTACTCGGCGCAATAAAACTGAAATAACCACCGTCTTTCAATAAATCAATAGCGGTGCAAGAAAATAATGTCCAAATATCCATTTTCCCCTGATAGTATTGGTTATCGTGAAGTCCATCAAAAGCCGATTTATTTGTGTCTTCTTTGATATAGGGAGGATTACCAATAATCACATCAAAACCGCCTTGCTCAAAAACTTCTTTAAATTCCGCATGAAAATCAAAAGGTTTATATTTTTCTTCTCCGCCTGAAATTAAAGAATTCCCGACCCGTAATTTGTGCTGAAGCGTTGGCAATTTTGTTTTTTGCGAAAGGACTTTGAGCAAAAGGTTAAGCTGGGCGATTTCAACTGCTTGCGTGTCCAAATCTACGCCGTAGATATTATCTTTGAGAATATCAAACTTGGTAAACAGCGAAGTTTGCGAATTTTGTTTTGTTAAGTTTTCCAAGATTTTATCGTAGGCGGCGGTTAAGAAAGAACCTGAACCGCAAGCGGGATCAAGGACTTTGATTTTTGCTAATTCTTTAGGTTTCGTCTTTTTTAACACCTCGCCCAAAGTTTCTTTGACGATAAATTCAACAATGTATTTCGGCGTGTAGTAAATTCCTTGCGATTTGCGCTTTGATTTTGCTTTGTCCTCGCCCTTGCGTCCCTGTACAAAACTCAAATACTGCTCATAAATTCCACCTAAAACATCAGCAGAGATAACAGAAAAATCGTAGCGGTAGCTGTCTTTTGTTTCGTATAGACCTTTTATAACTCCGGAAATTACTTTGTCGCTAGCTTCCCATTCTCCGCAGTAATGAAGCGCGAAAAGTTTGGAATTAAAACCGTCATCAAAGTCGCGAAAAATTTTTGCTAATTGCTTGTATAAATTGGCTTTTCCACTTCGCAAAATACCAAGTAAAACATTCGGCTCGATTTTTCTGTCTTCAGCAGTACGGATAAAGATAAGACGGTCAATAATTCTCTGCACTCCTTCGTCTAATTCTTCATCGGTTAAAGTATTTTGCTTTTTGAAATCTTTTGTAAGTAATAAACGCCAGGACATTAAATCTTCAAAAAGTTTTTCGCCTACTTGCTTTCTTTGGGTGAGTTTGCCCCATTTTTCTGCTTCTTTGTCTAAAAGTTTCTGTTCAAAACTTTCTTTGGATAAAAGCCAAAGCTGGTCAAAACGATCAATATAATCCTGACACTTGATTTCAATAAAAAGATTTTGCGAAATGTTTTTTGGCGGAATTTCCGCATTAAAAACTTTAACGCTTTCAAAATCCGTCAAAACCGCCCAAGTAACGCTTTTGTTCCAACTATAATTTATCGCTTGTTCCGCCCATTTCCATTCGTCCAAGTCAACCTTCATCGCTTTGGCTTCCAAAAACATTGCTGGAATATTATTGAAGCGGAAAGCTAAATCAACCCTACCGCTTGAAATATTTTCTTCGGTGGTAACTTCGTTGTCGATAGTGAGATTTCGCATATCCCAACCCAAAAATCCAAAAAGCGGCTCGATAAATTCATTGCGGGTTTGTGCTTCGTTGTAAGATTTTATCTTGCCTGCTTCCGCCACTCTTTGATATTTCTCAACGAGCTTTTGAATTTGTTGTTTTGCTTTCTGTTTGTCCATAGGATTATTCTAATAAATCATCTAAACCAATGGTTAGTACTTTGGCTATTTTAGCCATTACTAACACGGAAGGGTTTTTTATTACTCCCATTTTAATTTTTAGTCAGTATTATGTAGGCAATATCGATTTTTCTCGTGAATTCATCTTGCGAAAGTTCAAGTTTTGTATTTAAAGACCTAATCTCTCTTCCAATTTATTGTTTTGATTATTTTCCATAATTTGATAACATTATATATAATTCTATCATTATTATGCTAACAAATGTAATGATAAAAAGCAAAATTTATAATTTAAGAAACAGGAAAAATCCGCTTCTGACCAAGATAAAAAATCCAATTTCGCCCTTAAAATCATTTAACTGGCGGAGAGGGCGGGATTCGAACCCGCGAGACAGGGACTACCTGCCTACTCGATTTCGAGTCGAGCGCTTTCGGCCGGGCTCAGCCACCTCTCCTTTTTGATTAGTCGTTAGTATATAGTATAGCGTGGAGCGTACAGCGTATAGCGTATAGGATAAATCAATAAACTAAAAGCGAAAAGCTATAATTGTTATTTAAGAATTCAGAAATCAGAAGAACATATCACCAAAATGTACTCTTAACTTAAAATAATTCTAAATACTGGATTCTGGCTTCTGACTTTTGTTCTCTTCACGAGATACGAATTTATTCTTTTCTTTAGTATTTCGTCTTTTTTTTCTTTCCTCATCACGGCAACGCCGTGATGCTACACGCTATACGCTGTACGCTATACGCTAACAGACGAGATACAAATTAACTAACTAAATTAATTGGTCAAATGGCGAATCGGTCAATTGGTCAATTAATTTTACGTCTTTCCTGAAAAAATTTTTGTAAAATTAGACTACATTCCTTATTTAAAATTCCACCTACCACTTCTATTTGATGATTTAATC
>Ga0307378_10010088_pt1 | contig 12309 bp, 10 predicted proteins | sample UN1MG_FD_202238 | JGI IMG/M metagenome (GOLD analysis project Ga0307378, IMG submission 202238) | Soil microbial communities from Risofladan, Vaasa, Finland - UN-1 | ecosystem: Environmental > Terrestrial > Soil > Coastal area > Acid sulfate soil | place: Finland: Risofladan, Vaasa | collected...
GGTCGGCCTGAATCGTCAGCTCAAGGCTGTCCGTAATCTCCACGGACAAGCGGGTCTCCAAACCGACGACATGGCGTATCCATGTCTCAACGTTCATCTCAGCAAAAGTCGGGTCAGGCAGGCGCGTCAGTCTGGAATAGGAAGCAATGAAACCTCCTAACACCTCGGAGCGTTCAGCGATGATCTCCAAGCCCTCGCGCACATCATCCTCCCAGCCCTGAGAGCGGGGTTCTTGCCTCAGAGACGTTTGCAGACTCTGAGCCACGGATTGAATGGGCGTCAGGCTGTTGTTAATCTCGTGACGCAGAATTTGAATCAGGCGTCTCCATGCCTGGCGTTGCTCTTCGTGGAGAGGATTTTCTGCTGTTGGCTTTTGGGCTGGTCGACGGCCATACTCCGAACGTCAGCATGACCAACCCACGATACAAGAACTCTCTTTTTCATCGCACATAGTCCCGTTTGTAATAATACAAAAATTATTGTATTCAGGATTTGGGCTCTGTCAATCCCAATCTTTAATTCTCCTGTTTCCTGGCCATTGTTGAAAGAATAAAGCCAATCATTGCCAATATACCAAGAACTTTTCATAAAATAGGTTCTTCCGAGTAATGAGTAGGTGGGCTTGAGGCGGTCCAAGGCAAAGATTCAAGCCGTGGCAACCGACATGGCCAGCGGGTACATCGCTGCGGTATTGGAGCACCTTCCCAAGGCCGATTTGGTGCTGGATCATTTCCACCTTGTTAAGTGGTTTAACGAGAAGTTATCCCTGCTACGCCGGCAGTTATATCGTGAGGCCACCCAGATGCAGAAAACGGAGCTGGAAGTGGCCGCACGAACTGCCAATGCCCTTAAAAATCGTATCAAACAGGCGACATTCCCTGCTCATAAGGATTTTGAGACTTATGACTTCAGTGTAATACGTTCGCTAAACAAGCAGAAGATATTGGAATTGTCCCGAGGCGAGTGGATCGATAAGAAAGAGAACTGCTGTCTGGTCGGCTCACCTGGCACCGGTAAAACCCACATCGCGATTGCTTTAGGACTGGCTGCGTGTCGAGAGGGACGCAAGGTACGGTTCTTTACGGCTGCGAGCCTGGTCAATCGCTTGGAGGAGGCGCGCAAACAGTATCAGTTAGAACGATTCCTGAGACAGTTGGACAGAACTGATCTGCTGATATGCGATGAGCTCGGCTATCTTACCTTCAGCCGTACAGGAGCCGAACTTCTGTTCCAGGTCTTTGCTGACCGTTACGAGAGGGGCAGCCTGCTGATTACCAGCAATCTCGCATTTAGTGAATGGGTACAGGTCTTCCAGGGAGAACGAATGACTGCTGCTTTGCTGGATCGCCTAACGCATCATTGTCACATCTTCGAGATGAACGGCGAGAGCTACAGGTTCAAGCAGTCCGTACAAAAGGGTAAGAACAAGAGAAAGTAAAATTGTACTTGTGTGCCTCCCGATGGAGGCTTATTATGTGGCCTGGGTGTGGCCGAATTGCGTGCCGACCCGTGGCTGTTTTACATGCCGATTACCAGTATAATAGGCTGTAACAAAACATTTAAGTTTCACACCAAAGGCGAATCTTTGGCGGGACCACCGTCTCACTGAAGCTGGATTGGTGCTGGGCGGGTTATGGCGCTCTGGCCTTGAAACTTTTCTGCTACAGTCTCGGAAAAATTCTTATTTTTTTATACCCAAAGCGTTCAGTTGTGTTATAAGTGGCGGTCATCCTGAGCTTGGGAAAGTAACTCACAGATGCTTGAAGATACTCCCAAAACCAAAAACGTCTATCGCCTATATAGATACCCTCAAGGCAAGATTCGTCTGTCTGAAACAGTGCCGAAGTTTGCTGCCAAAATAGTGTTGAACTCGTATATAAAAATGTTAAAATGTAAAGGTTTAACTGATTGGAATAGCTATAAACTACGACCGGTTGAAGGAAAAGAAACATCGGTCGTGTCTGGATATTAGCTCCTTTTATCACTTATCTGTTGGGATGATGGAGCCTGAAATCAATGAATCGGCGACCATTCTTAACAAAGCGTAAGTTGTTTGTGGCAGTTGTTGTTGCAGTTACAGCTAGCGTAGCAGGTGTGCTGGTTAATCACTACCTGAAAGGATCTGCTGAACTACAGGTTACGCTTTGTCAGCCTATTCCGAATCCCCAGAACGACAACCAAATACAGTTTATGGTTATTGAAAGCACGGGTTCCAAAGCTGCGAGAGAAATAACGGTAAAGGTAACATATCCGATATCTGTTCAACCTTTTGACTATCGAATCGAGACATTAGACCCACTTAGTGAAGAGACAAGAACAGATTCGTATTTGAGGTTCAGGATACCCCGATTGACATCGGGTGATTACGCACTAATAATCTTCGTGGTAGGCACAAGTGAAATAGAACCGGAGGATGTTCGTATCGCTCATGACGAATGTGCTATACCTGCTGAAGAAATAAAACATGTAAAAATAACATATTTTAAGGAGTGATATTATGAAAAGGGCATTACCGATCTGTGGGATTCTTCTATCCCTATTACTTTTGACATCCTGTAAAGAAAATGGCAATCAAACTAATGCCAAGGAAGGTGGGACGAAGAAAATCGTTATAGTAACTCCTCTGAGCCATCCTTCGCTTGACCAATCAATTGATGGATTTCGCCAGGGTTTGGCTGAGAAAGACTACACGGAAGCTAATGTAGAATTCATATTTATGAATGCCAGCGGTGATCTTGGTAAGATTGCGTTCCTTGTCAAATCTGCGATTGCCCGCAAGCCCTCATTAATATTCGTTCTTACTACGCCAGCTGCCGCCGAGAGCATCAAGCTAACTAACCCTGCAGGAATTCCAATGGTATACACGGCTGTGACTGACCCTGTTGAGGCGAAAATCGTGACCAGTATGGAAAAATCTGAAACCTTAGCTACGGGAGTGAGTGATAGGTATCCCGTGAAGGAACAAGTAAATATGTTCATGCGGATTTTACCGACAATGAAAACTGCGGGGCTTATATATAATCCAGCAGAGGCAAATAGTCGAATATTGGTAAAACAAACAATTTCCGCTTTAGAAGAAAATAACATTCAAGCTTTAAGATATGAAGTACATTATGCATCCGAGATTTCGAGTCGTGTAAAGCAAGCCATCCTACTAAATGATTGTATTATCGTAAATGGCGACAACCTTGTGACGGAAAATCTTGCAGAGGTTATCAATCTCTGCATCCAGTCAAAAAAACCCTTATTTGTTGGAGATCCGGATAGTGTTCGTAGGGGGGCAATTGCAACAGTTGGACCAAGTTATTTTGCTATAGGCAGACAAACCGGTATTAAGGCAGCCCAAATCTTAGACGGTAAAGATCCAAGAAATATTCCATCTGAATACCCACGGTCATTTGATTATATCATAAACACTAAAGCGGCTGAGGCTATGGGAGTAAAAATACCAGAAGATTTCTGGTTTAGCCGTCAGATTTGGGAAAGCAGGATTTCTTCTTCAAAATAGTAAAATATATTTCTGTTTAAACAGAAGTTGAAAACCTATGTTTGACAGCACCTTTTTGAATATGTTGAGTATAGTGTTTGGTGAAGGCGCAAAATACATACCTTTTGTATTAGCCGCCGCAGTTTTATTTCGGTTGGCGCACTTTCCAGATATTGGAATTGAAGGAACCTTCGCTCTTGGTGCATGCTCCATAGCTTTTGCATCGAGATTAGGATTACCCGTATGGATTGGTTTTTCCACATCGATTATTTGCGGTATTCTTGGGGGCATACTTACCGGAACATTATTTATAAAGTTTAAACTAAATAGTTTGATTTGTGGAATCATTACAGCTTTTATTGCTTATAGTATGTGTTTCTGCCTGCTTGGGTTCGAATCAGTTGCTGATTGTCCAATAATTTTAAGCGAGAACTGGGTGTTTATTTTTGGATTGTTGTTTGGAGTCGGCATATGTTTGTTTTTCTCAACGCGCTTCGGTCTTTCTTACCGACTCGCTGGAGAATCGCCCGATTTTTTGAGGCAACTTGGACTTTCTCCCAACAATAGACTGTTGTTCTTACTTGCCCTCGGAAATTGCATGGCGGGAATCGCCGGTGCCTTAGTAACTGGTGTCAAAGGAGGTGTCAATATTAGAATAGGAAATTTTATGCTTTTCCAGGCCATTATTTCTTTAGTAGTTGGGGAAGGAGTATTATCAGTTTTTATTGCATTATATAAACATCTTCGCAGAACCCCGTCAACGATTCTTCCTAGCTGCTTTAAACGCTTGCGATTAGTCATGCGGGTTGCTTTTTCTGGAACAGGTGCAGTTTATCCATTATCGGCTGCGATATTGGGATCCTTCTCTTATTGGCTTATTTTCAATTTGTGTACAATGTACCTGCCTGCAAACGAGTGGACGCGACTTGTCTTAGGTTTAACTACTGCAGCTCTTCTAATAATAGGTGTGCAGGTTTCAAAAAAATATCACAGATTTAGTTCCTGGAAGTTTCACGGATATATCAAATGATTATCGCGCAAAACTTAGAATACAGTTATGACACTCATCGCCGTGACTTCAAACTGGAGTGCGCTTCATTTAGGGCATTCCCGTCTGAGATTACTTGTATAATAGGTAGCAACGGTAGCGGTAAAACAACGCTCTTAAAGTTGCTCAGCGGTGCTGTTAAACCTCAAAGTGGCTCAATAATGATAGCCGGGGAGACTCTGATCGATCTCCCGAAGAGTAAGGTTTTACGTGTTGTAGGACGAATAGATGCTGCGGCGAGTAAATCCTTAGTTGATGAACTCTTAGTAGCAGACCATTTGGCGTTAGCTTTAGCGACTTCAGGAGAACCAGTACCTTTTTTCCCTCGCCTATTGAATTCAAATAATTTGCCTGCGCAATCTCGTTTGGGAAACGAACTTACTTCTGAAATCAAAAAACTACTATATAAAAGGGTTGCGGAGCTTTCATCGGGCCAAAAGCAAACGATTACCATCGCATTAGCTATCATGAACGAAAGAAAAGTAATTCTAGCAGACGAAGGCGCGGTGCATTTAGATGTAAAAAACGCACGGCGTTTCTTTAACAATATGCGTCGCATAGCTCTTCAAAACGCTTTAGCTTGCGTAGTTGTTACTCACGACCTTTCACTAGTGGCAGAATTTGCCGATAGGATCTACACGTTGCAGAAGGGTCGTGTAGGTGAAATGAAACGCAATCCTAACGATGACATTAAATCAATAATTTCGCGACTTGAGAAGCTATTTTCTTAGATAGACCCCTCCTTTAATTTTGCTCAGTTTTCTTACAGTCTAATATTGCCCCCAGAGCCTAGTCAAAGTGGTAGAAAAGCGTAGATAATAATTGACGTTGTAGACAGGTCTTTGGTTTTCGTTGCTCCTGTTTCTGGGTATCATTGGGGAATATTTCCAGTCCCCTTGAGTATCCCTTAATATCCCCCATGGTCGGGCCAGTTTTAGCTTTTCACGCGAAAACCGCATTTTTGAGGCACTGGCAGGGATTTTGAAACACCCGGAAAAGAACTGTCGACCCGATGTTCAACGTACCAACCTATTTTATAATACGAACGCGCATTGTGGGACATTCGCAGACGAAAGTAGAATCCTTCTGTTCGTCAACATTTTATTCACTTCCGGCGTTTTGTTCACCACACCCCTGTGATTCACCCATCTCTTTCTCACATACACTTCTTAACTTTCTTCCGTACACATGTGGCACAAATAGCGACAGCCCCAAGCATAGTAGACCAAAACCTGCAACTACAATTGTTACTGAAACAGATTCAATCAATACACAACTGGCTGCGGCCAGATATATGATGCCGATAACAAAGGCGTACCAAAAGACGCATATAAGTTCCGGTGGAAAACACCAAGCCCAGTCAAAGACCTTTGAGTCTTGATGCCGCCGTAAGACACCGATGTAATGCCCCAGCTTGGTCCTTTTGACGTGCTCAGTAATCTGTCTAGGCCAAGCATTAAGAACCGTTCCGGAAATACACATATTTTTCTCTTCTTTGGCAATTTGGAGAACCAGACAACGATAATTGTAGCCAAGAGCGATGCAGTAGCACGCTCCGAGCAGCATAATAGATATCAGCCCGATTGAGCCGAAACAAAATGTCCAAATACTGATTTCTTTTGGGTATTTGCTCATTAGCCATACAAACCCCCCTAAGGCGGGCCCTATAATTACCAAGTATCTGAGAACTTCTTGCTCTCTATGCCTCAGAGCTTCCAGAAACAACTGGTGCCTAGCCTTGCAGAGCTGATATGTTTTATCTTCGTTAGTCACCATAATTATTCCCCTTTAGGCCTCCCGTGGTAAACTCGTTGTGATTCAGAGTAACGCCCAACACGGTTTTGCCTAATAAGATGTTCATAGTCTAAAATAGTATTTTTGTGTTAACCATGTGGTAAATTCATTATCATGAAAGTTGGCCGTACTATCACGGTTCTTGTAAAGGAATTAATTTCTACGATACCAAATTGTTGATGTTGCCTATTTTTCTTCATAATGAGAAAATTTAACTTGTCAGCCTTATTCTCGATAATAATACTATACCTTGTAGCCTAAATTCAAGAGGCATGTAGCATTTTGCATAAATAGAGTTGCCTAAAGAACATCTCCTACACTTTTAAAATACAGTTTTGTGATTGTATTTTCCGGCATTTAAGCCATTTTATTACGTTGGGACCACGTGCGCTTGTCAAGGAACAATAGGACCCCTGCAGAACCTCCAAATGATGAATAAAGCTTCTTTGAAAAGTTCATAAATGGGATAGTTTTGGTTAATCAATATACTCAAAGATGACCATTTGTTCAAAATTGCTGTGTAGAATCAAGGACCACAAGGGAAGCCCACAGGAATCTGTGCACGTACGTTTGTGCCATGCGCGCTGGGGCCACAGTCGTAGCTATGCGCCGATGTCTTGTTGATCAACTCAGAGAGCTCGAATCGAATGGTCAACATATCGGGGCCTTAGTTTTTATCCAACTTATTGCCACAATGCGGGCAGTAAGTGAAAGTGTTATTCACTATAGGTTCTTGACATATAGAGCACTTAGGTTCTTCTTCTGCTTCTGCATATTTTTTCCAAAGGTGATGAGCATCAATAGATACCATAAAATAGGATTGTTTAAGGGAATATACGCCCCCATAGAAAATATTTTGGATAGCTCCAGAAGTCCAGTTGTTATTTATAAATCCCTCTAAAATAAAATACAGAGTGTAAGCGTTGTCTATATCTAAGGCTTCCATCGCATTCGCAAAATATATCTCTTCGGTAGAGTCTTGTTCTGCACACCATTTAAAGACCTTCTCTTGTTGCGGGATTAGTGGTTTGCCCATAATTATATCCCCTTTCAAAAGAATTAGTGGATTTTACACAATTATACACCTTCCAAAAAAATTCCCAAAAAAATTATTGCAATCCCCGTAAGCGCATAAAAAAGCCCCCGCTACCTTTTAGACCAAGAGAGGAGAAAGCAGGGGCTTAAATGTGCAGTATTATTATCGACCTTTTGTATTAGCGAGTTCAATAAATAAGCCCCTGCTGACGTCAGTGTAGGGCGTCAGTTTGAAGGTGAAATCTTCGGATTTCGTAAGAAATATGAATGATCTTGCAGTATGTTTGCGGAAAGGAAAAATTCTGTGTGCTAAAGTAATGTTCATAAATCTTACGACTACTGCCCATATCCTATTGAGGACACTCTTAATTAGCTCCATGTTTTATCCAGCCTTTGTCTTCAAGTCTCTGCCACGCAATACGAATGTGTTCGGCTCTAAACATCTGATTTTTACGCTCATTCCATCCGTGAATGGCCTGAACTGCCGAATCTTGATCTCGAGCGGGCTGTTCAAAGTATGCAGCCACCCAATGAACACTGGAGAGAAGCTCCATGCCGTAAGGGGTTTCAAATCCTTCAATAAGGTCCGCCACCTGCTCAAGGCGTTGAACAGACTCAGGCTTGTTGGCAAGATATCTATCCGCCGCTTCCACCGCCTTTGATATCAGCTCGATTTCAGCATCGGGCTTCTGACTATCGCCGTAACCTTGAATATAATGCCCTTCGAGGATCTCAAGGATCTTATTCAGATTACGCGCATAGGGGCCATAATGTCCCGGCTCATAATTCAATCGCAACGGTTCCCCTGCTTCCTGCAAGAAGTAAGCGAGCTTGTGAATCTCCAAGAGGGTCAGTCGATAAGCAAGCTCTTTATACTTTTGAATAATCTTGATAAATAGGGCCCGAGCCACGGTCATATGAGGTTTCTTGGTTCGCACAGGCATGGTTTTGGCATCTGGCGTGCCGGTAGGTGGATATAGGAATACATGAACGTCAGGAACCTCCAGGAAGGCTTCTTTGATCAAGGGACGCACGTTATTCCAATCGAGGCCTCCAAGTCCACAACCCAACGGTGGCACGGCAATAGACTTGATATTCAGACGTTTAACCTGTTCGACCAGAGCTTTAAGTCCGGCCTGAATGTCCTCCATCTTGCTTTTGCCGCGCCAGTGTTGCTTCGTGGGAAAGTTAATGACGTATTTGGGCCCGATCATCGAACCAGTCTCAAACACGAACATCCGGCCAGGTTGGACTTGCTTAGCTTTACAGGCCCGTTCATAAGCTTTGAAGTTCTCAGGGAATGCCTGTTTGAACTGCAACGCAATTCCTTTGCCCATATAGCCTACGCAATTGACAGTATTCACAAGCGCCTCTGCGTCAGCTTGCAAGATATTTCCTTTAGTGATTACTACCATTGACAGGGCTCCTTCTGCTTAATAATAGTACCAGCTTCTTTTTACCCGAACAGCTTTGTGCATGTTACTGGAAAACTCGTTCAAGATCAACTGCACCTTAGCATTCATGTCAGAGTCAATAACTCCTATCATTTGGATTAGTGACCAAGGGCAGAACTTGTAAACCAGAAACTCAGCCTGCTTGCGTCGCTGGCGATCCATGTCGTCCACTGTATCTGCCCAATAGCGCTGGCTAACCATTTGCCAGTCCACTGCATCCAAATCGGAAAGGTCGTCAAACCATTCCGTGATAGTCGCGATCCCATGACCGTCCGAAAACACATAGTCTTGCCCACTCTCTGCAACAACTTGGACTGTTGAGGCCAAGTAGATTAAAGGTTCTTGTCCTTCGTCATATCCCTCCACACGCCCAGTTTTGAGCTGCAACATCATTGGGGATAAGTAGCCGAAATAGAACGCTACATAGTCATGAATACAACCTCCTGGCCCGCAAGAAATTTGCCTGACTCTGCGATGAGCCTGAATATCGGGGTTGTGAATAGGCCGGTACACCAGCCCATCGTTAGGGGTATGTTTGGGTGCATGAAGGCCCCCACGCTGCAAGCAGACACTAAGGTTATCCACGTGGATAAAGCGATAAATTGGCGTGGGATTAGGCACGGCCATTAGCTTGTAATCTCCTCCTTTGGCTTCATACGCACGCGGCCCATAATTGCTTTCGTTTCCTCGGGAAATGTTGACCGCAAATGCCTTAACATACGATTCTCGAACTGGCGAAACATGTAATCGCTCAAAGCATCAATCTGCTCTTTGCGAATTCTTAGCATATTCAACATACCCCATACTATTACACTGCCCTATGGTTATGCAAGAGATGTCTTTTCCACCCCAACTTCCCGGTTGTCGGACACGTATGCGTGTCACCAATTCATGCAGCGGGAGGAATAGGCATTTACCGCTTGTTTGCCATTATCGCTCACGGCAATTCGAATTATATCGTAACAACATCAATTTGACAAGGCCTTGTTTTGGAGATTACTTGACTTAGTGGTACGCCGAGATCGTGTGGCAGGAAAAAATCAGGCTCTATGGTAAAACCACCCGTCCTGGCGTTAGGGTTGAGGATCCTGGTAGCAACTCCGACATTCATTAAGGGGTTTTGCAGATGTAAGCTACGCTCTCAAAGTCTCTGGACATACGGCGTTCTTCTTCCTCTGCATCCTCGTTGCCAAGGTCGAAACTGTGATTTTGAGCTGAAAAATGGGTCTGGATTTTGCGACCAACCCTTTACAATTCTCTATTATGACAACTTGAGAAGTGAGATGATAATTACGAACGACAGGCTCGTCGGCATTAAGATGGTAAATCAGTTGTGAGCTCTTTCTTTCACAGCTCGACTTGGGTGCGGTGATTCATAGCGGGGGGGCGTTTCGAACATACGACCTATCAGATCTTTATGTCGGGGTCTGCGTGGCCGACAATGGATAAGTCCTGGAAAAGTCTTTGAACTCGCCCTCAATATTGGCTCTTAATGTTCGCTGGCAATTATAACTGGCTTCGTTTTCGTTCTTCTCCGGCAGCTCTCACAATCCCGAGTACCTACTTGTTTTTAGTGCGAAACCCCGGCAAGGCTTTTAGTCACAATCAATTTCGCCCCTTTGGTCTTCATCTTGCGCAAAGCCAGCTTTGCTTCTCTCATGTCATGTGAACCTAAGGCATCAACTACAACTCTCACGTTCTTGCCTCGTTGCAGCAGCCCCAACGCCGTCGCCATGACAGCATCTTCAGCGCCGACACCAATCAGAATAAACTCATCAGCCTGCACTTCACTCAGCAGCCTCTCTATTTTAGGCTCATCGAAAGGATCGATACAGCGCTTGTGCAGAATAACCTGCCTGTGCGTCTGCAACAAATCCACTGGCAAAAAATCGCTGTCGTCCGCCGGAAAACTTGCTCGATTGCTAAGCAATGTGTATCGTATCTTTTTTTGCCCATCAGTGCCATCAAGGCGGTAGTCGGTGTTGTTGCCGCCGTTGTTATTGCAGTATACCTCAGCAATCGATATTATTGGGATATTCTCGCACCTAGCCCAAGCCATCACCCTGCGAATACTGGCTAAGACCTTTCTGTGGTTCCTTATGCACGTATCACTCCCAGCAAGTAGAAAGTCTCTTTGCGTATCGATATCTATCAGGAAGTACCTGCGTGGCTTTTCAGGCAATTGCAGAGTCATTCTTCGGATTTCCTTACTTGAAGCTCGAATTCGCATTGAACCTGGGAAATGTCCTTATCTCCGCATACTATTAGCCTCATAGCGTCAAGGATACAAGCATCTTACATTATGGGACGTTAAAATTCAAGAAAATTCTTAATTTTTTCTGTTGCGCTTAGAATTCTTCTTGACGATTTGTCTTACGATCTTGTATTCCCACCGGTAGTAGAAACCGTTCTCAATACGTCTGCAAGCGTCTCTTACTTTCTCCGCACGAAGTTGACCATTTCCGCCTGTCATATTCTATATATCGGCGATTATAGGACTTTATCATAAGCTTTCTATCACAATCTTCGTTCCTTGATTTTTATATTACCTTTTGCAATCACAGTATTAATAAGGCTTTGGGGTAAACCTTTTGGCAATCAACCGCATGCAACGAGTTTGTTTCCGGTGGAGCCTTTGGAGGGGCATCACCCCGATAAGTCGTTGAAATTAAACAAGTTCGAATTTTTGAGTGGGACAACGACTATTGCCGTAAGGTACAAAAATTCATATCTCCGGCCATAGAACCGCAGCCCATACGTGGCCCAACAACTGCTAAATGACTATAGTGTGGGCAAGGAGAAATAGGTTAAGCTACGCGGTCTCTGGCTCGCCGGCCTGCCGGAGTTTTCCACATGTTGTCCACTTGGTATGTGGACAAAAGGATTCGCAGCTTTCCCAATATGATGTTCAACTTCAGCAAGGGTGTACTTTGATCGCACAGGGACGGTCCTTTTCGCCTTTCCCAATATTTCTGTAACTCTTTACACATCTAAGACTTATCTATTGTCGGCCGCGCAGACCCCGACACAAAGATCTGATAGGTCGTAGGTTCGTAACGCGCCCCCGCTATGAACCCACGACCACGGTTGCATAGGAGCGGCAAAGCACTCTTTGTCCGCCCTATATATAGGAAAAGCCCCTGTGTAGCGGAGGGAGAGGAAAAAGCGAGATATCCACAGGGGCTTGATGACTAAGGTTATATGTCAATTATAGTCCTTTCAGCCCATTGGATCAAGTTCTTTCACAGATATTTGGTGCACCGCATGCCACAAGACCTTAGAATTGTGATGAATAACATTTTTGGGGGAAATTTGTACAGTGGAAACCATATGTATACGTCTCCTTCGGATCCAAGCAACTTACACTCCTCTGGCGCAGTAAAATCGACGGTTCAACTCCTTCGATCTTGGCCTTAATTACCTCCAGCAGAGAATCCTGGTAGCGATCCTTGAATAATAGTGGGTCAAATGATGCAGTCTTGTTTTTCAGC